>VFQP010003569.1_pt1 | contig 15655 bp, 15 predicted proteins | sample 3512351 | NCBI WGS metagenome assembly VFQP01 (sample SAMN10412372, study PRJNA504923) | tailings metagenome | isolation source: Relicate 1 Philex TSF1 revegetated site | place: Philippines: Tuba, Benguet | collected 2017-08-29 | reverse complement strand
CGCCGGAGACGCGGCCGTACATCATGGCGTCAGGATCAGGAACGCCGCGCCGGCCCCGCCGACGGCGGTCGGGGGATCGATATAGGGGCAGCCGGCGCCGCCACCGGGCCAGCCGCCGGACCCACCGTCATTGCCCGTGGGGCTGCCGCCGGTGCCGATACCCCGGCCCCCCGCGATAGCCACCGGATAGCCGCTCCAAGCAGCGCCGGTGCCCCCGGCCCCCGGCGTGCCAGTGCCCCCGGTCGACCCCTTGCCGCCATCGCTGCCGGCGCCGCCGCCGCCGCCGGCACCATAGCCCCCCGCGTTGTTGTGGCTGCCGCCACCGCCGCCCCCGGCGCCACTGTTGGCGCCCGCGTTGGTACCGGCCCCGCCGCCACCGTTGCCGCCAGCGCCGCCAGCTCCGTTCGGGCCGGCAGCTCCGCCGCCGCCGCTGTCACCGGACGAGCCCGCGGCACCGCCGCTGTAGCCCGCCGTGTAGTCGCCGCTGGCCGTGCCGCCGGCGCGCGGCGTCGACGGGTGATCGCCGCGCTTGCCGCCGCCCGCGACCACCGTGGTGGCGCAGCCGGTGCCCGACAGCGTGGTGTCGCCGCCGTCGGTCGCCGGGCCGGTCGATAACCCCTTGCTGTTGCCGCCAGTGCCGATGGTAAGCACCCACGACGCCGCGGCGCCGTTGAGCGTCACCGTCTTCTTGCAGCAAGCGCCACCGCCGCCGCCGACGCCACCACCACCCCAGCCGCCGGCGCCGCCGCCATGGAGCACCCATGTCGCCGTGGTGAACCCCGGCGGGATCTCGACCGACTGCGAGCCCGTCGAGGCGAACACCAGGACGATAGACGTCGTCGACACCGGCAGGGCCGGGGTGCCGGAAAGAACCGATGCGATCTGCATTGATCAAGCGTCCGTCGGCGCGTCGAATGACAGGAAGATTTTCAGCCACAACAGCACCGCGTCGGCGGCGAGCGTGTCCGATCCGTTGGCGGCGTCGCGGTAGATCTCGAAGGTGACCTCGTCGGATTTCGCCGGGGTGTTGCCGATCGTGAGCGCGCTTGAAACCGCGCTGATCATCAGATCGCCGGCGGCGGTGACGCCGTCGGTCACGGTAACAGCCGTCCCGAACGCGGTATCGAGCGCGTCATCGTCGGACAGCGACACGGCGCGCGCCGCCCACACGACGTTGCCGCTGCCGCTCGGCACGGTCCATCCGAACTGGACGGTAACGGTCGAAGCGTTCCAGCTTTTCGCCATGGGTTGCACCACCTGCGCGTACTCGGCCGTGGCCGCGTCGAAGGCGAGGCCGACCACCATGCGCTTGTTGGTGCCGGTCTCTGCCCTGTAGAGCGCCGGCCCGTTCGTGATCCGCGGCACCATGCCTGCCGCCGCCACGGTCAGCGTATGCAGGCCCTGGCCGATATAGCCGGTGATCGGCACGCCATCGGCCCCGGTGACCTGGACCAGCCAGGACGATTTCGTGCCGCTGCCGCCGATCGTCGCGACGTCGCCGGTGACCGATGTCGTCCCGGCGCCGGAGGTGACGCGCAGCGTGAAATAGTTGGCCGTGTTCGCAGCATCCGTGAACCGCAGCATCGCGCCGTTGGCGATCGACAGGGGCGCGGCGAGCGTCGCCGTCTTCGTCCCGATGCTGATTGCCAGGCTCGTGGTCGACGTCGTCGGACCGAGCGCGGAGGCCGAGGCAGAGGCCGCCGAGGCCTGGGCACTCACCGAGGCGTCCACGGCCATCTGCACCATCTGCGCTTCGGCCTGCATAAGCTCCGGGTAGCGGGTCAGGTAGCCGGGTCCCTGAAACTCATCCGGAAAAACAAAGCTGTTCCCCGAGCCGGGCGGGATTTCCACTGAAGTGCTCAAGGCATCACCTCCTTAACCTCGAAACTGGTCGCGAAACGATCGGGCGTGCTGGCCTGGACGGACCCAAGCTTTTCGATCGTCGCCAGGAACGACCGCCTGTGGCGATGAGCCGTGTCGTCAGGATCCCAGGCGAAGAATAGCTGCTGGTCGATTCCGATGGTCTTGATCAGGTCATAGGCCTGGGCCATCGCCTCGTCGCCCGGCAGGAAATTGAAGACGATCTTCGCCGTCCGCTGTGAATTGCGGCGATCGTAGAAGCCGGCGCCCGACATCGATTCGACCGCGCCGGTAAGGGTCCTGGCGCCGAGTTCCGAGCCCACCGCCATATTGAGGCTGCCTTGCCAGCCCGAGGCCAGGACGAGGCGCGGGATCTCGAGGTATCCGTCTGCGTTGGTCGGGTCGATGATCTCGACGCGCCAATAGCGCGCGATCGGCGGCGAGGCGAACACCTGGATGATCGGCATACGCGACACCGCCGCCTCCTCGGGCGACATCCGGCCATCCCACCACGACGCCGACCCGTAGAGCGTCGTCCCCCAGGGGTAGATGATCGGGTAGACCTGGGCAGTCGCAGAATCGGCTACCAGCGACGGGCCTGCAAACGTGCCCGCGACAGTGCTGGCGCGAATACGATAGGTCGCGTCGCGGCTGGCATTCGAATAGGGGATCGCAAGCGCCTTGACGAGACGTTGCGCGCCGAGGTCGACATCAAACTGAGTTGACGCCGGGTTTGCATCGACCGACCGCGCCACCACCGCCAGCTGCGGGTCCTGCAGGTTGGTCAGTGGCAACCCGGCCTGCCAGCTGCCGCCGCTGAACGAGACAGTGTAGAAGGTCGCGTCGACATAGTTCGGCGCAGCGAGAAGAACATTCGCCATCTGCGGATCCTCGCAATCGATCGACAGTCAGCCGAACAGCGACAGCCTGACGGCGCCGTTCGTGTCGTGATCCTCGGTCCGGGCGATCACCCGGAACAGCTTGCCGGCGGACCAGCCGTATCGGGCCAGTCGAAGGGTGACGACCGCGCCTATTTCGATGGTGCCGGCGCGGCCGGCCGAGACGGTCAGGTCGACATAGTCGCGCGCGACCTTGCGCAGGGCGAGGATGCGGGCCGCCTCGGTCGACGCCCGGGTTTCGTCGACCAGCAGGGTTTCGACCTCGATCTGGTCGGCGAGCGGGTATTGCGTCTTGACCGTGGCATCGGCCGCGGTGACCGATGCGTTCGCCTGGGCCAGCACCTGGCGCCGGGCCGCCGTGACCGATCCGGCGAGGTCCGAGGTCTGTACCGTGTGGTTGACGCGGTAGTTCAAGACAACCTGCCAGACGCCCTTACCGGCGCCGGGATCGTTGCCGGCGACGCGGTCGATATCGTCGGCGAAATCCGACACCGTGAAGGTATCGACCGCGTCGCCGCTCGGCGCTTCGAACCGGCTGACGGTGAACAGCCCGGCGCGGGTGACGCCCCAGAACGCGCCGACCGAGTTGGCCGCCTTGTCCAGAATTTCGCCGACGGTCGTTTCCTCGCCAACCCAGATGCCGATTTCCGCGTCGTTGGCAGCGTCGAGGGCCGCTACCGCCGCGGCGTCGATGTCGCCCGAGGACAGCCCGCCGGGCCCGAGCAGGATCCGCGCCCAGATCTGGGCGGCGGTGCGGTCGGCAGCGGTCGCGCCCTCGGTCGCGTCAACCGTGACCTCGCCCGACGGCGTCGAGCCCAGGCGGATATAGGACCCGTCACCACCCGACCCCAGATACCAATCGAAGGTCCCGGCCGTCGGCGTGTTGGCGAGAAGTAACGCCAGGCTCGCCCGCGCCGTGCCGGGCGTGACGGCCGCGGCGCGATCGTAGACGGCCAGCACGGTCTGCAGCGCGCCCTGGCTGATCTGGTAGATAAGGCGCGAGGTATTGCAGCAACGCGGGGCGAAGTTATAGGCCGTCCCATAGAGCCACGCCTTGACCTTGCCCTTGATGTCCGAGCCTCCTTCCACCCCGCCCGGCAGCACGTTCGAACCATCGAACTTGACGGTCGACATCGGCAGGTCGGCAACCTCGGCCTGGCGGTCGCGGATCAGCAGGCGGACGAGGTCGCGGGTGACTTCGGCCTGTTCGACGATGCCGGCGAACACGACCTGCCAGCCGGCGGGATATGCAGGCATCGTCAGCCCGTCGACGAGGCCGCGCCGCACGGTGATGCGCCGACCCCAGCCGTAAGACTTCAGGGCGTCGAGCGCGCCATCGGCATTGGCGAGCGTGATCGTCCCGAATCCGACATCGCCCCGGCCGCCGGTCCGGCCGGCGGCGAAGGCCTGCAGAGAGAAGTTGCCGGCATTGACGATCCGGCCAAGGAACGTCTTGCCTGCCGGCGTGTCGGTCGGCCGGGACGTGAACCCCGGCGCACCGAAACGCAGATCGACCAGACCGGTACCGTCATGGGCCTGGGTCTCGATCGCATAGGCTACCGACTGCGCCATGGTGCTACCTCATCCCGCCTTGCTCTTGGGACGGCTGGCCATCCGTTCGACCATCCGGCGCAGCGTCGCCGCCTCGGTTTTCGACGCCGCGAGGTCCTGGCGCAGGGCCGCCGTTTCCTCGGCCGACTGCAGGCGGAAGGCGGCGAACTCGGCCGCCAGCGCTTCGACCGCCTTGACCACCTTGTCCGAGCCGCCGGCCTGGGCGGCATCGTTCGCCGACGTGCGCGGCATCGTCGGCATGTCGAAACGGCCGACACGCGGGGACAGCAGGTCGCGGGTCTGTTCGTTCGAGAGGTAGCGGGCCGAGCCGGTAAGCTCGATCTCGGGTCCGGCCTCGCCGACCAGGCGGACGCCGCCGAGATGGTCGCCGCCCCATCGGAACGTCGGCACGCCGCCCAACTGGTAGATCTTGACCCTGATCGCGTCGGCCTCGGGCGATTCCGGCGCGTGCATGCCCCGGTAGTACTGGTTGCCGATCGCGTCGAGCGTCTTCCAGTCGGTGATCGCGTTGATGATCGCGTCACGCGAGCCGCCGAACTGGGTTTCCATCAGCTCGCGGGCGGTCTTCGCGCCCTTCGTCGCCGCCTGTTCGTTGTAATAGGCCGAGGCGTTGGTCGCCAGCGTATCGAACTGCGACTTGAGCGCGCTGTTCATCGTGGCAGAGGCGCTGTTGTTGGCGCCGGTCTGGGTGTTGCGCGCCGCCTCGTAATCCCGGATCGCGCCGGCGATGTCGACCACGGACGTGGCGATAGTCGGATAATACTTTTCCATCAGCTTCAGCTGGTCGGAGAGGTATTGCCGCTGCAGGTCGGCCCCCGTCTTGACGTTGGTCAGCCCGTCGGCGATCTCGTTCGAGACCCGCACGAAATCGCTGGTCGCGCCGCCATAGTAGTCGCGCGCCAGGTCGCGATAGCGGGTTCCCGCCTCGCCCGCGGCGGTCATCGCCGCCATGCGGTCGTCTTCGGATAGCGACATGTCGCGGGTGCGGGCGATCTGGGCGACAAATTCGGCCCGGGCCGCATCAAGCTGTCCGCCGGGGTCGAGCGTGCCGGCCTTGATTGCCGCTATCGTCTTGCCCAGCGTCTCGCCGATCTGCTTATAGCCTTCGACCAGCTGCAGCGCCCGGCTGCGCTGGTCGGCCATCCGCTGTTCGGCCTGGGTCACCCGGTCGATTTCGCGGCCGAAGGCGTCCAGTTCCTTGGTCGCGCGCGCCGACGTCGTGGTGAGGCTGGCGATGGTAACCGACAGGTTGGACGACAGCGCCGCGCCGGCCGACTGGGCCGCTTCCCGCGCCGCCTGGACCGCCTGCTGGTAGGCCAGCGCCTCGCGTTCCAGCTGCTGGGTATGCAACAGCATTTCCCGGTTGGCGGCCGTCATCCCCGAGCGTTCGGCGTCCCAGCGTTCCTGGCGCTGGCGGCCCAGCAGCGCTTCGGTCTCGGCCTCGGCCTGGGTCATCTGCCCCATGCTGACACGGGCCGCGTTCTGGCGATCGACCAGCCCTTCGGCCGTGCGGCGGTTGCCCTCGATCTGCTGTTGCTTCAACGCCTCTTCCTCGAGCAGCTGGATAGCCTTCAGCCGCTCGAGGTTGAGCTTGCTCATGCCGGCCGCTTCGGCGTCGACCAGTTCCTGACGGTGCTGTTCGGCCATACCGCTACGGGCGAACGCCTGCGCGTCGCCGCCGCGGCCGAGGGCGAGGTTCGCCGCGGCCTGCCGCTGGTCGAGTGAGAAGGTGTTGCGGCGGTCGACCTCGTCCCAGTGCCGATTGATCGTCGCCGCCTGGGCCGCGTTGGCGCGATCGATGTATCCGGCCGCCTGTTCGGCCGTCAGGCCGGTTGCCATCAGCGCGGCTTTCACCGAATCGATCTGCGCGCGGGCCTGCGCCAGGTCGGCGGCACGGCCGGTCAACACGCTGCTGGGCGCGTTCGGATCGATCGCGTTGCCCGATGTGTCCAGGCCAATCTGGGCGAATATGTTCTGGCGCTGCGCCGTCGCCGCTTGATTGACCTGGGTCGAGTTTTCCCCGAAATACTGCCTCGCCTGGTCGATGTAGTCGGTGACGGTCTTGGCGAGACCCTTGCCCGCGTCACGCGCGGCGATCTCCCATTCGAGCGTCTGGCGCTTCAGCGTGTTGAGGCCGGCGGCAGCGCGCGCCACGGCGTCGTCAAAGCCGGCAGCGTAGTCGATGGCCTTCAGGACCGCTTCGCCGTCCTTCGGCTTGAACGTGCTGTTCCCGCTGGCCATCTGGTCCAGCAGCGTCTGCACGGTGCCGGACCCGCCCTGCAGATAGCTCCGGCCCTCGCGGCCACCGAAGAAGCGCTGGATCCATGCGGACAAATCGGCAGGGCCGTCGAACGTCGAAGTCTTGCCGATCAGGCCGACGCTGGCCGATGCGTCGCCGAAGCCGCGGGCCAGCAACGACTGATCGATGGTCAGACCGAGCTTGTCGACGATGCCGTTGACCAGGTCGACCGCCTGGCGCATTTGGGCCATCTCGCGGCTATTGTCGTAGCCGTCGAGCGAACTATCGCCGCCATAGGTCAGGCGGTTGCCGACGACCTCGCCGAGGCGGGCGTTGCCGAGGGGGCGTTTCTCATCGCCTCCCAGCAACCCGCCGAGCAGGCCGCCTCCGGCGCCGCCGAGGATAGACAGCAGCATGCCCGGGATCTGCATGCCGGGTATCAGCGACAGGCCTGCACCGATCGCCGAGCCGAGGCCCGAGCCGATCATGCTGCCGGTGTTGCTCTTGCCGATCAGCCCGGCGAGCAGGTTGCCGGCGCCGAAGCCCATGCCGAAGTTCCCGAGCAGGCTGGTCAACGACATCCCGCCGCCGAGCCCGCCACCGGCTGAGGCGATAGCCTCGGCGGCCGTCGCCGACGTCAGGCCGGAGACCGGCGCGGAGAAGCCCAATGCGGGGCCGATGGTGCCGTTGATCCACGAGGACACTCCGGAGAACGCATTGCCGACGAAGCTCTTGGCCATCCCGAGAATGTCGGTGATCGGCGACAGGATCGAACCGAGGCCGCCGGCGGAGGCGCCAGCGCCGGCCGTGCTGCCGGACAGTCCGAACAGGCTGGGCACCGACCCGACGACCGAGGCGACGATCGGCTGGATGATCGGCCGCAACACGGCCTCGGCCGCCATGCGCGCGAGGGCGGCGCGGAAGCTCGACTGGAAATCGGCGAGCATGCCGCGCCAGCCCCGGCTGTTGCGCTGGAACATATCGGCGAAGGCATCGCTGCCGTACTTCACCACGTCGTCGGTGGTCCGATCGATGACGCGCTTCTGTTCCTCCTGGGCCTTCTTGATCTGTTCGTTCTGGGCCTTCAGTTCGACCGCCGCGGCAATGCGATCGCGTTCGGACTGGGTCAGGTCGCGCAGCTTGCGGCCCTGTTCGTCGTACAGCAGGGCCTGCGCCTCGAGCACAGCCTGTTGCGCCTTCTGTTCGACCGTCAGGTCGCCCGCGGCCCGGGCCTGCGCCTCGAGCTTCAGGATATGGTCGTCGAGCGCGCGGTCCTTCTTCTGTTCCAGCTCGACCTGCCGGCGCAGAGCCTCTTCATGCTCCTCGGCCGCCTTCCGAAAATCCGCCTCTTCCTGTGCCCGCCGCTTGCGCTCCGCCGCGATCCGGACCTCGGAGACGTACAGCGCCTCCATCGCCTTGATCTGCGGTTCGAGGGCTGCCCGTTCCGCGTCGGAGTACTGCGGGAACTTGGCCAGGACGTCGGCGCGGGCCTTGTCCTTCGCCGCGGCGATATCCTGCTGCAGCTGGGACTGGCTTTCGAGGGCAATGCGGTCGCGGACCCCATTGCGCATGTCGTCCAGGATACGCTTCTGTTCTGCGAGGCGCGCGTTGGTCGCCGCGGCCTCGCGCGCGAGCTGCTGCTGTTCGGCCGCGGTCGACGAGGTGCCGACGCCGGGCGAGCCGGCCGGCGGCGGCGGCTTGAAGTCGGTCGAGACCTTCAGCCCGTCGGCGACGCTGTTGGCAAAGGCCGTCGCGTCGCCGCCGGTGATGAAATCGGCTATGACCTTGAGGACGGGTATCTGTTCGCGCAGCGCCCGCATGCGCGCGTTGAGCGCGTCGATGACTGCGTTCCACGTCGCGCCCATCTTGTCGACATTGCCGACCGACGAGGCGCCGATATCCGAGAGGGCGGCGGCGAGGTTCGCCCAGATCAGCTTCACCCGCTCGGCATGCGCCCGGTCCTCGCGTTCGCGCTGTTCCTGGCGCTGGCGCATGCGTTCGAACGCCGCGGCCTGCGCGTCGGTGATGACGACGCCGTAGCGCTCGGCCTCGCGGCCGGCGCGCTTGAACGCCTCCTCGCCCTGGGCCAGAGCCGGCAGCATCGTGTTGCCGAGGCCGTCGCCAAACACCTTGCCGGCGATGGTCGCCCGATCGGCCGACGCGCCATAGGACTGCATCTCCCCGGCGATCTTCGCCAGGACCGCCTGCGCGTCCGAACGCGACAGCCCTTCGAGACTGATCCCCATGTCCGTGAGGTGGTCGCGCGTCTTGCGGCCGCTATCGCCCACGCCCTCGATCGCGTCGCCGACACGCTTCAACGCGGCCTGAAGTTCCTTTGCGTCGACGCCGAGGGCCGCGGCCTGCTGGCGCTGGGCCGACAGCGCCGAAACGGACAGGCCGGTCTGCGCGGACAGCTTGGTCATCGCCTCGCTGACCTGCAGCACTTCCCGCGAATAGGCGGCCAGCAGGTCGGAGCCGATTTCGAGGGCCTTGTTCACCAGGAAGTCGGCCGCGCGCTGTGCCCAGCGCTCGGCTACGGCGCTCATCCGCGCATAGGCCTCGGCGCCACGGCCGGCCCATTCGTCGATCGCCGCAGCGGCCTTGTCATAGGCGCCGGACAGTTCGGTCTTGGTGGTGGCCGCAACGTCGTCGATCGCTTTCACCGCCTTGTTCGCGGCATTGCCGATCCCATCGGCCAGCTGGCCGACGCGGGCGGTCGCCTTGTCCCAGCCGTTGATGGCGACATCGGCGCCGAAGGCGACGGCCGCGCCGAGGGCGGCCCATTTCGCGATGGTCCAGAGCACGGACTGATCCTGCCGCTTCTGGAAATCGTTCGTCGCCTCGGTGGCTTGGCCGAACGCGCCCTTGATCTTCTCGACCATCGCGGAGAAGAAGCCGCCGACCTTGTCGGCCATCTGGCGCCAGATCGAGGCGGTGTTGTCGTTCGCCGCGCCGGCCGAGCGGGCGAACTGTTCCTGTACCGCCTGGTTGCGCTGCGCGGCCGCGGCCATGTCGCGATAGACGTCGTTGGCAGCGGCGCGCAGCGCCGCATAGGACCGCGCCGCCTCCTGGTTGCTGGCGGCGAGCTTGCCGGCGGCGCGGTCGTTCGCGGCGCTGGCCTTCTCGCCCGCCTGGCCGAGGCTGTCCCACGCCCCGGCGATGGCGGCCAGCGTCTGCGAACCCTGATCGCGGACCACCACCTCGGTGATCAGCTGCGACAACACGGCCATGCTGCATCCTCCGAGGTGGTGCGGTCACTTCTGACGCTGGCGGGACTGTTCCGCGTCCGCGGCGATGACCTTGCGGACGTGGTCGTCGACGGCGTTGATGACCAGGATCAGGTCTTCGACGTCGTCGGGGTCGGTGATGCCGGCCCGGCCGGCATAGCGGATGATCGATTCCTCATCGATCGGCAGCGGGTCGCCGCCCAGGCCGGCGTACTGGCGGCCGCGGATCAGGCGGCAATAGGCCGTCCAGTACGGTTCTACCCAGTCCGGCACGTCCGGTTCGTCAGGGGCACCGCCGAGGTCGTCGGGCAGATCATCAAGGAATTCGCGATGCTTGCCCCAGCTGTGCCCCCAGTCGAACCGGGCAATCAGTTTCCCGTTGCGGCCTCGACCGTCTCTTCGCGGTTCTGGCCGACGCGGGACGCCGCCACCAGCGCGATATCGCGGAACGGCCGATACGCGTCGTCGAGCAGCAGCTTGGCCGCCATCTCCTTCGAATAGGGCACGGCCGGGCCGCCGGCGGCCTCGAAGAGGCCGTCCCAGTCGAGAATGCAGACCTCGTGCAGGATCTCGGCGGTGATGCGCTCCATCGTCTCGCTCGGGATGCCGCCGGCTGCCTTGCGCACCTTCGAGGGCAACGCGCGGACCTTCTTGTCGCGGGCGATCGTAGCCAGCTTGCAGTTCAGCGAGCGGGCGCGGAAGCGGATGCCGTCGCCGTCCGGCAGGTCGCCGACCCACTCGCCCGCCTCGACGGCCTGGGTGTTCAGTTGGACATCGGTGAGAAACATCGGGATGTGCTCCATGTCATCGGGTATCGGGAAGGTGGCCGGCGGCGCCCCGATGCAAACGCCGCCGGCCGGCCCTGCCGCAGGGAGGAACGGCAGGGCTGTCGGTCAGGCCGCGATGCGGTCGATCTGGAAGGTGCCGTAGGCCGACGGGTTGCCCTCGAGCTCGAAGTCGGCCATGACGACGCCGTTCGGGGCCTGGGCCACGATCTGCGGGTTCATCAGGGCGACGGCCTGGCAGGTGAAGATGTAGGCGTTCCCCGCCTGGTCGACCTGGCGATAGCTGAAGGTGTGCAGCGTCTCGTCCAGGAACATCTGGTAGAGCGTCAGGTCCTTGAAGAAGAAGGTCGCCTTGCCGCCGGACAAGGTGAAGGTACCCATGCGCATACCCTGCGCCGACGACGATCCGACGCCGAAGTCCGAACCCGCGCCATCCTTCGTCATCTGCAGGCTGACGCCCTTGCAGACCGCGGCGACAAGCGCGCCGTCCAGCATCAGCTGCTGAAACTGGGAGACGGTGTCGAAGACGATCGTGCTGGGGGCCGAGAGTACCCCGCCGGTCGACACGTCGCTGGTTGCCTTCGTCTCGACCTTGGCCGAGAGGTTGAAGTTCCCTTGCGCAAACTGGCCCTGCTGCGCATTCAGCGTCATGCCGGTGACCTGCACGCCCGGGTACCGGAGCCAGATGTTCGAAGCCAGCTTCTTCTGGAAGTAGAGCGACTGGAACACGTTCGAGTTGCGGATGAACCCCGAGGTTTTCAGGATGATGTTCGTGCCAGCCGAGGTCTCGTCGACCAGGACGATATGGTCGAGCGTCAGATCGGTCGCCGAGGTCTTCGTCTTGATCCGCGCATAGCCGGCATTGAGCGGGCTGGTGATGCGGATCCACTGACCGGCCACCAGGTTGGTGAACTTGCCGGACGTCGTCGACGTCAGCTTGTTCGTCGCCGCCACGAAAGAAATATCGGTTGTCGACGACGTGATCGTGTAAGCGCTCGACCAGGCCGAGTTGAGCAGCGACGGAAAGATGTCGTCATAGGTGCCGTAGGACAGGGCGAAGTTGATCGGCCCGTCCGCCGTCACCTGGTTGGTGATCGCGGCCGAGGCCTCCGCCGTCTGCTTGATTTCCGCCGGCCGCTGGCGCTGCTTCGCGCTCTTCAGGCCCTCGCCCGTGATGCGGATGGCCTGGAAGGTCGTCGCGGGCGCGACGCCCCACGTCGCTTCAGGGGCGAACGACAGTTCGACCGCATTCGTCTCGATGCCGGCCAAGTAGCTGGTGGTGGCCATGTCAGGCTCCTTTCAATGGCCGCGAGGCGCGGCGTCGGGGGGTGAGGTCGGACCGGGCGATCAGCCCAGGAACTGCCAGGCGTAGGGGACGCCGAAGCTCATGCGGAAATAGCCGCCGGCCGGGCCGACGGCGGGGACCGGGGTATGCGGGCCGTAGCAAACCACGGCGCCGCCGAAGGTCTGGCCGCGGAAGATCGCGGCGATCTGGTCGCACCATTCGCGGGCGGTCGCCTCGCCCGACGCGGTCAGGACGGCGACAATGACCTGAAACGCGCCATCCTCGCGCCAGGCGTTGCGGCCCGGGCTGCCGATGCCCTGCTGGCGGCTGACGGCGCCGGGGAACACCAGCCGGACATAGGGCAGCAGCTGGCCCTGGGGGCCGGTCGGCGGCTTGAAGGTGTCATTGCCGCCGACGACGATACCGCAGGCCGTCCAGTTCGCGCGCAACCGGGCCTCGATCGCCGCGGCCGGGGTGGCGGAAGTCATGCCGCAGCCAGCCGGATCAGCGGCCGGTCGCCGTCGGCGCCAGCCACCGCGCCATAGTCGAACGAGACGGCGAGCAGCCCGCCGGCGCGCTGGCCGTATTCGGCGTCGAGCGCCGAGGCAATGACGTTCAACACACCGTCGGGCGCCTGGTCGGAGGCGCCGCGCTCGAGACGGCGGGCGTAGGGCAGCGGGTTGAACAGGATCACCTCGGCCGCCGCAGCGAGGTCGACCGACCGGCCGCCCGAGACGGCGATCGGCGCGGCGCCGTCTACCGACATCATCAGGCTGTCGCGGGCCCGGCCCGGGCTGTCGTCGCCTTCGGCACGATCGCCGACCGGCATCAGGTCGCGATAGAGGCCGATTGCCTCGTCGACCGCGGCATTCAGCGCCGCACCGGCCACCTGGAAGCGGATGACGATGGTGCTGCCGGGCTGGGCGGATTCGAAGGCGACGCCGACCCGGCCGTCGACCTCCTGGGTGTAAGGCACGTCATGGCCGACCGCGGCCCGGTTGATCTCCTGGGCCTGGGCAAGGCCTGCCTCGGCCGCGCCGGTCAGCCAGGCGACACCCTGGCGAAACAGCGCGGCCTGCTGTTCTTTCACCCCGCCCGAAAACCAGGTCCGCGAGCCGGCGACGCTCATTCGTCGCCAGCCCGCTTGCGGCGGGGCGAGGACGCCACGCCCTCGGCCGCGTCGGTGGCGGCACCGTCGGCGGCCGGCCGGGCTTCCTCGCCCTGGGCTTCCGGCGCGACCGGATCGGCCGGCGGCGCCGGCGGCACGTAGTCGCCCACGATGCGGGCGATGCCCTGACGCTGGAGCGCGCCGGCCGCGTTGGCGTCCATGGTCGCGCGCTCGCCCGCGCCGCGGCCCTCATGCTCGCGGAGGAATTCAACGATAGCCTGCATCACGGCCTCCTAGCCGATGGTGGTGACGTTGATCCGGACGACGACGTCGGCGACCAGGATCGGCTTGACGTCGACGACGGTTCGGTACCGGCCCTGGATCAGGATCCTGTCGGTACCGGGTTCGATCCGCGGTTCCGGCCAGCCAGCCGCCTCGAGGCGGGCCGGCGACAGGACGAGGGTGTGCTGTTCCTGGCCGACCGGCCCGTCGGCCGCGGCGGTCGCCCCGCCCTGGACGATGGCCTGACAGGTGGCGGTGATTGCGTCACGGGCCAGGGTGACGGTTTCCGGCGCGGTGTCGATCAGGCGATCGAGCATCGCGAGGGCGTCGGACGGCCTCACGACCAGCGCCGCCCGTTGCGATAGGGCCGCAGCAGGTCCTTCACCTCCTGCGGAAACGCCGGATCGGTATCGGGGCCGACCCAGCGCTCGATTTCCCCGACGCCGTCGACCCGCTCGCGCTTGATCGACGGATCGCGCGGGGCCGGGCCGTTCTCCGACCAGATCAGCAGCGACATCTTCGCCGCCGCCAGCTTCAGGCCGTCGGGCACCGTGTCCCAGCCGGCGACATAGTCGACGACGATCTTGCCCGGCAGCCACGCGGCCGGGGTGTCGTTGACCAGGCGACAGAGGATGGCGCCGGCCTTGTCGACTTCGTAGTCGCTCCCTGCCAGCGTCACGCCGTCGACCACGACCGCGTCGACCGAGACGACGGGCCGACGCGACAGCAGCACGCGCGAGGTGGCGAGGCGCGGCCGCAGGACCTCGCGCAAGGTTTCCTGGCGCAGGGTCACCGGATCGACGCCGGCGGGGGCAACGTTGCACTCGGCGGCGACGATCGCCGCCACGCGCTGCCGCAACGTTTCCAGCGCCGGATCCTGCGCGCTGCCGGTCACGCCCACGGCCGCCTTGGTCTCGGCCAGCGTCAACAGGGCCAGATCGGCGGCCGCGGTAGTGACGGTCAGCATGTCAGCGCCCCTTGCCCTTCGCCTTGGCCACGACGCGGGCGACCAGGCCCGGCTTGACGGTTTCGGCCGCCGGCGGGGCCTCGCCCGGCTGGCCGGGCAGCCCGTTGCCCTCGATCGCCAGCCCCCGGCCGATCCACCCCCGCGCGACGTTGCCGGGCACCTCGGGCAGCACCTGGCCGCGCGACCAGCTGCCGAACGGCTTGACGATGGTGACGATCATTCGGAAATCCCCGTCCAGGTGCCCGCCGGCGCGCGGCGGGTGCGTTCCCAGGCCTGCGCGCTTTGCCATAGCGGGGCGAGGTCCTGGCCGGGCCAGCGGACCATCAGCTCGAGATGGCCGATGACGACACGCGGCGCCAGCGCCAGGCTGTAGCCGGCGGCTTCCCATTGCCGCCAGAAGTGGATATCGGCGTCGAGCTTGCCCGGCCCCCATTCACCGTTCGCGTCCGGCGTGGCCGCGAACCAGGGCTTGGGCAGGGCGCGCAGCTTCTCGGCCTTGATCAGCGTCAACCCGAAATGGGCCTGGGCGACCGGGTAGAGGTCGACCTCTACCGTCTCGCGCGCAACCTCGGTCTCGGTACCGACGTCGCCGCGCACGCCGAACAGCGGCTTGTCGTTGTGCCGGCTGGCCTGCAGCGGCGCGATCGCGTCAACCGCCGGGTGGACCAGCGCCAGTTCGATCAGCCGGGCGACATGGGCGCGGTTGAAGACGCTGTCGTAATCGAGGGTGAGGATGTAGTCGGCGGTACCGTCGGCCAGCGCCTCGGTGAGGCCGAGGGTCAGCGACTGGTCCCAGAATGCGCCGCCGACCTTCGACAGCTGGATGCCGAGCGCCGGCAGCACTTCGGCGGCGCACGACCACATATCGTTGAAGCCGAGCCGCGGGGCGGACATCACCGCCTTGACGACCAATTCGCGGCGATGCGGCTTGAAGCCTTCGAGATGCAGGCCTGCCGGGTTGCCCTCGGGCATCCAGGGGCGCAGCAGGACGAGGCCGGCCACGGCCATCTCCAGGCGGATGTCATCGGCAAGGCCGGTCGCGTCGAAATCGGCGCCGTCGACATCGAATATCGAGAGGCGGAGATAGGCGCCGTCGGCCAGCGCGAGAACGATCGGCGACAGGTGATCGGCGATATCGTGGACATCGAAAAGTTCGAAATCCGCCGTGTTCTTTGCCGGATCGGTCGGAAGTCCGATATGGACCGAGGCTTTCAGCATGATGATCATTCCCGTGAATGATGCCCGCCTGGGGCGCGCGGCAGGCCGGGCGGGAGCCGGCTTTTCGGGGGCGACCCTATCCGCGCGCTTCTCGTCAGCCCTGGATGAGGGCGAGGACGCCGGCCTTCACCGCCGTGTTCGGCATCTGCCCCATGTTGTGCAGATTGGCGACGGCGAAGATGGTCTGGGTCGTGCGGGGCGACACCTGCACGC
>VFQP010003567.1_pt1 | contig 15670 bp, 9 predicted proteins | sample 3512351 | NCBI WGS metagenome assembly VFQP01 (sample SAMN10412372, study PRJNA504923) | tailings metagenome | isolation source: Relicate 1 Philex TSF1 revegetated site | place: Philippines: Tuba, Benguet | collected 2017-08-29 | reverse complement strand
CTGTGGTCTGGTTCACAGACACATCAGAGAATGACAACTTACCCGCGCTTGGATAAGTCGAACCATCCGGCAATAGCAGGGCAATCTGCAATTGGCCATTGCTGCCCTTCAACTGACCGTCACGCAAGGCTTTACGCAGGGCGAACACCTCAGAAGAAGACTGCGCAAAATTCACATACACCGGGTTGATTTGCTCCACCGTGGTCATGTGCGTGGCTTCATCTTTACCTACCAACGCGCCTTCGGTGACCAGCGCACGACGCGCGACACCATCAATCGGTGCCGTCACATTGGCATAGGCCACATCAAGCTTGGCACGATTGAGTTTGGCTTGCGCCGCCGCCACTTCGGCTTTGGCCAGTTGCGCCTCGGCCTGTGCTGCGCGGTAGTCGCGCTGGCTTACTGACTGGTCGCCCACCAGCGCCTGGTAGCGTTGCAATTTGTCATTGGCATTCACCAGGTTGGCTTCGGTTCTGGCCAGTTCAGCATCTGCCTCCAATTTACTGGCCTGCAACTGCTCTGGGTTCAAGGCAAATAATGGCATGCCCGCCTTCACTGTTTGCCCTTCCTGATACAGCCGCTTGGAGACAATACCAGAAACGCGTGCGCGCACCTCGGCAATGCGGTAGGCCTCTACACGGCCTGGCAATTCAACCTCAGCGGGGATTTCAGCAACCTGCACGGTGACCACATCGACCTCAGGCGCAGCCGCCGCGGCCTGCTCGGCTTCCTGCGGTTTGCTACAGGCAGAGAGTTGCAATAACAAGAATGTGGCGACCGAGGCCGTGCTGACAGAAAAACGGGACATGAATATGCCTTCTTACTATATGGACATCAATATTCTATCCGCCCTTCAATAATTAATCAATCATGACTGATTAATTATTTTTTGGTATAATCCTTGCCATTGTTTGAGGAATGATAAGCCTAGAGATCATGGCCAGAAAAACCAAGGAAGATGCGCAAAAAACCCGCGACCAGATTCTGGATGCCGCGGAACACGTGTTTTATCGCAAAGGCTTCACGCTGACCACCATGGCCGACATTGCCGAAGCCGCCGAGTTGTCACGCGGCGCCGTTTACGGCCACTATAAAGGCAAGCTGGAAGTCGCTACCGCCATGGCGGAACGCGTGATTGAAACCGTCTCCCCGTTCCAGCTCCAACCGACCCTTGCGGCATTAGGCAACCTCAAGCAATATTGCCTGCATGAGATCCGTAGCTATATTGAGCCTAGCTCCATTCAGCGCGTCCTGTTCTTTTTATATATCGGCATTGATGATTCGCCGGAGTTGCTGCAACTACGCTTTGCCTGGGAGAAAAAGCGCATTACGCAAATCGACAGTTTATTGAAACAGGCCATTGCACAAGGCGAACTCTCTGCAGACATCGATTTTGACTTAATCAGCCTGTATTGCCAGTCAGTCATTGAAGGCGTGTTCAGCATCATCTACTTTGGCAGCCTCAGCGAAACGCAACGTTGGCAACGTGCCGAACAACTGTGCGAATATGGCCTGCAACGCTTATCCATGCCACTTTTCCAGCCATAATCCTTGCGCGGATCATCGCGCTCAAGCATTGACGAAGACGCCTGCCTTCCGGCAAGATAAGAGCCGGATACATTGATGACAATAAAATTGTTCAACTTTTTTGTGTGATCAGGGTCAGTATGAGGTGACCGCGCCATCTTTCAATCAATGGCGTGTCATCCGTCATCGAATAGAACCACCTTATAACAATAATTTAAGAAAAAACTGCTATGGATCATAACCTTTCACTCATTACCACCATTGCCGCTGCATTTGCGCTGGCACTGATATTCGGCCTGATTGCCGAAAAACTCAAATTGCCAGCGCTGATCGGTTATTTATTTGCCGGGATTATTATCGGCCCGGCCACGCCTGGGTTTGTTGCCGACATTGAAATTGCCTCCCAATTGTCCGAAATTGGCGTCATGTTGCTGATGTTTGGCGTCGGCCTGCATTTTTCAGTGCAGGACCTGATGTCAGTCAAACGTATTGCCCTGCCCGGCGCGCTGGCGCAGATGACCCTGGCCACCCTGCTCGGCATGCTGGTAGCACACACCTGGGGCTGGAGCATGGGCCATGGCTTGGTATTTGGCCTGTCGCTGTCTTGCGCCAGTACCGTGGTTTTACTCAAAGCACTCGAATCCAGACGTATCCTGGAAAGCATGAACGGTAAAATTGCCGTCGGCTGGCTGGTGGTAGAAGATATGGTAACCGTGCTGGTACTGGTGTTAATGCCCGCATTGGCAGGTGTTTTGGGTGGCCAGGGTGAAGCCACCAATGCCAGCGCCATTTGGGAAACGATCGGTGTGACCTTGCTTGAAATTACCGGCTTTGTGGTGGTGATGCTGGTCATCGGCAAACGGGTATTGCCGTGGTTGCTATGGTATGTAGCAGGCACTGGCTCACGCGAACTGTTTACCCTCACCGTGATTGCCGTGGCGATTGGCGTGGCCTTTTTTGCCTCCTCGCTGTTTCATGTCTCGTTTGCACTGGGGGCCTTTTTCGCGGGCATGATCATGCGTGAATCCGAATACAGTCACCGTGCCGCTGAGGACTCCCTGCCCTTCCGCGATGCATTTGCGGTGCTGTTTTTTGTCGCCGTGGGCATGCTGTTTGACCCTAGCATCCTGATCAAGCAACCCATACAAGTGCTGTCTGTAGTAGCGATTATTATCCTCGGTAAATCGCTGGCGGCAGTCGCGATTGTGCTGGCCTTGCGTTACCCCTTAAATACGGCGTTAACTGTTGCCGCCAGCCTGGGGCAAATTGGGGAGTTCTCCTTTATTCTGGCGGGCCTGGGCGTATCGCTCAACTTGCTGTCAGCCGATGGCATGAGCCTGGTACTGGCGGGCGCGCTGATTTCCATCGCGCTGAACCCGGTGGTCTTTGCGTCGATCAAGCCCTTAGCCAATTGGGTGGTCAACAAGTCAGACGTGGCTAGACGCTTGTCATTGCGCATGGATCCATATGGTGAGTTGCCCATGTCGACCGAGCGCAAGTTCCTGGAAGGCCAGGTGGTGTTGGTGGGCTACGGTCGCGTCGGCAAGCGGATTGCGCAATCCCTGACCGACTCAGCGATCCCGTTTGTGGTGGCCGAACAAAACCGCGAGCTGGTGGAAAAACTGCGCAAACAAGGCCAGCCGGCGGTGTCGGGTAACGCTGCCGACCCCATGGTGTTGATACAGGCGCACATTGCCAATGCGGCCATGCTGATTATCGCCACGCCAGACGCCATGGATATCCGCAAAATTGTCGACATTGCCAAGCAATTGAAACCGGACATTGAAGTGGTGATCCGCACCCATCACGAGGACGAATACCAGCGCCTGCAAAAAGACCTCGGCCAAGCGGTGTTTTTTGGCGAAGAAGAACTGGCCAAAGGCATGTCTGCCCATGTGTTACAGCGTTTTGAACGGCACGTGCTGTAAACGCATTAAAACTTGAATAAGGGCTGCTTCTGCAGCCTTTATTTTTTGTAGCAATCCCCGATTTAACGCTATGATGTCATTGTATTGGCAGTCGATACGTATCGTTACATTCACGCCCAATCAAACGCAGTACAATCTTGTCAGACAAGAATAACGATATCGATATTGGTACCTTATGAACACCACTCCTCTTTATGCTAAATGCGGCGTATGGCTGCTATGCTTTACCAGCCTGCTACTGGCAGCCTGCTCATCCGGCCAATCAGACAACAAACCACCCAAAAAAACACCAGAAGTCGGGGTCATCACCGTACAGCCTGCCAGCCAGCCTATCGTGGCCGACCTGCCAGGGCGCACCAACCCATTCATGATTTCAGAGGTGCGGCCACAAGTCGGCGGCATTATCCGCCAGCGTGCCTTTACTGAAGGTGCACTGGTCAAAGCAGGCCAACTGCTGTATCAGATTGAACCGGCCCCTTACCAGGCCAGCGCTCAAAGTGCAGCCGCTGCACTGCAAAAAACTGAAGCCTCGCTGACCACCCTCAAACTCAAAGCAGACCGTTATAAAGAACTGGTCAAAATCAACGCCGTCAGCAAACAGGATAACGATGACGCGCAGGCCGCCTTGCAGCAAGGCGAAGCCGATGTAGCTGCCGCCAGGGCAGCGCTGGCCACCGCAAAAATCAACCTGGACTTTACCCGTGTGGTCTCGCCGATCACCGGCTTTGTGTCTACCTCTACCGTCACACCTGGCGCCTTGGTCACCGCCAGCCAGGAAACCGCACTCACTACCGTGCAGCAACTGGATCCGATTTATGTCGATGTCATCCAGTCCAGCAGTGACTTGCTTAAACTCAAACGTGATATTGCCAGCGGCAAGCTGAGCAGCACGTCGCAAAAAGAAATCCCGGTACGCGTGGTACTCGAAGACGGTTCCACCTATGCGCATGCTGGAAAACTCAAATTCAACGGCATCAGCGTCAACACCACTTCGGGGGCAGTCACCCTGCGCGCGGTCGTGCCTAACCCGGAAGGCATCTTGCTGCCTGGCATGTATGTCCACGCCCTGATTGATGTCGCCGAAGAAAAAGCTGCCATCCTGGTGCCACAACGTGCGGTGACCAGGAATACGCGCGGTGAACCCACGGTGTTACTGGTGGACAACACTCAGAAAGTTGTCCAGCAAACCCTGGAAACCAGTGGCGCACAAGGTGACAACTGGCGTGTCACAAGTGGCTTGCAGGCAGGTGACCGCGTCATTATGGATGGGGGGCAAGGCATCAGCGTGGTCAGCGAATTGAAGGCCGTGCCCTTTGCCTCAACCAGCCGTACAGACACGACTGCAGCACAACCGGCTACCGTGAACCCTGCCCGCTAACCAGAAGAGAATTTAATTATGGCGTCCTTTTTTATCCAACGCCCTATCTTTGCCTGGGTGATTGCGATTGTCATCATGCTGGCAGGCATAGGCGCCATCGAATGGCTGCCGCTGGAGCAATACCCGGATATTGCGCCACCGCGTGTGTCTATTAACGCGACCTATACCGGCGCTGCAGCGGACACCATTGAAAACTCGGTGACGCAGGTGATTGAGCAATACATGAAGGGCATTGATAACCTGACCTATATGTCTGCCAGCAGTACGTCGTCAGGCACGGCCAATATCAGCCTCACCTTTGATGCCGGCACCAACCCCGATGTGGCACAAATGCAGGTACAAAATAAACTGCAGCAGGCCATGCCCAGGCTGCCGCAGATTGTACAAAGCCAAGGCGTGACCGTCGCCAAAACCGGCATCGACTTCCTGATGATGATTTCACTGATGTCTGACAGCCCGACGGTGCGCGCCATTGATATTGGTGATTATATTTCGAGCAACCTGATAGACCAGATCAGCCGCCTGGATGGGGTGGGCGACGTACAAACCCTGAGCGCGGGCTATGCCATGCGCATCTGGCTGGACCCGGCCAAGCTGCAAAAATACAACCTGATTCCTTCCGACATTTCAGCGGCCGTGCAGGCACAGAATACCGAAGTTTCCTCTGGCCAGTTAGGCGCCCTGCCTTCAGTCAAAGGCCAAGGTTTGAATGCGCCGATTACCGCCCGCAGCAAATTGCAAACCGTAGAACAATTCAACCAGATTATCGTCAAGTCCGGCGCAGACGGTTACGTGGTGCATTTGTCGGATGTGGCCCGCGTGGAACTCGGTGCCGAGAGTTACACCCCGGTTGCTAACCTCAACGGTAAAACGTCCGCAGCCTTTGGTGTCAAACTCGCGTCAGGCGCCAATGCACTGGCGACCGCGCAAGCCGTGAAAGACAAGCTGGCAGCGCTGGAACCGTATTTCCCGCCCGAGCTGAAACTCAGTATCCACATCCCATATGACACGACGCCATTTGTACGTATTTCCATCAAGGAAGTCGTGAAGTCGCTGGTGGAAGCGATTCTGTTAGTCGTGATTATCATGTATGTGTTTTTGCAGAATCTGCGCGCGACACTGATTCCAGCCATTGCCGTACCGGTGGTGTTACTCGGCACCTTTGGTGTGCTGGCAGCATTTGGCTTTTCGATCAATACACTGACCATGTTTGGCCTGGTACTGGCGATTGGCCTGCTGGTGGATGATGCCATTGTGGTGGTGGAAAACGTCGAGCGTGTGATGCGTGAGGAAGGCCTGAGCCCGAAAGAAGCCACGCGTAAATCCATGGGTGAAATTACCAGTGCCCTGGTCGGCATCTCGCTGGTGCTGTCTGCCGTGTTTATCCCCATGGCCTTTTTTGGTGGTGCCACCGGCGTGATTTACCGCCAGTTCTCCATCACCATTGTGTCGGCCATGTTGCTGTCTGTGCTGGTTGCGCTGATATTGACCCCTGCCCTGTGTGCGACCATCCTCACCCCGTCCAATCATGCGCATGCAGCGACAGGTGGCCTGTTCGGCTGGTTTTTCCGCTGGTTTAACCCGGCGTTCGAGGCCTTTGCCAATGGCTACCAGGCGGTGGTTGAAAAAATCCTGCGCCAAAAACTATTCACCATGGTGGTATATGCAGGCATTCTTGCCTTGCTCGCTTTCCTGTTCCTGCGTTTACCCAGTTCCTTCCTGCCCACCGAAGACCAGGGCATCCTCATGGCACAGATTCAGTTACCAGTGGGTGCCACCGATAGCAGGATGCAGCGGGTATTGCGTCAAATCGAGCACTACCTGGACGGCCAGGAAGCGGTCATTGATGAATATTTAACCATTGCTGGCCTCGGCCAGGGCGGTGGTGGCAGCCAAAACACCGGCCGAGCCTTTATCCGCCTCAAGGACTGGTCACTACGTGGTGAAGGCGAAGATGCGGCGTCACTCGCAGACAAGATGACCAAAGCCTTGTCCAAGATCCGTGATGCCAAACTGTTTGTCAACCAGCCTGCACCTGTGCGCGGCCTGGGCCAGGGCTCCGGCTTTACACTGGAACTCAAGGATGTCGGCGGGCTGGGACACCAGGGGTTGATGGACGCCAGGAACAAATTTGTACAACTAGCCGCAGACAACCCGAAACTGAACCGCGTGCGTCCAAGCGGGCTGGATGATACGCCTATGTTCAGGCTCAATATTGATGACCAGAAGACTGGTATCTACAACCTGACCACCGCCAATATCAACTCCACGCTGTCTATCGCCATGGGCGGCACCTATGTCAATGACTTTATCAACAAGGGCCGCGTCAAAAAAGTCTATTTGCAGGGCGATGCGCCTTACCGCATGCAACCTGAAGACATTGATCGCTGGTATGTGCGCAACAGTACCAACGACATGGTGCCCTTCTCTGCGTTTTCTAATACCCGCTGGGTATCAGGCTCGCCTTTGCTCGAGCGCTATAACGGTATTTCTTCCGTTGAAATCGTCGGCGAAGCGGCCAAAGGCACCAGTACCGGTGAAGCCATGCGCATTGCTGAAAGTATTATCAAGCAATTACCGGCTGGCATCGGCTATGAGTGGAGCGCGCAGTCCTACCAGGAGAGGTTGTCCGGTTCACAAGCACCACTGCTATACGCGGTCTCCGTCGTGTTTGTGTTCCTATGCCTGGCGGCGTTATATGAAAGCTGGGCGGTGCCCTTCTCGGTGATTATGGTAGTACCGCTGGGCATTCTGGGTGCGGTCATGGCCACCAGTTTGCGCGGCATGACCGCTGACGTTTACTTCCAGGTGGGCCTGTTGACGACCATAGGCCTGTCAGCCAAAAACGCTATCCTGATTGTCGAATTCGCCAAACATTTACAAGAGCGCGGCCAGCCATTACTCACAGCCACGCTGGAAGCGGTGAAACTGCGCTTGCGGCCTATCCTGATGACTTCGCTCGCCTTTATTTTTGGCGTACTGCCGCTGGCATTTAGTCACGGTGCAGGCGCAGTTAGCCGCCAGGCGATTGGGACCGGCGTACTCGGCGGCATGCTGACAGCCACCTTCCTCGGTGTGTTTTTTGTGCCACTGTTTTATGTGCTGATCCGCTCACTGTTCCCTTATCACGCAGAAAATGCGCCAGCAAACACAGCCCACGATTAAATCTATGAAAACATTACCTCAGAAAAAGTTGGCAGGATTACTGGCGCTCACACTGAGCCTGAGTGGCTGCATAGACCTGGCACCGTTTTACACACGACCAGCCGCGCCAGTCCCAGCCACATTGGGCACGGCACAAAGCGACCCCAAAGCGTTTACTGACCTGCCATGGCAATCCTTTATCAGCGATGAAAAATTGCGCCAGGTGATAGACCTGGCATTAAAAAATAACCGTGACCTGCGGGTGGCTGCCCTGACTATAGAACGATCCCGCGCACTCTATCAGGTGCAGCGCGCAGACCTGTTCCCAACCATCGCCGCCAGTGTCACCGAAACCGCCTCCAAAGGCATGGCCAGTGCTGCCAACAATACGGCAGGCAACACCTCTGGTGCGACCACAGGCACCGCTGGCAGCAGTAACAGCAGCGGCAATATCTCGCATATTTACCGTGCCACCGTCGGCTTTAGCGCCTACGAACTTGACCTGTTTGGCCGCATACGCAACCTCAACCAGCAGGCCTTGCAAACCTTTTATGCCAATGAAGAAAATCGTCATAGCACGCAGATCAGCCTGATTGCAGAAGTAGCCACCGCCTGGCTGACATTGGCCGCTGACAAGCAACGCCTTGCCATCGCGCAGCAAACGCTGCAAAGCCAGCAAGCCACTTACGATATCAACCAGCAAATGTTTGAGTTGGGCGTCGCCAACGCGCTGACCTTGAAGCAATTGCAAACCAGTGTCGATAGCGCGCGCGTCGCCATCGCTACCTATACCATGCAGATCAAGCAGGACAGCAATGCACTCAACCTGCTGGCCGGGAGCATGGTGCCTGAACAGTGGCTACCAACAAGCCATTTGTCCAGTGTCGTGTTCACCCAGTCTTTGCCTGGCGGCATCAGCTCTGACACCTTGCAGCAACGGCCAGATGTACGCGCGGCAGAACATTTGCTGGAAGGCGCCAATGCCAATATCGGCGCCCTGCGCGCAGCCTTTTTTCCTACCATCAGCCTGACCACCACGGTCGGCTCAGCCAGCACAGAGTTGTCCGGCCTGTTTGCCAAAAACTCCGGCATCTGGACCTTTGTGCCGCAAATCAGCCTGCCTATCTTCAATGGTGGCCGTAACCGCGCCAATTTGACCTCGGCAGAAAAAAATCGCGATATTCTGCTGGCACAATACGAAAAAACCGTGCAAACCGCCTTCCGCGAAATGGCTGATGTACTGGTACAACGTGAAGGCTTGCAATCACAACTGGAGGCACAGCAATCGTTGAAAAATGCGGCTTCGGCGGCTTTCCTGCTGGCAGATGCTCGCTTCAAGAATGGCGTGGACAGCTACCTGGTCGTGCTGGATGCCCAGCGTACGCTCTACACGGCAGAACAGTCACTGGTCACCCTGCAATTGAGTGATGCCACCAGCCAACTCACCTTGTACAAGGTCATGGGCGGCGGCTGGCATTAACCATCGCCACTAGACCACTCTTTTAGCTCCCGCCACAGATTCACGGTGCTGAGTCAGTGCGGGTGCTTTACCTCTCCCCCTCTTGCCGCACATGGGGCGACACCGTTAGAATTCACCCCCTTTAAAAAGACGCGCACGTTTCTTGCTTTAATTTTTGCAAATGCAGACAGAAATCACTTCCGAACACACCATCATCCTGGCCAAGATCAGACATGTTGAAGAGCTGGAGCGGCTCGTCATTTGTACTGAATTTGTCGAATCACTGGGACAGATGATTCACCAGATCCAGGCCGAGCGTGGCGCTAGTTGCTTATACCTGGCCTCGGCCGGGCAACGCTTTGCCAAGGAGCGGGCTGATCTGGTGGCGCACAACACCTCACTCGACATCCAGTTCAAGCAAGCTTTGCAAAAGCACCTGGATGCAAACCCGCTGGCAGATGCTCGGCAACTGACGCTGGTATCGTGGGTTTTGCTCGGCTTTGACCAGCTCACCGCATTGCGGCACCAGGTCACGTTACAGAAAATCTCTTTTATTGATTGCATACAATCGTTCACCCGCCTGATTGGCAGCCTGGTGTCACTGATTTTCGAAATCACCGACAATACCGTCAACAGCAAGATTTCAACCAGCTTGCTGGCACTCTACAACCTGGTGCAAGGCAAGGAGTTCGCAGGCCAGGAGCGCGCCGTAGGCGCGTATATGTTTGGCTCGGCCAGTGTGCAACAACCACATCAGCAAAAACTGCTGGAACTGATTGCCTTGCAGGAACGGCATTTTGAATCGTTTTGCCAGTTTGCCACCCCGGCCTTGCGTGAGGCCTGGGCCAGCGCAGGCGTGACAGAAAACGAGCGCAAACACCAGCAATACCAGGCCAAACTGACCGGTGCCAGACCAGGCCAGGCCTTGCAGGCCAAAGATGCCGACTGCTGGTTTGAGCTTTGCAGCCAGCGGCTGACCGAGCTATGGCAAATCCAGTGCCAGCTCATCAGCGATATGCACCAAACCCTGCAAATCCTGGTCGCAGAGGCGCAACAAGACCTGGCCAACACACGCAAGCATTTGCAGCAATTGCAAGATAAAGCCAGCGTTTCCAGCCGCGACAGTGCCTTCTTCAATCTGTCGATTCCGGTTGAAAACGCCTATGGCTTTTTAACGGATACAGCCAGCCAGCCCTATCCGATAGAGTCCGTCATCTCCCTATTGCAGCAGCAATCGCAGCAAATTGCCGAAATGGAATCCGAGTTGTCAGAAACCAAAAAGGCACTCACTGAAAGAAAGCAAATCGAGCGCGCCAAAGGCTTGCTCATGAGCACCTTGGGGCTAAGCGAAGTCGACGCTTATAAAACCATGCGTAGCACGGCCATGGAACAAAAACGCAAAATCATCGATGTAGCAGAAAACATATTGCTACAACACAGACAGCCGCAATAATGGTGCGATAGACATGGTGCATCCGCACTTGTATGGTGCGCACATTTTGTGCGCACTGCCGCGCAAAATACACCCACCAATCAAAAAAATCACATAAAAATCATCCACTTAAAAACAAACAAAAAACTGGCACACCATTTGCTAATTACCGTTTAAGCAAGCTCACCCTCACCAGTCGGGCAAGCGAACGGAGCAGTCATCAATGGCGATCACCGCTTCGATATAACAAGCATTTATATCCACTGCAACGCGGTGGGCAATGCAGGACAAAGGCGTCCTGAGTGTAGACAAACGATTGTCTGCATTCAGGACGCCTTTTTTGTTTTTACGTTTCCAGTTAATTCACTTTCCAGGGAGTAAACATGAGCAGTTCTGATAAAAAAACAACGGTTGAGTCTGCGGTGGTTGAGTCAGCAGCAGCACCAACCACGACAGTGACGCCAACCACACTAGTGACGGTTGACCAAACACGCCGCCAGTTCTTCCGCCAGGCGATTGCCGGTGCCTTTGGTGCCGCCGCCATGATGAATATGGTGCCTTCTGCTGTACGCAGCCAGGCTTGGGCTGCAGGTTCAGATGCGCCGGAAATCACCGAAGTGAAAGTTGGTTTTATTCCACTGACCGACTGTGCGCCTATCATCGTCGCCGCACAAATGGGCTTCGATAAAAAATACGGTATCAAAATTGTGCCGTCCAAAGAGGCTTCCTGGGCAGGTGTGCGCGACAAGCTGGTCAACGGTGAACTGCATGCCGCTCATGTGTTATACGGCCTGGTGTACGGCGTGCAAATGGGCATAGGCGGCCAGCAAAAAGACATGAACGTGCTGATGACGCTTAACCACAACGGCCAAGGTATCACGCTGGCTAACCAGTTGAAAGAAAAAGGGGTGACCAGTGGCGGAACATTGAAACGCCTGCTGGATAACGAAAACCGCGACTTCACGTTTGCGCAGACTTTCCCGACTGGCACCCATGCCATGTGGTTGTATTACTGGCTGGCGAACTATGGCATCAACCCAATGCAAGACGTCAAAACGATCGTCGTGCCGCCACCACAAATGGTCGCCAATATGCGTATCGGCAATATGGACGGCTACTGTGTGGGCGAACCATGGAATGCACGTGCGATTTACGACAAGATTGGTTTCACTGTCGCCACAACACAAGACATCTGGACCGATCACCCGGAAAAAGTATTGGGCACCACGGCTGATTTTGCCGCCAAAAATCCAAACACCGCGCTGGCATTGACCAAGGCCATCCTCGAAGCTTCCCGCTATATCGACGCCACCAAGAACCGCGCCGAAGTGGCCAAGCTGATTGCAGGCAAGGCTTATGTGAATGCACCGGAAGAAGTCATCGAAGGCCGCTTCCTGGGCCACTATGACAACGGCATTGGTAAAAAATGGGAAGACCCGAACTACATGAAGTTCTTCAACGACGGCAAAGTCAGCTTCCCTTACCTGTCCGACGGCATGTGGTTCCTGACCCAACACAAACGCTGGGGCTTGCTGAAGTCCGACCCTGATTACCTGGGCATCGCGAAGAAAGTGAACCGCATCGACATCTACACCGAAGCCGCCAAATCACTGGGTATCGCAGTGCCGACAGACGTGATGCGTAGCAGCAAACTGATGGATGGCGTGATCTGGGATGGCAAAGACCCTAAAGCTTATGCCAACAGCTTCAAGGTCAAAGCCTAGTCTTTTAAAGGAGAGTCACCATGAGTGTCGTCAGCTTTAACAAGGAAAAAATCATGCAAAAAAGCGGGGAAGCTGCGAAAGTAGCACCTGAAAAACCTGTTGTTTCTGTGGTTAAACCTCTCTCGACCACAGCCACAGCAGCCAGTCCTCCGGCACCAAAACGCTGGAAAGGGGCGGCAACGGCCAAGCTGGTCTTTGAGTGGTTGTTGCCGCCTGTGATTGGTTTGCTGGTATTTGCAGCTATCTGGGCCACGGTTTCTGCACTGACCCAGGGGCTGCCAGGTCCGGTGAAAACCTGGCAATCGGCCGTCGAGCTGTTCAGCGACCCGTTTTACATCAACAATCCGAACGACATGGGCATAGGCTGGAACATCCTGAACTCGCTCAAACGTGTCGCCACTGGTTTCGCATTAGCAGCGATTGTTGGCATCCCCATGGGCTTTGTGATTGGCCGTTACACATTCATGTCCAGAATGGCAGCCCCCATTATCAGCCTGCTCAAACCGGTATCGCCACTGGCCTGGCTGCCGATTGGCTTGCTGGTATTCAAAGCCGCTAACCCGGCAGCGATCTGGGTGATTTTCATTACTGCCGTCTGGCCCATGATTATTAACACCGCCGTCGGCGTCAGCAAAGTGCCGCAAGACTATATGAATGTGGCCAAGGTACTCAACCTGTCCGAGTGGAAAATCGTCACCAAAATCCTGCTGCCTTATGTCATGCCATACATGATGACCGGCGTCCGCCTCTCTATCGGCGCAGCCTGGCTGGTGATTGTGGCGGCTGAAATGCTGACCGGCGGTGTTGGGATTGGCTTCTGGGTATGGGATGAGTGGAACAACCTGAATGTAGAGCACATCATCATCGCCATCTTTATTGTCGGCATTGTTGGCTTGCTGCTGGAACAGTTGCTGGTGCTGGTCGCAAAACGCTACAGCTACGAATAACCGGGAAAAGGATTCTTAATTATGACGACCAATGTAATGCAAGACCGTTATGTGCTGATTGAAAACGTCAACATGACATTCCATACCAAAAAAGGCAGTTTTCAGGCACTCAAGGACATCAACCTGAATATCCGTGAAGGTGAGTTCATTTCCATCATCGGTCACTCCGGTTGTGGTAAATCCACCGTGCTGAACCTGATTGCCGGTTTGCTGCAACCTAGCGAAGGCTACCTGTTTTGTGCCGGGCGTGAAATTTCCAAACCAGGTCCGGAGCGCGCTGTGGTGTTTCAAAACCACTCTCTGCTGCCATGGCTGACTTGCTTTGAAAATGTCTACCTGGCTGTAGAACGCGTGTTTGGTGAGAATGAAGGCCCGACACAACTGGCTGAACGCACCCGTGCTGCGCTGGAACTGGTGGGCCTGAGTCACGCCATGGAAAAGCGTCCCAACGAAATCTCAGGCGGCATGAAACAGCGCGTGGGCATTGCCCGTGCCCTGGCGATGGAACCGAAAGTCCTGCTGCTGGATGAGCCCTTTGGCGCACTCGACGCACTCACCCGTGCCAGTTTGCAGGATGAGCTGATGAGTATCATGGCACGCTCTGGCTGCACCGCCGTGATGGTCACGCACGATGTAGATGAGGCCGTATTACTGTCAGACCGCATCGTCATGATGACCAACGGCCCGGCAGCCACCATAGGCGAAATTCTGGAAGTGGATTTACCACGCCCGCGCAAACGTCTGGAACTGGTAGAAGACCCAAGTTACACACATCTGCGCAGCGAAGTATTGAAGTTTTTGTATGAGCGCCACGCTAAAAAGGCAGCATAGATAAAAGTAGTGCTGACGGGCGGTCACCCGCCAGCACCGCATACCTCATCGAAGTATGGTTACCCCACATTGCATAAAGGAGCAACACATGAACGCTAACTCACACCCACGCTTGCGTCAAGTTTCAGTCGCAATTTTACTGGCCGCTTTAAGCATGCAAGCCATGGCAGAGGAAGAAGCCCTGCCTGAATACACCTTCATGGATGCCATTAAAACCGGCAAAAACATGACCAGTTTCAGGTTGCGTTACGAGAATGTAGACCAAGATGGTTTGCAGCCACCGACCATGCCAAATGGCACGGCCAACCCAACTGCAACGAAAGAACTGAAAGATGCCAACGCACTGACTTTGCGCAGCCTGATTGGCTGGCAAACTGCGCCCTACCACAACTTTAGCTTTGCGGCCCAGTTGATTAACGTGTCCAAACTGGCAGACAACTTTAACGATAGTACCAACAGCACGCTGACGAATAGTGTTTCCAACCAGGCACGTAATATCGAATACGCCAAGGTGGTTGACCCTGACTACACCGGTCTTAACCAGTTATTTGTAGAGTGGACAGGCATTAAAAACACCCGTGTACGTGCAGGCCGCCAGCAAGTGAACCTGGATAACGTGCGCTTTATTGGTGACATTGCTTTCCGCCAGGTCATGCAGGTGTTTGATGGTGTATCCGTGTTCAACAAAACCATTCCTGATACCGAACTTTTTGTTGCCCACTTTGAAAGCCTGGAGCAAATCACGGCCAAACACCGTTCTGATGGTGCACTGGATATCGTGAACGCTCGCTACCGTATTTCACCGACTGAATTTCTGGTCGGTTATGCCTATCTGGATGGTTTCCAGGACTTAGGCATGGGCCGCGCCTGGTTTGGTAACGGCACAACAGCGGCAGCGATTGCTGCAGGCAAAGGTGGCGCAGCCAACCAGACCGCGGACCAGGGCAACAAGATTATTGGTGTACGCCTGGATGGTACCCATCCGTTCACGCCTAACTACCGCGCGCACTACACTGCCGAATACGCCAAACAATCCGACTACAGCAATGGCGACACCCGCATTGATGCGCACTACTACAAACTCGGTGGCGGCTTTGGTATCGATAACTTCAATATGCGTATTGATCAGGAGCTGCTATCCAGCAACAACGGTAAGTATGCCTTCCAGACGCCTTTGGGCACCAACCACCTGTTTCAAGGCTGGGTAGACAAGTTCTTGGCCACACCGCTTGAAGGCATTAAAGATACCTTTGTCACCGCGACTTATCGTTATGGCGACTTTTTGTTCTTTGCCGATTAT
>VFQP010003566.1_pt1 | contig 15679 bp, 13 predicted proteins | sample 3512351 | NCBI WGS metagenome assembly VFQP01 (sample SAMN10412372, study PRJNA504923) | tailings metagenome | isolation source: Relicate 1 Philex TSF1 revegetated site | place: Philippines: Tuba, Benguet | collected 2017-08-29 | reverse complement strand
GATGTGGGCGAGTGGGGGAACAACTGTGAATCCACATTCCACACGCACGCCCCTTGGTGCCGCAGGTTGGTCGGCCGCCAAGGCGGGCGCCCCTCCCTCGGCGGGCGCCTGCCCCGAGCGGCTGCCCACGCCCGGCGCCGAGCTGCCGCCCGGCGCGCCGCTGCGCGGCTACGTCAAGCGCTCCGAGGGGCGTGCCGGCGTCTTTGTGGCGCTGGACCGCGCCACCGACGCGCGCATCAAGCTCTGCAACCTGTCGGACGGGTGCGCGCGCTTGCACGCGCTTGCACGCGCTAGGCGCCTCCCTCGCTGCGCACGCCCGCACGTCCTCTCACGCCGACGCAGCCCGTGAGGCGGGCAGGCAGCTTCACCTGCGGTTCCTCTTGACAAGAGGACGGCGCCGGCGTCAGGCGTGCGTGTGCGGTAGCGTGGGCCCTTTGTTGTCGCCGCAGGTTTGTGGAGGACCCCGTGACGGCCTTCCCCGTGGGCATGCTGGTGGAGGGGCGCCTGCTGTCGGCCTCCTCCTCTGCCGCCACGGCCGAGGGAGCGGGCGCCGCGCCCAGGCTGGAGATGACGCTCAAGTGAGTCGCTTGGAATGTGTGGGGGAAAGAGAGTGCGCCCAGAGCATGGAAACGAGGCACGCGCAGCTTTGGGAGTGAAAGCATGACGCTCCACTGTGCCCGTGCTGTGCCCGTGCTGTGCCGGTGCTGCGCAGGTCGGCAAAGGCCAAGGCTCCCGACGCGCGCGCGTCCCTGGCGGACCTGCGCGTGGGCCAGGTGGTGCGTGGGCGCGTGCGGCGCGTGGAGACGTTTGGCGTCTTCGTCGAGATCAACGACTCCACCGCGGTGCGCCTGGGCAACCGCTCTGCGCCCGCTCTCCAGCTGCGCTGCGAGGACCCTGGTCGCCGTATGTGAGGGGATCCTGTGTGCGCCCGTGCTCACCTGCGCAGGTGGGCCTGGCGCACATCAGCGAGCTGGTGGACAAGGGCATGGTCAAGGACGTGTCGTCGCTCTTCCGGCCGCAGCAGGCAGTCACGGCCAAGGTGCGCCTTCCTTTGCGCTCACGCCCGCCGACGGCTCTGCCCTCAACCGCGCGGCCTGAGTGCACAGCAAGCGGTGCCGGGCACCTTCACTTTGTGTGGGCTGCTGGCTGCGCATGCGCGTGTGCCGCTCAGGTGGTCAAGCTGGACGTGGAGGCGGGCAAGGTGTCGCTGACGCTCAAGCCCTCAGCGGTGGCCGAGGGCGTCGAGGCGCAGCGCGGGGACGAGGCGGCGGTGGGCGGCAAGCGGCGGCGCCCCGCCGACCTCGACGAGGAGGCGGCAGAGGACGAGGAGGAGGAGGAGGAGGAGCTGCCTCATGGCGCCCAGGAGGACGAGGACGAGGAGGAGGAGGAGCCCGAGGAGGGCGTGCAGCTGTTCAAGAAGCGCAAGGGCGCAGCGGCGGCGGCCAAGCCGGTGGACGCGGCGCCAATTGACGACATGGACACGGAAGAGGAGGAGGGGGAGGGGGAGGAGGATGAGGGGGACGAGGAGGAGGACGAGGAGGGCGAGGGGGACAGTGACGAGGGCGAGGACGAGGACGAGGGAATGGCGGGAGGCGCTTCCGACGACAACGACGCGGCGGAGGACGACGAAGAGTCGGGAGATGATGACGACGAGGAGGATGAGGAGTCTGACGAGGGGGAGGAGGACGCGGCACCAGCAGGTGCGCGCTTTGCGGTCATGGGTGGTGTGGCCCCTGGATGTAGTACCGCGTGGGGGCCTGCACTGAGCGATTGGTTGCTGGACGGTGCGTTGGGAGCGCAGGTGCGGCGGCGCAGGCGGGCGCGGCGCTCCGGCAGCAGCTGGCGGCGGCCGGCAACGCCGCCGGCAACGGCGCCGCCACGGCGGCGGCCAACGCGGCGTGGGGCGGCCTGCTGGTGCTGGACGACCTGCAAGGTGCCTGGCTGATTTGGGAGGCGCGCGTCCTGGGCACGCAGCTCAGTTGTGGTGACTGGTGGTGTTCACGGTGCCCTGTTGCCATCGTGGTGGCTGTGCGCAGGGCCGGGCGCGGCAGGGCCGGCGGGGGGCGGCGAGGACGACGACGAGGAGGGCGGCAAGGGCAAGGGCAGCAAGGCGGCGCGCAAGCGCGAGGCGGCAGAGGCCGAGCGCAAGATCCGCGAGGCCGAGCTCGCCAGGTCAGCCACCTGCCGGCCTCTCTCCAGTGCCACACACGCCCGCACGCAGCACGTGGTGTCGTGACGCCGGCATCAGGCGCACCTCGCCTCACCTGGCGCTGTGTGTGCACATGTGTGCGTGTGCGCAGGTTGACGGGCCAGTCGGCGCCGCAGACGGTGGCCGAGTTTGAGGCGTGCGTGCTGGCGTCCCCCAACAGCAGCTACACCTGGATCAGGTGCGGCGCCCCTTTCGCCTCCCTCTTGCGCCGCGCCTCCGCCGCGGCGACCTTTGTGTGCCTGTAGGTGAGGGAGTGGCTGGGCCTGACTCTGCACGGCGCGGTGCCCCCACCTCGCAGGTACATGGCCTGGCTGCTGGGCCTGGGAGAGGCGGACAAGGCGCGGGCCGTGGCTCAGCGCGCGCTCGACACCATCCACTACAGGTGCGGCATGCTCCGCGCCCCCCTCCTGCCCCCAACGCCTCCCCCCGTGCACGCGCGTGCAGCCCTGTCCACACCTCCCTCGTGGCTCATGGACAGCGGCCCTTCCTCACCGCATGTGTGTGTGCTGCGCGCGCGGCTGGTGGCGCAGGGAGGAGGGAGAAAAGTTCAACGTGTGGGTGGCGTGGCTCAACCTAGAGGCGGCCAAGGGCGCGCCCTCGCCCGGCGAGGCCGTGTCGGCGCTCTTCCAGCGCGCGCTGCAGTACACCGAGCCCAAGAAGCTGTACCTGGCGCTCCTCGGTGAGCAGGGAGGAGGGAGCGAGGGAGGGAGGGACGGCCTGAGACGCTGCCTGGCGCGCACTGGACGAGTGCGCCGCTGGTGAGGTGCTGTGTGCGATGGGTGGCGGCGTGCACACATGCAATGCGTGTGCGCGTGCGCGTGCGCTCCCGCAGGCATCCTGCAGCGCACGGGCGTGGACTCGGAGCTGGAGGCCTCCACGCTCAAGGCCCTGTGCAAGCGCTTTGGCGGCAGCGCCAAGGTGTGGCTGCGCGCCATGGAGCAGGCGCTGGCAAAGGGCGAGCCCGAGGGCGTGCGGCCGGCGCTGCAGCGCGCGCTGCAGGCGCTGCCACAGCGCAAGCACGTCAAGGTGAGCGCTTGAGCAGCCCCCTCACCCTGACCCATCATCATTAGGCCTGCACGCTCCGCGGGGGTCCTTCGCCCACGGTCGCGGTTGACCGTTCCCTTGCCTGCGGTGGTGGTGGTGTGGTGGCTCAGGTGATCACGGGCGCGGCGCTGCTCGAGTTCCGGTCTGGCAGCGCCGAGCGCGGGCGCAGCGTGCTCGAGGGCGTGCTGCGCAACTACCCCAAGCGCGTGGACCTCTGGTCCGTCTACATTGACCAGGAGGTCAAGCAGGGCGACGAGCAGCGCACGCGCGCGCTGTTTGAGCGCGCCACGTCGCTGCCGCTGGCGGCGCGCAAGGTCAAGTTCCTGTTCAAGCGCTGGCTGCAGTGGGAGAAGGCGCAGGGCGGCGCGGCGCGCGTGGAGCACGTCAAGGAGCGCGCGCTGGCCTTTGTGCAGCAGCAGGCCGAGGCCAAGGGCGTCTGATGCGGTGTTGCTGTGTGGGGGGCGAGGGGGGGCGGGTGACACACTGCCAGCTTGAGGAATCGGACTGTGTGCCGTGCGGTGGGAATGGCACTTGCAGCCTTCGTGTGACGGATTCGCTCGGATGTGCGGCTGTCCTGAGGACTGGCCAGACAGGAAAGGATTGCAAGACAGTGCTGAGAGGTGCTTCAGGTCCGGGGCAACCCATCCACGCAGAGCGCGCACGTGGCGCACACGCACGCGCACAACAGCGTCATTTGCAAGTCGGGGAGAGAGAGAGAGAGAGCTCCTCAGAGCTTGCGCAGCTGGTTCTGTCGGTTGTTCTGCATCATCTGCTGCTGCGCCTTCTGCATCATCATCATTTGCGACTGCTGCATGGCGGCGAGCTGCGCGGGGCTCATGCCGCCCATCATCATGCCGCCGTTGCCCATCATCATCATGCTGCGGCTGGGCTGCTGCCGCGTGTCGAGGCTGAGCACGCCGCTGTTGCTGGTGCGGTGGCCCTGGGGCGAGAGGAAGCCGCCGTCCGTCCTGCCCCGCGCCGGCATGGACGCCGACGCCGCCATCTGCGGCGGCCCGCCGTAGGCGCTCGTGGACCTGAGGCCCTCAGGGACGCCGCCCGGCGAGTCCAGGCCGGAGCGAAGGGCGAGCGCGCCGCCCGCCGTCTGGGGTCGCTTGGCGAAGCCCACCTGCGCGGGCCGGCCGTCCCACTCGTCCTCGTTCTCGTCGAACTGGTCGCCGCCGTCCGTGCCCTCCGAGTCGGGGCGGCGGCGCAGGGCCGACTGGGCTCGCTGCGCCTTGACACGCTCCTCGTCGTACTTGAGCTGCTCCTCGCGGCGCTTGGCCTGCGCGCGCGTGCGAAGCGAGAGGGCCCACACGGTGAGCCGACCGCCTCGCGCGCTTCGACGTGCGCGGGGCCTCCCTCCATCCAAGTCCCATAACTCACCTCGTGCCGCTTCTCCGCGAGCAGGTGCGACATCTTCTCGCGCGCGGACTTGGGTCGCAGCAGCTCGCTGGCGTTGATCTCCTTGCCGTGGTCCTCGTACTGCACCTCGGACGAGATGGTGACGGCGGGCCGCTGTGGCGTGCCGGGGATGAGCTCGGCGCGGCGCGACGAGTTGTTCTGGAGCATGGGCGGGGGCTGCTGCACCACGGGCGGCGGCGGAGGGGGCGGCGGCGGCGGCGGCGGAGGGGGCGTGGCGCGCTCCTGCTGTGGGTACTGCGGGGGCGTGCCGTAGGGCGAGACCTGGATGACGGACGAGGGCGTGACCATGTCGGAGCCCATGGTCGAGGTGAGGGACTGCTGAGGGATCTGGAGGGCGGCCATGCCAAAGGAGAGGCTCGGGGACTCTGGAGGCTGCGCCTGCGCACACCACCAAGGACGTTGGTGACTGACTACCTCCCTTCCCAACGCGTCACAAAGCAGCGACGCGGGCTCGTGCTCCCTCCCTGGCACACCAGCCACTCACCCGCTGCTGCTGCTGCTGCAGCGTTGCCAGGAGCGAGCCAGGCACGGGGTTGTTGCGCTGGTTGATGCTGCCGCCCCGCACCATGCTCGCCGCCGCCGCGCCGGCGGCCGCTCCTGCGTTGCTGGCCACCACCGTCTCGAGCGAGGACATGCGCTCGTGCATGCGCTTGGTCAGCGCCACCACCACCTGCTCCAGCTCCGTCAGCTGTGCAGCACGAGGAGAGCAGAGCAGAGCATGCCACGCCAACGCCAATGTGAGCTCCTTTCCACTCGTGGCGTGGTGCGCGCTGGCCGCTTGGAGTGCACCAACACCCACAAGCGCCTGCTCACCTTGGCGCTGTTCTTGTCCAGGTTGATGGACAGTGAGTCGAGCTTGATGCGCGCGCCGGCGTCCAGGTCGCCTGCGCCGGGCGTGTGGCTGAGCGCCGGGCCGTTCTGCAGCAGCGTGTTGAGGTCGCCCTCCATGGCCGTGATGCGCCCGCTCATCAGGCGCACCGCCTGCTCCAGCGCCTGCGTGCACACGTGCGTGCCCACACGCCCACACGCGTGAGGGTCGCCGCACGCCACGGCCGCGGCTGAGGGCGGCACACCAGGCCACACGCGTTGCGCTGCCACATGCGCCGTGCCCGCGCGCACCTGTCTGAGCTCAGTCATCTCCTCCTCAGGGCTGCCGTTGCCGATGCGCACGCGCAGCTGGTCCACCTGCGCCTGCATCTGCTCCAGCGCCTGGCGCGTCTCCAGCCCGGCCTGCGCCACCAGCCGCACCACGCCCGGCTCCGAGCTGCGGCTGCCCCCGGCCGCACCGCCGCCCGCCGACGTGCGCGGGGAGGTCGATGCCGCTGGTGGCTGCGTCGCCTGCCCCTTGATCTCCTGCGTACACACAGCGTCAAACGCACCGCACAAGAAACTGGTTTGCCGAGTGCTGAGCGCAGAGGAGCCTTGCTCATCGTGCGCGCAGGCCCAAGCGACCGCCCGCCTGCCCGCCGCACCTGCACGGTCTTCTTGAGCTCCTGGGCCATGGCGCCCAGCGCGCGCATCATCTCCTCGCGCGGCACCAGCCCCTGCGCCTGCTTGCTGTACACGGCCTCGCGCAGGTCCTGCACGTCCGCCAGCGCCTGCAGCGCCACCGACTGCGCGTCGTCGCCGCCGCCCGCCGCCACCTGCTGCTCCAGTTGCCGCCGCGCCTCGGACGCGCCCGACGCCGTCGCGGACGCGGCGGCTGCGCCCTGCTGCTCCAGCGCCGCCAGGCGGTCCTGCAGCGCCTGGACGCCCTTGGACAGCTCCTCCTGTGCCTTGGTGAGCTCCTCCTTGGACGCCGACGCGGCCGACAGCTCGTCGCGCAGCGCCGCCACCGCCTTGGCCACCTCGGCGCCCGCCGCCTCCTTGGCGGCCACCGCCACCTGGGCGGCCGTGAGGCCCGCGGGGGCGGCCTTGGCCTTGGAGGGGCGCTCGGGGGTGGGGCCGGGCGCGTCAGCGGGCGGGTCAGCAGCTGCGGCTGCCTCGGCGGCCTTGGCGGCTGCCTTGGCGGTAGAGGTGGTCTTGGCCAGCTTTGGCTTGACGGCCTTGGAGGGGCGCTCGGCGTCGTCCTCGGGGGCGGCGGCGGCGGGCGCGTCCTCGGGGATGGGGGCGGCTTTACCCGCTGCTTTGAGGGCGCCTGCGCCGCCCTTGCCCTCGGCCATGCTGCCGGTGCGGCTGAGGCGCTTGGCGGGCGCTGCTGCTGCTGCGGCAGTGGCGGCTGCGGCGGCGGCCGCCGCCTTGCCTTCCACCTCTTGCAGCTTGGCCTCCAGCTTGGAGACGGCGCCCTGCAGCCTGAGCTCTGCTTCCTGCAGGTCGGCCTTGGAGGCGCCCTGCTGCAGCTTGCCCTCGGTGTCCTGCACCCGCGCTTCGAGCGCCGCGACCTTGCCCGCCACGCCCTGCACCTCGCTGGTGACCTGGCTGGCGGCGGCGGCGGCGGCGGCGGCGCTGCTGGCCGACACCTTGGACACCTTGGACTCGAGCTTCCTGAGCTGCGGCGCCCACGGCTGCGCCTCGGGCTCCTCCTTCTTGGCGGGCGCGGGCTTGGCTGCCGCCGAGGCCACCTGCTCCGCGACCTGCGCCAGGGAGGCCTCGGCCGCCTGCACCGTGCCGACGAGCTGCTGCACCTGCTGCTCCAGCGACTCGACGCGCGCGCCGAACACCTGCAGCTGCTCGTCGTTGGGCGAGGGCGCCGCGGCGGCGACGGGCTGCTCGGGCTGCGGCTCGGCGGGCTTGGCGGCGGAGGCGAGGTGCTCGGCCACTTGCGCCTCGAGGCTCGCCACCTTGTCGGACAGCTCGCGCGCGCGCTCGGCCCACGGCTCAGCAGGTTCGCCCTCCTGCTGTCCGCCGGCCTTGCCGCTGCCCGAGGCCTGCGCGAGCTCCTGCAGCTGCTGCTCCAGCGCCTCCACGCGAGGGAGCCACTCGCCCGCCGAGCTCGAGGCTGGCTGGCTGCTGTCTACCTCGGCGCCGGCAGCATCCGCCTTGCTGGGTGCCGCCGCAGATGGCGTTCCGTCGCCGCCGCCCTCTTCGCCGGCCTGAGCGTTGCGGGCCGCCAAGGCCGCAGACGCGGCCTCCACCGCCGCCTCCAGCGCCCGCACCTGCTCCTCCAGCGCCTGCAGCCGCGGCCCCTCGCCGGCGCTGGTGCCGTCCGGCGCCGCCTGGCCAGCGCCCTCCTCCTCTGCGCCGCCGCCGCCCTCCGCCGGCTGCTTCTTCTCCGAGCCCTTGTTCTGCAGCTGCGCCAGCTCCACCAAGGACAGCTCAAGCTCGGTGACGCGCTGCAGCAGCTCCTGAGGGTCAAACGGCGGCGCGGATGCGGCGCCGTCGTCCTCTGCCTTGCCAGCGCCGGGCCCCTCCTCCCCTCCTGGCTCTTGTGTGGTTGCTGCCGGAGCGCCGGACGCCACCTCCTCCACGCGCCGCTCCAGCCCCTCCAGGCGTGACTTGAGCTCCTCCACCTCCGTCGCGCCGCTGCCACCCTCGCCCCCTTCCCCTTTGTCTCCTCCGCCCTGCTGCTGCCCTTCCTGCAGCTGCTGCACCTGCTGCTCCAGCGCGCCCAGACGCTCCTGCAGCTCCTCACGCAGCTGCTGCTGTGACGACTCCAGGTCAGCAGCTGTCACGCCGCCGCCCTCGCCGCCGTCCTCGCCGTCTGCCGCCTCCTTGCTGCTGGCAGCCGCCGGGACGTCCCCGCGGGCCGCCTCGAGCTCGTCCACGCGCTGGCTCACCACGTCCAGCAGCATGACCAGCCGCTCCATCTGCGCGGGCCCAGCCTCCGCCACCTCCTGCACCTGCTCCACCAGTGCGCTCAGCTGCTGCGCCTGCGCCGCCACGTCGCCCTGCACCCGCTGCAGGGCCGCCTGCAGCTGCTCCGCCCCAGGCGCCGCCGCGCCCGACCCGGCGCCCACGCCTCCCTGCTGCGCCGCAGCCTTCTCCACGGCTTCCACGCGCGTGCGCAGCTGAGCCACCTCCACCGCCACGGCGCTGCCGGCCGTGAGGCTGCCAGATTCCGCCGGCTTGGGCTGCGCCGCCGCTGCTGCCGCCGCCGCCTGCTGCACCTCCTCCTCCACGGCGTCGAGGCGCGCGTCCAGCTTGTGCAGCTGCTGCTCCAGCTGCAGCACCGAGGCCTCGGTGGCCTGCACCCAGGTGGGCTGCGGGGCCTTGGCCGACAGCGACTCGACCTTGGTGAGGCGGCGCGCCAGCTGCTGCTGCTCGGCCTTGTGCGCGCTGGCCTGGCTCTGGTGGCGCTCCTCCGAGGCGGCCTCCAGGTCGGCCACACGCCGCTGGAGCTGCTGCCACAGCAGCGCCGTCTCAGTCTGAAGCTGCTGGGTGGTCACCTGCGCGCACACGGGAGGCAGCGGGGCGCACGCGTCGGCGGCGTGGGGGGTGGCAAACGGCCAGGGCATGGGGAGGTGCGGGGGCGGGGCTGCAGAGGCGCTCACGTGCAGGGCGGCGTGGTCGGACAGCGTCGTCGTGTCGGTGGTCTTCTTGGCCACCTGGAGGTGCACCAGCAGGCCCTCCACCTCGGCCACGCGCTTGTGCAGCACCGACACCTGCGCCACGAGAGTAGAAGGAAGGGCGCAGCAAGGCAAGGCGTCTGCATCCCGCCCAGCATAGGCCTGCTGGCGCGCCGCCAAGCTCGTGCTGCTGCTTGTGTGGCGTGCGCGTTTGCTGCCATGGCTCACCTGGTCCGAGGGCACCATGCCGCCGGCCGTGAGGCTGGCCGCCACCAGCTCGGCCTCCCTCTGGCGCACGCGCAGCGACGCCAGCTCCTCCTCCAGCGTCCGCACGCGCTGCGCCAGCTGCTCGGCCGCCGCCAGCGACTGATCGGCGCCGACCTGGGACACATGCGCCTCCACGTCCGACACGCGCTGGCGCAGGGCCGCCACCTCGGCGGCCTGCGCCTCTGCGGCCGCCTGCGCCTCGGCCCTGTCGCCCGACGAGGCGCCGCCGCCGGCGTCCTTGTCCCGGTGACTGCTGTGGTGCATCTGCACCACGGCGGCCACCTGCGCGCTCAGCGTGCTGCACGTCATGTTGACCGTGGTCAAGCGCTGCTGGAACTTGTCCTCCAGCGCGCTCAGCTGCTGCTCGCTCGCGCCGCCGCCGCCCTCGGCCCCTTGCGCCTTGGCGGACGCCAGCTGCTCCTCCAGCTCCGCCTGCCGCTCCCTGAGCCCGTCCAGCTCTGGCCGCAGCGCCTCGAGCACCGACTGCGTGAGCTCCTCCCGGGTCTGGGGCGCCGAGGCCTCGCGCTGCGCCTGCTCCTCCTCCCGCTGCTGCTGCTGCTGCTGCAGGAGGTCGTTGGCGCGGTGCAGGTCCTGGCGAACAGAGTCCAGCTCGGCGCGCGCCTCTTGCGCCGAGCGCTGCGCGTCGTGCGCCAGGGTCCGGAGAGAGGCCACCTGTACGCAGCCGCCATATCACCAGCGTGCGGCCAGCGCACCAATCAGCAACGCGCAACGCTGGGCCTGGCTGGAAGGCCTTCCACCCTCGAGGCCTAGGGCCGTCAGCGCACCTGGTCGCTGAGCTGCTGCACATGGCTGGTGAGGCTGGCCACCACGCCGGCGGCGGCCGCCTGCGCGGCGATGGCCGCCGCCGCCGCCGCCGTGGCCTGCGGCGAGGTGGGCAGCAGCTGCGCCAGCGGCGAGTGCGGGTCGAGGTGCACGGCCGAGTGGCTCACGTCCAGCGGAGCGGCGTGTGGGCGCGACGCGGGTGCGCCGCTGGCGCTGCCGCGCTGCGTGGCCCCCGCTCCCGCCCCTGCCCCGCTGCCTCTCTGCGCCTGCTGCTGGTGCGCCGCGAGCACGGAGGACGTGCCGCTGGCCGCCTTGGCGCCCGCCTTGGCGTGGGGCGTGATGATGACGTGGGGCATCTGCCCGGGCGCGGCGGCGGGCACCGCCGCCGTGGCCGCCGCCGCCGCGCTGGAGCTGACCAGCGACGCAGCGGCCGACATGGGCCTGGCCTGCGCCACCGAGGGCTTGCGTTCCTCGTCCTCATGCAGGTCGCGCAGGCTGCCCGAGGGCACCAGCGCCCTGCTGGAGGGCGCCTTGGACGCAGTGGACGCCGTGCTAGGCGTGCTGTCCTGCTGCTGCAGCTGCTGCTGCGGGTGGGGCTCGTGCGGGTGCTTGTGGGAGCGGCGGGGCGCGAGGCCGCCCCCGGGGCCCCCCGGGAACGTGCCTGGCGCGCTGCTGGCGGGCGCGGGCCCGCTGCCGCCGGTGGCCACCTGCATCTCCAGGGCCCACAGGCGCCCCACCAGCTGCTGCGCCCACTCTGGCGCGGCGGAGGGGCTTGACGGGGCGCGGGGCGCGGCCCAGGCCGTGCTGCTCGTGTGCTGCGCGGCGGGGTGTGAGGCCGCCCCCGGCACCGGCAGGTTGGAGCCGCTGGCCCGCTGCGCGCCCCGCGGGAACTCGTCCGCTGCGAGGGGGCCCAAGCCTGAGCGCGGCGGCACAGACCAGCCCGCCTGCCTCAAGGGTCCAGGTGCGGCGGACGGGTCCTGGTCGGCCATGAGGCTGCGGAAGCGGTGCTTGTCGCCCGTGGCAGCGGTGGTGTTGGAGGAGGCGTGCTGGTGCTTGGGGCTGCCGTGCCTGGCGCGGCCCGCGCTGGCGGGCTTGGCGCCGTGCGCGGTGGCGGGTGCGGGTGCGTGCTGCAGCAGCTCGTCGTCCACCAGGGTGGAGATGAGCGCTGGGCGACGCGACCAGGGGCGCTGCGGTCACAAGGGTGGGCGGCGGCGGCGGCGGAGGAGGAGCGTTGTGGAACTCCTTGAACAGGGAACGGCCTCCTTGCGCAACCTGTGCGGCCCAGACCAACCGTGGGCTCACCTCCACGGCGAGGGTGGCGATGGCGGCAAACACGGCATCCGGCGGCATCTGCGCCTCGGCGCTGATGGCCGCCATGGCCTGCAGGACGGAACCGTGGCAAGGCGGAGCGACACGTCTGGCACGAGGAGGAACAGCACGTGCCATGGGCATTGGGGAACGTGCGCCAGAGCTCCGCTGACCTGTAGGAAGGTCCCAAAGGTGAGGAAGGACGACCCGGGCGGCTTGAAGCTGCTGTGGATGGCGCTGAGGATCTGCGGCTTGATGGGACCTTCGCGCGTGATGACGTCCAGGACACGCGGCAGGCACAGCACTGTGCAGCGTGCCCTGCCCTTGCTGCGCTGCGGGCGGCACACGCGGCCCCCAGGCGCCCAGGCCATACCTTGGGGCGCCAGCAGCGCCAGGTCTGTGGCCAGGTGCGTGAGCTGGCTGAGCGACATCTTGGGCACCCAGCCGCTGGGCGGTGGCTGCTGCTGCTGCTGGCCGGTCGCCGCCTTGGACTGCAGCTGGCAGTAGTCCACGAAGGCGTGGTAGAGCGACTGGCCAAACTGCGTCATGTCCACCGGCAGCGCGCCGTGGTCGAGGGGCGCCACGCCCAGGGCGCCCCTGTGCAGGCCTGATGCCCCCGTCACCATGCTGCTCATGGTCGTGGTGCGGTCATGGCTGAAAGCTGCTCTCTCGGGCCGCTGGTCGTGCGAGTCCGCTGACCGGGTCCGCCCGTGCTGCCGCGGGCCTCAGCGATCGCCACGCCCGTCGTGCTGCTCGAGGCGACGAGCTCCACTGGACGATCTGCGAGCGCGTGTGCAAGTGGCGTGTGATGATGCAGCTGTGTTCTGCTGCGAGCTGCTGCATCCGCGTACGACGACCGCGACACCACCGGGCAGGAGAAGGAAAGCGACAAGGCGTCACTCAGGACGGAGCGCGGTGCCCGCAGAAGCCATTGGCGCTGTGCGCCTCCTCGCTGGCTCACGCCCCCCTCCGCTCACCGACTGCTGTTCACCGAGGAGCGCAGAGGGAGAAGCAGCTGCAGATATCTGGCCACTGCGCTGTTATTGTCTTCCTGCGTCTTTCTACAGCGCGTGATGAGGTGCCAAGGTCTTGTGGCGCATCAACGTTTGACTCGTTGACCATGGCGCGCAGGCAGTTCAGCAGCGGGGGAACAGCAGCAGGAAAGCAGTGCACGCATGCATACATCTTGCGTTCAGTGTTTGTTGCGCGGAGGCCTTTGGGGTTCCTTGGAGGCAGCAGCACGCGTGGACAGCGGAGGCGCATCAGGCGTTGGACGCCTCGGCGATGGGCGGCATGGGTGGCGCGTCCTGTCCCTCCCCCCCGAGCGCCGCCGCCGTCGCCGTCCCTCGGGCCGACAGCGGCTGCTCCCCGACCAGCGATGCCCGCCCTCCGCTGGCGTTGCTCCCGCGCTTGGAGGTGGGCATCATGCCGGGGATGCGGAGCTGCTGCTCGTGCGCCGCCTCGACGATGCGTTGCTGCGGAGGCAGGAGTGGCGCAGGAAGCGCACCTTTTGAGAAAACACCACCCCGACCCGCGCTGCGCCGTGGTGCGCACGCTGCCAACGCGCCCCTGGCTGGCCTGTTGCGGGCCTCAGCCAGACCGCGCACGGACCTGCATGTCGGGGATGCGCAGCAGGTCCGCCAGCAGCATGCGCGCGCGTATGGCCAGCACGTGGTTCTCGTCCATCTTGGCCGCCAGCACCCGCGCCAGCCCGTACGCCACGCCCGCCTCCACCGCCCGCCCCTTGGCCTTGGAGTCTGCAGTGTTGCCATACACCGCCAGCACCCACCAGCAACGCTTGCAGTGAGCTGCATAAGCCCGGCCGCTACAAGCAGCGTCCCCCAGGCAGGCGCTGCTTGACTCTCGAGGCCACGGGCCCTGGGGTGCCAACCCTGCAGCCCTGCGCTGCCACCGTGGCACCACTGTCCCAGCAGCAGGTGCTGCTGGTGCCTTACCTGTGAGCATGACGTTGTGCAGCGCGCCCATGGCCTGCTCCATGGTGCTGTCCAGCGGCGCCACCTTCATCATGCACACGAGCGCCTCGCAGGCGCCCGCCTCGCGCAGCACCTTGCGGTTCTGGGAGTCGGCCGCCAGGTTCATCAGCAGCTGCACGCCGCGCGCCGTGTTGGGGCGCGTGAGGTCGCACCGCTGCACCAGCCTGCGCAGAGCACACAGAGAGAGTGGGGCAGCCTCATCACGCTCGGTGTGCACGCTCCTCGACGGTGCATGCATCCAGCCACCCACACACGCTGAGCACTCCGTGCTGCCAAGGCCTCTGCGCCTCTGCGCCCCTGTGGGCTCCTTGCTCACTTGACGAGCGGCGGTGCCCCGCCCAGCAGCACGATGCACTGCCGCCCCTCTGGGTTGAGCGCCAGGGTGGCCAGCGCGGCCAGGACCGCGCCAGCCAGAGGCATGAGCGGGCCGTCCTCTAGAATCTTGATCATCTCTGGCAGGATGGGCGACGTGCACACCTCGTGCGGGTGCGCCTTGCTGAGCTTGCGGATGCGCTCGCACGCGCCCATGGCCAGCATGCTCGTCTTGACCTGCGCGCGGTGCAATGCGTGGTGGTAGCGCTCCTCCTTCCTGCTGCGCTGCTCCCCTGTGGTGCCCCTGCCGTACGCGTCCGTGCGAGCAGCGAGCAGCGCGCAGCCCATCATCAGCGCGTCCGTCAGCTCGTCACCTTGAGCAGGCCAATGATCTCGTGGATGTCCGCTTCCGTGGGCTTGTCCACCGGGTGCGACGCTTGCTCGGGCTCGGCGACGATGGTCACCTCCTGCGTGGTCGTCTGGGGAATGAAGGGCTGGGCGCTGGCGTGCGAGGCCAGCGAGCGGAAGCTGTGCGCGGCATCGTCCGAGTAGAGCAGCGGCGTCTGGCTGCCAGCGAGATCGAGCACCGAGGAGGCCGCAGAGCTCGGCCGGTCCACGAGCGCGCGCGACATTGCACAGCTGTGTGTAGTGTGTTAGAGCTGCTCGCGTTGCGTGCGTGTTGTAGGCCTCTCGTGCAGAGCCGTCAAAGACTTTGACTTTTGCGACAGCCCGTGATGCGGCGCACAACGTGTTGCAGCAGCAGACAACGCGAGAAGACAGCAGGAGGGAGGGCCCACACGGCAGGAGCTCAAGAATCTACGACGCGCGCTCCTCCTGCTCCTTGGGCTGGTCCTCGCCCTCCTTTTGCTTGCCGCCGGTGCCGCCGCCCGTCTGCGTGCTCATCTCGGAGTAGGCCTTGTGCACGTCTGCACGAGCGAGGGGGGGAAGCGGTGCGCGCAGTACGGCAAGTGAGCTTGCGCGTTGGGGCGGAGGCGCGGCACGAAGGCGTTGGCGCGCCGGCGCCGAAGTGCCTCACCTCCGCCGGTGGCCTCGGCCATCTCCTCCTGCGCAGAGGCGATGCAGGGGCAAGCAGGCAGGGCGTCGGCCGTTGGCAATCAGGGGGTGGTGCAGCAAGCTCGTTGCGTCCCTTCCGCAGGCAGCGAGGCCGCACCTTGCGCTTGTTGCCGCCGCTGCACGTGCACACGCATTGTTGTGCACACGCGTGCACAACAAGGGTAACTCTACAAGCTGCAGGGCGCGTGCGCACGGTGCTTGACAGCAGAGCCCGCCGCGTGCACTCACTAGACGCCGCCCACGGCGCGCTGCTGGCTCGTGTCGAGCTCCTGCGCGCGTGTAGACACGAGCAGGCGTGCACACGAGTGATGAGCCACGCTCAGCTTGGGCCAGTGGTGAGGCCTTGGCGCGCGCTCCACGCGCGGGGTGACGTCACGCGCATGCGCACGGCTGGCGGGACGCCCTCGCAGAGAAGCAGCCCCCGGCCCCGCCCCGCACCTCGAAGCTCTTGCCGAACTTCTCTTGGGCGATGTCCTGCTTCTCCTCCTGCGGCCACACACGCGCAGAGGGAGGGAGGGAGGCGCGTCGTGCTTGCGCAGCATCATGACGCACTCCGCGCCAACCGGCCCCAAAGCGAGGGAGCGCGCTGCTGGCGAGGAGGGCGTGCGAGCGCGTTGCCCCACCCCGCATCGTCGCCGCCCTCCCTGGTGCGCTCGCTCGCTCCCCTCGTGCAGAGGCCCTGCGCGCGCGCCGCAGCCCCCGCACCTCGGTCATCTTGTGGCCGCCCGTCATCTTGCTGCTTGTGGTGTGGGTGCGTGTGCGTGTGTGTGTGTGGCGCTCGAGTGTGTGCTGCTGGCTGTGCGCTCGCTCTGCTGCTTCCT
>VFQP010003565.1_pt1 | contig 15681 bp, 14 predicted proteins | sample 3512351 | NCBI WGS metagenome assembly VFQP01 (sample SAMN10412372, study PRJNA504923) | tailings metagenome | isolation source: Relicate 1 Philex TSF1 revegetated site | place: Philippines: Tuba, Benguet | collected 2017-08-29 | reverse complement strand
TCTCGAAATGGAACAAGGTCATCGACCGCGCGGCCGATATCCCGAACATCCTGCGTCACGCGTTCCGCGAGGCGACGACGGGCCGTCCCGGTGCCGTACATCTGGGCTTGCCCTATGACGTGCAGCGGGACGCGATCGACGAAGCCGATGTGCAGGGCGATGCGCGTTACGGCGTGTTCCCCGCTTCGCGCGTCAGGCCCGATCCCGCCGACGTCAAGAAATGCGCCGAAGCGCTCGCCAAATCCGTGCGCCCCGTGTGCATCGTCGGCGGCGGCGTGGTGATTTCGAACGCGCATGACGAACTGGCGCGCGTCGCGGAAATGCTGGGCATGCCGGTCGCGACGACGATTTCGGGCCAAGGCGCCTTGCCGGATTCGCATCCGTTGAGCGTAGGCGTGGTCGGCTCCAACGGCGGCACGCTACCGACGCGCGCGCTTGTGGAAGGGGCGGATCTCGTTTTCTTCGTCGGCTGCCGGGCGGGATCGGTCACCACCGAACGCTGGCGCTTCCCCGCCAAGGGTACACGCATCGTTCATCTCGATATCGATCCCGGCGTAATCGGGGCCATCTATCCGACCGAAGCGGCGATGATCGGCGACGCGAAGCTGGGCCTCGCGGCCTTGGCCGGCGAACTCGCGAAAATTTCGCGGGCACCCGATCTGGGCGCCCAAGGCCGCGTGGCGCAAACGCGGCTCGAACGCGAAGAAGCGTTTCGCCAGCTTGCCCAATCGGACGACACGCCGATCAAGCCCGAGCGCTTGGTCGCGACGATGGCGAGCCTGTTGCCCGACGATGCCGTGATCGTCGCCGATCCCGGCACGCCCTGCCCCTATTTCTCGGCTTTCTACCCCAAGCGCCGCGCGGGACGCTGGTTCGTGTCCAACCGCGCGCATGGCGCGTTGGGCTATTCGTTGCCCGCCGTGGTCGGGGCCGCGATCGGCAGACCGCAAAGCAAATGCGTCGCCGTGATGGGCGACGGCAGTTTCGGTTTCGCCTGCGGCGAGATGGAAACCATCGTTCGCCTGAACCTGCCCGTGACGCTCGTCGTCGTGTCCAACGCCGTCTATGGCTGGATCAAGGCCGGGCAGCGTTCGGGCTATGGCGCGCGTTACTTCTCCGTCGACTTCCAGCGCACCGATCACGCGCGCGTGGCCGAAGCCTTCGGGCTGAAGGCGTGGCGCGTGGAAGATCCGGCCGCGTTGAAGCCCGCCTTGAAGGCGGCGTTCGAACATGGCGGCCCGACCTTGGTCGACGTCGTCTGCCAACCCCTCCACGAAGCAAAGGCACCGGTGAGCGAATGGGTAGCGTAAATATCACGCCGAAACGCGCGGTCGATCTGGTCGCGGCGATCGCGATGGCGAGCGGCTCGCCGGAATCCGAAGCGCGGGGGCTTGGCGAGAATCTCGTCGACGCCAATCTGACGGGCCACGACTCGCATGGCGTGTCGATGCTGCCGCTTTATATCGACATGGTGCGCGCGGGCACGATGAATGTGGGTGCGGCACCCAAGATCGTCGCCGAAACGGCCGCCACGCTGGTCGTCGAAGGCAATCGCGGCTACGGCCAGACGATCATGGCGCAAGCGACCGACATGCTGTGCGCCAAGGCGAAGAAATCGGGCGCGGCCGTTCTCGCACTTCGTGAAACGCACCATATCGGGCGCATCGGCGCTTGGGCCGAACGCTGCGCCAAGCAAGGCCTCGCGTCGATCTTCCTGGTCGACGTGGCGGGCGTGGACGCGAAGGTCGCCCCACATAACGGACGCGACGCACGCCTGGGTACCAATCCGATCTGCTTGGGCTTCCCGCGCAAGGGCAAGCCGCCGATCATCGCCGATATGGCGACGAGCCGCGTGGCCGTGGGCAAGATCCGCGTCTCGCTCAACAAGGGTGAGCGCATCGCCGAAGGCTTGATCATCGACGCCGAGGGCAAGCCCAGCACCGATCCCGCGACGATGTTCACCGATCCGATGGGCGCGTTGCTGACCATGGCCGATCACAAGGGCTATGCGTTGTCGGTGATGATGGAGATGTTCTCCGGGGCACTCGGCGGCGGTTCGACGATCGCGACGTTGCAGCCGCATCTGAAGCGCATCGTGAATAATTGCATCGCCGTGGCGATCGATCCGGCGGCCCTCGGCACCGAAGACACGATGACCGCCGAAGCCGATCGTATGGAAGCTTGGCTCAAAGCCAGCCCCAAGCGCGGTGCCGACGACATTCTGCTGCCCGGCGAACCCGAACTCGCCTCGCGCGCCAAGCGCGCCGCGACTTTCCCGGTCGACGACGGCACGTGGAAGCTGCTTGCCGACATCGCGCGCGATTACGGCATCGACGCGAAGCAATATCTCGCCTGAGCATGCGCGGCGGAACGATCTGGCTGGTCCTGGCGGGCGCGATTTTGGTCGCGGCCGGCGGGGCGAGTCTGTTCGTCACGTTCACGCCGAACACAGCCCCACCGCCGCCGCGCGCGGCAACACCAGCACCGACACCACCGGCGCCGGTACAACCCGCGTCGGCACCACCCGCACCAACACCGGCATCGGTGCCGGCACCGGTCGCCGCAACGCCGGCACCGCCGCCCGCACCCAGCGGCCCGATCGTGGTCGATACGCTGCCGCCGGGCTATGCGCTCGATACATGGCAACGCGCGCGCGGGGCGGCGGGCAAGATCGAAAACATCGCGCTGACGACCGAGGAATCGCTGCCCTCGCGCGCCTTGAACGATGGCGACGTGATCGAGATTTCGGGCTGGGCGGGCGACAGCGATTTGGGTGCCCGCACCGCGTTCGTCGCGATCGCGATTTGCGGCCGCGTGATCGCCACCCCGGCCGTCGACGGCCAACGCCCGGACATCGCGCGCAACGTCCATCCCAATCTCGGCCGATCGGGCTGGCGCGCGCGCGTGGCGATCGCGCATGTGCCGCGTTGCGCCGACGCAAAACTGGAAGTCCTCGCGCCGATGGGGCCGTTCCCCTTCGCCGTACCGCTCGATGGCGGACAAGCGCTGACGCTCGCTGCCGGCGGCACGGCGCCGGCTTTGCGCGGGCCTGCGGCCCCGTTGCGCCGCGCACCCACGGCGGCACCCGAGCCGCGCCGCTTGACCGTTCAAGGGACGGGCAACATCAATCTGCGCCGCTGCGCTTCGACCGAATGTTCGGTGCTGGGCGCCTTACGCGCCGGCGTGCATCAGGCGATCGTGGTGGAGAACGCGGCCGACTGGCTGCTGGTCGCCGTTCCGACGGCGGGCGCTTCGGGCTGGATCGCCAAGCGCGTCGCGCGCCTCGATTAGAACCAGCCGCGCCGCTTGAAATAGAGATAGGGCAGAATGGCGGAGGCGAGCATCACGCCGAGCGCCAAGGGATAGCCGAAATCCCAGCTCAATTCCGGCATGTTCGCGAAATTCATGCCGTAGATCGTGCCGACCAGCGTGGGCGGCATCAGCACCACCGACACGACCGAGAACAGCTTGATGATGCGGTTCTGTTCGATGTTGATCTGGCCGAGCGTGGCGTCGAGCAGGAAATTGACTTTGCGCGCGTCGTAATCGGCGTGTTCCATCAGCGACACCACGTCGCGCGCCATCGACTTCAAACGCTGTTTGAACTCGCGCGCTTGTTTCTTGCCGTCGGCTTCCAGCGCGGTCGTCAGGAAACTCGACAGGCGTTGCAGACCCAGCATGCTTTCGCGCGCGGTCGAGCATAGATCGTCGAGCCGGCCCAAATCGCGCAGCACTTGCTGCAGATCGCGTTCCTGCTCCACCTGGCGCGCGGCTTTCGACGAATCGTCGAAGATCGAGCGGCTGATCGCGTCGAGATCCAGACCGATACGCTCCAGCACATCGGCCAAGCGATCGACGAAGGCTTCGATCAAACCGAGCAGCGCGTCGCCGCCGGTCGGATGACCGCCCGCGCGCACCAGCTTCTGCGCGAACAAATGCAACGGCCGCGGATCGTTGTAGCGCAGCGTCACCAGCGATTGCTTGGCCAGCACGAAGGTGAACGCGTCGGCGACCGGCTGCTTTTCATCGGCGCGCGCCAGCACGGTGACGGTCATGAAGATGGCGCCGTTCTCGACGTAGTAACGCGCCGAAGGTTCGATCTCGCGCATTTCCTCGTGCGTGGGCAGCGTCAAGCCATAGGCGGCATCGACGCGCGCGCGCTCGTCCGGCGTGGGCTGGAACAGATCGATCCAGACCGCCCCGTCGGGCAGGCTATCGCCCGGCGCGATTTCGCGACGCTCCAGACCGGTTCCCGTGGCAACGAAGGCGACGATCATGCTGGTTCCACTTCGGACGCGATGTCTGGGTCGCCTCGTGCCACAGAGCGCGTGACCGGATCAATCGCGGGCGCGGTAACGGGAAGTTTTCTCGAAATTCGGACTTACCCACAACCTATTGTGGGGAGGTGCTTGACGGTCATACCCATGGTGCTTCACAATATGTTGTAGGGGATATGGAGTTATCCACAAGCTCTAGATACCCCAGAAAACTGTAGCGAAACCAAGGGGATGGCGCGATGGATTGGACACCCGAACAGATTTCGGAGCTGACCCGTCTGTGGGGCGAAGGCCTGACGACGGCCGAAATCGGCAAGCGCTTGGGCATCTCCAAGAACGCGGTGGTCGGCAAGGCGCATCGCCTGCACCTGCCCGCCCGCCCCTCGCCGATCAAGCGCACGGGCCCACGCCCGCAGGTTTTCCGCCAGACGGCGACGGTCCGCCCGGCAGCACCGCGCATCGCCGCCCCGCGCCCGGCCCCGGCGGCGCAAGCCCCGACCTCGGCCCAGGCGCTGCGCGCTTTGGCCAACCAGCCTTCCGCCAAGCGCCTGCCGATGATGGCGCTGAACTCGTCGACCTGCCGCTGGCCGATCGGCGATCCCGGCGACGCGGAATTCCATTTCTGCGGCGAGAAGGCGGAAGACGGCAAACCCTATTGCACGTCGCACGCGTCGATCGCCTATGTGAAGGTGAAGCCGCGCACCGTTGCCGCTTGATATCCGATCGAAGTTCGGATTGATTTGAACGGGGCGTCCTTCGGGGCGCCCCGTTTCGCGTCGGAGGGGACGTGTCCGAAGGGCTCGAGAACGGAATCGCGATCGCCAAAGGCGGCGAAACGCATGTGCTGCGTCTGGAATTCGCCAACCGCCACGGTTTGATCGCCGGCGCCACGGGGACGGGCAAGACCGTCACGTTGCGCGCGATGGCCGAAGGTCTTAGCGCGCAAGGCGTGCCGGTCTTCGTCGCCGACGTGAAGGGCGATCTGTCGGGCCTTGCCAAGCCCGGCGCCGAGAACCCGAAATTCCGCGCCCGCGCCGCCGAATTGGGCGTGCCCGATTTCGATTTCGCCGCCCCGCCCGTGCTGTTCTGGGACGTGTTCGGCGAAAACGGCCATCCGCTGCGCGCGACGATTTCCGAAATGGGGCCGCTGCTGCTCGCGCGCCTGCTCGAACTCAACGACACGCAAGCGGGCGTGTTGCAGCTCGTGTTCAAGGTCGCGGACGACGAAGGCCTGCTGCTGCTCGATCTTAAAGATCTGCGCGCGCTGCTGACGCATGTGGCGGAGAACGCGGCCGAGTATCGCGAACGCTATGGCAATGTCGCCTCGGCCTCGGTCGGCGCCATTCAGCGCGGGCTGCTGGCATTGGAAGCCCAAGGGGCGGACAAGTTCTTTGGCGAGCCCGAGCTCGACCTTCAACATTTGATGGGCGTCCTGCCCGACGGGCGCGGCATCGTCTCGGTGCTGGCGGCGGAGGTGCTCTACCAGCGCCCCAAGCTCTACGCGACGTTCCTGCTGTGGCTGCTGTCGGAATTGTTCGAGCGTTTGCCCGAAGCGGGCGACGTGGCGAAGCCCAAGCTCGTCTTCTTCTTCGACGAAGCGCATCTGCTGTTCACCGACGCACCCAAAGCGTTGGTGGAAAAGGTCGAGCAGGTCGTGCGCTTGATCCGCTCGAAGGGTGTGGGCGTCTATTTCGTGACGCAAAACCCGCTCGACATTCCCGACGCGGTGCTGGGCCAGCTCGGCAATCGCGTGCAGCACGCGCTGCGCGCCTTCACGCCGCGCGACCAGAAGGCGGTGAAGGCGGCAGCACAGACGTTCCGTGCGCGGCCGGGCCTCGACACCGAAGCCGCGATCCTCGAACTCGCCGTCGGCGAAGCGCTGGTCTCCTTCCTCGACGCGAAAGGCACGCCCGTCCCCGTCGAGCGCGCGCGCGTGGTGCCGCCGCGCACGCGATTGGGCCCGGTCGATGCCGGCGAGCGTTTGGGCCTGATCAACAACTCGCCGCTCTACGGCGTTTACGACGAAGCCGTCGATCGCGAGAGCGCCTACGAAAAACTGCAAGCCGCCAAGCCCAAGAAGACCGGCGGCATCGCCGATGCGATTTTCGGCGGCGGCACGACGCGCCCTGCGCCGCGCGGGCGCGCACAGCCCAAATCCTTCGGCGAACAAGTCGCCACATCGGTCGCACGCTCGGTCGCGTCGTCGATCGGCCGGCAGATCGGCACGCGCATCGTGCGCGGCATTCTGGGTTCGATCCTCAAATGAGAATTCTGGTCGCGATTTTTCTGCTGCTCGGCATGGCCGCCGCGTTCGCGCAAACGCCCCCCAATGCGACACCCCAGCGGATCACGCCCGACACGGCGAATGTCGCGTGCGTGGGCAAGGCCGACACGCCGCAATGCGCGACCGCGACCTTCTTCGCCTGCGCCGTGCGACGCTCGCCGGAGATTTGCGCCGCCGTTGGATTGGCCGAGCCGCCGCGTTTGTTCGACGGCGCCGTGGCGGTCGAATGGCTGTTCGACCGCGCGTCGATCATTCGCGAGCGCGACGTGACCGAAGACCTGCAGCATTTCGCTTGGTTCAAAGCGGGCAACACGCTGGTCGAGGCGCAAGTGCGCCATTGCGCGCCCGAGGCGGCGGATTGCGCGGCCGAAGACTGGGCGGATTGGCAGGTCTATTTGACGCCGATCGAGGGCGGAAAATTCCAAGTCGTGGGTTGGCGCGGCGACACCGAACCCGAAGGCCCGCCCGAAATTCCCGACGCATTCCAGCCGACTCAAGCGCCCGAGCCCGCCCAATAAGCCTTTGGAAATCCGGCGGCTTCTGCCATTATGTTGCCGCAATGTCACAGAGGACAGCAACCATCGTGACGCCGGCGAATAAGCCCCGTTCCCCATCGTTATTCGTGTGTCCGTCGTGAACGAGGACACGCTGCGCCAGGTGCGCGAGGAGATGGTGGCGTTGCTGCCGCGCTTGCGGCGCTTCGCGCGCGGTCTGGCCGGCGTGCCCGATCAGGCGGACGATCTGGTGCAGGCGGCGTGCGAACGCGCGCTGACCCGCATCGACCAGTGGCAGCCGGGAACCCGGTTGGATAGCTGGATGTTCCGTATCGTCCAGACGATCTGGCTGGACGAGCGGCGCGCCGTCAAGGTTCGCACCGGCGAAGGCCGGATCGACGCCGAGATGGCCGAAGACGAACTCGCCTTCGACGGCGGGCGCGGGCTCGAGGCTCACATGACCTACGAGGCCGTGCGCGCGGCGATGGCGACGCTACCGGAAGACCAGCGCGCCGTGCTCGTGCTCGTGTGCGTCGAAGGCCAAAGCTACAAGGAAGCGGCGGCCGCGCTGGATATTCCGATCGGCACGGTGATGAGCCGTCTGGCGCGCGCGCGCGCCGGGCTCGTCAAACGGCTGGGCGAAAGCGGGGAAAGCCTCGCTTCACCGGCCGAGTAGAACGCGAACGGATTGGAATGATGAGCCGCGACTTCGACGCCGAATTGGCCATGCGCTACGCCGACGGGATGACCGACGCGGCGGAGAATGCGCATGTCGAAGCCGCACTCGGCACCAATCCCGAACTCGCTGAATTCGTGCGCGCGATGCGCGCTTCCGCGTCGCTCGCGCGCGGTGCGATGAACGAAGTGCTGCACGAACCCGTCCCCCAGCGTCTGCTCGACGCGGTGATGACCGCCCCCAAGATCGACGACGAAACCCTGGTCGCGTGGTGCGACGGCGAGCTCGATGCCGTTTCGTCGTCGCGCGTCGCCGCCGCGGTCGCGAAGAATCCCAAACTCGCCGCGCGTGCGGCCGCCTTCCGCCGGACCGGCGAATTGGCGCGCGGCGCTTATGCCGGCGTGCTGAACGAACCGGTTCCCGATCGCTTGATCGAAACGTTGCGCCATATGCCGGCGGCATCGAATGTCGTGGCGTTCGCGCCGCGCAAGGAAGCCGCGTCGCGCGTGTCGCGCGGCGCCTTGGGCTGGGCGGTCGCGGCGTCGATCCTGGTGATCGCGATGCTGGGTGCCGGCGGTCTCGTCACCGGCCGGATCCAGCCGCCGACGGGTTTGCAGCTTGCGTCGGCCGATACCGATCGCTGGCTCGACAACGTCGCGGGCAATTTCGATCTTTACGCCGGCACCAAGGAACGCGAAGGCCGCCTGCTGGTCGACTTCACGGCCGAGGACGTGCCGCAACTCGCCAAGCGTTTCGGCGCCAATCTCAACCGCAATCTCGCGATCCCCGATCTGGCGCCGCAAGGCTTCGAACTGCAAGGCGGGCGCATGGTCGTGATCGGCGGCCGCCCCGGCGCGCAATTGCTCTATTCCAACGCGGCGAACGAACTCGTCACGCTGTCGATCTCGTTCTCGCGCAGCAAGGATCGCGAAGCGCGCACCGACCAGCGCGGCGACGTGAATCTCGTTCACTGGCACCGCAACGGTTACGGCTACGCTTTCGCGGGCCGCGTCGAGCCCGCCCGGTTGAAGGCCTTGGCCGACCAGGCGGGCAACGAACTCGCGGCGATTTAGCTTTTATTAGCGCTTGGGGGGCCGGCCGCGACGCGGACGCGCGTGGATGGCGCTGGTCTCGTCCGTGCGCGCGAGGGCGCGCATCGTGTTGACCATCTGCTGGCGCAGCTTGCGATCGGTGATGTCGTAATAGGCGCGCACCAATTCGATCGTTTCGCGCTTGGCCATCGGGTCGAGGCCGTAGACCGGCGTGGGACCTTCGGCAACGCCCTGCAAATGCTTGCGCCCGAAGCTCGACACGTCCGACGGCATTTCCTCGAAGAAGTAGCTCACCGGCACGTCGAGCACGCGCGCGCATTCGAAAATGCGCGACGCCGACAGGCGATTCGTGCCGCGCTCGTTCTTCTGCAATTGCTGGAACGTGATGCCGATCAAACGGCCGAGTTCCTGCTGGCTCATCCCCAGCAGCGTGCGCCGTTCGCGCAGGCGCTTGCCGACATGGATGTCGATCGGATTCGGCCCCGGCGACGCGCGGCCGCGGCGGCCGCGCAGACGCAGCGGCTTTTCGGCGGTTCGCGCAGCGGCGTTTCGGGAAGCACGGGCCATAACGAATTTCTCCTGTAGATCGTGGGCCCTACCAAGGGCGCCGTAAAGTTTAAGGTTGTCGATTTAACATTATCGACATGATGAATTCGCGTCACACCAATGTAGTACCGCGTCGCGCCGCCCGGCAACAGAAATTCATTGTTTCCATACGTATCGCGAGTTGCCTCGCGATCCGGGAAACACCGCGCTAAACTGCAATCGCCATGAAAATTTTCGGATTCGGTAAGAGAAGCGGCGGCGACTGGCGCGCATTCCTGGATGCGGCCCCGGTGGGCCTGTTCGAAACGGTTGCCGACGGAAAATTCACCTACGCGAACGCGCGGTTTGCGGAGATGCTCGGCCGTCCGCACGCCGAAATCCTCGGTGGATTGCGATTGGCGGATATTCTCGACGAACCGCCGGCCAATGGCGGACCCGGCGCCGTGTTCGCGGAACCGGAACGGATGTCGGGCGAAACAAGGTTGCGCCGCTTGTCCGGTCCGCCGGTGCTGGTATCGATCGAGTTGACGCGCGAACACGATATTTTACGGGGCGTCGTGCGCGATGCGGGCCGCGAGCGCGAGATGGCGGCGGCGTTGCAGCGCGGCGAACGCACATTCCGGCGCTTCTTCGACAATGCGCCCGTCGGCATCGCCCTGATTGATTCTCATGGCCGCCTGACCGAAACGAATGCGTCGTTCCGCCGCCTTGCGGGCGTCGAACGCGAAGACGCGATCGGGCGCGGCCTTGGCGAATTCGTCGCCGCCGAGGACCGCAACAATCTGATCGATCGGATCCGCACCCTGGCCGCGAATTCCGCCGGGCGCGACGCACCGGATCGGATCGTGCTGCGCCTCGCCACGCATGCGGGCAAGGAAATCGACGTCGCGATCTTCGCCCGGCCGCTCGACGAAACGGCGGGGCCGGACGGTGCGATCATCGTCCATCTTCTGGATATGACCGAACAGAAGCGGCTGGAAACGCAATTCGCCCAGTCGCAGAAGATGCAGGCGGTCGGCCAGCTCGCCGGCGGCGTGGCGCATGATTTCAACAATCTGCTGACCGCGATGATCGGCTTTTGCGACCTGCTGTTGCTGCGCCATCAGCCGGGCGATTCGTCCTTCGCCGACATCATGCAAATTCGCCAAAATGCGAACCGCGCGGCGAACCTCGTGCGCCAGCTTTTGGCCTTCTCCCGCCAGCAAACATTGCAACCCAAGGTCCTGGACGTTACCGAGGTATTGACCGAACTTTCGCATCTGCTGCGCCGGCTGATCGGTGCGGCGATCGAATTGAAGGTCGTGCACGCGCGCGACCCGTGGCTGCTGCGCGTCGACCAAGGCCAGCTCGAACAGGTCATCATCAATCTGGCGGTCAACGCGCGCGATGCGATGGGCAAAGGCGGCGTGCTGACGATCCGCACCTCGAACGCGGCGCGTACGGCACCCGAGCGCCACGGCGACGAGGAGATTCCCGCCGGCGACTATGTGCGCATCGACGTGGAGGATACGGGCACCGGCATCGCCGCCGATATTCTTGGGCGCATTTTCGAGCCGTTCTTCTCGACCAAAGCCGTCGGCTCGGGCACCGGCTTGGGCCTGTCCACCGTTTACGGCATCGTGCGCCAAACCGGCGGCTTCGTGCTGGTCGATTCGACCGTCGGCAAGGGCTCGACCTTCACGCTGCTGCTGCCGCGTTTCGTGGGCCCCGCACCGGGCGAAGCGGATAGCGCCGTCCAGGCCCGCCGCCGCGACCTGACGGGTGCGGGCACCGTGCTGCTGGTCGAAGACGAGGATGCGGTGCGCCTGTTTGGTGCACGCGCCTTGCGCAACAAAGGCTACAAGGTCGTCGAGGCGAAGACCGGCGACGCGGCGCTGGATATCGTGCGCGAGATGGGCGTCGAGATCGATCTGATGATCACCGACGTCGTCATGCCGCAGATGGACGGCACGACGCTGATCCGCGAAGCGCGCAAGCTATTCCCCGAGATGAAGATCGTCTGCATCTCGGGCTATGCCGAGGAGCAATTCCGCCAGAATCTCGAAGGTTTCGAGAACGTGCATTTCCTGCCGAAGCCCTTCAGCCTCGACCAGCTCGCCGCCAAGGCGAAGGAAGCGATGCGCCCGCCGGTTTAAAGTTCGGGAACGCGCACCCAGAAGCGGAAGACCGAGCCCGTGCCGGGCGCGCTTTCGGCGGAAATGCCGCCGCCCATCGCCTCGGTCAGGCGCTTGCAGATCGCAAGCCCCAGCCCCGTGCCGCCGCGTTTGCGCGTGCTCGACGCATCGGCTTGGAAGAACGGCGAGAACAACTGGGTGCGCGTGGCTTCGTCCATGCCGATGCCCGTATCGGCGACGGCGACGATCAAACGCCAGAACCCGTCGGCGTCGCGTTCGCCCGTCAGCGTCACCGACACGCCGCCGCGATCGGTGAACTTGATCGCGTTGCCGATCAGATTGACCACGATCTGGCGCAAGCGTCCGCTATCGCCCGCAACGCGCACGGGCAGGTCCTCGCCGCGTTCGAATTCCAGCGTCAGCCCACGCGCCTGTGCACGCGCGCGCTGGCTTTCGACGGCGGCGGCCAGCGTCACGCAAGGATCGAATCCCGCTTGGCTCAAACCCAGCTTGCCGGCATCGAGCTTCGCGAGATCGAGCAGATCGTCGACGATGGCGATCAGGGATTCGGCCGAGCCGCGCGCGATTTGCGCCCAGCGCTGCTGCTGGGGATCGAGCGGCGATTCCTCGATCAGATCCAGCGTGCCGACGACGCCGTTGAGCGGCGTGCGCAATTCGTGGCTGATCATCGCGAGGAAATCGGATTTGGCGCGGTTGGCCGCTTCCGCCGCCAGGCGCGCGCGCTCGACCTCCGTCATGTCCTGCACGGTCGCGAACAAGCGCGTGGCCAATCCCATCGCGTCGCGCTCGATGCGGAATTCCTCGCGCACATGGCGCACCATGCCGTCGTCGCGCACCACGCGATAGGCTTGCGTCCCGCGCGTGCCGGGAAACGCGACGAGATCGACCAGCGTGTCGCGATCCGCCGGATGCACGCGTTCGCGCCAGGTGCGATAGCGCGCGGGCACGTCGAGCGATACGCCCCAGATCGCCCGCGCGCGCGGCGACCAAATATGCGTGCGCGCTTCCAGATCGACCGACCACCAGCCGAGTTCGGCGACGTCGAGCGCCAAGGCGAGATTGGCTTCCGCCGATTTGAGCGCGGTGACATCGACGACGGTGCCGACGCGCAGATCAGCCGCGTCGGCCTGACCGACTTCGCGATACCAGCGATAGACGCCGCGATCGTTGCGCCCGCGATAGACGATATCCATCCGCCGGCCTTCGCGCAGATCGCGGTGTGCCGCGAGATAGGCGCGGCGGTCGTCGGGATGCAGGCGGCGCGATAGCGCGAGGAATCCGGATTGCGCGAATTCGGCGGGATCGAGCCCCCAGACGCGCGGCAGATTGGGCGAGTAGCGCATCGTGTCGGACGCGATGTCCCATTCCCAGGTCGCGGCACCCGAGATCTCCAGCGCATGCTCCAGCAGCTGCGCTTTCATCGCTCGATTGTGAGGATGGCTTCCGCCGTTCACGCAGTGCAGCTCCCGTCCGGCAAAATTGCGGACCCCGAGTCTAACAGTGCGAGAAGCCATGCGGGAATTGTCCGATCCCGCGCATAAGCCGAAATTCTTGCGGTTGACGCTACCCTGTAGCGTCTATCGTTTCGAACGCAGCCGGGGCGGCCCGAAATTATGCGGATCGAGGGTGGCATCGGGCGGACCACCGGGCGCGACGGGGCGCGGCGGATATTTTCCCATGCTGAGCACGCGGTCGTACATCACGAGTCCGCCGGCCAGCGCCACGTTGACGCAGAACTTGGTCGGGATCTTGATCACGTACTCGCACAGCTTCGTCGCTTCGGGCGACAGCGAGCCGCGCTCCGGCCCCAGGATATAGGCGGCGGCGCGCGGATGGCGGAAGCTCGGCAGCTCGATCGCGTCGGGCGTCAATTCGATGCCGACCATCGTGCAGCCGACCGGCAAACGCAGATCGTCGAGCGTGGGCCAATCGTAGATCGGCACGCTGGCCGACGCGTCCGACGTATCGGCCTGATTGGCGACGCGCCGGTCGAACACGGCCGCGACCGTGAACACGAACGACGCGCCGAACGCATGCGCGGTGCGCGTCAGCGCCCCGAGATTCATGGGTTTGGAGATGCCCTCCACCCCGATTCCGAAATAGCCCTTCATGATGGGGCGCAACTTGCCTCGCCGCGCGCGCCGGGGCAAGGTTGGCGGTATCATGAGCGCTCCCCTTATCGTCGAAGTGACGCGCGGCTCGGCCGTCGAATCCCGCCACAGCGTCGCCGTCGCGATCGCGACCGCCGACGGCCGAATCGTCGAATCCCACGGCGACGTGGCCGCCGGCGTGTTTCCGCGCTCGGCGATCAAGCCGATCCAATCGCTCGGGCTGCTGGAATCGGGGGCCGCCGACGCTTTCGCGGTGCCCGAGGCGCGCATCGCGCTGTCGGCCGCCAGCCATGGCGGCGAGCCGATGCACACGACCGCCGTGCTCGACTGGCTCGCCAAGATCGGGCTCGACGAAAGCGCCCTGGAATGCGGGCCGCATATGCCCACCCATGCGCCGACGGCCGAAGCGATGATCCGCACGAGCACGCCGCCGGGCCGCGCGCATAACAATTGCTCGGGCAAACATACCGGCATGCTGACCGTGTGCCGCCATCTGGGCCTGAACACGCGCTTCTATACCGACCCCGCGCATCCGCTGCAAAAGCGAATCGAGAAAACCTACGAAGATTTTCTGTCGGTGAAGCTCGACGCGAGCCCGCGCGGCATCGATGGCTGCTCGCTGCCGCAAATCGCCGTGCCGGTTTCGGCGCTGGCCGTCGGCATCGCGCGCTTCGGCAAACCGGAGGGCGTGTTCGACGCTTCGCGCGCGGCCGCATGCAAGCGCATGGCGGCGGCGATCATCGCCAACCCCTATATGCTGGCGGGTACGGGGCGCTTCTGCACCCGCGCGCTGATCGCGGCGCGCGGCCACGCGGTGCTGAAGACGGGTGCGGAGGGCGTCTACATGGCCGCGATTCCGGCCAAGGGAATCGGCATCGCATTGAAGGTCGCGGACGGGGCGGGCCGCGCGGCGGAAGTCACGATGGCGCGCTTGCTCGACAAGCATGGCGGTTTCCCCGACACGCCGCGTGCGGAGATCGACGCGCTCGTCAATCCCGTGCTGAAGAACTACGCGGGCCTGACGGTCGGCGACATCCGCCCCGCACCGAATTGGTAAGGCGCCATGCGCGCCGTTCTTTGTTCGCGATTCGCCGATCCGCCGGAGCTCGTCTTGGGCGAAATCGCCACGCCCGAGCCCAAACCGGGCGAGCTGCGCATTCGCGTCAAGGCGGCGGGCGTGAATTTCGCCGATACGCTGATGGTGCGCGGGACGTATCAGGCCAAGCCCGCCTTCCCCTTCGTGCCGGGCATGGAGCTTGCCGGCACGATCGATGCGCTGGGGGCGGGCGTGAAGGGCTTCAGCGTCCATCAACGCGTGCTCGCCACCGTGGAGCACGGCGCCTTCGCCGAATACGCGATCGCGCGCGCCGCCGATTGCGCGCCGATCCCGGGATCGATGGACGACGCGACCGCCGCGACCTTTCCCGTCGTCTACGGCACGGCGCATGCGGGGCTCGATTGGCGCGCGGGGTTGAAACGCGCCGAAACGCTGCTGGTGCTGGGGGCGGCGGGCGGCGTGGGCCTTGCCGCGGTCGAAGTCGGCCGCGCGATGGGGGCGCGGATCATCGCCGCCGCGCGCGGGCTGGAACGCTGCGCATTGGCGCAAGCCCATGGCGCCGACGTGACGGTCGATTACGCCAAGGACGATCTGCGCGAGGCGGTGAAGAAATTCACCGGCGGCGAAGGTGTGAACGTCGTGTTCGATCCTGTCGGCGGCGATATCGCCGATCTGGGCCTACGTTGCCTCGCCTGGGAAGGGCGGCATGTCGTGGTTGGCTTCGCTTCCGGCCGCGTGCCGCAGATCCCGGCGAATATTCTGTTGATCAAGAACATCGCCGCGATCGGGTTGTTCTGGGGCGCCTATCGCAAACGCAATCCCGAACGCCTCGCCGCATCGATCGATGTGCTGCTCGGCATGTGGGAACGCGGCGCCTTGAAGCCGCTGGTGTCGGAGCGCTTCAAGCTTGCGCAAGCCGGCGAGGCGTTGGCGCGGCTATCGCAGCGCCAAGCCAAGGGCAAGATCGCGATCGAGATCGACTAAAACCCCTCACGGACGCCAGGGCGCCTTGTGCGATTCGCGCATCGCGTCGCCGCGCGTCATGCCCA
>VFQP010003564.1_pt1 | contig 15682 bp, 16 predicted proteins | sample 3512351 | NCBI WGS metagenome assembly VFQP01 (sample SAMN10412372, study PRJNA504923) | tailings metagenome | isolation source: Relicate 1 Philex TSF1 revegetated site | place: Philippines: Tuba, Benguet | collected 2017-08-29 | reverse complement strand
CTGGACCTGCACGCACTGGAGAAGAAGCTCCGGCGGGCCAGCCTGGCGCTGCTGGGCAGCGGGCCGTCTGGCGGGCGCTCGGGCCAGTCGTTCACGCACCGCCCGCCGTCGGCCAAGCCGTCTGCCGCGCGCCCGGCGTCGGCCGCTGTCCGACCTAGGCAATCCGGCCTCATCAAGGCGTCACACTCGGGCTTTGTGCGGACGCCGCTGGTCGGCTGGGACGAGGACGGCAACGGCCCGGCGGGTGCTCAGCCGCCGCAGTCGCCGGCTCAGGCGGGGCGGGCGCCGAGCGGCGCGCTTTCGGCCACGGAGTCGCAGGTGCCGGAGGACGAGGCGCAGCCCGAGGTGCTCGAGGTGGGTCATGCGCAGGGGGCCAATGCGTGGCGTTGCGTTCCGCTCTGTGGTAGAGGACTCGTCACGAAACAATCCGCGTGTCGCTCGGCGTGCCATTCTGTATGCCGCGCAGTCCACGTTCTCCCAGGTGGCGCAGAACCTGCTGCTGCGCATGCAAGACCCCGCCGACGCGGCGCCGCGGCGCCCCGTCTACGTCAAGGCGGCAAAGTCGCGCCGCGTCTCCACGCTCATGTTCCGGCCCGCGGTCGGGCTCAACCAGGTGGCGCCTCTTGACCCCAGCGCGTCGGTGACGCCCCCGGCCGGCCCATCATTCACCAGCGGCAACCTCGTGTGGGACAAGGACGGCGCCGCCAGCGCGCCGGATCGACCCGAGGGCGACGTCCCGCTGCCGGCCCTGCCGACCCCCATGAGCCGCCTCGGCAGCCGGAGCCACGCAGCCGCGGCCGCGCAGGAGCAGCCCGAAGCGGGCGATGACGGAGGAGAGGTCCGCACGAGCGGCGGCAAGAGCGAGCTGCCCGGCTCCATGCGCCGCTCCGCCGTGCCTGCCGAGATCGCCGACGGCGACGAGCAGGAAGGAGACGTGGAGCACGACGACATGCAGAGCGTCAAGCTCAAGAGCGTGTTCGCCGACGCGCAGCAGCTGGCGACGTCGCCCTCGGCTCGCCTGGCCGCGAGCAAGAGCGGCCGCCTGCTGCTGACGGCGCCCTCCGCGGCCAGCAGCGCGGGCGAGGTGCCGCCGTCGCCTGCGGCGCAACGGCGGGCCGAGCGCTCGGACAGCCTCCAGGTGAGCCATCTTGACTGGTTGCTGCCCAGGATGCCCTCCAGGGTGCTGGTGCCGCGTGTCATCATCATGTGACACCTGTGCCGTTCGCGTGCAGACCGTGGGCCTGGCGGCGGCAAAGGCGGGCATCCTGCGCGGCAAGGGCCGGCCCGAGTCCGCCCTGGGCAAGTCCAGGGGACGCCTGCAGTTCAAGGTGAGGCCCCTCGCGGCGCCCTCACTGCGGCGCTGGGCTCCTCCTGGGTGGCGTTGCACTACAACGTCTCACCACGGTGGCCCGTCTGCGCCGCACCACAGATGGTGGACATTGCGCTGCCGGACGGCAGCGAGGTGACGATCTTTGAGCCGCCCCAGCGCCCCGACTGGGTCGTCAAGCCCACGGGCCTGCCCGCCCTGGCGGCGCCCGCCGTCACCGTCGCCGGGCTGCAGACCGCGCAGGTGCGCTTTCGCCGTCAGTGCCAGCTATTGCTGCGTGGTGCTGGGTGCCCTCACCTCAGCGCCTGTTGTGTGCCGTGTCGCCCACGCCGCACTCCCAACGTTTTGCAGGAGAAGGAGGCTCTGTGGAGCCGCCTCAAGCACGGCACGCCGCGCATGCAGCTCATGTTCCAGCGCTGGATGAACCTCAAGCGGCTGGCGCAGCTCAAGCACGACCAGACGCTCAGGTGCGTGAGGGCCGGGTGCGTGCGCGCATCTCGCATCCACGGAACGGGCCACCGCGCCGCGTCAAGCAGGAAGGGTCAGCAGCGGTGCAGCTTGGGCACCCCAGGCAAGCAGCCCCCGACCACAAGTCATGACCGGCGGAACAGCAAAGCCTGCGGCACACCCGTTCGCAGCAGAGGGACAGACAGGAACAGAGATGAGAGGAGGAGCGCATGTGGCCCTCGTTCGTTCCACCTGCTCGTGGTTGCTCTGCCTTGCCAACGTGTGCCGTGTGTCCTTTCCGGCCCGCCTTGCTGTTGCCCTGCGCAGGGCGCTGCAAAAGACGCGGCGGCGCCGCTTCCACCGTGCCGGCACCAGCCGCCTGCGCAGCAGCAGCAGCCCCGGCAACGACTCTCTGGACCTCCCGCAGCGCATGGTCAGCATGGGCGGCACCTCGCCGCTGCTGCCGCCCGGCGGCGGCGCCATGCACTCGGCCTGGGAGCAGCAGCTGCTGCTGGCGCAGCTGCGCGCTCTGATGCAGCACGCGGCGCACATGGCGGCCGAGCTTAGGGGTGCCTGCGACGACGTCGAGGGCATGGCCTACATCGTCGAGGTGAGCGGCAGCTCCTGCGGGCAACATGGCACTTGTTTGGTGCTTTGGCCTGCACCGCGTCCTCACGTAGCAGCGGCGTGGTTGCACCACAGGCGCTGGCGTCTCGCCTGACGGAAGCCCAGGTGGCGGCCACGGCCTCCTACTCGGACAAGCGCTTCTCCGTGGCCAACAGCTCGAACGGCAGCAGCAGCAGGCCGGCCTCCGCCACGCCCATCAGCATCGCCACCGTCGACGACGTGCAGAGGCTGGTGCTCGCCGCCGGCGGGTACCTGGGCCCGGGGCCCTCGCCCTCCGCCCTGCGGCCGCCAGCCGCGCCGAGCCTGCTGTCGCCGGCTGTGCACCGGGTGGGGAGGGCGTCATCGGAGCGCGCCAAGTCGGCGCCCGAGGCGTCTCTGGCGGGCGCCGCTGGTGAGCCGCTGGGAGCGTCGCCGCGCGCCACGCCCTCGCCGCGCCAGCGCGCGTCCATCAGCCGGGGGCCGTCGTCGCGCGAGCGGGAGGAGGGCAAGGCAGGGAGCGACGGCAGCGGCGCGGCGGCGCGTCCCGCCAGCAGCGACACTGGCGCGGTGTCCGGTTCCCAGGCGACGCTGTGGCCTCAGCTCCGCAAGTCGTCGTCGTCGTCGTCGTCTGCGGCCGTGGCATCCGTGGGGGGAGCTGGTGGCGGTGAGGCGGACGTCAAGACGTCGCCTTCAGGCGCCGGAGCTGTCGCAGAGAGCCAGCAGCAATTGAACCTGGCGTCCGCACTGTCGCCGGCCAGCAGCAAGCCTCCAGGGGAGGCAGTGGCCGCTGATTTGGAGGCTGACAGCGCCGGTGTCCGTTCAGTGGCGCGGCTGCCCTCGGAAAAGTGATGCAAGGGTGATTGCACGTGGGCGCAGGATGGGGCTGAAACTGGGATCTGCACACGCTGGGATGAGATTTCCTTTCCTGTCTCTCGTCTCTGGTGTCTCTCTCCAGCCTCTCAAGCACAACAGCATTGCATTGGAATGTGACATGCCTGTCGCCCAGTCTGCCAGGGGAGCGGCGGCCACATGAACTCTTCAGGCTGACGACTCACACCGCAACACTGCCCCACCCCTCCTTCATCCGCTGCGGTGGGTGTGCGCTGTACAGTCCGCCACGCAGCGCTGGCCGCGCGCCCTTTGGCCAGACAGCTCCTCCAGCCAGAGCCTCAAGCCGAAAGCCGCGCTCTCACTCCAAGCAAGGGATCATGAGGTGCTTGCCCGCCTCTGCCAGCGCCGCGTCCATCCTGGCCGCCGCCTCCATGGTGCCCGCCTTGCGCCGGCCCAGCGCCTCCTGCACCAGCGACACGTGCTTGCTCAGCGCCCCGCCGCCAACGCCGCCGCCGGGCCCCTCCGTGCCCGAGCAAGCCGCCGCTGCCGCGCTCCCACCCAGAGAGGTCCGGGACGGGCGTGGCGACGCCAGCGCGAATCCACTCGCTGCAGTCTGCAGGCCGCCGCCGGCCCCTCCACCTCCTCCTCCTCCTCCTCCTCCTCCTGACCCGGGCGCACCACTAACGCTGCTCCTGGCGCCCAGGTGCGGCAGGGCGAGCGCCGCCCGCCCCATGCCGCTCAAAACCCCCCCAGCACCAGACGTGCGGAGGTTCTCCACGCTCGTGGGGTGCGCGGCGCCGCGGGCCGGCGCCGCCGCCCCCGGCTGCGATAGCCCTTGGCGCGGGGACAGAAGCCCGGCGTAAAAGCCCGCCCCAAGGCCGGGCGAGCTGCACTGCCCCAGGTCCGACGTGCGGTGGCTGCGGGGCGAGGCGAGCGAGCTTGGCGGGCCAGGCCCCAGCAGCGCGGCGGCCAGCGCGTGCGTGGAGGGGGAGGCCGGCAGCAGCTGCGTGGAGGCGCCCTGGGGCGACGCGCCGCCGTTGCTGCCGCTGCAGCGCCGCCCGAACCGCACGCCCTGCGGCGCCTGCGCCGCCAGCAGGGGCAGCGGCGCGGAGTCCGGGGCGTGGCCGGGGCTGTCGGGCACGTCAGCAGGTGCCATTGAGCTGGAGCCTTGGGTGACAACCGCAGTGTAGCGGCTCCTGATGCGCTGCTGCTGGTCTGGCGCGTGGCCGCGTGTGGGGCTGTGCATGGCGAGGGCGGGGCCGCTGCTGGCCGGGCCGGGGCTGGTGGGCCCCTGTGGCGCCGCACCGCTGCCAGAGAGGCGCGGCAGTGCCAGGCCCGGGAAGCGGCTGAACGGTGAGTTTGGCGTGGCGGCGCTGCCATAGCCGGTAGAGGAGCGCCGGGCAAAGGCGTGGCCGCCGCCGGTGCTGCTGCGCCGGCCGGCAAACGCGGGCGCGGCGGGCGAGGCGGGCGCGGCCCATGCGGCCGCGTCGCCGCTGGCGTCGCGCGAGAGCGGCGGCAGGACGCCAGGCGCGGCGGCGGCGTGAGCGGGGTTGTTGCTGCTGGTGCGGGGCAGGGAGGAGCTCGAGGGGAGGGTGTGGTCGGGGCCGGCGATGAGGGCGCTGAGGCGGCTGAAGGGCAGTGAGGGAGGGCCGCCCGCCACGCCGGTGGCCGAGGCGCGGCGCCCTCTCCCACCGAGCGCGAGGGCGTGCGCCGCCGCCACAAAGGAGCTGGGCGGAAGCTGCCCGGCGGCGGCGTCCGGCGTCCCAGACAGGAGCGCGTCCTGGGCGGAGGAGAAGGGCGAGGCCGGCGCCGCGGCGATTGCTACCGCCGGGAGGGGCTGCGAATGTGACGTGGACCTGCGCAATGAACCAAGCGCCATCCGAGGAGTGGTTTTGACGTGGGCCTTGTGCTTCCAGTGCGCACGTGCGCCGGGTGAACCAGCTCACCTCGTTCCGCCGCCCTGCGTGGCTTCTTCAAGAGGCTGAGAGGCGCCGGCCGCCCGCGCCAGGCGCTCGGACAGCATGGCCTGCACCTCCCTCAGCTTGGCTCGGCTGTCCCGGTCGCTGTCCGCGCTGCCGTCGCCGAAGCCTGGTGCCCCTGCACGCGGCGGGGCAGACAGAAGGAAAGCGAGCTGCGGGGTCGTCGTGTGCCTGGCGTGCCCTGGCGCGCCGACGGCCCGCCGTGACATCTCACCGTCTTCCTCCTCCTCCTCGTCATCGTTGTCCTCCTCCTCCCCGGCAGCAGCAAAGTTGCCGCCGGTGATGGACCTCGCTCTCCGCCGCTCCCGCGCCTGCGTCGACGCGCGTGCCACGCGCCGATGAGCACCCTGCGCGCGAGATGCGGCGGCCTGCAGAGCTCTCGTGGCAGAGTCGGACGTCCCCTCACCTGGACCAGGGCCTGCTCCTCCTCCTGCTGCGTGGTGTACAGCTTCCACGCGCGCCGCCGGACGTCGACATGGGACTGCGCGCTCCGCAGCACGTAGGACGTGGTGGCCTCCCGCGCCGCCGGCACGCCTTCGTGGTCCTGCTGCGCGTGGAGGAAAGGGTTGCAGCGTGTGTTTGGCGGCGCCTTCGGTGCTTGGCGCATTGCAGTTGGTGCAGTTGGAATGGAGACCACGAATGCCTGACAGCGAGTAACAGGCGACCTCACCTTCAACGCATCCGACGAATCGTCAGGGCCTTCTTCAGCGCCCTGCTTTCCTGTTGCCGGCGGCATCGCCACAGTGGCCGCGCACTGCGATTCCTCGGCGAGAGCTGGCGCGCGCGTAATTCAGGGGCACCTGGATGGCGCGGGCCTACTTCAGTTGCTGCTGCGGCGTGCCGCTCTCGCACGAGAACCGTTGGTATGCCCCGGTCAAGGTCAAGCCCGCCATGTGGACCGAGCCGTGCACACCGCCACACCACCGCCCTCGCTGCGCAAGGCGAAGTGCGGCGACCACACTCACTGGAGAAGCGGGTGTCGCTCTCTGACGTGCACCCTGCGCTGCGTCCACGCATCCACTCACTGCTGATCAGCCCGTTGCGAGCTTAAGACGCCACCGCATTCGCGGCCGGCCGCGCTCGCCGGAGCAGGAGAAGAGGCGGCGTTCGGTGTCGTGCAGGCTCACGCACTGACGGTCTTGCTCTCGAGAGCGGGAGTACGGGTGATTCCGTGGCCATTCAGTAGAGCCGGCCGGGGGAGAATGGAGCAGAGCTTCACGAGGAAGGTGAGGGGGAGACAAGAAGCGGGAGCGGGCAGATCACGAGGGGAGGGAAGGCCTTGCGTGCCGCGGTGGGTGAGCCAGGTGCGTGCCCGTCGGGTGAGCGCCCGGACCGATGCGATGGTAGAACTCCCGCTTGCCCTTTTGTCTCTATCGCAGAGCAACAAGCCCCTGGGCGCCTTCAAGGACCACCTGGGGCCCCTGCCCATGCGCGGCTCCCTGGATGAGCAGAGGACGCACGTGCGGACGCCCGACGGCACGAGCCTGCTTGACTCGCGCCTGGTCATGCGCCCCGCGCGCCTCCTCGACAGCATGCCCCACCTGGGCGGCGCGACGCACGGCCCTGCCTGCGACGGCGACGATGGCGCATGGCACGGCAGCAGCCGAGGTGAGGTCAAAACATGGGGCGCGCTTGGGCGAGCATTGAGGTCTGTGCGGCATGCGTGCGCAGCGGCGCCCGTAAATGCTGCACTGTGCTGCTCCCGTGGACATGTGGCATGCACAGGTGCCGCCGACCCTTTCGACGACAGCTCGGACGACGATGACGAAGACGGCCGCCTGGCCCTGCTGCAGGCCGCCCTCACCGAGCGTGTCGCCCGCCGGCAGGACAAGTCGTCCTTGGCAAAGAGGTGCGGCCGCCTTTCAGTTCTGGCCTCCTTGCGGTGGTGCTGCCCACCAGAAACCTGGCAGCTGACGCCTGGCCCACCCATCAAGACCCGGAAGCGCGCGGACTTCGTATGCCCCCCTTCCACGCAGGGCGCTGAGCGTGAGCGTGGGCGGCGCGCCGCCGCCGCCGCTCTCTCCCAGCTCCAACAGCTGCTCCCCAGCGCCGGGCGCCAGGCGGCACGGCGGCGGCGGTGCTCACGACGACGGGGACTTCGTGCCCTCCCCGCACGCCTCGGGGCCGCTGTCGGCCACCGCCGCGCCCGCCAGCCCCTTCAACAACAAGCCCCCAGTGGGGCGCGGCTCGCAGGCAGGGAGCCCGATGCCGGCCCCTGGGCCGCTCTCTCGCACCTCGGCGCTGCACGGCACCAACAGCGGGCCGGTCGTCATCGGCGCGAGCCGCAGCGGCGACCTCACCCTCGCCACGTCCATCTCCTCGTCCTCTCAGCCACAGCAGGAAGCGGCGACGTCCGTGCACTTCAATCTGGGCGGCCGCGACGCTGCGGCCCGCCTCGCCCCTCACAGCGCCATCCCAGCGCCCCTGCCCGTCGGCACCTTTGCGCGTTCGGCCGCGCCGAGCGTGGCGTCGCCGAGCGGCCTCGGCCCCGCCCACATCAGCGGCCGCAAGTCGGTCCCCCGCAGCGGCACCACCTGCAGCTTCGCGAGCGAGCTGGACGAAGAGTTTGCCGCTGGCGAGGGCGTGGCCGTGGCGGCGCGCACCAAGAGCCAGACCTTGGGCAGGCGCAGCCTCTGCTCGACGAGCGGCGGCGACGCCGACTCTGGCCACCTGCTGGTGGCCCGAGCCAAGAGCACACTGGGCAACATGGCCCTCGCGCGCGACGGCCTCCTGGCGCAGATGCGCTCGGGCCCGTCCTCCGCCAGCGGCGCACGGCTCTCGGTGGCCGGCGCGGCATCGCTGGCGGTGGCGGGCGGCGCCCCACGCATCTGCGCCGTGAACAACGTGGGCGTGGACCGGGCGCTCAAGTCGGCGCTCAACCTGGTGGCGCCCGGGTCCAGCACCCTGCCCGTATCTGACAGCCTGGACTTGCTGGACGACGAGTGCTGGGGGCCCGGCGGCGGCTCGCCAAAGCCACGGGTGCCGCTGTGCGGCCGCCGCGCCAACGTCTCGTCGCTCTCCGGCGGAGTGTGAGAGAATATCATCACCAAGTCGTTGGCTCAGCGCGCGCTACGACAAAGGAAACACATGAAGGTCCTTCCTGAGTGAAGCAGCTCTCCTCACCCTCAACTGATCACTGCGCTTGCGTGCGGGCGTGCCGCGGTGGGCCACACATGACCCGTTCGCTCACACGTTGCTGCCGCAAGCATTTACCTCCCCCGTATCCCACATTGTCCCGTTCCGTTCAACTAGGTGCGCCAGCTGGAATGCTGCCGCACATCTGGCTCCGTCGGCGCGCACCACTTGATGGCGAATGGGATCGAACCTGAAGACGAGTACCTGCATCGCGCTGCTTCTGTTGTGCTTGCTCCTGCTTCCTGTGTGCACACCACACCTGCGCTCCAAACCACGCAAAAGCCTGGATGCGCCCGTCGCAGGCGCGCAGTCTGGCGGTGCTGCCTTGTCCTGTTGGTCTCTTAAGTCCATTTCTAGAGGAAGAGCTGGTATCCTGGAGAGAGCGTTCCGAGTGTCTTGTTCACCTCCAGTGGCCTTTGCGCCGCGGGCAACGTCTCCGCAGACTCATGTTTTGACGACTCCCGACCCTCCTCCGCCCAGCCATGTGAGGCAGTGCGCCCCAATCAACTCAGCGCGTCGTCTAGCAGCTGTCGGCCTCATCTCCTGTCATTCTTCCTCCATGTCCACTTCATCGCCAGCAGCCACTCCACTGTCGGTGTGGTGCTGCCCACTCAGTGTTGAGCCGTGTGTGCGTGTGGTCGTTCTCGCTCGATGGCGTGCCGCGTCCCCTCGGGGTGTCCTCGCCTAGTGCATTCTGTCCTGTCCTGTGCAAGGTAGCCTGTCTCAGTCCCTCTGGCCAAGGCCTGGCCCAGGCGTCATGGGTGGCGCCTCAGCTGGGCCAGAGCAAGGCCACCACGCGCCGTGCAGGATGAGCATCACCTCCACAGGTGACCGCCCTGATCACGCCCTCCATGTGAAAAACCGTTTTGCAGTACAATACGGCAGCTCTCCTGAGCCGTCCACCGCACGACGCGCGAGAGAGTCAAGGAGGGACCAGCGCGGAGACAAGGGCTGTCAATTCGACCAGCAGGGATGGATGTGGCCGAGTTCGCGGGCAACTACATCCTCAACAAGGTGAAGCTTCGGCTGCCCGTCCGCCGTCACGCAGCGGGGATGAGAACTGCGAGCAAGACGTCAATCGCTTCTTCACTGTCACGCAATGCGCCGAGTCTCCCTCTCGGCTCTTCGCCCGCGATCATCACGCCGTTGGGCCTCACGACGACCCCGCACCGCACCACATCTTGACCCGTCGCACGCGCGCAGGACTCCACGAGCAGCACCGCAGCATGCACATGTCTGCCTCACAGCCGCTCCGGCAAGGCCCGGCGCGCCAGCCTCCTGGACGTCACAGGTGAGCGCTCGCAAGCTGCGGCGCGGCGCCCCACGCGCCGCACACGTGCGCAGCGCACCATCAGCCTGCACCATCAGCCTGCACAACCAGCCTGCACCATCAGCCTGCACGGCTTCACCACCTCCGCCCCTGAGCAGGCTCTCTGCACGAGATGACCATCAGCGCCGTCGCGCACGACGTGAGCCGCAACCGCCGCGAGCGCCTGGTGGACAGCTCCACGCTGCCTCTCCTCGACAACTCTTGGGACGCCGCTGCGGACCGCGAGTCACCGACATCCAACGACACCTTCCGGCGCAAGTCCACCACGGATCGGCTGTCGGTGCGCAGCCGCGCCAGCAGCGGGGGCCGCCTGGCGGCCGCTGAGGCGGAGGCGCTCGAGGACGACGAGGACGAGTGGGGCGAGGGCGCTGCCGACGGGCCGGGCGGCAGGAACGCGCTGGCGCAGATGGAGCGGGCGCACCGGGCCATGGAGGCGGTGGTGCAGCGCCGCGCGCAGCAGCAGCAGTGAGTGCTTAGGCGGGCCCCTGCGTCTCCGCACGCGCCGATCTCGTCGTGCTGAGCTCTCCGCACAGCGGCAAGCCTTGCACCCGCGCCGCCCGCGTGCAACGTCACGTGCAGGCACGGCGGCCCCACCTCTGCCGGCGCGCAAACGACCGCCTCCTCGGCGCACATGCAACCGCGCCACCCCGTCGCCATCAACGTCGCCGCCGCCGCCGCCGCCAGCCCGTTCAACAAGGTGCTCGTCCCGTCCGCGCCATCCAGCGCCACCACACCGTCCTCCGTCACCACGCCGGCGTCGCCCTCGGCGCTCCGCTCTGCGCTCAGCAGCCGCCAGTCCGTCCGCGCCGGCATCCACGTCTCCACCGGCAGCCCCCACCCGCCCCACAGCGGCTCCGACCCGAGCGCCAGCCCCTTTTTCGCCGGCCTCGCCAGCCCTGGCAGCCCCGCCGCGTCGTCGTTCGCCGGGGCGACGCCGCCGCTGCGCGGGCAGTCGCGCAGCGGCCGCCTGCCCACGGCGGCCAGCCTTGCGTCCCCGGGGCTGTCGGCGCCACAGCACAGCCTCAGCGGCGTCAGCGCGCTCAGCTCGCCCGCGCACCACCACCACTTCGTGGCCAGCGGGCCGGGGGCGGGCCCGGTTGCCGCCGCTGCCGCTGCGCGCAGCGCCAGCGTGGCGCGCCGCAACAGCGTGTGCATGGTGGACATCCAGTCGGCGCTGCAGTCGGCAGTAGGGCTCATGAGCCCGTCCGGGGGCACAGCGGCAGTGGCCGGGGGCGGCGTCAAGTTTGCCGCGGACGTCAAGGCCGGGGGCGGGATGGGCGGGGCCGGGGAGGGCGTGGTGCGGCGGCATGCCGAGGCGGGGAGCGTGGGCTCCCTGGCCGAGTCCCAGAGGGGCCTGCACAGCGGCGTGGGTGCGGGTGGTGGCGGCGCTGCGGCAGGGAGGCCGGCGCAGGGCCGCCGCGCGTGATTTGTTGCGGCCAAAGGTGGCGGCACGAGAGGGACATTTCTGTGTGCGTCAGGAGAGGAGGAGTGGAGTTTGTTTCCCGGGGATGGGAGACCAGCGCGCTGAGCAAGCGCAGCTCGGTGCGGTGTTGAGGCGCCGCGTGCAAGGGACGAGAGGGGTGCGACACAACGACGACGGAAGGCTTAGAGAACGGTTTCCAATGCTTAGGATATGATGACCAACAAACGCCTCGTTGCTGCCTTGTTGCGCGGCCCAGTTGGGGTGCTTGGGGCAGGCTGCTTGGGCATGGGACCCTGGCGCGGGCGTCAGCATCGCATTCGTTTTGCTTGGATCTGGAGGCATGTAAATCTTGCCAGTTTATCTTCCGCTCGTGCTCTTGGGCTCTTGGTGTTCTTGGGCTCGCGGTCCTTACGCCTTGTCCTCCCTCTCGCGGCGCGACGCCAGCGTGCTCAGGGAACTGCTCTTCCATTATTGAGTTGCATCCTCACGAGCGCGGGCCTGAAGGCGGCCTTTGCGAGGGTGTGCGGCTCGGGGTGACTGCATGCGTGCGTCCTGCCTCGATACGGCCACGGCAAGATGCAGATGCAGAGCGAGCGCGAGACGCACGGACGACACAGCGAACGACTGAGAGCACAGACCACGTGCGCACTACGAGCTCTCTCCCTCTCGCAAAGGGCCTTTCGCGGCTGGTGCGTGGGCGGGGAGCGCCTTTTTGGCACCTCACCAGGGAGGGGCGCTGGACATCCGCATTCGCAGCTGTTTGCGGCACAGCTGTTTGTGGCACCCTGGCCCTTGCCGGCTGCTCCTCTTGCTGCGCAGGTGGCCACAAGCTGCGCGGCGACGCATGCATTTCGTCGGGCGCCCGTAGCGCAAGCGCCCCACCCGCAGCAGCGCCGCGCCGCCATGCCGGGCGGCAGCAGCGAAAGCAGCAGCAGCAACAGCAAACCGCAGATAGCCATCCCCACCAGCCCCATATGCATCAAGCCGCCCCGGCACCCGGGCTCCCCGGCATTCGCCGGCAGCCGAACGGCCACGCCCACGGGCCCCTTGTCCCACGGGCCAGGAGCGCTCCACGGCGCAGGCGGAGGAGGCCCTCCGTCAGGCAGCTGCCTGGGCGTGGAGAAGAGCTCCGCGTCTGAGCCGCGGCTGGGCGGCGTGCCGCTGGGCATGCCGCGCAGCAGCGCTCAGGGCGCCAGCCCGCCGGACCGGGCGCACGCGCTGCTGCCCTCCCTGGCGCGCACGAGCCTCGAGCCGCACCCGGCGGCGCGCCACCACCGCACGGTGGACATTGGCACGCACACGCTGGCCGGCACGCGCTACGCGGGCCTCAACCAGGACTACCTGGTGCGGTGCTGGTGCACATGTGTGGTGGTGGTGGTGTGTCGGCGGAGCAGCCTCGGGAGGAGCGAGGCTGGTGTGCGCAGAAGGAGCCCTGCACCTGGGCGCGAGAGGGCAGAGGGAGCAGCGGAGACGCCGTCGCTTCCCGGCGCTCCCACAGTGACCCTGGCCCCCTGCCTTGCGCGCTGGGCCGCAGGTGGTGCAGCCAATGTACACGCCGGGGGAGATCCCCCGGGGCGGGCAGCAGACGTGGGTGCTGGCCGTCTGCGACGGTGAGCGACGGTCACCTTGCCACAATAGCCCGGGCGCCCGCCGACGCACCTCTCTTGCAGGCGCCCCGCTCGCACTCGCCGTGCATTGCTCCGACAGCCGAACTAGCGGCCACGAGCGTGGCAAACTGCTGTGTGGGTGTGGTGGAGCCACACCCTCTCTGGCGACTTGCGGCGACCAAGCGGGCGCCAGAATGGGCGCACGTGAGCGTGGCGCGCAGGGCACGGCATCCTGGGCGACAAGAGCGCCTGCTTCGCCGGCAAGGCGCTGGCGCGGCACGTCTACTCCAGCAACCTGCGCAACAAGCACCTGAGCCGCCTGCACCACGGCGAGGTGGAGACGGAGATGAAGGTGCGCGCCCGCATGACGTCCGCGCTGGCTTCCCCGCTCTCCGCCCACGTGCGCAGTGCGCCGCACGCGGGTGGTTCACGCGCGGCTGGGCGGCAGAGAGCGGGCCGGCCCGGCGCCTGGCGTTCACACTGCCGCTGATCCTCCCGCTCGACCGCAGGCGGCGTTCAAAAAGGCGCACCACTCGGCCAACCTGGTCTACGACATGCCGCCAAAGTCGGTGCAGTACCCGCACTCGCCGGGCGCCTCCAGGCTCACGGCCTACACGCTCACGGACCTGGGCGGCATCAAAACGTACCGCAGCGAAAAGGTGCGCGCTTGCAGCGGGGACACGCAGGAAAGGTCGGGTCTGCGTGGGCGAGGCGCTCGCACAACGGAGCGGCCCACTGCTTTGGCTAGCTGCGGCAGCGCTATGAGCAAGGAAGATCAGCGGAGAGCCTCAGTGGCCTGTCCACTGGCGCGCCACGCCTGTGAAGTGCCCGGTGCTGCGGAGGGCACCGCCACGCAGGGCGCCGAGAAGATGCTCGAGTGCGGCACGACGTGCACGGCGGCCATCGTCCAGGGCCGCTGCGTGTGCCTGGCCAACGTGGGCGACAGCCTCGCCGTGGTGGGGCGCGAGGTGCCGCTTGAGCCGGCGGCGGGCGGCGGCGAAGCCGACGACGCTGAGGCGGGCTGCCGCGTGGCGAGCGAGGTGGTCACGGTGCGGCACCACGGGCTGCTGGCCTCGGAGCGCGAGCGCATCCAACGCGACCACGCCGCCACCACGCGCGTGCTCGAGGTGCGAGCATTGGGGGCGCACCGCACCTCCCCGTCCCCGCCCGGCGCAGCGCGAGTGGCCGAGTTCGGCGGCGCCAAGCAACACGAATCGCGAGCTTTGTTCTGACGCCGCCGTGCGCGTCGCTGCGTGCGCTCGGGCAGGATGGGTACGTCAAGGTGCTCGAGGGGCCGTACGCGGGGTACGAGCTGGCCGTGACGCGCGCTCTGGGGCACAAGAACATGGAGCCGCTCGGCGTGCTGGACGACCCGCACGTGGTGATGCTGGACATGGACCCGGCGGAGCACTGCTGCCTGGTGAGAGCGGGCAAAGGGGGTGGGGAGGGTGAAGGACCCGGCGGAGCACTGCTGCCTGGTGAGAGCGGGCAAGGGGGTTGATGTGGGAGGCGTGTGGGCACCTGCCCGGCGCAACGGGCACTGGGGCGTGGGGCCTCGCACCGCTGCACGGGCAAGCCGGCTCGGCGCCGCGTCGATGCAGGCCAGGCCGCAACACTGACGGCGCGCGCGCGCGCGGGTGGCCGCTCGCTTGCTCGTGCAGATCCTGGCGTCGGACGGGCTGTGGGACGTGCTGCAGCCCGACGAGGCGGTCCAGATGGCCATGGAGGCGCGCAGGAAAGGGCAGACGGCCACGCAGGTGCGCGCGCCCCCAGCGCCCTCTTTCCTTGCTAAACGCTGGCCGTGGGGAGCGGGGCAAGCGCCGGCGAGCAACGGCAGGCTCTCTGTTGCACACGTATCCCGCATGGAAAACAGCGCGCGCGAGCGGCGCTGCGTGTGCTGTGCTGCCAGCGCGTCACCCGACCCCATCCTTGCCTGCTTTGCCCTGCAGGTGGCGCACACGCTGGTGGAAAAGGCGGTGGACAAGGGCCTGGAGGGGTCGGACGAGCAGGACAACACCAGCGCCATCGTCGTCTTTTTCAACGCCGGCGTGCAGGTGCCCGGTGGCGTCGGCGTCGCCGCCGCCGCCGGGCCGCCGAGCGCCACTGGCGCGCCCAGCGGGCCGTGCAGCACTGGCGTGGCCAGCGGGCCGGGGAGCGCGAGGCACAGCGGGAGCGGCACGGCCACGCCGCCGGGCACGCTGCCGCAGCTGGCCTGCGCGTCGCCCGGCACGCCCGGGTCTGCCAACGGCAGCGCCCACGAGTGACCGTCTCTCCTCCTGCCCACCTGCCGAAAATGTGCGAAAATGTGTGAGCGAGCAAATCGGCAAACTGCTACCCATGCTCTCAGGTCCCATCAATGATGGCAATCATGTGCGTCGCGGCCTCCGCTCTTGTCCCTCTGCAAAGGAGAGTCTTCTGCCTGCGCTTCCCGCCGATGCTGGGCGGGGCCTTTGCCGCTGGAAAGTGAACGTGCGTCTGATCAGGCATCCTTTGCGCCCTGACCCAAGGATGCTCCAGCTGATTGCTCTGTCTGCGGCAAACTGGGGTGAACGGCATGTGTGCGCTGGAAGAGCCCCATGCTGCCGCGGTGCATGCTCTTGTTGTGTGGCGTCGCCCAAACTCTGCTCGTGCGCTGGTCGTCCTCTGGGCTTTGGTGCCTAAAAAATGTGTGCGCTGTGATGTCTTTGCAAAGTGTGCTCTCCCTCATGGCAGGCGTAGAGCACGAAGACACGCACGCTCGCTCAGATCCCGCACACCAAACTCATCACATTCGTGACTGCCTCTGGCACGTGTGGACGACCTGCGTCGCGTGGACGCCGCGCTTCTGCGCCCTTCGCACGCACGCCTTGTTGGCTTTGCAGCACAGCCGAACGCACGCCTTGGCACAGGCGGGGGGCGGCGAGGGGGACGCGTCGCCGTAGGTGACGGCGGGCGGCGGCGGCGGGCTGGGCGGGGGCGGCGAGGGAGGCGGCGGTCTGGGCGAGGGAGGGGGTGGGA
>VFQP010003562.1_pt1 | contig 15683 bp, 16 predicted proteins | sample 3512351 | NCBI WGS metagenome assembly VFQP01 (sample SAMN10412372, study PRJNA504923) | tailings metagenome | isolation source: Relicate 1 Philex TSF1 revegetated site | place: Philippines: Tuba, Benguet | collected 2017-08-29 | reverse complement strand
GCCTGCTGCCTGCTGCCTGCTGCCTGCTGCCTGCTGCCTGCTGCCTGCTGCCTGCCTCACGGCCTGAGCGCCACCGCCAACTTGAACAGCCCCCACGACAGCGGCCGGCGTGCATGGCGCCACGCGAGCGCCGCCAGCGGCTTTGAGATCACGTCCCAGATCATCAGCGTGGCGGCCGTGGTCGCGATCTCGCGCCAGGTGAGATCCGGCATCGCCAGCACCAGATCCAGCAGCGTCGGATCGAGAATGAGATCGTAGAGATATTCGGAAACCTGTTGAGACGCCGCCATCACCCGCCCTCCTGAGTAGCACCCAGGCGAAACCTGAAAACATCCTTAAGATGGTCCAGCGGGAAGATGAAAAGGATGAGCAGTCGGAATGCGTTGAAGCAAAGAGTGAAGAACTAAAATCAATCAGAGCATCCGCAACTCGAACGCGGCGCATGTTGCCGAATGTCGAGGTCAACAAATGAGAGAATTACAAACTAAAACAATCGAGTGGAAATTCAAATTAGAGTGAAATGTAACGAATGAAATGAATGCATCAGCATCCGGCTTGCGACGGATCGGATCAAATGCAATAGAAAGAACGGTACGCATTCGCTTCCGACGTATGCGAATGCCAAGCCATTCAATTCCATTCGTACGAGGTAGCGAACAATGGCTGCCGATGGGACCAGCGGGGGACCTGCCCACGATCAGGTCGCGCACATTTTTTCGACGTTCGCCCGCGAGGTCTTCAACCCGATGGTGGCCCTGAGCGGGGTTTCCACCGCCGAGCGCCGTCGCCTGCTGGACGAGATCCGCCGCCGGCTGGATGTGGTGGAGCAGGTGATTGCCACCGCAGATGCCGCTACCTATCCCACGCCGGTCTTTCCCACCGCCTATCCCGATAGCCTGCCGCCCGAGATCACGGCCGCTGAGCCGGAGGGCGATGGCTCGTCCTTGGACGAGATCGGCCGCAATCAGCGCAGCCGCGTACGCGAGCTGGTGCTGCTGGAGGCCCTTTCGCGCGAGACGAAGGCTTACTCCCTCCAGCAACTCATGGCCGCCTTGGCGCAGCGCGGGTTTCAGGACACCCCGTCGGCGGTGGTGTCGCAGCTCCATCGTCTGAAGAAGCTCGATCTGATCCGCCAGCCGGCCAATAGCACCGGCATGTACGAAATCACCAACGCCGGCCTCGGGCACGCCCGCAACCTCCGATCGAGCTTTGGGGCCTACGTCCCGTAGCCGGATGCGAGGTCAACTAAGGTCTATCCCCCAGCGGCAAGTCGTCCATTGACCTGGACCCGGCGGCCTCCTATGTCAGCGGCCCATCAGTGTGGGAACTTTTCCCCACCTCCTCCGTTGAGCAGACGACTCGGCTTAAAATGCCGCTCGTTGGGGGATAGTCGAACAACGACCAGGAACACATGCAAACGAGCTTGCGCGCAACATCGCGCCTCGAAGGCCTTGCTGGTTACGTCCGGAATGGCCTTCTTCGTCTGATCTTTGGCAAGAGCTGGGCCTGCGCCCGTTACCAGCGTCGTCATGCGCCGCTGGCGGGGCCGCGTCCTGGCGCCAGATTGGATTAGTCCACTGCACCGAGACCGATCGAAGCGTCCGTGATCGGCGCTTTCGGGTTTTGATCCGCTGCCCGCTTGTACCAGCTGCGCGATGGCATAGATGCGGTTGGGCTGGATACTCTCATCGAGTTCCCGTCTCACCACGTTGCCGTCGTCCAATCGATGGTCGCGAAGTCGGTCACCAGCGCGGCAACGTTGCCGCTCGCGTCGTAGCCGAACCACGATGCGTAGAACCCGTCGCCCCAGCCGCTATGGAACATGATGGCGTTGGCGTCGCCGAGCGGCAGGTCGAGAAGGAACGAGTAGGGACCGATGACCTTGGGCCCGTTGGTTTCGCCATCGGTCTGCCAGGTCTCCCAGGCGTCTTCATCGGCTTTGAGGAGTTCGGCCGCAGCCCGACCCGCGACCGGATCGAAGAACGAGCCCGTGCCCGCGTCGACGCCATAGCCGAAGATTTCGTCGGCTTTCAGCGTCGCGATGTCCTGTCCCGCGACCACGGCCATCGCCCAGCGAACCACGCGAGCCTCGGAGAAGTCCACGCGTGCGAACGCGACCCGTGTGCCGCCGGATGGAAAATCCGCCACCGCGAGGCGCACCGGAAACGTGCCGGCAGGTACGGCTTGTGTGAACGGCTTGGCGTCGGCGAGGGCGATGAAGGGATCCGTCGCGCACACTTGCCCGCTCGGAAGTTTAAGCCCGCCCGCCTGGACTAATCGGAACGGCACGCGCTCGACACGCGTCTCGCCCTCGAACGCGCTCTGCGTCTCCACTGAAAATCCGGGCGCGAAAGCCTTGTCGAAAACCGCCGAATAGGCCGGTGGATCGCCTGGCGAGGCCGAGGCGCGCGCCGAAGGGAGGAGGCCGAAAAACGCAGCCGCAATCCCCGAAAGCGCGCGCCGGATTATCATGCGCCCTTCGCCATCGCGGCTTTGAGGTTCGCGTCGATCTTGTCGAGGAAGCCGGTCGTGGTCAGCCACTTCTGATCGGGTCCAACCAGCAGCGCGAGGTCCTTGGTCATGAAGCCGGCTTCGACGGTATCCACGCACACTTTCTCGAGCGTCTTCGAAAAGCGCGCCAGCTCCTCGTTGTTGTCGAGCTTGGCGCGGTGTGCGAGGCCGCGCGTCCACGCGAAGATCGAGGCGATCGAGTTGGTGGAGGTGTCCTTGCCCTTCTGGTGCTCGCGGTAGTGGCGCGTCACGGTGCCGTGCGCGGCCTCGGCTTCGACAGTCGCGCCGTCTGGCGTCATCAGCACGCTGGTCATGAGGCCGAGCGAGCCGAAGCCCTGCGCGACCGTGTCGGACTGCACGTCGCCGTCGTAGTTCTTGCACGCCCAAACGTAGCCGCCGCTCCACTTGAGCGCGGAGGCCACCATGTCGTCGATCAGGCGGTGCTCGTAGACGATCTTCTTGGCCGCGAACGCGTCCTTGAACTCGGCGTCGAAAACCTCCTGGAACAGGTCCTTGAAGCGGCCGTCATAGGCCTTGAGGATGGTGTTCTTGGTCGAGAGGTACACCGGAAAGCCGCGGCCGAGGCCGTAGTTGAACGAGGCGCGTGCGAACTCGCGGATGCTGTCGTCGAGATTGTACATCGCGAGCGCGACGCCCGCGCTCGGCGCCTTGAACACTTCCTTCTCGATGACCTTGCCGTCCTCGCCCTCGAACTTGATCGTGAGCTTGCCCTTGCCGGGGAACTTGAAGTCGGTGGCCTTGTACTGATCGCCGAACGCATGACGTCCGATCACGATCGGCTGTGTCCAGCCCGGCACGAGGCGCGGCACGTTCTTGGCGATGATGGGCTCACGGAAGATGACGCCACCCAGGATGTTGCGGATCGTGCCGTTGGGGCTTTTCCACATCTCCTTGAGGTTGAACTCTTTGACGCGCGCTTCGTCCGGCGTGATCGTCGCGCATTTCACGCCGACGCCGTGCTTGTTGATTGCGTTGGCGGCGTCGATCGTCACCTGGTCGGCAGTCTTGTCCCGGCTTTCGATGCCGAGATCGTAGTATTCGAGGTTCACATCCAGATAGGGGTGAATCAGCTTGTCCTTGATGAGCTTCCAGATGATGCGTGTCATCTCATCACCGTCGAGCTCGACGACAGTGCCGGTCACCTTGATTTTCTGCATGGAAACGCCTTCGGATGGGAGGGATGGATTGACCCCGACCTTAGCCGCCCGGGTGCGCTGCAACAAGCAGGCACTAAGTCCAGGGCCGGGTGAAACCTTGCCCTTAACTTTGGCGGGACGGGGGGCGTGTCAGGGTGCTATTGCCAAGCCATGCAAGTTACCGCCGCACCTTTGAATGACATCGAAATCACCGCCGAAACGGGCGAGCGCGTGCCCCGTGTGGCGCGCCTCGGATTACCCGTGGCGGCCATCGTTCATGCCTGCCACGAAAAGACCATCGACGAGGGGCTCGCAACCCTCGGCGTGCCCGATTTCGACCGGGCCGCGCTTCAAACGGTGCTGACCTACTGTGCCGAGCTACGCTGCGAATCCGACGAAGCCACCTGCCCCGGCTGCAAGCGGCGCACGGAAACCCAAGGCTTGAATACCCTCGATGATTTCATCGCCGCGCATCGGGAAATCGTAGTCGGAGAGGGCGCCGTGCGCCTCGTCGGCCAGGGTACCGAGACACTGCATACGCCCGCCCTCGCCGTACTGGAAAAGACCTGGTCCGGCGAAAACTATTGGTTCTGGGCCCGCAGGGTCATGCGCAAACTGCGCCACGGCATCCGCCGCGCGCATATTTCAGGCGAGCCTGTGGGAATGCCGGGCGAAACCCCGGCCGTGATCCTGGTCGAGCCCCAGTTGGCCGACAACATCGGCATGGTGGCGCGCGCCATGGCCAACTTCGGCCTCGACGATTTGCGGCTCGTCGCCCCGCGCGATGGTTGGCCGAACGAGAAGGCCCGTATTGCGGCCTCCGGAGCCAACTATGTGATCGACGATGCGACCGCCTATCCGTCGCTAGAGGCCTCGCTTGGAGACCTCACCTACGTCATTGCCACCACGGCGCGTCAGAGGCCGCTGAAAAAGCCGGTGCTGACGCCCGAGGAGGCCGTCGCGGCTCTGCGCGAGCGAATAACCCGCGGCGAGCGCTGCGGAATCTTGTTCGGTCGCGAGCGCAATGGCCTCGAAACGTCGGAAGTCGCCAACTGCGATGCCCTGGTGATGATACCGGTCAACTCCCGTTTTGCGTCCTTGAATCTGGCGCAGGCGGTGCTGCTCCTGGGTTACGCCTGGATTCGCGAGTGCGGCACCGGTTCGCTGGGCCGGGTCACCACCTACGAAGCGCCGATTTCCACAGGTCTGAACCTCGGATCCGATAGGATGGCCGAGAAGCAAGAGCTGTTCGGCTTCCTTAACCACCTCGAATCCGAGCTGGACCGCCACGGATTCTTCAATCCGGTGGAGAAGCGCCCTTCTGTCGTCCAAAATTTGAGGACAATGTTTACGAGGATGGCTTTAACGGAGCAGGAAGTGCGCTCCCTTCGTGGTATTGTTGCCACTCTGTCCAAAGGCAAAGGGCACAGTCGCAAGACGTCTTCGTAGGCCGCCATGATCTTGCCAGTTTTTGGGCAGAGCGATGCCCGCAAACACGGCATAAGCAATGTCCGAGGGCGAACCCGGCGTTGCCTCATGGCGAATAACAAAACAGGATCGCAGCAGGGGCAGATGATGCGGACAATGATCATGGCGAAAAGAGCATTTGTCGGAGCCGTTCTGGCGGGCGCGGCGGCGCTGGCCGCAACGACGGCTTCGGCCGGCGAAGGCGACTTGAGCGACAAGTCCGTGCAGGTCATCATGGATTACGCCTGGGCCCTCACGCCTCAGCAGTTCAGCAAGAAGGACGGCACCGTCATTGTCGTCGACAAGTCGAAGCGCGATGCGGTCATGGTTCCGCTCGATGTTGCGCGTGAAGTCGTGCGTGTGGCCCGCATCTCGGCTCATGCCCAGGTTTGCAACCTCCCCGAGGAGCAGACCCTGAACCACCGCTCGCTGATGCGTCGCGAGGTCGACAAGAAGAAGTGGACCGACCAGCAGACGCTCTACATCAACCAGCTTCACCTCACGACGGTGATGCTGCTCTCGGGCAAGATCAAGCTGGTCGAGAAGGATGGCGACAAGGACGTCGTCGTCGATGAAAAGCAGCAGCCGCAGCAGACCTGCACCGACGAGCAACGCCAGAAGGTCAAGGATCTGGTCGCAGCTTACGTGAAAGCCGGCCCCTCGCTCGCTTCGAACGAGAAGGCCGCTTCGCCGGAGCCGACGGGATCGGCGGCCCCCCCGGCCCAGAAGAAATAAGGGATCGAGGTCCCGCCTAGGCGGGGGCCGCGGCTGCAGTGAACGGGCGTCAGAGTTAACGCCGCCCATTGACGCCGACCGCGCCCTCGACTATGGAAACGCCACGACGCGGGCCGTTTTGGCCCGCGTTGCATTTTGCGCACCCGCGGCACACCCGGACGATTGGGTCTGCCTGTCGGTCCGCCTCCGGCAAGGGAGCGGGCAGAGGAGGGGGCGCTCCAGGCTCGGGAGCCGATGTTCTGTCGGTTTCCCGAATAAAACTTCTAACAGCAACTCTTGGAGTGCCGTTACCATGACGAAGCGCATTCGCGCCAAGCACAAGATCGACCGTCGCCTGACAGAGAACATCTGGGGCCGTCCGAAGAGCCCGCTCAACAAGCGCCAGAGCCGCCCCGGCCAGCACGGCGAGCGCCGCGTGTCCAAGCTTTCGGACTTCGGCCAGCAGCTCCGCGCCAAGCAGAAGCTCAAGGGCTACTACGCAAATCTTTCCGAGCGCCAGTTCTCGCGCCTCTACGTTGAGGCAAGCCGCCTCAAGGGCTCGACGTCTGAGCATCTGATCGGCCTTCTCGAGCGCCGTCTCGACGCGCTCGTCTATCGCGCCAAGTTCGTGCCGACGGTGTTCGCCGCCCGCCAGTTCGTGTCGCACGGGCACGTGACCGTCAACGGCCGCCGCGTGACGATTCCGAGCTATCGCCTCCGCATCGGCGACGTCGTCGAGGTGAAGGAGAAGTCGCGTCAGCTTCCGCTCGTTCTCGAAGCGATCAAGAGCGCCGAGCGCGACATCCCGGATTACCTCGACGTCGACCAGAACAAGCTGTCTGCGAAGCTCTCGCGCATTCCGGCTCTCTCGGATGTGCCGTATCCGGTCACCATGGAACCGAACCTCGTGGTCGAGTTCTACTCGCGCTAATCGAGCGTGTTGGCTTGGAGCTCCGCTCCGCGTATCGAAATTCAGAAAGGCCGGCTCCCCCGCGAGCCGGCCTTTTTCTTTTCGCGGCCCACGATCGTCGCAAAAGCCTCCCTCCTTGAGCGCATCCGTATGAGTTAGAGTTGCGGGCTCGGAGACTTGGCATCGAGCGCTGGAGAGAAAGATGAGCGCGACCGTCGCAGCCTTGTTCCAACGCCTGACGCAAGGCGTCTACGTGATCGGTGTGGGCGAGGGTGAGGCGCACAACGCGTTCACGGCCGCCTGGGTGATGCAGGTGTCGTTTGCGCCTTTGCTGCTGGCCCTCAGCATCAACACACGGCATTCGTCCTATCGGTTGCTGAAGGAGCGGCGCGCGTTCAGCGTCAATGTGCTGGGCAAGGATCAGCTAGAGATGGCCGCCCACTTCGGCCAGCCGGCCACCCTCGACAAACTGCGGTCTCAGAACTGGACGGCGGGCCAAACCGGCGTGCCGCTGCTGCGCGACGCCATTGCCTGGTTCGAGTGCACCTTGGAGGATGAACACCCGGCCGGAGATCACGCGCTGGTGCTGGGAAAAGTTATCGATGGCAAGTTGCTCGATCCAGGCGCCGAGCCTCTGAGCTATCGCGACACCGGCACCCTGGACGGTGCCGCTGCGCTGTTTTCCGACAGCTTCGAGACGCCTTAGTTTGTACGGTTTTCGAAGTCGCCTTGATCCGAATGCGGCGTCGCGAGCACGGTTAGGGCGCGCGGCACGATCTCGTAGACGAGCGGCGTCTCGAACTTGCTGATCTCGCCGTCGTTGGCGAGCCGCTTGCGCTTGAGCGGCGAATGGATCACGAACCGGGTCCCCGTGAGCTTGTCCATCTGCGGATCGCCGTCCCAACGCCCCAGGAGGGCGCGCAACAGCGCTTTGGCCAGCCCCCAGCCGTTCCGATGCTTCGAGACATACATCGTGAGTTTTCCACGATCGAGCTGCGATCGCCGGAGCCATGTCGTGCTCTCGTCGTAGCTGTTGTTGGTGACCGCCACGGAAAGCGCGCGCAGCCGCAGCAACTCGCTCCCATTGTCGACGACGATGGAAATTTTCTGGCGGCTCGAAAGAATGTCCCGAATCAGCCTGAAATACTTCGGCAAGCGCTCGCTCGCGGGCTTGCCGCGCAAACGTGCCCGCCCCACCGAATAGCGAAGTGTCGTGCCCATCAGCGAGTTGCAAAGGAAGATGCTGTCGTTGACTTTGGCAACATCGATTTTTGTCGGCTGGGCGGTGGCCAGAAAGTTTGCGGCTTGGGGGAGGTCCAGTGGAATTTCGAGGTCCTTGGCCAGCCGGTTCATCGTGCCGAGCGGTAAGATGCCGAGTGCGATGCGCGAACCCATGAGATGGCGGGCGGCCGTGCGCAGCGTGCCGTCGCCGCCGCCGACGATCAGGGCATCGATGTCCTGCTGGGCTGCCTCCGCGATCGCATCCTCGATCATCTCGGGCGGGAGGCAGTCGACCGAGATGCTATGCCCGTGCTGCGCGAACGCCCCGGCGATCACGTCGCGCATGTTTTCCTCGGACAGGCCGAGCGCTGTCCCGGCCCGCAGATTGATGATCGCGCGCACTTTCATGCCAGCCCCGTTGCGAGCACGGACGTTTTCGGAAGATGTCGGAACGATCGCATCGAAAGCCAAGTTGAGTGCTCCAGCGCAAGGTCAATCACATTGAAAATGCCGTGCACCCCGATTTGGTTGCGCGCTACAACAGGATCAAGATCAGACGCGCCCCTTCGAGGGAAATGATGACAGCGAACTTGAACGAAAAGAGCGGCCGAACCCAAAGCGAGGCTGGCGGAACTCAGGCTGGTGGTTCGAGGGGCTTGTCTTCGGCGGCCCGCTGGTTCGAGCTCAAACCGCTCCTCGCGATCGCGGCGATTGGGCTCGCCGGGTTCGGCTTTGCTCAGTTTGCCGACGCCGTGATGGAAGGCGAGACTCGTCGTTTCGACGAATGGGTACTGCTGGCGTTGCGCGAGCCGGGCAATCTGGCCAATCCGATCGGTCCGCAGTGGTTCGAGGAGATGGTTCGCGACGTTACCGCGCTCGGCAGCACGATCGTGCTGACGCTCTCGGTCGTTATCGTGGCTGCTTACCTGATCATGACGCAAAGGCCGCAGAAGGCGGCATTCCTGGTTGTTGCGGTCGCCGTGGGCTCGTTGATCAACCGGCTGCTCAAGCTCGGCTATGCGCGTCCGCGTCCGGATATCGTCGCGCACGGCCAATACGTCACGACGGAAAGCTTTCCCTCCGGCCATTCCGCGAATGCCACGATCGTCTATCTGATGCTCGGCATGATGCTGGCCCGCGTCGAGCCGAGCTATCCGGTGAAGGTCTTCATCATCTCGGTGTGCGGGCTGATCGCGATTATGGTCGGCCTCAGCCGGATTTATCTCGGAGTGCATTGGCCGACCGACGTACTGGCTGGCTGGGCCGTGGGTGGAAGCTGGGTGCTGATGTGCTGGTATCTGCTGCTGCGGTTGCAGCCGAGCGGCACGCGCCGCTGACGATGCGGTCACTGTAATTTACATGACGCCGAAGTCATCGCAGGAAGAAACACGGCGCGAGGCAAGCTAAACGCTTAGCCAAAAACACGAGAATCTGGTGAATTACTAGGGTGCCACGGAGGACACCCCCATGAGAGCCACGATCATCGCCGCCGTCGTTGTGCTTGCGTTCTCAGTGAATAATGCGTTCGCCGTCAGCCTCGCCGTCAAGCTCGCTTGCAAAGACGATTACTTCGCGCACTGCAGCATGCATTCACCCGGAAGCGTCGGGGTGCGGCAGTGCATGAGGAGTGTCGGTTCCCGACTTTCCGCTCGCTGCATCGGTGCACTTGCCGATGCCGGAGAGATCAAGAAGTCGGTCCAGAAGAAGTACTACGCCGCCCAGCAGAAAGCTCAGAACAAGGTCGCCATGACGAGCGGCCCCAAGAAGAAGCAGTACGCACAACGGTCTGCTGCAAAGCGGAAGTATGCAGCAAAAGCCAACGAGCGCCGCAACAAGGTCGCCCGCAAGGAGACGGCCCGCAAACAGGTCGCTTCGAAGGAGTTCCAGAAGCGGCAAAACGAACGGAAATATTACACCCGTCTCGCTGCCGATCATTGAACATCTTGCTCGGCACCTGCATGGGATTGCCCGTGCAGGTGCGTTTTTCTCGGTTTTAGCGTTGTGTCCGCCCTTCCCGCACGATCCGTGAAGTGATCTATAGTCGCCCAAACAAGGGGACCCAGGGAGCGGGCAGGGATGCAGGTTCAGACGACGGAGGGCGTGCCGAGCGCGCCTGGAAAAAAGCCCTTCTACGCTCACCTCTATGTCCAGGTCCTGACCGCCATCACCCTCGGCGTGCTGCTTGGTCACTTCTATCCCGAACTCGGCCAGCAGATGAAACCGTTGGGTGACGGCTTCATCAAGCTCATCAAGATGGTCATCGGCCCGATCATCTTCTGCACCGTCGTGCACGGCATCGCGTCGATGTCGAACCTCAAGACGGTCGGCAGTGTCGGCATCAAAGCGCTGATCTACTTCGAGATCGTCACGACCTTCGCGCTGATCATCGGCCTCGTGGTCGCCAACATCGTGCGGCCGGGCGATGGCATGAACATCGATCTCTCGACCATTGATGCATCGGCCGTCGCCGAATACGTCGATAAGGCCGAGCACCAGAGCACGGTCGGCTTCCTGCTCGATATCATCCCCAAAACCGTCGTCAGCGCCTTCGTCGACGGCAACATTCTCCAGGTGTTGCTGTTTGCCATCCTGTTCGCGTTCGCGCTGCAGGCGATGGGCCAGCGCGGCAAGCTGGTGCTCGATCTCATCGATCAGGCCTCGCACGTCTTCTTCGGCATCGTCGGCATCATCATGAAGGCGGCCCCGATCGGTGCCTTCGGCGCCATGGCCTTCACTATCGGAAAGTACGGCGTCGGTACGCTCGCCTCGCTGGCGGCCTTGATGGGCAGCTTCTATCTGACGTGCCTATTGTTCATTTTCTTCGTGCTGGGGCCGATTGCCTGGTTCACGGGTTTCAGCATTTTCAAGTTCATCCGCTACATCAAGGAAGAGCTTCTGATCGTACTGGGCACCTCGTCGTCGGAATCCGTTCTGCCCCGCATGATCACGCGCATGAAGCGGCTAGGCTGCGAGGAGAGCGTCGTCGGCCTCGTCATCCCGACCGGCTATTCGTTCAACCTGGACGGCACATGCATCTATCTGACGATGGCGGCACTATTCCTCGCCCAGGCCACCAATGTGGATCTGACGCTGGCACAGCAGCTCGGCATCCTCGGCATTCTGCTGCTGACCTCGAAAGGGGCGGCCGGCGTCACCGGCTCGGGCTTCGTCGTCCTGGCGGCAACCTTAGCCGCCACCCACACCATTGACGTCAACGCCATGGCCATCATTCTCGGCATCGACCGCTTCATGTCGGAAGCACGCGCCTTGACCAACCTGATCGGCAATGGCGTTGCAACTGTCGTTGTCTCGAAGATGGAAGGCGCCCTCGACGAAGAGCGCATGCAAGCCGAACTCGACGCCCGGCCGTTGCCCGCACCGGCCTAGTTTACGCCGACAGAGTTCATGCTGGCCGAGCTCATGCTGGCTTGTGGCGCCGTCCAGGGTTGGTCGGCAGCGTTACGATGTGCGAGCCATCATCGCTCTGAACCGCGCGAGGCGCCGGGGAGGATGAGGCGGGCGGCGGCCCGTCCGTTTCGGTCGTGGAAACTATTACGCGCCGCGCGGCCGGTACGGTGTTCGCCCATCCGTAGGCCAGCATCGTGATGATCGCCGACGCTGCGAAGAAATAAACGCCCGGCTGCACCGTCGCTTCGGTATAGCCCGACGAGTTTACGTAGAAGATCATCAGCGCCAGCACCATGACGTCGGTCATCGAGTAACGGCCGAGCCATTCCATCGTCGAGATGGACTTCTTGCGGAACTCCGGCGGGATATCGGGCGAGGTGACGAGCGTGAGCAGGTAGAACAGCTTCAGAAACGGAAAAAAGATCGAGAACAGGAACAGCACGACGGTCAGGAAGTACTCCTCGTTCTCGAACAGCGCCCAGATGATGGTCGCGATCGAGTGCTGGTTGGTCCACACGTAGACGGTGGTGAAGCGGATCACCGGCAGGATGATGCCGAGCGCGAAGAACACCGTGGCGAGAATGATCAGGAAGCTCAAGACGAAGTTGCGGAACGGTGAGATCTGCCGCGAAAGCACCGTCTGTGTCGTCGGCTCCTGAGGCGTATGCGCCGCAAGCCCTTCGGTCCGCAGCCACGCATAGGAGAGGATCATCAGCACGACGGCCGCGGTGAAGAAGTAGACGCCGGAAAGGCTCGCGGCATCGTAAAAGCCCTGCGCCTTGATGAAGAAAATGGTGAGCGCCAGCACCAGCACGTCGTGCATCGACCACTTGCCGAGCCACTCGAGCGCCTTGAGGCGGCTGTGCTGGCGCGTGATCTCGGCCGCAGGAAGCGTCGAGACCAACAAGAGGTAGAGAAGCTTCAGGATCGGCAGCACGATCGAGAAGATCAGCACCGTGCCGCCAAGGAACGTCTGCCCGTCTGCGATCAGGACCTCGACGGTCGAGAGCAGCGAGTGCTCTGTCGTCCAGAACACGTACTTGGTGAGGCGAATGATCGGAAGCGAGATGCCGAGGGCCAGGCACACGGCCGCGCCGATGATGGCGAGGCTCAACAAAAAACGCCGGCCACCCAAACGCATTCGCCCGTCCGCTCCGCTTTGCACGACAACTCACGCGAGCCTATCAGGAGGGCTCGCGCACGGCAAAACTTTGGCGGGAGCAGGGGAAGCCCGACAATCCGAATGGCGGCGCGCAGCGTTTCGCTGCCGGCCGCCTTAGCCGTGGTTGGTGTGGGCGATGCCCTTCTGGTGGATCAGGTCGTGCAGCTCACCAGCCTGGAACATCTCGCGGACGATGTCACAACCGCCGATGAACTCGCCCTTCACATAGAGCTGCGGGATCGTCGGCCAGTTGGTGAAGCTCTTGATGCCTTCGCGCAGGCCCTGGTCCTCGAGCACATTGACGTCCTTGTAGGGCACGCCGAGGTGGTTGAGGATCTGTGCAACCTGGGCCGAGAAGCCGCACTGCGGGAACTTGGCCGTCCCCTTCATGAAAAGAACGACGTCGTTGCTTTCGATGGTCTTTTTGATCGCCTCGTGGGCGGCCGCTTCGCTCATGGTGCAAACCTTGTTCTGAACACCCGGCCTCGCGCCGGTGAATATCGCTGGGTAGATGTGGCGTGTCGCGGGCGCTTGTCAATGCGGCCCCGATGCGGGGGCGCCTCAGGCCGAAAAACCTAGTCAATCCGGGGGTGAGGTGGTCGTCAGGGCCAGCGCGTGCAGCACCCCGCCCATGCGCCCGCCGAGCGCGTCGTACACCATCTGATGCTGCTGCACCCTGGATTTGCCCTTGAATGCCCGGCTTTCCACCTTGGCGGCATAATGATCGCCGTCGCCGGCAAGATCCTGGATCACGACGGTCGCGTCCGGAAGTTTGGCTTTGATCAGCCGTTCGATCTCGGTCGGGTCCATGGGCATTGGGGGCGTGCTCTCCTGAAACGATCAAGGCCGCCTGGGCGAGGCGGCCTTGACCTAGTCTACAGGGGGAGAAAACGAAGGAAAAGGCTTGTGCGGGCAGTTTCGAAATCAGCGGCCGATGGTCGGCCAGCGGTTGATGCTGCCGGTTTCGATCCGGCTGCCGTCCATCTGGCCGGCCGCGAAGATATGCGGCGCGATGCGGCCGAGGGCGGCGAAATTGGATTCTCCCTTTACGCGGGCCAGCGAGAGCTCGATTTCGGCGTTGCGGGCGGCGGCAAACGCCAGAGCGCGATGCTGGCCGACGAGCGCGTGGCTCGCGTCGATCTCACGGTTGCGGGCCTCGGCGAACATCGCGAGACGGTTGCGCTCGGTCGCTTCGATCGACGACGCGATTTCCTGGTTGCGTGCGTCTGTGAAAGCCGCGAGACGCGTCGATTGGACCTTGTGCGCCGACATCTCGATCTCGCGATTGCGAGCCTCGGCGAACAGCATGGGGCGAACGCGCTCATGCCGCGCCATGGCGACGTGGATCTCGGCGTTGCGAGCGGCGGCGAACATGGCGGTCTGGATGCGGGCGGCCGGTTTACGCCAGGCGTCGATCTGGTCGGCGCGGGCAGCCGCATATAAGGCGGGGCGTGCGAGCGCGCTGGCGGCCATCGAACGGGTGATTTCGCGATTGCGCGTGGCAATGAATTCCTTTTCGCGCACGATCGCGACTTTGGCGAGAGATCTGCTGATCTCGGCGTTGCGCCGGGCCGTGAAAAGCGCGGTCAGGATAGAGGACTGAACCTCGCTTCCGAGCGTTGGCATCGAGATGCGCGTCTGAGGCGCAGGGCTCGGATAGTGGTCCAAAGATAGCGGAACGAGAGCTGCGACGAGCAGCCCGCAGGCGGTTGCGGTACGCATGACTGAAACTCCCAAAAACCTGAGAGCCAGCATGAGCCAATCTACTTAAACTTTTATCTATCCAGGGAAGTTTTCGCGGCGAAACTAGAAAAGAATGAGAAAATTAAAATCAAAAACGAAGTTACTTTTTCATTTCCGATCGTGTCTCTCTTCGTCCGTTTGCGCCATGCGAGGCCGGCAAGCCCGCCCCGCGCCCGAAGGCTGGCTTCTCCCGGCGCGCCATGCCATGAGTGCGCCAGCAACTAAGGCATTTGGATCAGTGAGATGGTCGATCGGTCGAAATTCTACGTCGGAGGAAAGTGGGTTGCGCCGGAGCAGGCGAAAACCCTACCCGTCGTTAATCCCGCCACGGAGGAAACGCTTTACGAGATCGCGATCGGCAGCGCCGCCGATGTCGACCGCGCGGTTGCTGCTGCACGTGCGGCTTGGCCGGCCTTTGCGGCCACGTCGCGCGAGGACCGCATCGCGCTTCTCGAACGCATCATGGCCCTCTATTCGAAGCGCATGAAGGACATCGGGGCCGCCGTTTCCGATGAGATGGGCGCTCCGCTGATGCTGGCCGAGCGAGCGCACGCCGGCGCCGGCTTGAGCCACCTGATGACGACTCTCGAAGCGCTGAAGGCCTATGCCTTCGAGGAGCGGATCGGCCATGCGCAGATCGTCCGCGAGGCCGTGGGCGTTGTCGGCATGATCACGCCGTGGAATTGGCCGCTCAATCAGATCGCCTGCAAAGTGGCGCCAGCGCTTGCCGCCGGCTGCACGATGGTGCTGAAGCCGTCGGAGTTCACACCCACTTGCGCGCTCATTCTGGCGGAGGTGCTGGACGAGGCGGGCGTGCCGCCTGGCGTGTTCAACCTCGTGAACGGCCTCGGCCCCGACGTCGGAGCGGCCATGAGCCCGCACACAGGTCTCGACATGATCTCCTTCACCGGTTCGACCCGCGCTGGCATCGACGTCGCGATCCGCGCCGCGCCGAGCGTCAAGCGCGTGACGCAGGAACTCGGTGGCAAGTCCGCGAACATCATTCTGCCTGACGCCGACTTCGAGAAAGCCGTCGCTGGCGGCACTCGCCATTGCTTTAACAACTCCGGGCAGTCCTGCAACGCGCCGACACGCATGCTGGTGCCGGCGGACAGAATGAAGGAGGCGGCCGTCATCGCAGCCACCGTGGCCAACAGTCTGCGCGTCGGCGATCCGCGCGCCGCCGGCATCGATCTCGGCCCCGTCGTGAATCGTACGCAGTGGGAGAAGATCCAGCGCCTGATCGAAAGCGGGATCGCCGAAGGCGCGACGCTCGCGGCCGGCGGCACCGGACGCCCCGAGGGATTGAAAAAGGGCTTTTACGTGCGCCCGACGGTGTTCGCGGACGTCGCACCGGACATGACGATCGCGCGTGAGGAGATCTTCGGTC
>VFQP010003560.1_pt1 | contig 15688 bp, 19 predicted proteins | sample 3512351 | NCBI WGS metagenome assembly VFQP01 (sample SAMN10412372, study PRJNA504923) | tailings metagenome | isolation source: Relicate 1 Philex TSF1 revegetated site | place: Philippines: Tuba, Benguet | collected 2017-08-29 | reverse complement strand
ACGACGGTGGTCGCTACAGCCCCTGCGTCTGATGGTACGGGCCTGATCATTCGCTGGCTGTGACACTGTCGTGACACAGGCCGTTTGGCGTGCACCTGTGGGCTGCCGCCGCCTGCTGCCGCTGAAGTGTCTCACTGGGAGATCTCTGTCAGCGTTGCCCCCAAGCACTGCGTACTGTCGCCCCCGATCCAGCCTACTACCGAGCCGCGCACCTCGCCCGTGAGCGCCAGCAGCAAGTTGCGCGGCGTGTGGAACTGCGCAGTGCACAGGGACAGGGACAGGGCAGGAACAGTGGCTGCAGTAGGACAGGGTGTGCTCCCAGCAGCAAGCAGGCTGCGGGCGCTGGGCAGGCAGGTGCTGGGCCGCGCGCAACAAGAGGCGGTCAGCGCTGCGTCGCAGGCGGCCTGGGACAGCGGGAAGGCCAGATCGGAGGTCTGCACTCGGCTCCTGATCGACCTGGGCCCCCAGCAGCGCTCTGAGGCTCACACACACTGGCTGCTGGTCAAGCCTGGCTCTGGTGGGGCAGGGTGGTGGGGCGCGGCTCGCAGCGCTCACCTGGTGCCAGTCGCGCTCCTCGGCGAAGCGTTCCTGCTCGAGCCTGAGGTCCTCTAGCGCCACGGGGCGCCAGGACCGAGGTGCTGCTCCATGCCGCTCCTCTCTTTCCACAGGCGCGTTGCGATCCGTGCCACTGGGTGCAACGTCGCGCGCGCCCGGCACATCGGCTTGGGCTGCCTCACTGGGTGCGCCGGCGATGGCCGCAGGCTGCTCGTCGTCCCGCCTTGGCGATGGCTGTGGCGCGCGCGACGGGCGCTCCTCCTCGGCCGTCATGCCCGCGGCGTCCCGTCCTCACGACGTCTGCGCGGGCCGGGCCCGTCTCCAGATGGCCTGACGCGGTGAGGCGTCTGATCAGCCCTGCTCCATCCGATGGAGTGGCTGTCGCGCTGTCTCCGATGGGACGCCCTTTCCCCCAATCGGTCGATGATGATGAGGGCGGCACGGAGGGACCAAGGCTGGAGGCGCGCCGCACGGAGCGTTGCTGTCTCTGAGTGTTCTTCCCTCTCAGCGTGGAGACGCGGCCGCTGTCCAGCAGGGCTTTGCTGCGGTAAAAAGCGTCCGCTTCAACTGACACTGCTTGTTCGGGCCCCGAGGCCTTTGCTGCGCCACCCTGGGGCGATGAGCACGCGGCATGCACGGGAGCCGTGCGTCTGCCTGTGTGCCATGCGCCTGAGCGGAGCGGGGGTGTGGGACACGCAGGACGGTTGGCCCCAGGGCCCCTCCTTGGGCGATCACTCGCCCATCGGAGGAGGGCCCCCTGATTTGATGGACCGTCGGCGACGATCAGTCATCGGTAGACGCCTGGAAAGTAGTCGATGCGTGAACGGCGTGAGAGGCTGGCCCAGGGGCGTGGGTGGCGTCCGCTTGCCGCTGCCTGACTCTCCCTTGGGGCGGACGCCCTGCCGCGCCCGCACGCGCCCGCCATGCGTGCGGACGTGCAGTCGTGCACCCTCCTGGGCCCACGCAGCGCGCGTCGGGGCCCCTGCGCCGTCTCCCTCGCGTTCTGGGTGCGGGAACAGAACCACCACTGGCCCTGTGCGTGCGGCCTGTGAGGCCATGCTTCAGTGCATGTGCTTGGGGAGGGCGGCGCTGCGTATGGCGGTGCGGGTGAGAACGGCGCGGTGCCGCGCCCTTCCTGTCGCTCCTTCGCCAAGCGTTACACATCACGTGCCCAGGGTGGATCGTTCTTGCGCGTTGCAGGACGGGGGGGCACACGGGTGCAGGCAGGCGTCACGTGCGCAGCATGACCAAGCCGACCAAGTCACGCGCTCAGCTCCACCACGGAAAAGTTGGCCTTGCCGCTCCAGCTCTCCCCGGGCTTGAGCACCACGGCTTGCCCGACCTTGGCCTGCTCCACGCACACAAAGCGCTCGTAGCTGTCCTTCATGGTCAGGTGAGGGTTCCACACCACGGCGTCGGTCCAGCCCGCAGAGTCAATGGCCACGGCCGCGCCCGTGCCCACGTCCTGCGCACCACGTCGTCGCCACCGCAACACACGGCACGCGCCGCTGCACGTCAACAGCAGCTGGCGTGCAAACAGCAACGCTGCCCCAGAACTGCTGCGCGAACCGGCGTCAACACCAGACGCCTGAGTCAGCGCCTCACCTCTCCCCCGTGGTGCGCGCGCCTGCCCCACCTCCCCTCCCCTCCTACCCCCTGCCTCACGCGCCCACCGCTGTTTCTCCTCCCCCCCTCACCCCCCCGCTCACCAGCTCCACGTGCTCTGGCGCGTTGAGGTAGACGCTGTCCACCAGCGCCGTGCCAAACGTGACGAGGTCGCGCGATTCGACCTTGTTGGCCGGGTTCTTGGGGTCCGCGCTCTTGTCAAGGTACGTCAGGCCTGGGCACAGCGCAGCGCAAGCGAGCCACGGTGGGCTGCTATCAGTGCATGCCCGCCTCCCAGCTGGACCGCAAGCCGCGTCCGGACGCTGGCCACAGGGGCAGGGGGCGGTTGGCCGCGCCGCGGCGGACGGCGCTGGGGACTGCTCTCGCGACGCATGGCTGGCTGGTGGCACAGCTCCACCGCCCGCACGCCTGACCGCTGCTGGCGCGGCTCTTGCCCCTGCAGTGGCAGCGCTGCTGCTGCTGCCTTGAGCTTCTTGACCTTGGCGCCTGGCCCCCCACAACTCTGCCGCGACCCCTTGGGCCCCCCGCTGCGCCGCCCCCCCCCCGCACCCTCGCTCACCCTTGAGCCCCTTGACCTTGGCCTGGCCCACGTGCAGCACCTCAATGTACGTGTGCAGCGCGGCGGTGAAGTCAAAGGGCTTGTCGTCCGTGTTGATCACGCGGAACTCGGTGCGCAGCTCCTCGCCGTGCAGCGCCACCTGCACCAGCGCACACAGACCACACGCAGACCACACGCAGACAGCAATCCGTGAGGGACCTCCTCGCCGTGCAGCGCCGCCGCGCGCCAAGACATGTGACACGCCCGGTGCTTGGGCTCCGGCCCCGCCGACGTGTCCAAACAGATGCAAGCCACGCCTGACGGGCACCGCGTCAAGGTGCGGTGCGGGCCCTGCCCCGCCGGCTGCAGCACGGCGGGGCGCTGGAGGTGGGCCGCGATGGCGCCGGCGGCAGCCCGAACACCACCACACTGCAGGGGGTCCACGACGCCCCTCTCCCACACCACCTAGACTCCACGTGAACAGCTGGAGAACGAGGCGCAGCAATGCCCGCCTCGGCCCCGCCACTCTTCCCTTCGCCCTAGGGCAGGCGTGCTCACCGTGTGCCCCAATGCAAGCGCGCTCTCTTTCCCCCTCCCCCTCTCCCCCAGAGCAGCCTGCCCTAGGGCGCGCGCACCGTGTAGACAGCCTTGAACTTGAACGGCCACATCTTGAGCGTGTAGTCGCTCTCTGTGAGCACCAGCTCCACCTGCACCAACACCACCGGCGCCACCACGCGCAGCGCACACAGCATGGTCCAAACTGCGCCCCGGGGCCAGGGCGGACGCGGCCGCGGCAGGGCTTCCACGAGGCCGGGGTCCCTGTCCATCAAGGCCACAGCCTGCCTCTGGTGCGAGTTGTCGGGCTGCTGGACACACGGCACTGCCGCTGTTCCTGCTGCTGCTCCTTTTCCTGCTGCCCTTGACGCCGCCGGACTCACGGTGGGGTCGGGCAGGTCGGGGTTGGGGTTGGCGCTGGTGCTGGCAATGCCCCACTCGAGGTTGCGGGCAAAGCCGTGCTGCTGCATCTGGCCCGGGCCAAACTGCGCACAGGTGCGCACGCACGCACACTCGCGTTTGCGCGGGGTGGCTCCTGCAGCGGGCTCCTGAGCAGCGAGCTTGCGGGAGCGCGCCGCGCCGCCGCACCTGGGGGAAGCAGAGCGGAATGCCGCCCGAGATGGGCTTGCTCTTGTCGAACACGGCGTCGGGGCGCACGTACAGCACCTCGTCCTCGCTGGCCTGCGGTGCCCGTGCGTCAATCAGCGCACCAGCGTCAGCGGCATGTGCGCCACCCCGGGCGTCACGCTCGTCGGCCTTCGTGGGAGGCGGAGCGCTGCGCATGCGCTTTGCTGCTGCACCCACCTGCTTCCAGCTGGTCACGCAGGCGCCAAAGAGGTACACCTCGGCGGACGTGCCCGAGCCGTGCTTGAGCACCACCTTGGTGCTGCCCGAGGTGCCGCTCGCCACCTGCACGGACCCGGCGATGCCTGCACACACGCAGAACAAGCAGTAAAGCACGCAGTACGGGCGTGAGCGTTCAGAGGTGCAGAGGTGGCGGCACCCTCTTGATCGTCGTGCGGCTCAGGATGAGGCGGCAGACGCACCGAACGTCTTGTCGAGCTGCTCGACGGAAAGCGACGCCGTGCTGGTGGCCATGGCACGCGTGACCAGCGGCACGCGCCTGGTGGCCGCGATGCGGCTGCTGGCCGCTGGGGCCCTGCGGAATTCCGGGAGATCGTAGAACGCGCGATTCCGTCCCCGTCTTCATCGCGCGCGAGCTGACGCCAATGCGGTGACGGCGCCTGTGCACCGCCTGTTGCTGCTGAACTCGCGAGCTGGGCAATCCGGCGCTCAGGGGCCTTGATGCCGCACCTCATCTTGTTGGCCAGCATCGTCAGAGCTCCTTGCAGCTCAGCGTCAACAGAGAGTGTAGGAGGAGAAGCGTGAGCAGGCGCTGCTGTGCAGTACTGCCGACCAAAGGTGCAGACCTGGCGCACGCGGCCGCCCACGCCACCAGAACGGCCATGCGAACCTCCGGCCTCACGACGCCCACGACGCCGGCCGCTCCAAGCCGGGGCAGGTGGATGGCGCAGGTGAGGCTGGTCTCGGGCAAGGCGCGGCGGCGGGGACGGGAGCAGGCTGCGTGGGTGTGCCGCCCGGGCCGGGCACCGTGTCGCGTGCCGCGCCACCGACGCACAGCTCGCACGCACACGTGGCCACGCACTGCGCAACGCATCATCAGGTCACCTGAGTACCAGAGCACGCTGCTTCTGTGGCACGACGAAGCGTGGCAGCGCTTGAGCCTCTGCTCGTGTGCGCGCTCTGGATCAGGCCGCGCTGCGCGGCCGCTCACCTTGCACATGCCAGAGGTGCAGGGACAGGCGCCGTCCGTGCAGAGCTCGCAGCCAGAGTGGCCCTGCATCCTTCGCGTTGTCTTGGGGGGTGCTCGCTGTTGCTGCGCGGAGAGGACACCGCGGGGCGCGCAGCGGCCGAGATGGCCGGACGAGGGACTGGGCGAGCTGGTTGCGCGCGAGAGGACGCGTGTAGCGAGCGTGCTGCGATCGCCAGGAGGAGCGCGCCGCCGCGTGTTTTCTCCTCATGTAGGGCCGACGCTCCCGCCCGCGCGACGCGCTCGACGCCTCCGCATCGTCCGCGCACACACACGCGCGCACATCGCGAGCGAGCGAGGGCCACCATCGTGCGCACGCGACTGCGACTGCGACTTCTGCGAGACGCAACGATGACGAGGCGGTGGCGCGGCGTCCTGCTCGCGCTACTCGCGCTCCTCTGCGCCGCTGCGCACGCCCAGCCGCCCAGCGGCGCCACCGAGACCACCGCACAGCCGCCCGGCGGCGCCAACGAGACCATGGCACAGCTGCCCGGCGGCGGCGACGAGAGCCCCACGGCAGAGTCGTGGCTGCGGCTCAGGAACAGCTCCCTGTCCGTCCAGCCAAGCAGTGCCGGCAACAGCTCATCAGACCCAGACGTCGCCGCCGCGGAGCAGATGGTGCTGCTGAGCCTGGGGCGCGAGGGGATGGGGCGGCAGGTGCGTGCGGCCACGCACCGGGCACGCGAGCTGCGCAGGGCACGCCCCTCGCCTCGCCGCTGACGGCGTTGCGCCCGGTGCGGGTCCCACGTGCACCTTCGCCCGCAGGCCTATGTCGAGCCGACCACGCTGGAGCTCACGGGCGGCGGCGGTGTCAACCCGCTGGAGAGCGACAGCGTGGTGGAGGCCAACAACACGCTCATCCTGTTGTCCGGCAACGCCACCAGCTACCGCGCCCTCGAGGTGCGCGGCATCGCTCCCTTTCCCCCTAGTGTCAACCTCCTCCTCGCTCACCGTGCTTCATGAAGCTGATCAGCTTCCCCGCCTATGCCTTCCCCCCGCCTTGTCCGACGGCATGGTGTGCGCAGCTGGTGCTCAACCAGAACAACACGCTGCTGCTGAGCGGCAACGCCTCGCTGGACCTGGGACGAAGCACGTTGCGGGCCGTCGAGAGCAACTGGATCCTCGTGACGGGCGGCAGCGCGCTGGCGCTGGACAGGTCCCGCCTCAACCTCACCGACTGGTTCACCCTGTGCGTGCGTGTGCACCTTGACCCCTCCCAGCTGCGCTGCGCGGCCCCGCCGCTGACGCGCCACGAGCAACGCACTGTCGCGCTCTGCGCTCAGGCTGGTGGAGGACAGCTCGCTCAACGCGTCGCGCTCTGTGCTGGCCACCCGCAACTTCATCACGGCCTGGAACCGCTCCCAGGTCGCGCTGACGGACGCCACGTTCCGCAGCCTCGCGCCCGGTGCGTGCTGCCGGCGCCGCCGCCCTGCTGCCGCCCTCCCTGCACCTCCTCGCTCACTGACGTGGCACTGACGCACCGCCCCCTCCTGCGCCACTCATCTGGCCCTGCACACGCCACGCGCAGCGCCCCGCGGGCGTGAGGGGCCCCCGCTGTACGAGGGCCGCCTGGCGCCGCTCACCTACGTCGCCAACTCGGCCGTCGACGTGGCCGGCACGCGGTGGGACGTGGAGGCGGCACCGCTCGCCGTCAACAACAGCACGCTGGCGCTGCGGCGCAGCACGCTGACGCTGCTGCGCGGCGCGCGGATGAGCGTGGTGGACTCGGCGCTGAGCCTGGAGAACAGCCAGGTGAGCGGGCCGGGTGCGTGCTGCGCGTCCTGTGGACCCTTGCCGCGTCTCACGCTGGGGGCCTCCGCTGCGCAAAGTCGCCGTTCGTTCGCTCTTGTTCTCCCCGAGCAGGTGCGGCTGGATCGGGCGTCACTGGTGCTGCGCGGCCTGTCGCCGACGCTAAACGTGACGCGCGTGGTGGTGCGGCGCGGCGACCAGGCGGCGGCGCAGGCGCTGGTTGGGCAGCCGCTGGGCAGCGTGCCCGTGGAGCTGTCTGGGGCCGACATGGACATCTACCTGCAGGACCGTGACAGCGCTGCTTCCGCCGCCGCTGCCGCCGGGCCATGATTACTCCGCGCGCGGCGCGTGCGCTCCCCTGTTGCCGCGTTGCTCCCGTTGCCCTCGTTCCCGAAACGCTTGCGCACAGCGTTGCAACAGCGCAGAGGTGAGCAAGCGGACCACGTAGGGCAGGGCAAGCGCGCGCCGCCGCTCCCCTACGCGCCAGTGTTGCGCTTCTTGCTCTGCCGTGACCAGCCGCTCTCCTCCTCGGTCAGCCCCTGGATGCGCGCGCGCGTGGCCGGGTCGAACTGCGCCTGCGCACACGCGCGTGACGCGCGCCACACGTACACACGCCCCTCGCCGCCACCGTCAGCCGCACCTGGCACGCCAGCCATTCCCTCCGCCTCCGTCAACGTGCAACGGAGTACGCCTGCTTCCGCCCTGCTGATCGGCACCATACGCACCACCCACAGCGCCGCGCCCACCTGCAGCTGGGTCCACAGGCGCATGGGCGCCAGCAGCGTGTCGAGCGTGCCAGGCGCCGCCCACCGCCCCTCGAGCGACACCAGCGCGCGGCACGCCGCCTCGTACGTCATCACGTACCCCTCCTGCAATTGCGTTGATGGCACGCGCACCACAGGTGCACCACGGCGCACACGTTTGCGTTGCGAGACGTTTGATACAGTGCGCCCGTTAGCCCCTGTGCGTGAGACCCGGCCCCGCCGAGGTGTCCAAACAGAGTCAAATCCCCGCACGCATCCATCGCCCAGCCGCCGCGCCAAGCAGCCTCCGTCCTGCTCCAACGACAGGCGGTGGGGAGCCTCGGTGGAGCCTCGAACGAGTCGCATACGTTCGCTCACCACTTTCTCGGCGCGCATGAGGCAGGCCTTGGAGTCCACCACCTGCAGCGGCTGGCCCGCAACCGCTGGCGCGTTTGTGGACGCTGGGGCGCCGCCGCCCGGGGCCGCTTCCCGTGCCGTGCCCGCGCCGCCCTGCTCAGCAGCGCCGGCGGCCGGCGGCTCTCCTGGCTGCTCCGAGGGCGGCGGCGGGGTGGACGCGGCCCTGGAGGGGCCGGCGGCGGCGGCGGCGGCGGCGCCCTTGGAGGGTGCCTGAGCCGTGTTGGGCAGGATGACGAGCTGGGCTCGCCCCTTTGGCGGCAGCCAGTCGCCCTTCATCGCCTGCCAGAGGTGGGTCAGGGGCACGTCAGAGCAGACCGAGCAGGGACGGGTCAGAGTTTGCCGCGTGCCCGCTGCTGCTGGCTCCCCCTCCGCCTTCGTGTGGGCGGGCGGCAGGCGCCTGTGCCCTGCACCGTGGGAAGCTGCGGAGCGGGGCTGTGGCACGGAACAGCAGGACCGACAAGCAAAGTGGCGAGCGCTCACGTTGAACATCTCTTTGGCCTGCTTCCACGTGCCGTCAATCACCAGCAGCACGTAGGCGGGCATCGCCGCCGGCGCCGGCTGCTGCGAGTCGCCCTGTTGCTGCTGCGCGTCCGCCCCTTGAAGCTGCGGTGGCGGCGGCGCCGTGGAGGCAGCGGCGCGCTCCATGCGCTCCAGGTGGGCAGGCGACACGGCGACGTCGTCCACGCACGTGGCGTCTGCGCGCTCAAAAGGCTCGCACGAGGGGCGCGCACAACCGGTCCTGCCTCCGAACGCTGCTCCCACACTCCCAAAGGCTGCGGCCTCTCTTCGCGGTTCAGCCGCGTGCCAGGCGCGACGCCATTCTCACCCGGCCCGGGGAAGAGGATGTAGACGGGAGGGTCGTCAGGAGGCTGTGGCGCCGTCCCCGCTGCTGGCTGCGCAGCGGCAAGCGCCCCGTTGCCCGACGGGGCCGCGCAGGCGCGCTCCAGCACGCCCCGAACCGGCTCCGGCATGGCGCGCAGCTGCGGTTGCGCAGCAGGGCCACCGGCGACAGGGCGCTTGCTGTCACGATTTGCAAGCGCCAAAGCGAGGTGGCCTGCGCAAGCTCCTGTGGCAACGCGCTCACGTTGAGGCTGCGCCCGACGTGGATGGTGCACGACGCCAGGCACCGCGGCAGCAGCGGCACCGACGCCAGCGTCTTCTTGACTTCCAGAGGGTGCTGGATCACGACCATCCAGCCGTGCGACGCGAGGGGGCGCGCCGGCAGCGCGGAGCACATGCATACCCGCTGCGGGCGGCTGCGGCCACACAAGCGCATGCAGTAAGTGGCCACGTCGGCTGCTGCACACAAGCACACAAGCTCTCTGCTTCTCTGCTTCTGTTGGGCCGCACCCGCACGCGGCGCAGACGGGCCGCTTCGCGCGAGGCTCCTGCGCGACTGCCGTCGCCGTCGCGCCACTCTCCGCACGCTCCTGCTGTTTCTGCTGCTGCTGTTCCTGCTCCATCGCGCGCGCTGCCGGCGCTGCGAGCCTCCTCGGGCGGCGGTGCGTCGGCGGCAGGAGCGGTGCGCAGAAGCGATGTGGGCCTTGGCGTGCACTTGAGCGTTGCAGCAGCGAGGTGGGGCTGCGCTGGTGCATGCGGGATTGCAGCTCCTGTGGAGAGCCACACATGCTCCGCGCGCTGGGCACCGGCGTACGATTTTTTCAGCGGCGACAGAGACCGGGCGGCAAGCAAGTGCGTTCCACGACGGCAAGAGTTCTACAAGCTCTAATCAAGTTGACACAGGGGACCAAGGATGATCAGCGCCCGAACCGCCGCACGTTGGCCCACAGCGCAACGAACGCCATGAGGACCAGCGCGCTGCGAGCAGACGGCACGGGTGGGCGCCACACCAACACCAACTCAGTGAGCTCAGCACCTCAGCACACCACTCGCTGGGCAAGCAGCTGGCCATCACATCAGGGACTCACCACGACAGCGCGAAGAGCACGCCGATGTTCTCCTCGAGCGACCCCCGCGACGCAAAGCCCGCCACCTGCGCCGCAGCGGTCGGGCCATGAACAAGAAGCAGCCGTTGCCCCGCGCCGCGTGGTGCGTCCTTTGCGTGCGGCTTGCTGTTGGTTGTGAACGGCCCCCCTCTGCGCCCCCCTTCCCCGCCCGGTGCGGATACATGGACTCCAGGGCCCCATCGTGCCAAAGGCGCAAGGCCAAGGGACGGGTGCGCACCTCGAGCACCGTCTCCCCCGAGCGCGTGCCGTTGGCGCTGCAGCCCTGCTGGCTGGGCTCGCAGTAAATCGTGAACCCCTCAAACTCGTTCTTCATGAGCGCCATGAAGCCATACTGGATCGGCGATATGTAGGTGATCCACCTGCACATGACAGCAAGCAGCTCACGCCACCGGTGAACCTGCGTCCAAAACCGCGCTGCCGGGGTGCGCAAAAGACCAGGCATGCGCTGGCGACGCCCAAGTACGCTCACCTGAACCACCAGCCCAGCGTGTCCGAGTTGACAAAGTAGCCAGAAAAGATCATGAGCGGCCTGCGCGCAGCAACACGCAGCGCGTATGCACGGTGGGCGGTAAGCGGCGCGCGCGCCAAGCGCCTCAGCACCTCGCCCTTGCACCCCAAGGCGCGCCCGCACCCGTCCCGTGCCTCAGCATACTGAGCTGCGCCTCTGTCCCACGCCTGTCACTGCCCCAGGGCCCCATGCGCCGCAGGCGCAGCGCCCCCCGCAAAACACGACCAGCTCCTCACATGAGGAAGGCGGGCATGACGGCCAGCGCCATCTCAATGGACCCAAAGAGGCACGACACAAAGAGGCCGAGGCCCGTGCCCGACAGGTCCATCAGCATGACCACCGAGTAATAGATCCCAAAGTTGGCTCCGTCCTTGTCAAAGCCGATCATGTAGAACGTGATGATGCTGCGGCCACAACGAGGGGCGCAAATGGGAGGACACGCGTGAGCGCGAGGGGTCAGCGACCCCCTCGTCCGTCAGCAGCGTCAGCAGCGGCCGCTGCGGTACCGTGAGGACTGCGAGCGCGTTCCGTCCCGGATCAAACAACGCTTTCTGCAGGCGAGCGTCCCTCCTGCCCTCACCTGGCCAGCAAGGGGAGGATCAAGATGGAGGGCAGCTCCACCAGGATGCGCGACCAGAAGTAGACGGGCACGCTGTACATCCGGGCCGCATGCTCTGCGAGCGAGCCACAGCATGCACGACGACCTGAGCCTGAGCCGCCAGGATTGCACTGCACGTCTTTCGCACCCACGTGGGAGCAGAACAACACGCGCGTGGCCATGGCGCGACGACTGCATGTAAGCGACGACCGCGGGGCGGCGCGCCAGGGCCCGTGAACCCACGCCTGCTGTGTACGCACCTCGGCTGAAGACGGGCTTCTCGCCGCCAAACACGTTGAGCACGCCCATGGTGCTTCCCATGAGGCCCTGCGTGCAGGCGCGTGCGCGCGTGGGGGGCGAGCAGGCGCCCGCTTGAGCGCAACGCGCAGCCGTGGCCGGCGCGACGGAAAAGGCCCTGCGTGCGTGCACAGACTGGCTCGCCGGCTGCGCAACACCACGCCGTGAGCGCCGAGAGGGCAGACGCCCAGGTCCGCCAGAGGCGCCTCACCGACGCCACACCCCTACCCGGTTCCGGATCACGCTCTTCCACTGCGCACACCACCACGTTCAACAGGCGCCCCCTGCCGCCGCCCACCACCGCCACCACCGTCGACCGCGCGCACCTGCACCGTCATGAAGAAGAGCGCGCCCTGGCGGCTCTGCGCACCACGCAGGTCGTTGTCTGCGCACGCACGCAACGCAACGCACAGCCGGCCATCAGCCAGGGTGCATACCCCCCGTAGCGGGACCCAACGCCCAGCACACCAGACGCCCTCTAGAGGCCCAGCACATGCATGCAAACACTCGCCCAGGTGGCGGCACCCCGCAGACGCTCACCGAGCTGCAGGAAGATGAGGCCGACCACCAGGCTGAGGAAGACGGTCTGCGCCAGCTTGCCCTTGAGGATGAGCGGGTGCCGCACGGCGTGCTTGCAGGCGCGCACCAGGAGCAGCCAGAACTGCGTGCTTATGCTGGCGGGCACCTTGAGCATGTCGTCGGGCACGCCCTGGCCCGGGCCCGCGCCGGGGCCCTTGCCGTCCGCCGAGGCGCCGCCGGACATGGCCCTGTGCGGACGCGGGCGGGGCGCCAGAGGAGGACTATGAGCGTGAGTCACCGCCGCTGGCGGGCGTGAGATCCCTGGGGACGCCCTCACGCCCCGTCCCCCACGCACAGCAATCCTTGGGAGCCCCTCGCGGCCCCACCGTCCCCACGCACAGCTTGAGCTGCTGGTTTTCCTCGGACTGCTCCCACGCCGTGATGAGCCCGCGGATGCGCTGCAGCTCCTGCTCGTGCGCCTGCAGATGCGCCGCACAGCCCGCAGCGACACAGCGAGGTGAGGCCATACCTCCTACACCCGTTGCTGCCCCGCCGCCATGAGGGAGAGGCGCACCGGGCCCCAAACGCCACAGCAGGCCGTGGCGCCAAGCCTTGGCATGGCGCGCCGCAGCCGGTGCCGGGTGTGTGACGCTCACCTTGGCCTTGGCCTCTGCCGACTTGCCGTCGCCCCGCACAAAGTCGTACTTTGCGTCAGAGGCCGACGTGCTGCCGCCTGCACGGCGTGGGCGCGCAAGGCAACGGCGGCTCGTTGCGAGGAAGCAACGAGGAAGCGAAAGGATCTTCATCACCCTGGTGCTGGGCGGGGTATAGCGCCCGTCGCCCCTGCTCCAACAATTGCTGAGCGCAGCGCGACGCCGCACCTGGGTTGAGCCCCTCCCTGCACCGCACCGCACCTGGGTTGAGCCCCTCCCTGCACCGCACCGCACCTGGGTTGAGCCCCTCCCTGCACCGCACCGCACCTGGGTTGAGCCCCTCCCTGCACCGCACCGCACCTGGGTTGAGCCCCTCCCTGCACCGCACCGCACCTGGGTTGAGCCCCTCCCTGCAAACACCAGGCCCTCAAACCTGGCCTGCCAGCACCGCACCGCACCTGGGTTGAGCACCTCGAGGAAGAGCCAGTCCGGGGGGTTGAAGGTGGCCGGGCAGTGGTAGCCCAGCCCCTCCCAGTAGCTGAGCATGGACTTGATGGGGCCCTGGTACACCGTCTGCCCCTCGGCCAGCACAATGAGGTCGTCAAACAGGTCAAACACCTGCGCGGCAGCACGGCGCCGCCAGGCCATACGGTCGCGATCGCGACGGTGACGGAGGGCGGTGACGCTGTGGCTGGGTGGGGCAAGGGGCTGGCGGGTGGACGCGGGGACGCCGGCAAGGCAGGCGGCGTCGCACCTCGGAGGAGGGCTGGTGGATGGTGCAGGCGATGGTGCGGTGGTGCCTGCAGCGGCGTTGCACGCAACGGAAGAGAGAGCGTGAGCAGGCGGCGCCGGCGAGGCGGCACGTGCGCGCGGGGAGGGCGGGCCGGCGGCTCACGTGTGCGCCAGGTGCTGCAGGATGCGCGTGACGCGGAAGGCCGTGAACGAGTCCTGCGCACACAGGCACGCAACATGACACAGCGCCGGGATCAGGGTCAGCACGTCGTCGCTGAGGCTCTGTGAGGCGAGCCATGACGCAGTGCGTCAGCACCTCAAAGGCCACACTCCAAGACGGCCGCGCACCAGGCCTGAGGTGGGCTCATCGCAAAAGAGGATGGCCGGGTTGGTGACCAGCTCGCAGGCCAGGCTCAGGCGGCGCTTCTCGCCGCCGCTGATGCCCTTGGAGGTGGCGCTGCCGATGCGGTTGTCCAGGGACTTGGTCAGCGCCATGAGCGTGGCAATGTCCAGCGCGCGCTTCTCCTGCAGTGAGGAGAGGCGGCGCGGGCGGCCGAGGCACGTGCGTTTGAGGGGCGCACGCACGACGAGACCTCAGGGCGCGTGGCGCATCTGGTGACACCAGAGCCCAGGCACGTGCGACAACGAGTGGGCAGCCACTACCCAACCCTTCGGGCGGACCTTTTCGGCCTTGCTCATCTCGCGGGGCAGCTTGAGGTGCGCACTGAAGAAGAGCGCCTCGCGCACCGTCATGGTGTCCAGCAACACGTCCTCCTGCGGTGCGGCCGCAGCACAGCCACCAACAGGTGCTCGCGTCGTCGTCAGGCTCACAGCCCAGTGGTGGTGTCGCTGTCACCGGCGGCACGTTCCCGGGCTCATCTACTGGCGAAATTGAAGTCGCGAGGGCACCCTGCCCCGCCCCGCAACGCCGGCGTTGCCGCCCCAGCTTGAACGTTACCTGGTGCACGTAGGCGCTGAGCGTGCGCATGCGGTTGCCCACAATGAGCTCCCCGTTGACGGAGATGGCGCCGCTCAGGGTGGCATTGGCGTTGGCCGTCGCGTGCCCGGCCAGCACGTTGAGCATCGTCGTCTGTGATGTGGGTAAGACGCAGGACGACGCAGCGGGGTGGTTGACGGACGCTCTCTGGCGCAGCTTCAGCGAACGCACGTCTGCCATGACGTGCCGCCAACCCTGTGCAGCAGTGCGTGCGCACCTTGCCCGCGCCCGACGCGCCCATAATGGCCGTCAGCCTGCACGCGTTCGTGTCAGCAGCTGCGCGTCACGGTAATCCGTCCCCCCTACGGCGCCGCGCGCCTCCGCACGGTGCAGTCCAACTGCCGCTCGCACCGGCAGGGCAGGATGCGCCCGAACAGCGACTTGAGGATGACCTTTTGCGTGGGCTCCTTGCTCCCCTTCTCCTTGACTTGCACGCTGAACGTCAGGTCCACGAACGAGACCTGTGGGCGGGCAGGCCGATGACCGGCGCGGCACGTCGGAATTGCCCTGTCCGCCAACGGGCCCCAGCACCACCAGGTGTGCTAGAACGCATTGGCCACTTGAGACGGATGGCACTGCGCACACCTTCATCTCCCTGACGCCCTTGTCCGCGCTCGTCGGGGTGCTGGAGAGGTCCGTGACCGTGCCATCCGCTCCAGCCATCTCTGCCGTTCGCGCTTGTCGAGCTTTCAAGAGCGAATAAGCGACTTTCAGTGTGTGTGTGTGTCACTGTGTGTGCTGCGCTCTGCAATCGCGCTCTGGGTCACGATTTGCGGGTGCGCGAGTAATGGCCCCAAACAGCGGCAGGTAGAAGGAGAACTCGCCAAGCAGATGATGACCACAAGGGCGCGTAGCGGCGTCCCACGCAAGAGGGCCCAGAGGAAGCAGGATGGCCAGCCCGTTGGGCTGCTCCATGATCGTGCGTGAGGCCGCCGGTGGACGCGCGGCATGCAGTGTGCACTTTCTGAAGAGCAAGAACAGCTGCAGCACGAGCGAGGCACTAAGTGGGCAGCACCAGTTGCTCCAGGCTGGGGACCTGCACGCTCCTTGGCGCGCTGGTCCCGCAGCCGTACATCAAGATGTTGACCGCACCCGCCCTGAAGCACAGCTGAGCAGGCACATCCTGCACGCCCTGCACGGCACGTGTGCTGCCAGCGGATGCCTGTGGATCAAGGCATGAGGAATTCTCGGCATCCTGGTGCTGCCCCTAGAGCATCCCCAGGCGCTCGCCTGCCCTTGAACGCTGCCGCGAATCCATCCGTCCTCCACCAGAGTTCGGATGCGCCGTGAGCCACGCTGCACTCCAGCCATGCAGCACGGGCCAGTGCCGCATGCTTTGTCACGTAGGCATCCCTCCACGCACGTCCTGCCACACGCATCGACTCCGGGCGGCGTGATGCGCC
>VFQP010003559.1_pt1 | contig 15695 bp, 16 predicted proteins | sample 3512351 | NCBI WGS metagenome assembly VFQP01 (sample SAMN10412372, study PRJNA504923) | tailings metagenome | isolation source: Relicate 1 Philex TSF1 revegetated site | place: Philippines: Tuba, Benguet | collected 2017-08-29 | reverse complement strand
TTGTGCTGCGAGACATCTGATACGCCCGGTAGTTGGGCTCCGGCCCCGCCGAGGTGCCCAAACAGATGCAAAATCCCACACACACACACCACACGCACCTGCGCGCGGCGGCTCCCTCTGCCTGCAGCTCGACCAGCTCGGCCTGCAGCTTGCCGGCCAGGGAGCCCTGCAGCTTGAGCTGCACCTGCAGGGACTGCATCTGGCTCGCCATCTCCTGCACGCCAGCACGGCACACGAGGAGCAAGCACGGCCAGCGGAGCGTTCAGCGCGGCGGCGTGCGTGCGTGCGTGCGTGCGGGGAGGCGAATTCTGTTGCAGGAGGAGGAAAGACGAAGAAGAGGAGGTGGCGTGGTCCTGGCTCACCCGGATGAGCGACTGCATCTTGGCGGTGCGCCCGCGCAGCTCGGCCGCCTCCATGCGGCTCACGTCCACCTCCTGCAGCTGCACCCGGTTGCCGGCGTCCAGCGCCGCCTGGCGCACCGCCTCGGCCGCCGTCAGCTGCGCGCGGCACCGTTTGTGCCACAGCAGCACCCACAGCGGCAGTGAGCAGATACGCAGCTGCTGGGCACCGCGGGCGCAGCCTGGCAAGCAAAGGAAAGGGGTGCGTGGCCCCGGAAACATGTGAGCGCGTGCCTGCTCGAGCTGCTGCGCCAGGCTGGCGGCGTGCGCGCGCGCCTCCTCGAGCGCCTTGGCCTCGGCGGCGCCGCGCCGGCTGGCCTCCTCCTCGGCGGCGGCGGCGGCGGCGCGCTGCATGTCCAGCTGCCGCTGCAGGTCCTCCACGCGCCGGCTGGCGCCCTCGTACTGCAGCCGCACCTGCGGTACGCTCGCAGGGACGGCAACGCAACCGTGTTTACTGCTGCTCTTGCCGTACTGCCGTCCCCAACGCGCGCCCCCTGCGTCCGACGATGGAGCGCACGGACCTGCTCCGCCCGCGCCTCCACCTGCCGCGCCCGCTCCTCCAGCTGCGACCGCTCCCGCTCGGCCGCCTCGAGCACGGCCGCCTCCGCCTCGGCCGCCGCAGCGGCAAACGCGCCCTCCTGCGCCGCGCCGCCGCCGCTGCCACTTGCTGGGTCCTGGTCCGGCGGGCCGCTCGCGTCGTCCTCCGCCCCCTTCGCACCCCGCTCCGCCGCCTCCTTGCTCGCCGCTGACGCCGGAGCAGCCGCCGCCGAATCGGGGTCACCCGCAGCGGAGGCGCCGTGCCCGCTGGCCGCCGCGGGGCTGGCCGCCGCAGCGGCAGCGGCTGCAGCAGCGGTGGCGGCGGCGGCGGCGGCGTGGGCCGCCTGCGCGTCTGCCTCGGCCTCTACCCGCAGTTTCTCCGCCGCCTGCAGCTTCTGCTCGGCTTCCGCCAGCTGCGTCCGCAGCGCGGCGGCGTCAGCCATGTGCTGCCGGCTGCACGCCGCGCCAGCCGCCTGCAGCGCCGTCGCCTCACGGTACATGTCCTCCAGGCACTCGCTGCGCCAGCGCCAGTCCGCCAGCGCCTCCTCCAGCGCCGCCGCCCGCCCGCCCACCGCCCCAAGCTCCGAGCGTGTCGATTCGAGCTCTGACGTTGTTGACGCGAGCTCGGACTGTGCCCGCGCCAGCTCGGCAGCGGCGGCCGCCGCCGCCGCCTCGCCCGTTGCCGCCCTCGCCTCCAGCGCCGCCAGCTGCTGCGCTTGCTCCACCGCCCGGGCGTCCGCCTCTGCCAGCTTCGCCGCAGAGGCTTCCAACCGCGCCTGCGCCTCGCCGGCCCGCTGCTGCGCCTCGGACAGCGTGGCGTGCGCCGCGGCGGCCTGGCCCAAGGCGTCGGCGGCCTGCGCCTGCGCCGCATCTAGCTGCTGCTGCCGCTCGGCGAGCAGCGCCTGGTCGGCCGCAGTCTTTGCCTGCGCCTGCGCCAATTCTGCCTGCAGCGCCGCGACTTGCTCCGTGGCCTGCGCCAGCTGCGCCGTGGCATCCGCCAGCTCGTGCGCCAGGCGCAGCTTCTCGGCTGCTGCCGCCGCCGCCGCCTCGTGCAGCTGCTGCGCCGGGTTGACCTGGGCGGCCGGGAGGAAGGGCGAGCTCTGCGAGAGCGGCTCCAGCAGGCGCATGGCGGCGGCGGACGACTCGGCCACGGGCGGCGTGGCGGTGCCCCCGTGCGCCGAGGCGCCAGGCGTGGGCGCGGCGGCGGCAGTGCCGTCGGTTGACTGGCCGGCGGGGACGAGCAGCTGCGGCGGCGGCATGCCGCTGTGCTGCGACGCCGGCGAGGGCGGCGTGAGCGTGCCGGCGGGCGGCGGCAGCAGCGCCGGCGCCGAGGCGGCGAGCAGTGAGCTGGGCGCGCCCGAGAGCAGCGTGGCGGCGCTGAGCTGCGCCGAGGCCTGCACCTGCAGCTGCTGCTGCGCGGCGGCGAGCTGGTGGTGCGCGGCGCCGAGGCGCGCCTCGGCGGCCTCGACCTTTGCGTCGCGCTCGGCGAGCTTGGCGTCGCGCTCGGCGAGCTGCGCCTGGCGGTCGGCCAGCTGCTTGCGCGCCTCCTCGAGCCACGACTGCGTGTCCTTGAGGTGCGCCTGCGCGTCCACCACGTCCTTTTGCGCCGCGATGCTGAGCTTCTGCGCGGCGATGAGCTGCTGCTGCAGGTCCGAGAGCTGCGCGTCGCGCTCGGCCAGCTGCTTGGCCGCCGCCGCCAGCGAGGCCTGCGCGTCCTGCGCCTGCTGCTTGACGGCCGAGAGCTGCTCCGAGCACTGCGCCAGGTCCGCGCGCGCCTTGGCGGCGTCGGCGCGCGACTCCTCGAGGTTCTGCCGCATCGACGCCAGGTCGGCGCGGACCTGCAGCAGGCACGGCGCGCCGCGCGACGCAAAGATGGTGATGCCGTGGTCGCGGTTGTTCGAGCCGACAAGAGACGAGGAGGGCGCATCCTGGGGCGCACCTGGGTGAGGTCGGAGCGGAGCTGCGTGGCGTCGCTGCGAGTCTGCGCCGCGTCGGCTTGCACGGCCGCCTGCTCGCTCTTGAGCTGGCTCGCCTCGGCCCGAGCCTGCATGTGAGGGCGGGTCATCACATCGTCTTCACTCGCTCAGGCACACGCAGTGCCCAACAGGTGATGCGCAGCTCGAGCGCGCACACGTCGAACCTGCATGAGGTCGGCCTGCGCGGCGGCGAGGTCCGCCTGCGCCTGCGTGAGCGACGCCCGCAGCTGCGAGCCCTCGAGCTTGGCGTGCGAGGCGTCGGCCTGCGCGCTCGCCAGGTCGTTGCTGAGCTGCATGGTGCCGGCCTGGGCCAGCGCCAGGTCCGCCCGCGCCTGGGACGCCTCGGCCTTGGCCTCCGCCAAGCCGGTGCGCGCGGCCTCGGCATCCGAGCGCGCGGCAGAGGCGCGCTCCGCCTCCGCCTTGGCCTCGGCCTTGGCTTGCTCCGCCTCGGCCCTCGCGCCGGCGGCCTCCGCCCTGTAGAGCGGCACACAACGCACAGAGCACCGGCGCGCTGGAGCGCGACAAGAAGAAATGGAGCACGACGGAGCACGACGGTCATCGTCACGAGCGCGGCCGCACCTGGCCTTGTCCCCCTCCTCCTGCGCGCGCTGCGCCTGCTCCCTCGCCGCGTCGGCCTCGGCGCGCGAAGCGAGCGTGTCGGCGCGTGCCGCCTCGACGGCCGCCCGGGCCGCCTCCAGGTCGGCCTGCGCCTGCGCCAGCTCCATGCGCAGCTCGGGCACCACCACCTCGGGCTCCTGGCCCGCCAGCGGCTGCGGGCACACCGTGCAACGCCGAGCAGCAACAGCACGCCCCTTGCGCACGTCGTTTCATGACGAGATCCCACAGGCGCCCGCCAGTGCCAGCGTCCAAGGGCGGCAAAGCGCCCCGCCTCACCTGGCTCACTTGCGACGTCATGGCGGTGTTGACCGACCTCTCCCGCGCGAGGCTGCCGCTGCCCGCTCCCTTGGGCGACACGCCGTCCCCGCCCGCGTGGCCGCCCCCGGGGATGAGCAGCGGCGCGGGCGGCTGCCCCTTGCTGAGCTTGGCCACCTGCTCGGCCAGGTCGGCGGCCGAGCGCACGGCCGCCTGCGCCTGCGCCTGCGCGTCGTGGAGCTGCGCCTGCGCGCCGGCCAGCTGCGCCGCCAGGTCGGCCGCCGTGCGCGTGCTCTTTTGGCTCTGTTCCTGCGCCTCAGACAGCTGCGATTTGAGCTGCTGCACCTGCTCCTGCAGCCGCAGCTGCTGCAGGCCCGACGCCACGCAGTGCGGGCAGCCGCTGCCGCCGCCGCCGCTGCCACCGGCGACGCCGGCAGAGGTGCCCGTGCCGGCGAGGTTGCGCGCGGCGGCGCCGCCGCGGGGTGACAGGCCCGGCGCGCCGTTGTTGCCGCCGCCAGCGGTGGAGGTGGGGTGGGGTACTGAGCCGCCCGCAAAGGCCAGGTGCGCCGTGTGCATGGAGGAGGAGACACCGTGGCCCAGGCTCTGGTGCTGGTGGAGGAACGAGATGCCCGAGCGAATGCTCGTCAGCTCCTGCGGGCGTATCCGTGAACGGAAGGGGCGGCTGTCTGAGGGCGTGCGGGGGAGGGGCGCAGGCGAGCAAGCGATCGGCCTCCTGGCGCGCGCGGGCCTCACCTGCGAGCCCGAGCAGACGCTGCCGGCTCGCACGGTGCTGTCCATGAGGCCGCCGAGGTGCTGCCCCTCGAGCGCGATGAGCGACTCGGCGTGCTCGGCGCGCCGCACCGCGTCCGACAGCTGCTCGCGCAGCACCTCGATCATCTGGTCGCGCTCCTGCATCTGCTGCCGGTACATGTACTTGAGGTGCTGCACCTCGATCTGGCGAAGCGCAGCCTGCTCCTCGCGGTCCTCGGTCAGCTTGGCCAGCGCGTCCTGCGTCGTCGCGAGAAGAGTGCGACAGCTCGCTTGCGATGGCCCGCGCTGCCACAGCAACGGTGCGACCACTATCGCGCAGGCAACGCACTTGCAGCTCGGGCACCGTCTCGGGCACCGCCGCCAGGCTCTTGCTGCTGTTTGCGTTCTTGGCCATGTCCAGAAGAGAGGGCTTGGGCGTCGCCGCCGCCGGGGGCATGGCGCCGCCCTTGCCCGCCCCGCTGCCGCGCCCGGCCGGCGCCCCGCCCGCCGCCGCGTCCTGCGTACGCCAGCACACGTCCCCCGGACGCACCCTGACGCTTGTGGCCATGCACGCACCGCACGCCAGCAGCTGGCTTTCCTCTCCCTGGCAGCAGCCCAGCAGCAGCGGCGCACCTGCCCTGCCGCGGTGGCCGACTCCTTGCGCTCGGGCGTGGCGCTGCCTCCCGTCAGGCTGGGCTTGCACTCGCTCACCAGCACCATGCTCCCGTCCCGGTTCAACACCACGTCCTTGAGCGACGCCGCCAGGCGGCCCATGGCGCCCGCCGCCTGGCTGGGGTGCGGCGCCAGCAGCGTCATGTGCGGCGACGTCAGCTGCTGCTGCTGCGCCGCGCCCGGCGCGTTGGGGTTGCTGCTCTTGCCGGTGGCATTGTTGGTGTGCGCGGCGGCGGGCGCGGTGGAGGCGGAGGCGGCCTGGGCGAGGGCCTGTGCCAGCTCGGCCTCCAGCTGCTGCACCTGCGCCCTCAGAGCTTGCAGCTCGGCGGCGGCGGCGTCCGCGCCGCCTGCGTTTTCCGCTGCCGCCGCTGCGGCGGCGGCGGCGGCGACGGCGGCGGCCGCGCCGTGGACGCTGGAGAGTTTGGAGGCCTGCTGCTGCAGCATGGGCGAGGGCAGGTGGTTGAGGCTGCTGCGGCCGCCCTCGGGCACGGTGGAGCGCGGCGGCGTGGACGCCGAGGCGGTCGTGCGCGCGGCGGCCGCCGGCGGGGCGTGGGCTGCCGCCGCTGGTGCTGCAGCTGCGGCGTTGCTGCTGTTGTGCTGGTTGGCGGCGGGCGGGGTGGCGTTGGCGGCGTTGGCGTTGGCGGCGGCGGCGGCGCGCACGTGGGAGAGGCCGCTGGCGCTCTCTAGCCACTCGCCCACCTTCCAGGCCGTGCGCTCGCGGTGCAGCGAGGCCACCTCGTCCTGCAGCCGCGACACCTCCTGCAGGGCGCCACAGGGCGCAGGCACAGCAGAGGCGGTGAAAATCACACTGCGCTTGCTGCAGGGCGGCGGTTGGCGCAGCCGTGCTTGGGCCCGCTGACCTGCTGCCGTTGCCTGCGGCACCTCTTCGCACCTCTTGCAGCTCGTGGTTTTGCTCGTTGAGCCTCTTGACCTGCGACAGCGCGTCCTCCCGCTCCTTCTCCACCTTGAGCACCAACGTCTGCATCGCACGGTCCGTGGCGGCACGTTTTTTGGCGCCGCGATCTCGTGATGGCAAGCCGGGCGCCCGCCCCTCCCAGGCGACCTCCCCTCCCCAGGGTCTTCGCACGGCAGCACCAGGTGCGCTCGCGTGATCTGCCACAGGCCGTCGTAGCTGAGGTCTCGCTGCCCTGTTGCTGCTGCTGCTGCTGCAGGGGTGCCACTCACAACACACGCGCACCCGCAAGTTGATGAGCTCGTAGGCGCGCGTCTCGCTCTCCTGCTCCAGTTTGCTGAGCGTCTGCAGCAGGGCAGGCTGGCCGGCCGGATGCATACGCGAGCGGCCGGTGGCGCTGCCTGGCGGAGGGGGGATGCCCGGGGCGCGCGGCACAAGGCCGCCCGAGGTGCCCGTCCCGTGCGGACCCGCGCGCGACATCCTCCTGCCCGAAGCCTTGCGCGCCGAGGACCGATCGACCAGGGCAGTGTGCGCAGATGGCGCGGCTGGAGACGCGCCCGCAGGCGCGTCGCCCTGCTGCTCCACCAGCGGCTCCATCTCCTCAGGCAGGCCTCCTCACAGCAAGGCAGCGCTCAGCAGCACGAACATATTGCCGGCGTGGCGCAACGCTTGAACGAGCTGCTACTGCCGGACACCAAGCCCGGCACTCCATGCGCACTCCTCAGCGAGAGAACTGCGGAGAAGCAGCAGCTGTGCGATGGAGCAGCATGCGTTGTGGACGCTGGTGCTTCTGGCGGCGCTAGCAGGCGCTTGCCTGGCGCGCAGTGAGTCGCCCTCCATTTGGTCGTGCGCGAGAGGAGCTCGCGAAGCCGCGAACACTGCGTCCGACACGGCGTGCGTGACGTCTGCGATGCTGCCGTGCAGCACAACAGCACGAGGAGGCGTTCATCGGATGGCAGGGCGAGACATACGCCTCTGAAGAGGTGCGCCGTGTGCGGCACGGCCGGCCGAGGTGATCACTCGCAGGCGCAGGCGCTGCAACTCGAAGTGCCTTCGTCCTTGTGTGCTTGTGCCTCTTGCAGGCCAAGGGCGTCAGGCGATCGTGGTGCGCGCGCCTGCTGCGGCCGCGGCACGCACATGGCGACATGTCGCAGCTCAGAGCGCAGCAGAGGGCCACTGGAAGCTTGACTGGGACCACACGCGTCTGGAGTGCCTGCCGCTGCCCTCCTGCAGGATCCAGCAGCTATCGTGGCGCCCGCGTGCCTATGTCTGGCACAACATGCTCAGCGAGGAGGAAGCCAAGCACATCCGAGCGCAGGCAGCGCCCCAGGCGAGTGCGTGCTCTGCAGCGGGCTCGCAGCAGAGCGTGGCTCTCGCGGCAGGGCCATGGCCCCGCATCGCCCCGCACGCAGGCAGCAGCCTGCACTCCTCGCTCTGGCGCGCAGATGAAGAGGTCCACGGTGGTGGGCACCAACGGCTCCAGCGTGGAAGACTCATACAGGTGCGCTTGGTTCTGGCCTGGGCCTGGGTCCTGGCGGCGGCGGCGGCCTCGTCGGCCCCCCTGGGGGCCACCCTCGGGCAGGACCACAGGCTGGGTTGCTGCTGGGTGCCCCGCACGCAGGACCAGCTACGGCACGTTCCTACGGAGGCTTTCGGTGCGTCCCCCGCGTCCCCTGGGTCCCGCTCAGCAGCAGCCGCTCTCTTTGCCAGCGCTTCGTGGTGGCGCCTGCACCACGCTCGCGTTGTCGCGCCGTACGCGCCCGCAGGACCCCATCCTCACCCGCATCACGCGGCGGGTCTCCGATTGGACCATGGTGCCCATGATCAACCAGGAAGACATGCAGGCACGCGCACGGCCAGCAGAAGCAAGCAACCCATGGCCAGCGCCTGCGCACCGCCCAGTGCACTGCAAACGCGTCCTGCGCGCGTGACGCCCTGCTGCCCGCCGCCGGACATGCGGTGCGCGCCCGCAGGTGCTGCGGTACGGCGTGGGGCAAAAGTACGGCGCACACATGGACTCGCTCATCGACGAGAGCCCGCGCATGGCCACCGTGCTGCTCTACCTCACAGACACAGAGGTGCGCGAGGACGAGTGGCCGGTGGCTCCCTGTGGGGCAGCTAACCCTGCTCGCTGGGGCCAGCGCCTGGGCCGCCCAGGACAGGTGCGCCCTGCTCTCACCGTGTGCGCTGTGCGGCGTGCGGCGCGACGTGGCGGCGTCTGTGCTGTCGTGCGCAGGAGGGCGGGGAGACGGCCTTCCCCGACAACTCAGAGTGGATCAACGACGAGGTCAAGCAGGTGTGTGGAGGGGAGGGGGGACCAGCCGCGCGCCGCGCAGCGCCTCTGGAACAACCCCGGGAGCGAGGCAGCGCGGTCGTCCTGCGCGCTGTTGAGCGCGCCATTGTGCGGCATGCTCACGCGGCCCCTCTCGCTGTTGCTGTCGTCAACACTCGCAAAACGACCGCCCGCATGCGCTGGGGTTGCGTTGGTGTGCAGGCGCAAGGGGAGATGAGCGACTGCGCAGGCAAGCACGTGGCCTTCCGCCCCAAGCTGGGCGACGGGCTGCTCTTCTTCAGCATTCGCCCCGACGGCACGCATGAGCCGGCGTCCATGCACACGGGCTGCCCCGTCATCCGAGGGCAAAAGTGGACCGCCACCGTGGTGAGCGCCTGGCGTGCGGCAGCAGCGGCAGCGGCTGTTGGCTGCGGCAGCGCAGAGCCCACGCGCAGCCTGCCACCGGCGGTCGGCAGCGGCCGCGTGCGGCAGCGGGTGTGCGGGTGGGCAGGCGGGCGGCGGGCGGATGCACCCGGCCGCGCCGTGGCAAGCTGTGTGCTGTTGTGCCTGCCGCTGGTGGCGGTGCCGCCCTCGCAGTGGGTGCACAGCCAGCCGTTCCGACCGAGGCAGTTTGTCGAGCCCAAGGACCCGCCGCCGGTCGACCCAGGCCTCTGCAGGGACAGCAACGCCAAGTGAGCGATGCGCCGGGTGTGACTCAGGGGCTGCGCTGCCGTGCGGGACGTGGGGGCTGCGATCGGCAGACTCACTCGGTCCTGCGGAGTGCCCTTCAGCTGCTGGCTCACCGCTTCACTCGTGCCGCAGGTGCAAGGAGTGGATGGCGTCGGGCGAGTGCGAGAAGAACCCGTCCTTCATGCGCGCCACGTGCCGGTCCTCGTGCAAGGTCTGCACCGAGTGCGCCGAGGGCGACTGGCCGTGCTGGCGCAAGAACCGCGAGGCGGGCGGGTGGCTCGTCTACAACACCACCGAGTTCATCTGACTCCTTCCGGACTCCTCTCTTTCAGACGCTGCTCTTGCCGCCTCCTGCGCCGCTTACCATTGGCCCACGTGCTCCTGCAAGCTGCGCGTGCGCCCCCTGCCAGGCGCACGGCACCTTCATCACTCAGGATGTCTTGCAAGTGCGAGCGAGTGGCACCTGGGCTGGCGCGAGTGGTTGCTCGGCTCCCAACGGCAGCGACGCGTCCACACGGCCAGAGGCGCGCTCTGGGTCGTGGCTGGGTCGTGCGCGTGGCCGGTGAGAGAGGAAAGAGGACGAGTTCATGCGCCTCGGCCAGCAGCAGCGGCAGCAGCAGCAGCACACCTTTGAGAATGAGACGGGACGTGTACAGGGCCACTCGCGGCAGACGCGGCACCGGGAAGTTCAGCGCAGTCACAGAGAGAGCCACGCAGCAGCACAGTCACACACTTCCAAGGTGGGCCCGAGGCCACAGGTCAGAGCGCGTTGCGTGGTGAGGAGAGACCAGGAGGCGGCAGGGCACCGGCTGCGGGAGAAGGGCTGGGCGAAGGGAGCGGAGCGCCAGAGCAGAGGTCCAAGCAGGATCGAGCCATCAGGCCGCGCACGGCCGGAGAGCAACATGCACACACCCGCAGGCTGGTCAGGAGAAGCGTTGCACCGCGGCTGATGTGCGTCAGCAGTTTCTCCCCGTCACGTCATGTCAAGCGCCCCAGGCCGCTCCCGCAGATGCCCCGTGAGTAGCGCCGTGGAGAGCCCTCACAGCGCATGGTCCCCGTCGGAGTCGCCCCCACCCAAGCGCCCACACCTCCATCTCCCCACCTCGAGAGGCCACACACAGTTCGCATCACGGAAACGCTAGACGGCACACCAGCACAGGTGTCACCAGCACGCGGCTGGCGCACGCGCTCTCCAACCGCCAACTGGTTGCTCTCTCCCGCGCCGTCCCAAGTGCGTGCTGACCAGCCACGTGCCGACAGACACGCGCGCCGACGGTGCAGTGCCAGCGGTCCAAAGGGACGCGACAGCGTAAGGAGGAGAAGAAGCAGAAAGGGGTCGGGGGAAGGAAGGGACCGGACCCGGGGGGGGACCAAAAGCGACTAGGCAGTGCTGCGGCTGCTGCGGCGCTCAAGTGCGTACAGTCGCCGCGGCATGCGGCTGCGGTGGGGACGTGCGTTCAGGGAAGTGGAAGAGCGAGGCGGCTGCGGGTGCTCGGCCGATTGAATTCATGGCGCCGCGGTGGGTTTACGGCGGGATGGCGCCGGCGGGGGGCACAGGCGGGTAGAGCGTGGACTTGGCCGGGGCCGTGTCGGGGGCGGCCGGCGCCTCAGGGGTGGCGCCGTTGGAGTCTGCGACGGCGACGGCCACCTGGCCAGGGTTGGCGGGGTCGGGCTTGACCTGCATGAGGGTTGTGGGGGAGGCGCGCGTGGTGGCGTGCGTCTGGGTCATGAATAGGGCGGGGAGAGAGTGCCTGGGGGCTTCCCTGCCCTGAGCGTGAGATGCGGGTCTGAGGGACCCGCACGGACGCCGGAGGAGCAGATAGGGAGGTGTGGGGGGTTGCGCCGCGCGCGCGCACCTCCATGGCCTGGGGCTGCGGCGGGCCGGTGGCCACGGTGAGCTGCGCGCGCAGGTTGGCCAGCTCCTCGTCCTGCGCCCACCACCACCGTGGACAGAAGCAATGCCAGCGTCAGCACCACAACGGAGCGACTGGTTCATAGCTGCGCGGCGAGGAAGCAGGGTGGGCCGTGCCGTACCATCCCGCGCTGCAGCGGCGAGGTGCTACGCCCCACGGCATGCTGACCACCACCACAGGCCGCCCTCCCTCACCTTCCTCTTGAGCTCCTCCTCCACCTCACGCCTCGCCAACCCCCCCTCCCCCAGCGCCGCCCTCCCTCACCTTCTTCTTGAGCTCCTCCTCCACCTCGACCAGGCGAGCCGCCTCGTAGCCGCCGCAGCACCCGCACGCCTTGTACAGGAACTGCGCGCAGGGGCGGGACGCCACAGGTCACACCACAGCGTGACGGCGCAGGCGTGCACGACGGCTCGCCCACGCTGCTGCGCCCCGTCTCCACCCGCCGCCCTGGCCAAGCAGCTGATCCTGTCGCCGTGGGCAAGTGGTGGGGAGGAGGCAGCGACACGGGCGAGCGCACCGCACCACGCGCCAGGCGCGCCGCCGACTCACCCTGAAGCTCGACCCGACGGCGTCGACGCAGAAGAGCCCAAAGAGCACCCAGGACATGGTGGTGACGGCGTTGCGCCACGACTTTTGCACGTCCGTCTCCGACTGCACCTGCGCAGGGCGCCGCGGCGCGAGGAGCGGCAGGCAGGGACGTGTCGTGCGCCGCGCCGCGCTCGGGTGGCGGTTGGGGGCCGGCGGATGGCTGCTGCCGCCGGCCCCGTGCGCGCCGACTGGCCAAGGAGGGAGGAGGGCGCGTTGAGGGCCGAGCCAGCGCGCCCAGTCACGCAGGCCCCTCGCCACTGCACTGCTGCAGGCGGTAGTGCAGGTCCGAGGGAGGTCGGACCTGGTTGTTGTTGTAGTCGGTGATGACGGCGGCGACGACGAACCAGAGGATGGCGGCCAGCACCGAGATGATGAAGTCGAGCACAAAGTCAAAGTAGAGCCAGCAAGCACACGTGAAGATCTGCGGACGCGTGAGGCGAGACAGGGCAGCGCCGCACTTCCACGGGATGAGGGACTCGCGAGTCGGAGGTGCCGGGGCATGACCGTTGCAGCCACCCTGCCTGTGGCGTCCCGACACGGTTGACGCCGTGCTGGTGGCGCGCCAGGGCGGAAGCTGGGCACCGTCACACAGAGAGACGCTGCGCCCGCGCACCGCGCTGATCATGAGGAGGATCGCGGCGCCAATGGCGATGCCGGACATGACGTAGGTGTAGACGCAGATGTCGCTGCGGCGCGGGGCCCAGAGAGGGAGAGGTGCGTGAGTCAGCGCCACAGCTGTCGGCGGCAGTTGCGGCCCCCCCGCCCCCCCCGCCCTGCGCCACTCACTCGCCGCTGTCGGTGGTGCCCAGCAGGCACTTGTAGTTGGTGACGGTGCCCTCGCTGAGGTCCACATCGTAGTTGGTGAGGTGGAACGACGTGATGACAATGATGCCGATGGCCAGGCCGATCTGCCACAGCATGGCAGGTGCAGGCAGAAGAAGCAAGCACGTCAGATACCTCGCGGCTACGGGGGAGGCTCGGTGTGCGGTGGCCCTCCCAGTGCACGGTGCAGGCAGGCACGAAAAGCACGCCAGATAGTCGCGCCCGCGGGGAAGCTCAGTGTGCAGTTGCTTTCTCGCAGCGTGAGCTGTCAGCATGCAGCAGTCAGCAAGGGCCCACTGGCTGCCCTGCGCCGCCGGCCGGGCACCAAGGAGGGTGCGTGCGGCTGCGCTGCGCGCCGGCGGGAGTGGCGAGGCGCCTCCCCCTGTCAAACTTGAGCCCCGCCGCAAGCGCCCGTTGGCGTGCCAGGTCCACTGCTGCAGCACATGGGGCCCGCTCATTCGCGCATCCTGCTGCGCGCTGCTGCAGGATGGCTGTGGATCTCCGCGCGCGATGCGGGTCCCGGCAACTTTGCAGCAGTTGGCCCGCCTTTGTGTGCCGGCTTCGCTCGCGGGCCGCCCCGAGCCCTAGCCAGCACGCAGACTGGTCGCCCCCGCGCACTCCTACGCTCTCCCACGCACCTCGACCAGGCCGAAGATGACCCGGAAGGGGCGCCTGAAGACGCCGCACCAGGTGCACGAGAAGCAACGAGGCGGCTTGACCATCTTGAATGATGCTGCTGTTGTGCGGGCGTCAAGCTGCTGTCGGGGGGCGACGAGCTGCGGCGTTGAACGAGCGTTGAACGAGCAAGCCCCGCTAAACCCCATCCGCCTCACAACACGCCGCGCGGCCCCTGCACGCGTTAGTATTTTGTCTGGCAACGTCAGGGTGCTGTATTGTGCATCAGGGTCTCGGTTCGCGCACAAGGGGCTCGAACCCGTGGGGTCACGCAGACCGCGCGCGCCGAGTGCCGCGAACACGGAGCGAGCACCCGCCACGGCCACGCTCACAGCTTGCCCTACGTCACATCACGTCTCGCCGCCGGCGCGCGCTGCGCTGATGGCGCTCCACTGCACGTACCCGTGAAGCACGGCAGCGGGGAGCAGCACACGAGCACGACAGCAGGATGCCAAAGACGGTGGAGGAGGAGTACCTGCAGAAGCTATGGGAGGACCCCAACCCGCCGCAGGAGGAGCCGCTGCTCTTCAAGAGCAAGGTGCGCGCAGGCGCGATGCGGCTCCAGCGGCATGCGTCGCCGTGCCACCCAAGCAGCAAGGCGAGCCTTGCTGCTGCTAACCACCACCACCACCACCACCACCACCTGCCCTCTGCCACACACTGCAGGTCATCCAGCAGTCGCAGGCGCGGCCGACGTACCAGGAGCTGGCCGCCAGCGGCAACCCCATCAGCACCCGCCTGCCAGCGCCCACCGTGCGCCTCGACACGCAAGAGTCGCCGCTGCGGGGCACCACCGCCGCGCTGGTCGCCAACGCCGCGGCCGCCTCCACCAGCCGCAGCACCAGCAGCGCCGCCGCCAACGCCGCCCGCGGCGCCGACCCCCAAGGCGCTGCGGCGCTCTCGCGGACGGGCGGCGGCGCGCAGGCGTCGCTAGGGGGCACCGGCGGCCTGGTGGACTGGTCGGCGGTGCGGGCGGGGCCCTCGTCCTCTGGCGGGGCGGGCCCGGCGCCCGGCGGCGCCACCGGCGCGGTGGAGGTGGACGCTGCGGCGCTGCGGCACGAGGTGGACAGCGTCATCCGGGGGGTGGAGGCCAAGCAGAAGGAGTTTGACGACGCGGCGCTGGCGGCGTCCAAGGCGCAGGAGCTCATGGAGAGTATGCAGGCAGAGATCAAGTGCGTTTTGCTGCGAGGGAACGCATGGACAGGCGCTGGCTGCCAGGGGGCAGGGCCCGGTGCTCTCGAACAAGGGGAACGCGCTTTCATCATGGGGCGGCTGACCCGCCGACCGGGTGGGTGGCTGACGATGGTGCCGGCGTGGCCGCATGGGCGTGCAGGGCGCTGCGGGACGAGGAGGTGGAGCTGGAGGGCGCCACGCCGCCCGCGCCGGAGCGCCTGCGCAAGGTAAGGCGCCCGCACGGGCCATGGCTCTCCTGCCGTCCTCTCGGCTCTCCAGACGCCTCTGACGTGCGCGCACGCTGCGCTGGCAAACCCGGCAGGTGCGCATGTGGATGGAGCAGCGCCAGGCGGCGCTGGAGGCTCAGTCGGCGCTGGCAGAGATCAAGCGCGCCGAGGCGGCGGGCGCCGAGGCCAACCTGCGCGTGGCCGAGGCGGAGCTGGACTTTTTGGCAGACACGCGGCAGGCGAGCGAGGTTTGCCGCCTCGTGGCTTCTCTCAGAGCGTGCGGGGTTGCTACCTGGTCGGGCCCCTGAGGCAGGGTGGCCAGGTCGACGTCGGTTGCTGCCCTGGTGGCCCTGGTGGCGGCGTGCCGCAGGCGCTGGACGCGACGCTGTCGGCGGACGAGACGGCTCGGCGCGACGTGATGAACGCGCTGCGGGTGCGCGAGGAGCGCGCGGCGGCGGGGTACCTCAAGCGGCTGCAGCGCGAGGTGCAGCGGCTGCAGGAGCTCAAGCAGGAGCAGGAGGAGCTCAAGGAGCGCAAGATCCAGTGAGTGGCGGGCGGGCGGGCTGCTGGGTGCCGGCACGCAGCGGGTCGCTCTGGCGCGTGTGGTGTGAGGGCTCGCGGGGTGGTGTGCACGTCTGCTCGCAGGGCGGCCGAGGACGCGCGCGAGGGCGCGATCGAGCGCCTGAACAAGGGCCTGGAGCGCGTCAAGCGCAACCTTGCAAAGGGGCAGGAGCTCATCGAGTCGCAGCAGGCAGAGCGGCGACAGGCGCTGCTGGGCCTCAAGGACTCCCTCGCCAAGGTGCGTTCTTGTGCTCGCTCGCGTGTTTGCGCTCGGACCAGGCGGTGGAGGAGTTGCCGCGCCGCAAACACCGGACACGCCGCGCGGAGCCCCAACCACGCCACGCAGGTGCGCGAGGAGGTGGCCAAGAAGGCGTCGCTCTACCAGCAGGTGCAGAAGCAGAAGCGCGAGATGCGTGAGCGCGAGTTCGCCGACCTGATCGAGCAAGGCCTCAACCCGTACGAGGTGCACCGCCGCCGCGACCTCGAGGCGCAAGCCGCGAGGCAGCGCGCCAACATGAAGGCGCGAATCGAGGCGCGAGAGGTGAGGGAGCGCTCGATGCTGCGTGTCTGTGTCGGGGGCTCGTCGCGTGCCGGCAGCCGCGGCATCGCCTTGCACCGCCTTGCTGGGGGCGCAGGTGGAGGTGGCGGCCAAGCT
>VFQP010003558.1_pt1 | contig 15699 bp, 22 predicted proteins | sample 3512351 | NCBI WGS metagenome assembly VFQP01 (sample SAMN10412372, study PRJNA504923) | tailings metagenome | isolation source: Relicate 1 Philex TSF1 revegetated site | place: Philippines: Tuba, Benguet | collected 2017-08-29 | reverse complement strand
ACGGCAGGCAGCGAACGACCAGGAAGCGATGAGGCAGGAGTCGTCTAGCGAGGCTTGCACTACTAGCCAAGGGGGACCTCTTGACCGCCGATGGCGGCGGCGGATGGCGGCGAACAAGAGAGGACACACTCCGATTGGTTGCAGGTCTGGCAGCAAGACTGGCTTGGCAGGGCTGGCAGGTGTACAGGGTGCGGTGGGATCAGCGCGCTGGGTTTCAGCGCCGTGACAACAGCGAGCGAGTCAAGTGTCTGCATCCTTCCAGGAGGACGCTGAGGGATTCGTCAAAGTGTATCAGAGACGAAGGCTCCATCAGGGGAGCCAGGGCAGCCCTGTGTTGCCGAACACCTGCGCGGGTCACGCGAGTGAGGAGAAACCAAGCACCGCCTCGTTGCGTGTGGAGCCCAAGCCGCGCCTTGTCCTGGGTGGTGCGTGACTGCTCTGTGTGCAATGCAGCCCGCCCACCGTGTATTGAGCCGTCGTCAGCACGCTCAGCAGGTTGTTGGTGTAGCCCGGGACGACCTGTGCACAGGACGCGGGCAAGTGCAGCGCAGAGCGCTTGGCGCCTAGCGCCCCCCGGTACGCCCCGCCTTGTGCGCCCTCTGCCGTGCTGCTTGCCTGGCGCAGCTGGAGGACGTTGAAGATTGTGGCCGGTGAGATCCTCAGGTTGTAGGTGAAGGGCTGCACCCTGCACGCCACGCCACACCTCCTCACGGTGGTCAACACTCTGCGCTGGCGCGCTACGTGCTGGCCTGGCCCTGCTGCCCGCACGACGGACGCACGTGTTGACTCCGAGGGACACAAACGGCGCGTCGAGACTCGCGAGGTAGGTGAAGTCGAGGCCGAGGAAGGAACCCAGAGCAGCGCGTGCGTTGGCCGTTGAGATAAAGTAGTTGTAGAAGTCGTCTCCAGCTGCAGAGGACGGCAAGGGCACCGGCAGCACACACACCCCGTCCAGCGACAGGTGCGCAGGCGTGGCACCTTGCTACATCACCCAGAGTCCCTTCGACTCACAGGGCTCGCGCAGCCGCAGCCGGACCACGTTTTGCAGCTGCGGTGAGGCGCGAGGGTGCACGAGACGTGAGGAGCGCGCACGTGACGAGTGCCCAGTCCCTCCCCCACCCTCTCCCTTCACGGCCACTCACGTCGAGGCCGGCCGAGAAGCCGAACAGCACCACGTTCTGCGAAAAGTCCGTCAAGTAGCTGCGGGGCGGGTGCGCATGCGGAGGGGAGGCACACCGCACCGCACACGTCCGTCGGTGTGGCCCCCCCCCCCCCGAACTGCATGCGCGCGGAGCCACACACTGCCAACCCTCACCTGTAGGCGTACGGGGCCACGATGACCACCTGCGTGGCCGTGCCGTTGGTCTGCGGCCGCGTGAGGCGGCACTGCACCTGGCCAGAGGCCGTGCGCACCAGGCTGAACACGTCCGAGCACAGCGGCTCGGCACACGCCTCCAAGCCGGACGCCGCCAGCGCCGTGCAGTTGAAGGCGATGTTGCGCTGGATCACGCCAGACACGGCGTTGAGCGCGGTGCCGGTGAGCTGCTGCAGCCGCCGGTGCTGACGCCCGCCCGCCAGCCACCCGGCCGCGTCGCACGTCGAGGCCTCACAGGGCCGCTCAGGCTGGCCCACAGCCCAGCTGCCTGGCGGCTGCTCCTGCACGCTGCTCCCGCCACCACGCGCGCCAAGGCGGGCCAGCGGGCTGGCGCTCGCCGACGGTGCGCACCACACGGGTGCGTCTTGCGGCGGCATGGGCGCTGCGGAGCGCATGACGAGGGCGGTGAGTCGCGCCCGCTCGGCTGCGCCATCTGCCCACGCCTGCACCTCGGCCTCTGCCGCGTGGCGCCAGTGCTGCGGGGCGGCCTCGGGGTCATCGAGCGCCTCGTCCGCGGCGCAGCCCGCGGCAAAGTGCGGCCCCAGGTGAAGCAGCTCCTGCTCAGCGACGTCGCGCGTGCTGCTGAGCTGGCAGCCCGCGCACGGTGGAGCTCCACTGCTGCTGACGCCGGCCTCTGCTGCGACGACGCCACTGGTCCCACCACCGCTGCACAAGGCAAGACACACCACCGTCGCCCACGTCAGGCAGCCTGCCTGTGCACGCTGACGTGGCCTGCGCGCCATGGCACACTTGGCCACCACCACCAGGCGCGCCCGCAAGGTCATTGAGCGAGCGGCACAGGAGCACCGTCCAAGACCAACCGCTGCAACCGCTGCAGCGCGCATGGCACCCCTGCCAAGTCCTCCCCATCCACGCTCTCGCAGGCCCCCGCACACAACGACTCGTCGGCACAACTGGCCTCCTGAGCGCGAAAAGCCCGGTGCGTGGGGCCCCACGCACCCCACGCACCGGGGCCGACGCCCTCACGCAACGGCGCACGTCCTGGTGTCCGCCGTAGCCCTGCTGAGGTCCTCGTCGATGGCCTTGAGCGTGTTGCTGCTGGAAGCGATGATGGCACGCTGGCCCTGCAGCTCACGCAGGGCGCTTGCGCCCACGGCCTGCGGGCGAGCACGCACGCGAGTGACCGCTCCGCCCTCAGGCCCACGCGTTGACGCAGCTGCCCACCATCATGCGGCCCACCGCATCACGATGACTGAGCACAGCGCCACCCTTCGGGCGGCCTCACGCGCGATCACATTCAGAGCAGAGGTCGCACCCGCCGCACCTCGGTTTGTGCCAGCTGCGCCTGCCCCTGCTGCAGAAGCTGGGTGGTGGCCTCCAGCTTCCGTGTCGCAGCTGCCACGCGATCCTGGCTTGCCAGCGGCTGTCCTCGTTGGTGCGCTGCTGCGGTGGCCTGAGCCGCGCCACCCGCCCGAGGCCCCTCTGGACCCCCTGTGCACTCAATGATGCGTGTGTGCACAGCGCGGTGCGCACGTTGAACGCCTGTGAAGACGTTGGACCCGCAGCAGCTGCATCGCTGGTGCGGACTGCTCAGCTCGAGCACCCTCTCCTCCCCTACTCTACGCACGTTGCGACGCTGCATCCGTGGGCGTCGCCATCGCACCGTACGCCGCACTGCTGAGCTCCCGCGTTTTTGGGCACAAGTTTCCCCATGCAGGGTGAAGCGGATGGCCACGCGCTAGATTGAGCTTTTGAGACCCCAGCGTCAAGAGCAGGATGCAGCGCTTCTCGGGGCACGCGCTGATGGGGCTGGGGTGGCGCCGCGTGGCGAGCGCCGTGTGGCGAGCGGACGTCCTGGCGTGTGGTCCTTGGCCTCGGCGGTCCTTGGCCTCGGCGGCCCCCACAGCAGGCACGCACCCACTGCTCAACCGCTACTTGCAGCTCACCAAGGGCCCCCTGCTCCAGTTCGAGGAGCGTCAGTGGGTGGTCCTCCAGCGCCTGGCCCGCTTGTACGACGAACTGCGCGACTACTCGGGCGCCGTGGGCGCCTTCAACGAGCAGCACCAGCGGTGGACGGTGAGCAGCGCATTGGCGGTGCCAACACAGAAGCAGCGCTGCCACGCTCACCACACACTCTGTTGTGCCGCGTGGACGTGCACAGGCGGCCTTCCAGGCGCGTGTGGCGGAGCGCCTGGCAGCATCCGCCCAGCAGGGCACCACGGCGGCCAGTACAAGATCGGGGACGCAGCAGCAGCTGTCTGCCAAGCAGGCGGAGCGGCTGCAGCGGCTCGCCGTGGAGAAGGCTGTGGTGGAGGAGCTTGGTCCAGCGCCCGTGCCGCCGACGCAGCCCCGCGGCCTGTACCTGCACGGCAGCGTGGGCTCGGGCAAGAGCATGCTCATGGTGCGGCCCTGTGCCAGGAGCGGCGGATGCGACCGGTGCCCGAGCGGGGTGGGCGCGCTTACGCTGCTACTGTGGTGTGCGTGTCCTGGCGCAGGACCTCTTCTTCGGTGAGCTGCGGCGGGCAGAGTGGGCCCAGTCCGCCGAGGTTGGCACGTACCTGCGCAGGCTGCACTTCAACGCCGCGCTGCACGAGGTGAGCGCCAGCCCTCCCGGCCAGCGCTGGTCCTGGTGCGCCTTTGGCGGAGACCAACTGAGCGCACGCGCCTTGCTGGCGGGGTGGACGGCGTGCTGCAGATGCACCAGCGGCTGCACAAGCTGGACGTGGAGCATCGGGCGGCGCAGCAGCAACTGAGTGCCTCGCCCCCTGGGCTGCCCTCCGCGGACGGCATCGCGCACGCGGGCAAGGAGGAGGACGAGGAGGAGGAGGACGAGGGGGAGGAGGAGGAGGAGGAGGAGCAGCAGGCCAGCACCAGTGCGGCGCGTGACGACGGTGCAAAGCCCAGCGCCCTGCGGACCTTGTGGCGCTTCTTCGACGAGGGGGTGAGCTGACGAGGGGGTTTAGCAGCACTGCTTCAGGTGCGCGGCATGCACCGACAGCGCTGCCGCTCCGTCGCGTGGCTGCAGGTGCGGCAGCAAAAGGCCGCCCGACGGGCAGTGCTCAGCATCCGCCGCCACCTCAGGCGAGTGTTTGCTCAGCAGCATCGTGGCCTGTGCCCCCTACCCACCCACCCCGTCACTAGCACCAAACTGGCTCACCCACGTGCCAGCGCTCGCAGGCTGGCGCAGCAGGGCCGCGTGCCGCGCCACGCTCTGGCGCGCGCCAACAGCCAGTTTGTGCAGCGCGCTGCGGCCAGCTTCATCCACAGCAAGACGGGCGGCCTGCACGAGGGGTGGAACCACCCCGCAGCGCGACGGGGGGTCGCCGTCGTGTGCTTCGACGAGATGCAGGTGAGGCGGCCAGGGCCTGGGCGGCAGGTGCGCCTCTTGCTGGCTGAGCAGCCAGGGCGGCACAAACCATATCGCGCCGAGCGTGCTGCGTGCAGGTGTCGGACCCCTTCAGCGCCGTGGCGCTCAAGGGCCTGACGGAGGGGCTGGTGCAGCAGGGCGGCACGCTGGTGAGGCCGGGGAAGGTGTGGCGCCAGCTCGCTGCGTCAGCAGCAGGGCGGCGGGTGGAGGTAGTGGTGCTGGCGCCACGTGCAACATGCCACGAGCAGGTGTGCACCAGCAATCGGGCCCCGCACGAGCTGCCGCGCCACGGCCTGCACGAGGCGCTGTTTGGCAACTTTATCGACACCATCAAGCAGCACGCAGACGTCGTGGAGCTCAGCTCGCCCGTCGACCACCGCAGCCTGCTGCTCTCCCGGGGCGCCGCGCACGTCGACGTGGCGCCCGGCGGCGGGAAGCTCCGCAGCCTCTACGTCCACCCCCTGGGCCCGGACGCAGACCAGGCGGTGGAGGAGCTGTGGCGCCACGTGACGGCTGGGCGGCCCGCCGCGCCCCAGCACGTGCAGGTCGGCCTGAACCGCACCATCCCTGTGCCCTTGGCGGCGGGGCGCGCGGCGCGCTTTGACTTCCGCGACCTGTGCGCCGTGCCCCTGGGCCCGGCCGACTACATGGTCCTGTGCCGGCACTTTGACACCATCCTCCTGACCAGCGTGCCCGTCATGAGCATGCAAGTCCGCGACCAGGCGCGCCGCTTCATCACCTTTCTCGACGAGGTGATCAACAGCCGCACTCGGCTCCTGGTGAGTGCAGGGGGAGGAGGTCGCATCGGGCTGTGCCGTGGGCACAGCTGCTGCAGACAGCAGCCGTGCTCCTGTCGATTGCCCAACCCACCTCCGCGACACAGGTGAGCGCTGCTGCCCCAGCGGACCAGCTCTTTTCGGCTGGTGACGGCCAGGAGCAGCCCATCCTGGACCTGGAGCAGCTGCAGTTTGAGGGCGCGGTGGCAGGTGCGGAGCTGCTGGTCTGGCTCACTCAGGGACCTGGCTGGCTTGTGGACCGCCCTTACCCGTACGGTGCTTGCGCTGCTGCGCGCAGGCAGCAAGATGAGGCGCAACCTGCTGGCAGACGGTGGGGTGGCGCCCGTGGCCTCCACCCCCCAGGCCGCGGCGCAAGCAATCGCACTTCTCGGCGGGCAGGAGGAGCAGGTCAGTCGTGTCGCACGCGCTGGCGTGGAGGGGGGGGGACTCACACGGACGCAGCATGTGGCCACCACACCTGCTGCACACGTGGTTGTGGACACCTGCTGCTGCAGTTTGCCTTCCGTCGCGCCGTGTCGAGGCTCCTCGAGGTGCAGAGCAGCCAGTACGTGGACGCCTGGGCGCGGCTGCGCGCCCAAGCCGCGTAGTGGACAGGAGCGCTGTCAAGTGCTCGGTGTCCCCTTGCCGCATGCTCTTGCACAGCTCTTCCCTGGCAAGCGCTGCACACCGTGACGACGGTCCCTTTTGCAGTGTCCGAAGAAGCAAGCAGCAACGGCAAAAAAGCACTGTCCGCTTCCGATCCCAGCAAAAAGGCTCAGGCGATCGCCTGGATGGGCACGCGGTAGAGGTAGGCGTTCTTGTCAAACTTGGCGCCCAGCGAGGTCAGCTTGTTGTAAACCTGACCGCAGCGCGGCGTGCACGGAACGCGTATGAGCGCTGCTGGCAGGGGTCCCATGATTAGCGAGGGCCCCCGTAGGAAGCACACGGCGCACGGCACAGCACCTCTCACCTCGGCAAAGTCGACCTCGTAGTCGGTGCGCGTGACGGTGCGGCGGCTCTGGTCCAGCTGCTTCTTGATGCCCGCATACACGTCTGGCGCGGCGGACACAAACCGCTGCTCCTCAGCCTCGGGGTCAGCGGCGCTGGCCGTGTAGATGAGGAAGCCAGGCTTGTCCCAGAAGGGTGGCTTGGGCGTGAAGGGGCCGGACCCCGCGCCCGGCTTGGCGCCCAGCTTGAGCAGGAAGTCCTGCCAACGGCGCAGTTGGCGTGTTCCTGGTGACTTGCCCGCGCTCCAGCATGGGCACACCCAGGCGCAGGCAGGGACGGCCCCCCTCGGCCTCACTCACCCGGATGGCCTGCACGTCGGCGTCGGGCGCAGGCACGCGCTGCGCGCCCGCCTCGGACGAGTCCACGCGCCCAATCTCCACGGGCCAGGGGTTGGCAAACTGGTTGGCGATCAAGGTGCCGCCCGAGGTGGTCTCGGCGCGGCTAATCTGCACACGATTGGGGTGGCGGGGGCGTTGTCAGGTGGTTGCGGCGAACCGACGAGCAACCGCCCGACAGCTGCACATCCCCGCCCCAACGCGCGCCCACCTTGATCTGGGCCCAGCTGGCCTGGGTGGCCACGCGCCCCGCCAGGTAGATGGTGTCGGCCCAGCTGATCGGGCCGGCGCCGTTCACGTCCCCGGCATCAATCTTGGCCTTGGCGGCCTTGAGCTTCTCCACCAGGGCCTTGAGCCCCGCGTTCTCGGGCCTGCCCAGCTCCTCAGCGCTGCAGCAACCAGGGGCGTGCAGTAGCGCACGCGGCCGCATTTCCCGCCTCACGGTCCCGCATGCACTTTTCATCACTCGCGTGCGGCATCAGTCTGCATCAAGGTTCTCCAGTGACACAGGTACGCACTTGAGCGCGATGGAGCCGTCAAAGCCGCCCGTCTTGGTCGCGATGTCGTACGTGCCCGCGTCATGCAGCGCCAGGCGCACCGCCGCGGGCGCGTCCGCGGCCGTCAGGAACTGCGTGGCCACCACAGTGATGGTTGCGTGCTTGGCATGGCTCAGGTGCATGATGCCTGCGCAGAGCTGAGTGCGGATTCCGCGCGGACCGACCCTCACACACCTCGCGCAGGACGTCCTGCGCCCGCTTGATGAACTCCTTGCGCTGATCAGCCTTCTGGACTGCAGGCGGGTGGTGCGCAGGCAGCCATCGGCCGTCCGCCGTCAGCTGTGGCGCGCTCTGCGCGCAGCTGCAGCTGGATCTTTGTGCAGAGCGACTCACAGGTGGACAGGGAGTCGATCTCGAGGAACTTGGTCACGGCGGAGGCGTCGCGCACGATGATGAGGGGGGACGCCGCAAGCGCCGCTCCGCCCAGCAGCACCTGGCGCCTCGCCGACTCGCTGCCCGACGAGGATGCCCTCACCCTGACCGTCAAGGCGCGCGGGCGCACGCTCGCCGCCTGCTTCCTGCTGGACGCAGCGCTGCCATTGGCAAAGGCCTGCTGGGCGCGCAACATCTTCACACTGTAGGCCGTCGCAGGAGCGCAGGATCGTCACAAGCTCGCAAGACCCTGGACAGGAGGGTCAGCAATCCAGGGTCCTCTGCTCCTGTGCTGCGGTGCTGATTAGATCGTATGCTCTACGTGCGTGCAGGCACGAGCAGGCCACACGTGCACTGCGCACTCACCGGCAGCACCGGCACCAGCGGGATCGCAGCAGGCGCGGCGTGGGCGGCCTCCAGCACAGCAACGCCGCGCCACAGGCCAGCAGCAACAGCGTGCCACAGCGGCGTGCCCGTCATCACATCACCAGCGCGACCTCTGCTGCTGCATCACAGCGCCAGGCGAGCGTGGGTGCCTGCGCACCGCAACAACGCGCCCCGCCCACGCTGGTGGCCACATTGGCGTGGCGCCACCAGCAGCTCAGGGCCTGCCGCTGGTGCTGGTGCTGCTGGTGACGGTGATGGTGAGTTGCACGCCTGCAGCGTGCCGCCCCCCCTGCGTGCACGCCTGCGCATGACGACGACGGTCAGGGCCGCCATCCGTGCTGCCCTTGTGCAGGCTCGCCTCACGAGGAGCACCGTGGCAGCAGTGCTGACAGCGCCCCGCAGCTGCAAGGCGGTGATGGGCAGCCTGCCATCGGCTCCCCCTCGCCCAGCGAGGGCGCGCCCGAGCAGCAGAGCTGGCTGCAGCGGCTGCGCGAGGTCGTGGGCTTGCTGGGCACGAGCATCAGCCACCTGTTCGGCGTGATCGACAATGCCTGGGCGCGCGCGTGCGTCGTCCTGGCGTTCGTGCTGACGGTGTGCAGCGCCGTGTGCAACTGGGTGCTCGTGCCCACGCTCAACGGCGTGCTGCTGCCGGAATGGGAGGCCCTGGCGAGCAGCGCCACGATGCGCAAGGTGAGCAAGGGCGGTGCACGCTCAGGGACGCACACAAGCGCGCCCGCCGATCCGCCCTCTGAGTGCCACGCCTCCCGCTCCGCGTCGCCTGCTCGCCGCACAGGTGCGCCTCGGCCACTGCCACGGCGTATCGCTGGTGGGCTTCACGGGCCTGGCCCCCCTGCTGCGCGTCGGCGCCACCAGCATTGGCCCCGGCCCCGTGGAGCGGTCCAGCCTGGTGGCGCCCCAGGGCCTGGCGCTGTACGTGGAGCCGCTCATGTCGCTGGTGCGGCAGCAGCTGGTGCTCTCCGTGTCCATCACCGCGCCGGCCATCACGGCCGTGCAGGGCGACGGCTTCAGCTGGATGGGCTTCCCCGACGACACGCAGCCCAGCAGCAGGGACGTGCTGCCCGGCCTCACGCTGCAGCAGCAGCAGCAGCAGCAGCAGCAGCAGCAGCAGCAGCGGGCTGCGGCAGGGACGCAGGCCAGCAGCGGCGCCGCGGTGGACACGCGGCGCGCGCAGCCCGGGGAGCTGGACGCGCCAACGTCCGCCGCGGCTGCAGAGGCGGGGCCGGAGCCGGCGGGCGGCGTCGGGCGCCTGCCCGTGGCGCTGGGCCGCATCACGCTCATCAACGCCAGGGTGGCGGTGCTGGTGCAGTCGGAGCGCATGCCGCGCTTCTTTGAGCAGATTTGCGGGCAGCTGACGCTCGGCAGCGAGTACAGGTGCGCGCCCGCAAGCAGGGCACGCCGCACCGCCTGGCTTGGGCGGCAGGCGCTTCAACGCAGTGACAGAGCGCCGCGCATGGCCGCCTCCCCTGCACAGGTCTCTGGAGCTGCACCTAGAGGGCGCGGCGCACGCGCGGCACCCGCTGTCGCGCAAGTGCACTGTGGTGAGCCCCACGGCCAAGCGGCACCTGCGCCACGTCACGCCCGGCGCCCAGACGCCGCTGGGGTGGCTCTTTGGCTGCGACGTGCTGCCGGCCGAGACGCGGCCGCACCTGCGCCTGCGCCACACCACCCAGCACCAGCTCTACCAACGCTCACCCGAGGCAGCCCCCCCGCCCCCCCTCTCACCCGCCGAGCCCCTCCCCACGGGCACGGACCCAGCCACGCAGGAGGCACAGCACGCTAGCCCTCACGATGTCCTCCCCGCTCACCCCGCAGCCTCTGCACGCCCCGTGCCAGAGCAGCCGCCGGCCCCAGCGGACGACGGCCTGCAGGCGCCAGCGTCGCCAGAGTCGCTTGAGCGGTGGAGCTGGGTGCACGACGTGGTGCGCAGCAAGCGCGGCCGGCAGGCGGACGTGGCGGTGGCCGCCGGGCTGCCCCTGGACTACACGCTGCGGTCGCACGGCTGCCTCATGACGCGCCCCGAGGTGGAGGTGGTGTCGCGCGCCGAGGCCACGCACCGGCAGGCGCTGCAGACGGGCGACCCGCACGACTGGAGCTGGACCGGCTTCACCTGCTGGGGCCTGCCCACCTCACAGCAGCAGCAGCAGCAGGAGGAGGAGGCGGGCGCTGCAGGGAGGCCGGGCGCCGCCGCCGCGCTGCCGCTCATGGACCCGGACCAAGCGCCCACAGGTAAGGGTGCGTGGGTGGGCGCGCTGACTCACTTGGCATCTGTTGCCGGCGACACCGTTGCGGCCGCGCTGCTGGACCGAAGCGTGCACCTGTGGCGTGTGTGTGCAGGTGGGCGGGTGCACGTGCACCTGGTGGCGGACCACGTCAACACGCCCGACGTGTGGCCCGACATGACGGTCACCATCAGGGCGGCCCAGCTGGACGCGCCGCTGCTGGAGCGGCTGCTCGAGCTGCCCATGGACGTGCACGAGGGGTCCGTCACGGGGGAGCTCACCATCCTCGCCTACAACGACACCACCTGGTGCGCCGCCCTGCCCACGCCACACACACTCGTGCCTGCGTGCTGTGGCACCACTCCACTGAAGGGAGGACACTGAAGGGTCGTGGCGCCGTCAGGAGCACATGCTGCACAGCGCTGTGCATGCCGGCACGCCCCCATTGCACTGCTGCCGCCTCGCAGGCAGTTCCCCGAGCTGCGCGGGCGCGTCAAGTGCCGCGACGTGGCGCTGCACTTTTGGGACGCGTCTGACGACCTGCTGGGGTGCGGCATGGAGCTGGTGTTTGAGGGCGACCGCGTGTACCTGCACGGCGCCAGAGGGTGGTTTGGAGCCGTGCCGCTCGCCGTCACCGGGGACCTGGACCTCAACCCAGAGACGGGATCCTACAGGTGGGTGGGGGCTGCTGCTGCACGACTGACTACGTAGCGCCAGACCCGCACCGCCGCCCTCGTGGTGTGATCCTTGGCCACTGCCAGGTGGCAACTGCGGTTCGCCAGCAGCGTACGGCCCTGCAGGCCCCCGGCCGAGCTCAGCGCTGCAGCTGCACTGGTGGCGACGCGGGCGCGGGTGTGCGCGAGTGAGCATGTGCAGTGCCCTGCTTTGCGTGCGTCGCAGGCTGTCTGCCAGCGCGCTGCCGGGCGTCGAGGTCAACGCGCTGCGCGCCACGCTGGGCGTGCGGCCGGCGCCGCAGCCCGTGGCGGGCGCGCTGCGCGGCGTCATGCACTGCACCGGCCCGCTGGAGCACCCCGTGTTCAGCGGCACGGCCGTGGCCGTCCCCCTGCCCGCCGCGCAGCTGCTGGCCAGCGAGGACACGCCCGCCCGCCACGCGCTGCTGTCCACGCGCGGCGCAGTCGGCGGCTTCGACCGCGTGCCCATCACCTCTGCCTCGGCCGTCTTCACGCTAGACACGAGCACACAGCGCTTCACGCTGCACTCGGCGCAGGTGCGCGCGCGCGCGCCGCTAAGTGCGCTGCACTGTGCACGCGACCACAGCCCTCTTTCTCTCTCACACGAGCAGCGACGGTGGGCCATGCACCCACGCCCACACCCTTGGGAGGGAGGGCGGCAGCGAGCGCCTGTGCGCGCGCGTGGTGCGTGCGTTTGATCGTGCGTACATCCCACGCAGGTGGTGCCGGGCGGCGGCGGCCAGGTGTCGGGTCAGGGCACTATGTGGGTGGCGCCCGAGGCCGAGTCCAGCCCCGACGCCATCAACATGGCCTTTGAGGCGTCGGCGGTGGACGCCGGCGCGCTGCTGGCCTGCTACCTCCCGGCCGACGTGCGCGAGCAGCTGCCCGCCGGCGCGCTGGCCGGCCTGGGCCTGGCACAGATGCGCGGCAGCATGACGGGCTCGCACCTGGCGCCAGAGGTGGTGGTGCAGACTAGCCTGCCGGCGGACTCGCGCCTGCTGGTGGCGGGCACCGCGGCGTTCGGCCCCTCGGCCATCTCCATGTCGGCGAGGGGCCCCGCGCTGTCGCTCGACACCACCGTGTGCATCAGCACGCCCAACCAGGAGCGCCTCCGCGCCGCAGACACCCAGGTGCGCTCTCGCCCGCGTGTGCCCTTGCGCTGGCGTGCTGGTGCCGGCGCCCGCCCTGCAGTGCACACGAGCAGGCATGCGTCGCGCAACGGCGAGCAAGCAAGCGCCGTGCGTGGCAAGCGTGGCGCAGGTGGAGGCGAGCTACTGGGCGCGTCCCAGGTTTGAGGGCGTGGACCTGCAGGCGTCCGTCAAGGACCTGGACCTGCTACCGCTGGCGCGCACCGCCAGCGCGCCAGCGCTCGACCCCGTCTCCACGGGACAGCCGCTGCACGCGCGCCTCAGCGGCAGCGTGCGCTGCAGCCTCAGGCCGGTGGCGGCGGGGGCGGCGACGCAGCAGGACGGCGCGTCCCTGGCGGCGGGGTCAAAGCCGCCGCGCACCCAGGGCGGCCTCCTGGCCTCCCACCCCTCCCTCATGTTCCTAGGTGCGGCTTGCTCACCCCCGACTTGCTCGCTTTTCACCCCACCACTGTGGGAGAGACTGCTCTCGCGACGCGCCCAGGTGCCTGCGAGCGCGGCGTGCGCGCCGTGGCGTGTGTGTCGGATTTGCATCTGTTGGACACCTCGGCGGGGCCGGAGCCAAGCAACCGGGCGTATCAGATGCCTCGCAGCGCCAAGGCACGCGAGCAAGACACATGTGCACGCAGGCCCGATGCAGCTGTCGAGCATCCGCGTCAACAGCCTCGAGGTGGTGCGGCAGCTGTCGGGCCAGATGGGCGTCAGCGGCGCCGGCAAGGTGCTGCTCAGCGCCTCCCCGCGCAGCGGCGGCGCCGGCGTGGCGGGCGCGGCAACCCCCGGCGGCGCCTGGGCGCCGGGCGGGCTCTTCTCCACGGGACGCAGCGCCCCCCAGGACACAGAGGTGAGCGCTTTGCAGGCGCGCCCTCAGGCGCTTGCTCTGCTGCGCCATGGCTGCGGCATGTGATGAACTTGGGCCGGGAGCAATAAGATGGCTTCTTTGCTGCGTTTGGCGTGTGGACACACAGGCGCTGGAGCTGGAGGTGGCCGTGCCCGAGATGCTGCCCGGCCTCAACCTGGACCCTGCGTGGGTGGCGGCGGCGCTGGCGCGCGCCAGTGCGCGCGAGCTGGACGAGGTGGCGGACAGCCGCCTGCAGCTGCGCCGCGGGCCGCTGCTGCTGGACGCCAGCTCTGCCAACGCCGGGCGCGAGTACCGCGTGGGCGTGGCGGGCCTGCACCTGGACGAGCTGGAGGCTGGGTCGCTGCGCGGCACGCTGAGCGCCGCCTCGCTGGAGGCCAACATGGAGGCGCGCCAAGGTGAGGCGAGGGCAGCCGTGCACAGCTTCGCCGCCCGGCGCACTTGGTCGGGCTGGTTGGCCGCGGCGCCACGGGGCGCGGTCGCAGTGCCGGCGCGGCAAGTGCGGCAGAGGGGCAGAGCGCGCGGAAAGAGGCTTCGCGTCTGGGAGCGGAGGGCCGCGTGGTGAATCGAGGCGTGTGTGATGCGTGGTGTGTGCATGCTCTCCCTTCCCCTGGCAGGGCGCGCGTCCCTGTCGCTGGACTCCCTCAAGTACGCCAGCCTGGCGGCGGAGCGGCTGAGCGGCAGCATGCGCTGGGAGGGCGACGCCGTCAAGCTGGAGGAGACGGTGCTGGTGCAGCAGGGCTCCAGGTGCGACGCGCACGCATGCTTGAGCGCGTGTGCAGGTGGCGCGCATCCAGCGTTTGGCCACGGCACGACCCGCCAAGCCAGCGCGAGTCGGCGGAAGCGTCGTTGAGGAGAGCAGCAACGCAGAGTTCAAGCGTCCCGCAGGGCGTCCCGTCCTCAGCGGGACCCTCCTGACTTGCTGTGTGTGTGGTGGTTGTGGTGGCGGTGCCGCGCAGGTATGAGGTGGCAGGGGAGGTTTTCCTACCCGAGCACCTCGCCACCACCTCTCCTTCCTCCGCCGTCCAGCCCCCCGCGCAGCCCTCCGCGGCCGCACCGCCCACGCCTCAACCCGCCTCCTCCCAACCGCCCACGGCGACGGCAACGCCCGCCGCGCCCGGCCCCAACGGCCAGCAGGGCGGCGCCGCCTCGGCCGGCGAGGCGGACGCGGGGGGCGCCGCCGTGGCGGGGCGCTGGCGCCTGGCCGTGCACGTGCCTGCCGCCTGCATCCAGGACCTGCTCCCGGCGGCGCAGCTGGTCAGCGCCACGCAGCAGCCAGGGCGCGACTACGCCTCGGCGAAGGCCAGCTTCCTCACAGCTCTCGACGCGGCGGGCATGCGCGTGGCCGTGCCCGCCGCGCTGGGCCTGCCGCCCACGTCGCCCGGGGTCGCCTCGCCGCTGGGGGCGGGCGGCGCGGGCGACCCTCTGATGGGGTCGGCGGGGCCGCAGGAGGGGCAGGCGGGCGCGGGGCGCGCGGGCGTTGGCGCGGCGGGGGCGGGTGCTGGCGGCGGCGGCGGCGTGCTGCCGGCGCTGCAGGAGCTGTCAGGGTTGTGGTCCGGCAGCATTCAAATGTGGGGCGACAGCCAGGGCGCGTCCAACGTGGAGTTCAACCTCAAGGGCCGCGAGTGGAGGTGCGTGGTGGGGCCGCTTCGGGGGGGCGCCAACGGCACCCCCAAGTGCTCCCGCGTGCCCTGATCACCTCGTGGAGACGCTTCTTCTAAGCTTTTGAGGCGTGAGCGTCTGGGGTGGGCGCTGCGTTGCGTGCAGGTGGGGCGCGTGGCGGCTGGACAGCCTGACGGCGGTTGGCGCGGCCGACAGCGACGAGGGCCTGGTGCTGGAGGAGCTGTCGTGCGCCTCGGGGCCGGCGCAAGCCTCCATGCGGGGCGCGCTGCTGGGCGCGCGGCAGGACGCCTCGCTGCTCGTCACCAACTTCCCCCTGGCCATGCTGCAGCCGTTGTACGCCGCGCTGCCGCCAGCACTCCAGGTGCGCGCTCCGCCACCCCGCCATGATCACTGCTTCGCCATCGGCGCCACGCACGAGATGACGCCTCCTCTCCCACCGCTGGCAGGCGTGCCAGTTGCGCCGCGACTGACGCTCAAGCGCCGTGCCGCGATGCTGTGGACTGCGTGCGGCTGCAGGGCGTGGCTCCCCCGCCAGCGGACACGCGGTTAGCGAGCGGCGTGCTGCGGCCCTTTGCCGGGCTCAGCCGCCGCCTGGAGACCAGCATGGCACGCCTCAGCGCCAAGCTGCTGGGGGAGCCCAGCCAGGTGCTGTCCGGGGGCGGCCTGGCGGGGGCGCCGGGGGCCGAGGGGGGCGGGGCCTCCTCCTCGTCGTCGGCAGCGCCGCAGGGTCCCGTGTCGGGGCTCGTGTACGTGGACGGGTGGCTGGGCGGCACGCCGGCGGCGCCAGAGGCGCGCGTGGACGTGACGGTGGAGCACGGCGCCGTCGGCCTCACCCGGCTGCAGCGCGTGAGTGCGGCCAAAGCAGGCACCCGCGCAGTCTTGCATGAAGCACTGCTGGGAGGGCGCTGCGTTTGTGTTTGCGTCGCTGTCGCCGTCGCCTTCGCTGAGCGGCCCGCGAACGCAGGGTCTGCCGCGCTTCGCACGCTGTGCACGTGCTTGGCTGCG
>VFQP010003557.1_pt1 | contig 15700 bp, 15 predicted proteins | sample 3512351 | NCBI WGS metagenome assembly VFQP01 (sample SAMN10412372, study PRJNA504923) | tailings metagenome | isolation source: Relicate 1 Philex TSF1 revegetated site | place: Philippines: Tuba, Benguet | collected 2017-08-29 | reverse complement strand
GGCGTGGAGCAGTTGCACCGCATCGTGATGGACTGGAGCGCGCGCCATGGCTGAACCCATCGTGACCGAACTGGTGCTGGGTGGCCAGAAAAGTGGCAAGACCCGCCGCGCCGAGGCGCTGGCACAGGCCTGGCTGGATGCCGATGCCGGCCACCAGGCCGTGTTGCTGGCCACTGCCATGGCGGGTGACACCGAGATGGCCGCGCGCATCGCCCGCCACCAGGCTGACCGTGCCGGACGCCTGCGGGGCCTGGAGCTGGTGGAGGAGCCGCTGGACGTGGCCGGCGTGATCGCCCGCCGCAGCCGGCCCGATACCCTGATCGTGGTGGACTGCCTCACGCTGTGGCTGACCCACCACCTGATGCCACAGTGGCCGCTGCCCCAGCCGGTGGCACCCGAACGCCTGATCGAACGGCTGTGCGCCGCCGTGGCCACCGCGCCTGGCCCGGTGGTGCTGGTCAGCAACGAGATCGGTCTGGGCGTGATACCGCTGGGTCGTGAAACCCGTGATTTTGTCGATTCCCTGGGCCGGCTCAACCAGGCTGTGGCGGCGGTGTGCCCGCGCGTGACGCTGGTGGCCGCCGGTCTGCCCTTGACATTGAAAACACCATGACAATGCGTGCCTGTCTTGCTGCCCTGCTGTGGGCCGTGGCCTGCGCTGCGCAGGCCCAGATCACCGTGCGGGACGACCGCGGCGTGGAGGTGCGCTTGCCGGCACCGCCGCAGCGCATCGTGAGCCTGCTGCCTTCGTTGACCGAAACCGTGTGTGAGCTGGGCCAGTGCCACCGGCTGGTGGGGGTGGACCGCTATTCCAACTACCCGGCGCCGGTGCGCGCGCTGCCGCAAACGGGCGGCGGCATAGACCCCAACATCGAAGCGATCGTGGCCCTCAAGCCCGACCTGGTGCTGATGGCCACCTCGTCGCGCGGCGCCCAGCGGCTCGAATCTTTCGGGCTCAAGGTGCTGGCGCTGGAGCCCAAACGCTCGGCCGATGCGCAGCGGGTCATGGGCGTGCTGGGTGAGGTGCTGGGCGTGCCCGATGCCCAGCGCATCTGGCGCCAGATTGAGGCCGGCGTGGCCGCTGCCGCGCAGTCGCTGCCGCCCGAAGCGCGCCGGCTGCGGGTGTACTACGAGGTCAGCAGCGGTGGCTACGCGGCCGGTCCGCAGTCCTTCATTGGTGAGTTGATGACACGCCTGGGGGTGCAGAACATCGTCACACCCGAGCTGGGGCCGTTTCCGCGCATCAACCCTGAGTACGTGGTGCGGGCCAACCCCGATCTGGTCATGATCGGCTCGCGCAACGCGGCCGGGCTGGAGCAGCGGCCGGGCTGGCAGGGCATGCGCGCGCTGCGCGAACGGCGTGTGTGCGTCTTCAGCGCCGACGAGTCTGACGTGCTGGTGCGCCCGGGGCCGCGCATGGCCGAGGCGGCGCGCCTCATGGTCCGCTGCATCAGCGCCAAGGGGCTGGGATGAGCCCCGACGCGCGCAACCGCTGGCTGGGCGCTGCGCTGCTGCTGGCCGCTCTGCTGGTGCTGGCGCTGGGTGCCGGCGTGGGCAGCACCGGTTTCGACAGCGTGCTGCGTGCGCGGCACGACCCGGTGGCCTGGCAGATCCTGTGGGACATCCGCCTGCCGCGCACCCTGGGTGCCTGGATGGCCGGTGCGCTGCTGGGCCTGGCCGGCGCGGTGGCGCAGGGCCTGTTCCGCAACCCGCTGGCCGATCCCTACCTGCTGGGCAGCGCCTCGGGCGCGGCGCTGGGCGTGTCGCTGGCGCTGGCCTTGTTCGGCACCACGGCGGCGGCCACCCAGTGGCTGATGCGCCTGGGTCTCACCGGCGCCGCCTTCATCGGCGCGGTGGTGGGCGTGCTGCTCACGCTGATGCTGGCGCGGGGCGTGCAGCACACGCTGCGCCTGCTGCTGGCCGGCGTCATCGTGGGCGTGGTGCTGGGGGCCGTGCGCGATCTGGTCACCATTGCCTCGCCCGACGTGCTGCAGGCCATGCAGGGTTTCATGCTGGGCAACACCGGTTTTGTGGGCTGGACCGCCTGTGGCGTCATGGCGGCGGTGCTGGTCGTCACGGTGCTGGTGGCGGTGGCGTTCGGCCGTGCGCTTGATGGTCTGGCCCTGGGCGAGTCCACGGCGCTGAGCCTGGGCCTGCCGCTGGTGATGGTGCGCGTGGTGCTGGTGGGCGTGCTGGCGCTGGCCACCGGTGCGGCCGTGGCGCAGACCGGCCTGATCGCCTTCGTCGGCCTCGCGTCGCCCCACCTGGTGCGTTCGCTAGTGAAAACCACCCACGACCGCCTGCTGGCGCTGAGCGCCGGCATGGGCAGCCTGCTGCTCATGGCGGCCGACGTGCTGGCGCGCTGGGTGATTGCGCCGCAGGAACTGCCCGTGGGCGTGCTCACGGCGGTGCTCGGTGGCAGTTACCTGCTGTACCTGATGCACCGGCGCACGACCGGCGGAGGCCTGTCATGACAGCCGCTTTCGAGGTGCAAGGCCTGCACACCCGGCTGGGCGAGGTGGAGGTGCTGCACGGCGTCACCCTGCAACTGCCGCGAGGCCGCTGGACCAGCGTGGTGGGCCCCAACGGCGCCGGCAAATCCACGCTGCTGCGCGTGCTGGCCGGCCTGCTGCCGGCGCCGCCCGGTGTGGTGGTGATGGACGGGCGGGCGCTGGCCCAGTGGCCGCGCCGCGAGCGCGCCCGCCACCTGTCGTGGCTGGGCCAGAACCAGGGCGCGGGTGAAGACCTACGCGTGTACGACGTGGCCATGCTGGGCCGCCTGCCGCACCAGCCCTGGCTGGGGGCGCCCAGCGTCGCCGACCACGCCGCCGTGGAACAGGCTTTGCGGGCCACCCAGGCCTGGGACTGGCGCGACCGCGCGCTCGGTGCGCTCTCGGGCGGCGAGCGCCAGCGTGTGCTGCTGGCTCGGGCGCTGGCGGTGCAGGCCCAGGTGCTGCTGATGGACGAGCCGCTGGCCAACCTGGACCCGCCGCACCAGGCCGACTGGCTGCAGCTGGTGCGCGGCCTGGTGGGGCAGGGGCACACCGTGGTCAGCGTGCTGCACGAAATTGGCCTGGCGCTGCACGCCGACGAGGTGCTGGTGATGCAGGGCGGACGTGTCCACCACCACGGTGCCAGCGGCGATGTGGCCACCCACGCGGCGCTCGAAGCGGTGTTCGAGCACCGCATCCACATCCAGTCGGTGGCGGGCCAGTGGGCCGCGCTGCCGCGACTCTGAACCGGAAACCCGATACCCATGCAGATAGAAACCCCGCCCAGCGACAAGCCTTACGACAAGCCCGAAGGTGAGCGGCGCGGCCTGGTCATCGTGAACACCGGCGACGGCAAGGGCAAAAGCACGGCAGCCTTCGGCCTGGCCCTGCGCGCCTATGGCCGCACCCACGTGCACGGCAAGGCGGTGCGCATCTACCAGTTCATGAAGGTGCCGACCGCGCGTTTCGGCGAACACCGCATGTTCGAGCTGCTGGGCCTGCCCATAGAAGGTCTGGGGGACGGCTTCAGCTGGAAAAGCCAGGACCTGGAGCGCTCGGCGCAGCTGGCGCGCAACGGCTGGCAACGCGCCAAGGCGGCCATCCTCGGCGGCGAGCACTTCATGGTGGTGCTGGACGAACTGACCTACCCGCTGATCTACGGCTGGCTGCCGCTGGACGACGTGCTGGAGACGCTGCGCCAGCGCCCGCGCGACGTGCACGTGGTCATCACCGGGCGGCGTTGTCCGCCCGAGATCATCGAACTGGCCGACACCGTGACCGAGATGACCAAGGTCAAACACGCGTTCAACGCAGGCGTGCCGGCCCAGCGTGGCATTGAGGATTGACATGGCCGTTCCAGCGCTGGCCGTGCTGCTGGCCCTGGCGCTGGACCGCCTGTGGGGCGAGCCGCCGGTGCGCTGGCACCCGGTGGTGTGGATGGGACGCGCCCTGGAGGCCATGGGGCGGCGTATCGCGCCTGCCAGGCCATTGGCCGACGGCCGCTTTGAAGCCGGCGCATGGCTGGGCGGCGTGCTGGGCTGGTGTGTGGGTGCGGGTGTGGTCGTGGCCCTGGCTTTCGGCTTGCAGCACGCCCTGGCTCTGCTGCCGTGGTGGGTTGCAGCCGCGCTCACGGGGCTGCTGCTCAAACCGCTGCTGGCCTGGCGGCTGCTGGGCGATGAGGTGCGGGCGGTGGAGGCTGCGCTGTCGCAATCCCTGGGCCAGGGGCGTGAACGCCTGACCTGGCTGGTGAGCCGCGATACGCAGGCGCTGGATGAGTCCGGCGTGCGCGAGAGCGCCATCGAATCGCTGGCCGAAAACCTCAACGACTCGGTGGTGGCGCCGCTGTTCTGGTTCCTGGTGGCGGGCCTGCCCGGTGCCGCGCTGTACCGCTGGGCCAATACGGCCGATGCCATGTGGGGCTACAACGGCCTGCGGCGCGATGGCCAGGGCCTTGAGCGCGACTGGACCTGGGCCGGCCAGTGGGCCGCGCGTGCGGATGACGTGTTGTCCTGGCTGCCGGCCCGTCTGACAGCGCTTCTGCTGATGCTCGTGGGTGGTTGTGGCGCGTGGCTCGCGCTGTGGCGCAACGCCCGGCTCACACCGTCACCCAACAGCGGCTGGCCCATGGCGGCTCTGGCGCTGGCAATGGGGCTGCGCCTGCGCAAGCCCGGTGTGTATGCGCTGAACTCAGCTGGGCGCTCGCCCCAGGCACCTGACACGGCCGCTGCCATGGTGTTGGCAGGCCGGGCCTTGGCGCTGGGTCTGTTGCTGGTGGGGATGGCAGGGCTGGGGTCACTGGCATGGGCGTGACAGACCACGGTGGCCCCGACGCCGGGGGCGCGCCGCTTCACGACTTTTCCACCAACGCCAACGCCTGTGGCCCGTGCCCGCAGGCGCTGGCGGCGGTGCAGGCGGCCGACCCCAGCCGTTACCCCGACCCGGCGGGCACACGGCTCAAGGCCGCGCTGGGGGCGTTTCATGGCGTGGACCCGGACCGCGTGCTGCTGCTGGCCAGTGCCAGCGAGGGCATGCAGCGTTTCTCCGCCTGGGTCGCCCGCACGACGGGTGCGCGTGTGTGGTTGCCGCCACACCACTACGGCGACCTGTGCCGCGCGGCACAGGCGTGGGGGCTGGTGCGCGCACCCGATGCCGGTAGCGCCCGCCTGGTGTGGGCCTGCGAGCCCTCATCGCCCTTGGGTCAGCCGGATGTCGGCCTCGCCGACCGGGCCGCTGCCCTGCGAGAGGGGCAGTCGCTGGTGCTGGACGCGGCTTACCAGCCGCTGCGTCTGTCCGGCCTTGCCACGCCGCTCGATGTGGACCGTGTGTGGCGGCTGTTCTCGCCCAACAAGGCACTGGGCCTCACGGGGGTGCGCGCCGCCTATGCCCTGGCGCCCGAAGGGGCCGGTGGCGAGCTGCAGGCGCTGGAGGCTCTGGCACCGTCGTGGCCGGTGGGCGCGCACGGCGAGGCCATGCTGATGGCCTGGACACGCCCCGAGGTGCAGGACTGGCTGCGCGGCTGCCTGGACACCTTGCGCGCCTGGAAAACCCGGCAGGTGGCGTTGTGCCACAGTCTGGGCTGGCAGGTTCTGCCCAGCGAGGCCAACTACTTCTGTGCCCGGCTGCCGGAGGGCGCCGACGCGCGGTGTCTGGCCCGCCTGCGGCAGCACCATGGTGTGAAACTGCGCGATGCGACCTCGTTCGGGCTGCCTGGCCATGTGCGCCTGGGCGTGTTGCCGCCCGGCGCGCAGGACGCCCTGGCCCAGGCCTGGGCCGCCATTGACAAGGAACACTGATACATGAGCGCACGTTGTGTGATGGTGCTGGGCACGACCAGCGGTGCCGGCAAGAGCTGGGTCACCACGGCGTTGTGCCGCTGGTACAGCAACCAGGGTCTCAAGGTGGCGCCGTTCAAGGCACAGAACATGAGCAACAACGCACGTGTGGTGGCCGGCGGTGAAATTGGCAGCGCCCAGTATTTCCAGGCCTTGGCCGCGCGTTCCGTGCCCGAGGTTCGCATGAACCCGCTGCTGCTCAAGCCCGAAGCCGACACCCGCAGCCAGGTGGTGCTGATGGGGCAGGTGGATGCCGAGTTGTCCCGGCGGGCCTGGCGGGGCCGCAGCGCCAGCGTGTGGCCGGTGGTGGCGAAAGCGTTTGACGAACTGCGGGCCGAAAACGACGTCGTCGTGATCGAGGGCGCGGGCTCGTCCGCCGAGATCAACCTGCGCGACGACGACATCGTGAACCTGCGCATGGCGCAGCACGCGGGTGCGCGCTGCCTGCTGGTGACCGACATCGACCGCGGTGGCGCCTTTGCCCACCTCTACGGCACCTGGGCACTGCTGCGCGAGGACGAGCGTGCGCTGATCCACGGCTTCGTGCTCAACAAGTTCCGGGGTGATGCATCGCTGCTGTCGCCCGCGCCCGAGCAGCTGCAGGCGCTGACCGGTGTGCCCACCGTGGCCACCTTGCCCATGGTGTGGCAACACGGCCTGCCCGAAGAGGATGGCGTGTACGACGAACGCGCCAGCGACGGGCAGGGGCACACCGTGGCCGTGGTGGCCTACCCGCGCGTGAGCAACCTCGATGAATTTGAGGCGCTGCGCCACCACGGTGGCGTGCGCCTGCTCTGGGCCCGCAAGCCGGCCGATCTGGCCGGTGCCGACACCATCGTGCTGCCTGGATCCAAACACACCAGCGCCGACCTGGCCTGGCTGCGCGCCCAGGGGCTGGATGCGGCCATTGCCGCCCATGCCGGGCAGGGCGGCGCGGTGCTGGGCATCTGCGGCGGGTTGCAGATGCTGGGTGAGGCGCTGGTGGACGACCACGGCATAGACGGCAACGCGCCCGGTCTGGGCCTGCTGCCGCTGGTGACGCGGTTCGAGCCGCTCAAGACGCTGCGCAGCACGGCGGCGCGTTTTGGCACGGTGGGTGGGCCGTGGGCGCCGCTGTCGCGGTTGTCGGTGGCGGGCTACGAAATCCACCACGGGCAGACCGCCGAGCACCCGGCCATGGCCGAGCGCGGCGATCGGGCGAACGAGGTGCTGCCCGGCCTAGCCTGGCAGAACACGGCCGGCAACGTGCTGGGGCTGTACCTGCACGGGCTGTTCGAGCAGGAAGCGGTGCGCAACGCGCTGTGGGGCAGCAACCATGAAAAAGCCCCCCGAACGCTGGACACCGTGTTCGAGGGGCTGGCAGATACCGTGGAGCGGCATTTCGCTCCCGGCGTGCTGCGCGCGCTGATCGGCTGAGGCCGCCGCGCGCGCGGTGGCTCACGGCTTTTGGTGGGATTCCGTTTCCGTGCTGTGTTTTTCGCCCCCCATGTCGAGGGAATCACCCCCTTTGACAATGACGAACAGGGACACGGCGGCGAACACCACGAATCCGATGACGATCTTCCACATGCGAGAACTCCGGGTACTGGGGTGCGCGCCCTGAGGGAGCGCGCACCGTTCAAGGTCAGTCGTTGGCGAAGATGTCCACGTCCTTGGTCTCGCGCACGAACAGCAGGCCGATCACGAAGGTGACGGCTGCGATCACGATGGGGTACCAGAGGCCGTAGAACATGTTGCCGTTCTGCGCCACCATCGCGAAGGCGATGGTGGGCATCAGGCCACCGAACCAGCCGTTGCCGATGTGATACGGCAGCGACATGGAGGTGTAGCGGATGCGGGTGGGGAAGAGCTCCACCAGCATGGCGGCGATCGGACCGTAGACCATGGTGACGTAGATCACCAGGATGGTCAGGATGGCCACGATCATGGGCTTGTTCAGCTTGGCCGGGTCGGCCTTGGCGGGGTAGCCGGCGGCTTTCAGGGCTTCGCCCACCTGTTTGCGGAAGTCGGCGATCGCCTTGGCGCTGTCGGCGTCGAACTTGCTGTTCACCACGGTGCCGGTTGGCGCGATGATTTCGGTGTCACCGATCTTGACCACGGCGGGGCCGGGGCCAGCCGCCACGGCGTTGTCGTAGCTCACCGAGTTCTGGGCCAGGTAGCGCTTGGCGATGTCGCACGACTTGGTGAAGTCGATCTCGCGGGCGACCGGGTTGCCCTGGAACGAGCAGTCGCCGGCAGCGGCGGTCACCACCACATGGGCTTTTTCCTGTGCAGCCGCCAGGTCGGGGTTGGCGGCCTTGGTCAGCGCGTTGAACAGCGGGAAGTAGGTGAACACGGCCAGCAGCAGACCCGCCAGGATGATGGGCTTGCGGCCGATCCGGTCGGACAGCGAGCCGAAAATCACGAAGAAGGGCGTGCCGATCAGCAGCGAGATGGCCACCAGGATGTTGGCGGTGGCGCCATCGACCTTGAGCACACTGGTGAGGAAGAACAGCGCGTAGAACTGCCCCGAATACCAGACCACGGCCTGGCCAGCCACCAGGCCGAACAGCGCCAGCAGCACGATCTTCAGGTTTTTCCACTGGCCGAAGGATTCGGTCAGCGGTGCCTTGGAGGTCTTGCCTTCTTCCTTCATCTTCTTGAAGGCGGGCGACTCGTTCATGCTCAGGCGGATCCACACCGAGATGGCCAGCAGCAGGATGGAGACGATAAACGGCACGCGCCAGCCCCAGTCGGAGAAGGCCTCTTCGCCCAGGATGGTGCGGGTGCCCAGGATCACGATCAGGCTGAGGAACAGGCCCAGCGTGGCCGTGGTCTGGATCCACGAGGTGTAGGCGCCGCGGCGGCCATGCGGTGCGTGTTCGGCCACGTAGGTGGCAGCACCGCCGTACTCACCGCCGAGCGCCAGGCCCTGCAGCATGCGCAGGGCGATCAGGATGATGGGCGCTGCCACGCCGATGGTGGCGTAGTTGGGCAGGATGCCGACGACGAAGGTCGACACGCCCATGATCAGGATGGTGACCAGGAAGGTGTACTTGCGGCCGATCATGTCGCCCAGGCGACCGAAGAAGATGGCGCCGAACGGCCGCACGATGAACCCGGCGGCGAAGGCCAGCAGCGCGAAGATGAAGGCCGATGTCGGGTCCAGACCGGCAAAGAACTGCTTGGCGATGATCGCGGCGAGCGATCCGTACAGGTAGAAGTCGTACCACTCGAAAACGGTGCCGAGCGAAGAGGCGAAGATCACCTTCTTCTCTTCACCCGTCATGGGGCGTGGAATGTTGGCCGTGGCCATGCTTGTCTCCTCGATGGGTTGGTGCCGGGTGTTTCCGGTGTCGGCGAATGTAGGAGCGCGCTCTGACCCGGCTCTGACGCCTTGCCAACGGAGGCTTGCGTCAAACTGAACACAAACTGACAAAATCCGTGTAATCCCTTGGAATTTCACGTTTGTTAACAAGCCTGGTCGATAATCGGCGGATGCGCAGCCTGTATCTGGTCGGTTGGTTGGTGGTCTCTGCCTGGGCTCCGGCGGCCTGGGCGCAGACGCCTGCCGCCGATGGCCCGCCGGAGTGGAGCGACGAACCCCCTGTGGTGTCGCGCCTGCTGGAAGACGCCTACACGGCCCAGTCGCAGCGGCGCCCGAGCGACGCGGCGGCGCGCTACTGCCAGGCGGCCCGCCTGGGCAGCATGGAAGCCCAGTACCGCCTGGGCCGGCTGATCCTCACCAGCACCGATGACGCCGCTGCCGCCCAGGGCCAGACCCTGCTGGCGCTGGCGGCCCAGCGTGGCCACGAGAAGGCCGCTGCCGTGCTGACCGAACTGCACGCCAAGGGGCCGCTCACCCTGGGCGATCCACCCGACTGCCTGCTGACCGGTGGCGACCCGACGCTGGCCTTTGCCGTGGAGGCCCAGCCGGAGCAGATACAGGCGGTGCCCTTTGAGGTGGTTGAGCGTTTCATCTGGGCCTTGCCCGGCGACAAGCGCCGCCACGCGCAGCTGATCCTGCGGCTGGCGCCGCGCTTCGAGGTCGACCCCCGGCTGGCGCTCGCCATCGTGCGCGCCGAATCCAATTTCGATGCCGATGCGGTCTCGCCCAAGAACGCGCAGGGCCTGATGCAGCTGATTCCCGACACCGCCGAGCGTTTCGGCGTGCGCAACATCCGCGACCCCGAGCAGAACGTGCGCGGCGGTCTGGCCTACCTGCGCTGGCTGCTGGCCCGTTTCAACAACAGCGTGGCACTGGCCTCGGCCGCCTACAACGCGGGCGAAGGCGCCGTGGACAAACACGGTGGCATCCCCCCGTACCGCGAAACCCAGGACTACGTGCAGCGCATCCTGCGCTTTTACCGCGCGCCCATGCACCAGCCACCGGGGGCCATGTGAACGCACCGGCCGGCGTTGCAGGTGTCGGCCGTTTCATCGATGTGCTGCGCGCAGCCTGCGACAACCCGCAGATCAACGACACGCTGGAGCGCCTGCTCTCGCTGCCCGACCGGCAGCGCCGTGGCGTGATCGCCACCCTGACGCAGAACCTGAAGGAGCAGGGCGCACCGGCCGATTTCATCGCGGCCGTGGCCTGCCTGCACGACGACGCCGTCGCCGAAAAGGCCTACGAGGTCATCTACCGCTGCCGGCGATAGATCAGTACTCCAGGCGCTCCGGTCGCACCTCCTGCAGGATGGTGGTCGCGATTTCCTCGATGGACTTGGTGGTGGTGGACAGCCAGCGCACGCCGGTGCGGCGCATCATGGCTTCGGCCTCGTTCACCTCGTAGCGGCAGTTCTCGAGGCTGGCGTAGCGGCTGTTGGGCCGGCGTTCGTTGCGGATCTCGCTCAGGCGGTCGGGGTTGATGGTCAGGCCGAACAGCTTCTTGCGGTGTGGCACCAGCGCGGGCGGCAGCTGCCGGCGCTCGAAATCCTCGGGAATCAGCGGGTAGTTGGAGGCCTTCACACCGTATTGCATGGCCAGGTACAGGCTGGTGGGCGTCTTGCCGCTGCGGCTCACGCCCACCAGGATCACGTCCGAGCTCTCCAGGTCCTGGTTGCTCTGGCCGTCGTCGTGCGAGAGGGCGTAGTTGATGGCCTCGATGCGGTCGTGGTAGGCCTTGCTCTTGGAGGCGTCCGAGAAGCGGCCGACGCGGTGGTTGGACTTGATGCCGAGTTCGGCCTCCAGCGGTTCCACGAAGGTGCCAAACATGTCCATCAGCATGCCCTGGCAGTGGTTTTTGATCACTTCCAGCACTTCCATGTTGACCACGGTCAGGAACACCAGGGGGCGCTTGCCCTCGACCTGGGCCGTGTGGTTGATCTGGCGTACCGCCTGGTGGGCCTTGTCGGCGTCGTCCACGAAGGGCAGGCGCACCCGGCGCGGCGTGCCCTCGAACTGGGCCAGGATGGCGTTGCCGAAGGTTTCGGCGGTGATGCCGGTGCCGTCGGAGATGAAGAAGGCGGTGCGGTTGGGCATGGGGTCGGATCGGGGAACCTACAATTCAGGTCATTATCGCGGCAGCGATGGTTCGCGCGGCCCTCGCCCAGAACAACACAACAGGCTCCAGGCGGCACGAACCCAACGGTTTTTCAACCTTAGGAGCTTTCCATGTCCAACCGCTTCAGTGCGACCGCTCTGGTCGTGCCGTTCGAGCAATTGAGAATGTCCGACGTCGAGGTCGTCGGCGGCAAGAACGCCAGCCTCGGCGAGATGATCTCGCAGCTGCCCCAGGGGGTGCGCGTGCCCACCGGCTTCGCCACCACGGCGCACGCCTTCCGCCAGTTCCTGCAGCATGGTGGCCTCACCGAGCGCATCAACGCCCGCCTGGACGCCCTCAACACCGAAGACGTGCGCGCCCTGGCCGAGGCCGGCGCCGAAATCCGGAGCTGGGTCGAAGCCCAGCCGTTCCCGGCCGATCTGGAAGCGGCCATCCGCGAGGCCTTTGCCACGCTGTCGGCCGGCAACGCCCAGGCCTCGTTCGCCGTGCGCTCCTCGGCCACCGCCGAAGACCTGCCCGATGCGTCCTTCGCGGGCCAGCAGGAAACCTTCCTGAACGTGGTCGGCATCGAAGACGTGCTGCACAAGATGAAAGAGGTGTTCGCCTCCCTCTACAACGACCGCGCCATCAGCTACCGCGTGCACAAGGGCTTTGCCCACGCCGACGTGGCGCTGTCGGCCGGCGTGCAGCGCATGGTGCGCTCCGATCTGGGCGCGGCCGGCGTGATGTTCACCATCGACACCGAATCGGGCTTTGAGGACGTGGTCTTCATCACTTCCAGCTACGGCCTGGGTGAGACGGTGGTGCAGGGCGCCGTCAACCCCGACGAGTTCTACGTGCACAAGCCCATGCTCAAGGCCGGCAAGCGCGCGGTGATCCGCCGCAACCTGGGCTCCAAGCTGATCCAGATGGTGTTCAGCTCGCCTGAGGAGAAGGCCGCGAGTGGCAAGCTGGTCAAGACCGTGGACGTGCCGGTCGAGCAGCGCAACCGCTACAGCCTCACCGAGGCCGACGTCGAGCAGCTCGCGCGCTACGCGCTGGTGATCGAGCAGCACTACGGCCGCCCCATGGACATCGAGTGGGGCAAGGACGGCACCGACGGCCAGCTCTACATCCTGCAGGCCCGCCCCGAGACGGTGAAAAGCCAGCAGGGCGACAAGGCCGAGCTGCGCTACAAGCTCAAGGGCAAGGGCGCGGTGCTGGCCAGCGGACGCGCCATCGGCCAGAAGGTGGGCACGGGCCCGGTGCGCCTGGTGCACAACATCAGCGAGATGGACACGGTGCAACCCGGCGACGTGCTGGTGACCGACATGACCGACCCGAACTGGGAGCCGGTGATGAAGCGCGCCAGCGCCATCGTGACCAACCGCGGCGGGCGCACCTGCCACGCGGCCATCATCGCGCGTGAGCTGGGCATCCCCGCCGTGGTGGGCTGTGGTGACGCCACCGACACGCTCAAGGACGGCACGCTCGTGACCGTGAGCTGCGCCGAAGGCGACACCGGCAACATCTACGACGGCCTGCTGGAGACCGAGGTCACCGAGGTCAAACGCGGCCAGATGCCCGAGATCGACGTCAAGATCATGATGAACGTGGGCAACCCGCAGCTCGCCTTCGACTTCGCCCAGATGCCCAACGGCGGTGTCGGCCTGGCGCGGCTGGAGTTCATCATCAACAACAACATCGGCGTGCACCCCAAGGCCATCCTGGACTACCCGCAGGTGGATGCCGACCTGAAGAAAGCCGTGGAATCGGTGGCCCGTGGCCACGCCAGCCCGCGTGCCTTCTACGTGGACAAGGTGGCCGAGGGTGTCGCCACCATTGCCGCCGCCTTCTGGCCCAAGCCGGTGATCGTGCGCCTGTCGGACTTCAAGAGCAACGAGTACCGCAAGCTGGTGGGCGGCAGCCGCTACGAGCCCGAGGAAGAGAACCCGATGCTGGGTTTCCGGGGCGCGGCGCGCTACATCAGCCACGACTTTGGCGAAGCCTTTGCCATGGAGTGCGAAGCGCTCAAGCGCGTACGCGAGGACATGGGCCTGACCAACGTGCAGGTGATGGTGCCTTTCGTGCGTACGCTCAAGCAGGCCGAGCGCGTGGTGGATCTGCTGGGCAAACACGGTCTCAAGCGCGGTGAGAAGGACCTCAAGCTCGTCATGATGTGCGAGATCCCCAGCAACGCGGTGCTGGCCAAGGACTACCTGCAGTTCTTCGACGGCTTCTCCATCGGTTCCAACGACCTGACCCAGCTGACGCTGGGCCTGGACCGCGATTCGGGCCTGGAGCTGCTGGCGCACGACTTCGACGAGCGCGACCCGGCCGTCAAGGCGCTGCTCACGATGGCGATTGCGGCCTGCCGCGCCGAAGGCAAATACGTCGGCATCTGCGGCCAGGGCCCCAGCGATCACCCCGATTTCGCGCTGTGGCTGCGCGACCAGGGCATCAGCTCCATATCGCTGAACCCGGACTCGGTGATCGACACCTGGCAGCAGCTGGCGGGCTGATGCCCCGGGGCCGCCGGATGCGGCCTCCGTGTGGCTTCAGAGCTTCTTGACCAGCACCTGGGACCGGCGGTCCCAGTTGTATTTGCGCTTGCGGGCTTCGGGCAGCCAGTCCGGGTCCACCTGCACGAAGCCGCGCTTGATGAACCAGTGCATGGTGCGCGTGGTCAGCACGAAGATGCTGTCCAGGCCCAGGGCGCGGGCGCGCTGTTCCACGCGCTTGAGTATCTTCTCGCCATCGCCCTGGCCCTGGCTCTGGGGCGACACGGTCAGCGCCGCCATTTCAGCGGTCTTGGCCTCGGGGTAGGGGTAGAGCGCCGCACAGGCGAAGATCACGCCGTCGTGTTCGATGATGCTGTAGAGGTCGATGTCGCGTTCGATCTCGGTGCGACCACGCTTGACCAGCGTGCCGTCTTTCTCGAACGGCTCGATCAGTTGCAGGATGCCACCCACGTCGTCGGACGTGGCCTCGCGCAGGCTCTCCAGCTTTTCGTCCACCACCATGGTGCCTATGCCGTCGTGCACGTACACCTCCAGCAGCAGCGAGCCGTCCACGGCAAAGGGAATGATGTGGCTGCGTTCCACGCCGGCCTTGCAGGCCTTCACACAATGCTGCAGGTAGAAGGCGGTGTCACTGGGTTTTTCGCTGATGGGTACCTGGGACAGCAGCCGTTCGGCCTGGGCCAGCGGCAGTTCGGTGTCTATGGGGTTGTCGTCGCTCTCGGGCGCGTCAGGTTGCACACGTATGCCGGGAATTTCCGTCACGAAGATCAGCTTGTCGGCCTGCAGCGCGGTGGCCACGCTGGTGGCCACTTCTTCCATGGTGAGGTTGAAGGCCTCGCCCGTGGGCGAGAAGCCGAACGGCGACAGCAGCACCATGGCTTCCATGTCCAGCGCGCGGCTGATGCCGGCCACGTCCACCTTGCGCACCAGGCCCGAGTGCTGGAAGTCCACGCCGTCCATGATGCCGACCGGCCGCGCGGTGATGAAGTTGCCCGAGATCACCCGCACCGTGGCGCCAGCCATGGGGGTGTTGGGCAGGCCCTGGCTGAAGGCCGCCTCGATCTCGTAGCGCAGCTGGCCCGCGGCTTCCTGGGCGCAGTCCAGCGCGATCGGATCGGTGATGCGGATGCCGTGGGAGTAGCGCGCCTCGTGCCCCTTGGCCTTGAGCTGTTCGTTGACCTGGGGGCGGAAACCGTGCACCAGCACGATCTTGACGCCCATGCTCTGGATCAGGGCCAGATCCTGGGCCAGGTTGGGCAGCTTGCCGGCCGCGATCGCCTCACCACAGACGCCCACCACGAAGGTCTGGTGGCGGAACTTGTGGATGTACGGCGCAACCGAGCGGAACCAGGGCACGAAGGTGAAGTTGAAGACGGTGGACATGGGCAACGGCCAGGCAACGGATAATCACGGGTTGCCTGATTCTGACCGAATTTCCGCTCTTGTCCTCTGCACCCTTCACCCTGGAGTTCCCCGACAACCTGCCGGTCAGTGGCAAGCGCCACGAGATCGAGGCCGCGCTGCGCGAGCACCAGGTGGTCATCGTCTGCGGCGAGACCGGTTCGGGCAAGACCACCCAGCTGCCCAAGATCGCGCTGGCGATGGGGCGTGGACGTTGCCATGCGAAGCCGGGTGACAAGGGGCGGCTGATTGGCCATACCCAGCCGCGCCGCATTGCGGCCAGCTCGGTGGCCAAGCGCATCGCCGACGAGCTGAAGACCCCGCTGGGCGAGGTGGTGGGCTACAAGGTCCGCTTCAACGACCGCCTGGGCAAGGAGGCTTCGGTCAAGCTCATGACCGACGGCATCCTGCTGGCCGAGACGCAGACCGACCCGCTGCTCAACGCCTACGACACGCTGATCATCGACGAGGCGCACGAGCGCTCGCTGA
>VFQP010003556.1_pt1 | contig 15705 bp, 16 predicted proteins | sample 3512351 | NCBI WGS metagenome assembly VFQP01 (sample SAMN10412372, study PRJNA504923) | tailings metagenome | isolation source: Relicate 1 Philex TSF1 revegetated site | place: Philippines: Tuba, Benguet | collected 2017-08-29 | reverse complement strand
CGTCACCAAACGTGCCGCCGGCGCCGCCGGCGGCGGGGTCCCCCCCGCCAGCGCGTGAGTGCGCGCTGCGCCGGGGCGCCTCCGCTGCTGGCACGGCTCTGCACCAGCCAACCTTTCGCTGCGGGTCGGCTTTGGCAGTGCCCACCAGGGAGCGAATGACATATGCACAAGCGCGGCGGGGGCTCACACAAACGGCTGATTCCCATGCTGCGCGCAGAGTGCACACACCCCGTGTCGGGGCTGGGCTACCTGCTAGACCCTAACACGCCCTCGTCGGCATGCACGGTGTCGGTGACGAGCGGGCCGTGCAGCGCCACGGCGGGCGTCAGCACCACGCTGGTGAGGGCTTGCGCCACCAGGGGGGAGGTCGGCTGGGTTACTGGGGTGGCCGCAGGCACAGCCCATGAGCCAGCCTTCCAGGATCTCAAGAGCCACGGCAGCAGGACGCAGCGCCGTGGCCCGCGGCATGGCCCATGTCGCGTCTGGGGGGGCGCTTGACAACCCCACGGTTGCGTGGTGTGCACGCCGTGCTTTGATGCGCAGTCCCTGGTGTTTAGTGACGAGTTCTCCGACCTGTCGCGCAACATGAGCACGGCGTCCAGGCACCCCAAGTGGACGGTGCGTGGCGGCTCTCGGTGCTCCGGGGCGGGACGGGATGGGGTCTGGAGGGGAGCGGCCTTGGGCGCGGAGACAAAAAAAGAGAGGAAGGGAGATGCTTGCAGAGATGCGAGTGGGCGGCTGGCGCGTTGTGGTTTGGTGAGGTTAGGCAGACTGCCGGCACCATGAGCGGGGAGGGCACACGGCTGCCGTTGCTCGCCGTCCGGTTGCCTGCGCAGGCCGTCAACCAGTGGTACGAGCCTGATCAGGACCAGTCGGTTTACTCCGACCGCGCCGTCACCACGCGGGGTGAGCGGACGTCACGGACCGCCAGGGCGGGCCTCTCGCCGCCCTGTTGCTGTGTAGCAGCAGGGGGTGCGGGTGATGAGAGAGCGTGGAGCAGGGGCAGCGGGGCTGGGGCCCGTGCGCGCAGGCCCGTAGCGTGAGGTGGAGCAGCGTTTCATGCGACGAACGAAAGAAAAGGGGACGTTGGTGCGCGTTGCCGTGCACCCCTGGGCCTGACGGTGCGAGCCACTCTTCGCACGCTGAGGAAAGTGCATGTGTCACGCCCCACTTCCCTTCGCTACCACCCGCGCAGCGTGCAATGTGGCGCTGGGTGAGTCGTGCGACACGACGGGCGCGCTGGTCGTCACGCTGTCGAGCTCCACGGGCACGGCCTTCTCGCCGCGCAGCACGGGGCCCGCCTCCTTCACGGGCAGCTTCACCAGCGGGCTGCTGGACAGCTGGTGCGTGGGCGGCGTGTGGGATGGGCTGGTGAGGTCGACGTGGTGTGGTAGCGCCACGCGCACATGCACGGGGTCGTGGACAGGCTGGCGGGTGGGTGGCGAGTGTGTGGGGAGTTGGGCGTACATGGACAGCTGGCAGGGTAGAGGCTTGGGTCGGCAGCACAGCAAATTGGTGCGGGCTCTTGCGGCGTCAGCGGGCGCCTGCCCGCGGTCTGACGGTGCGCCGGCACGCCCGCTCTCCTCACGCATGCTGCCACACGCTGCCACCGCCTCCGCCAACGCCCTTGATGCCCTCAGGAACAAGTTCTGTTTCACCGGAGGGTACCTGGAGGCCCGCATCAAGCTTCCTGGCAACCTCAACGTGAGAGGAGAGGCCATGCTCGACCTCCAAGCAAACTCGACTCCTCGTCGCGGCCCCATTGTCACTATCACACGCGCAGCGGCAACGACAAGGCTTGGCTCGGTGTGACGCAGGCATGCGTGCTGCGTGTGCTGATCGTGTGAGCAGGTGGGCGGCATGTGGCCCAGCTTTTGGCTCATGGGCAACCTGGGCCGGCCGGGGTACCAGAACTCGACCGATGGCATGTGGCCGTACAGCTTCAACACGTGCGTGGCGAGCAACCCGTCGTGGTACCAAGCCTTTGACAACAAGACGGTGAGGGCAGACTGGAAATGTTGGAACCTGGAGCGCAGCAGCCGGACTGTGGGAGAAGGCCTTCTGCAGGGGTCGTGCCGCAAAGCCACGGCGCGCTGAGGCGTGCTGCGCTGTGCGCGATGCCTCTTGCAGGGCCTAGTGAACAACCAATGCACGATGCAGCGTGCCAGCCCCGCCTTCGGGTGGCCCGCGAACGGCGCCGCGAGGTCCGTGCCGCAGATCAACGTGCTCAAGGTCAAGGTGCCCTCGAGGTCCACCACCGCGGTACGCGCAGGGATCCCGCGAGGTCTTCCGCAACAGCGGACAGCCACCTGCACTGCGCCCAGTCACTGCACGCCCGTTCGCCGCGCGGTCGCGGACCACTGCCTGAGCCGTGCCGAGGCTCATATGGACGCGTTCGTGCTCTCTCGTGCCGCGCGCAGACGCAGCCCACCGTGTACAGCAACTCTGGGCTGCTCATGGCGCCCATCCTGCCCCAGGGCTTCTCGTACAACGACGCGGCGCGGCTGGTGCGTCTTGCTGCGTGCGCTCCCTTCGCACGTGCTTTGGGCGCTCGGCCGCGCATCCCCCGGCCCCGCACCGCACTCCTCGGGATGTCGCTTTCGCGATTCGACGCCCCTCGTGTCGGTCCGCTGCACGCGCAGGCGGGGCAGTGCGTCAACTCGGCCGTGCTCAGCGCGGCCTTCACCGACACGCAGTGCCTGCGCGCGCGCGACGGCGTCGTCAACGGCGGCCCGGGCCTCTGCACGTGCCCCGCGGTGCCGGCCACCACGCCGCTGCCCTCGTCGTGCCAGCGCGTCAACTCGACCACCGTGCCGCGCACCGGCAACCTGGACGCGGACCAGCTCTCGGCCTCGCTCGCGCTCGCGGCGACCGCCTTCTCCGGCTTCCAGCGCTACGGCGTGTGGTGGAAGCCCAGCTCGAGCAGCACCGCCAACGACGGGTTCCTGCGCTTCTACGTCAACGGTGCGCGCGCCTGCGCGAGGCGGTGTTCGAGCGATGGGGGGCTACGATTGCGGGCTCCCGCGTGCAGCGCTGCGAACCTCGGGAAGCAATCCTCTTGTGGAGAGGGATCTGGTTGTCACGTGTGCGCAGACCAGCCGTTCTACGAGATCAACGACCAGGCGCTGCAGGCCATCACCGGTAGCAACGGCCAGCTGCTCACGCCGCAGCGCAGCATCCCCTACGAGCCCATGCACATCGTCATGGTGAGCGCGTGACCACCACCCAACTCCCGCTTCAGCATCCATTCCCACCGCCCGCTGCCCGCACGCGATGCGCCGCGCGTTGAGGCCCTCCCTCCCCCATGTGACGCGCCACGCAGAACCTGGCTGTGTCGAGCATGTGGGGCGGCGTGGACCCCTCCCTGGCCTCCAACCTGTCGATCAACGCAGTCTCGGGTGACATGGTGGTGGACTGGGTGAGGCCCTCGCCGCCCTCGCACGGCACACTCTTGATGCGGTCGTAACACAGTGCTTCAGCCCGCAAACCAAAAGGAGTCGCCAAGGTTCAGGTTCCTCAGGCCGGGCGAATGACGTGTGTCGCTGCCGGTGGGATAATTTGCCCGCGATCGCTGCTGCCAGGTGCGGCTGTACCAGGAGGCGTCCTCGGCGTCGGTCAACTCGCTCAGCTGCAGTCCGAGCAGTTTGCCAACCAGCCAGTACATCGCGTGTAACGCCGACAAGTTCACCAACTGCCCCACAGGGCGCACACCCAACTGCACAGACCTCCAGGTGCGGCCCTGTGTGCCAGAGCAGAGGGTGTGTGTGGAGGCCAGTGGGCGGGGGAGGGCAGGAGGCGCCGGTTGAAGACCCCAGCTGATGCGGTGCAGATGTGGGAACGTCAGGGCTGGGTGGGGCCGGCCCAACCCTAAAGCCCTCACCCTCTCGCGTGCATGCCCCAACCGCCTGCGCAGGTCCTGAGGGAGCAGGTCGGCAGCTGCAGCTTCAGCACCACGTACCCGGTGGCCCCTCCGCCGCCGCCGCCGTCGCCGCCCTCGAGCAACGCGACTACCGTGGTGACGGTGGGGCAGCAGTGCGGAGGCCTGCAGGTGGGTGCGGTTAGGGGCTTTGCACGCGGCGCAAGCAGCTTGTGTCCCGCGGCGCCACAGCGTGTGCTGGGAGGGAGGCTCAGGTGTGGCGTCGTGGGGACGGACGGTTCAGGGCATTTGCGCGGCGCTTTCGTCATCTCCGCCGTCGCATGGCAGCCGCGGCATCAGTGCAACGGTGCACCGGCACGCAGCGAGCGCTGCTGAGCCTTCCGCTTTGCTGCCGTTGCTTGCAGGGCGGGTGCCTTCCCTCGAGCCGGCCGCTGGGGTCCATCTACTACGGCGTGTGCCGGAACGGGAGCGCCTGGGACGGGTGGGCGTGCGACGGCATGTCCACGTGCACGGCCCAGGCGTCGGACCTCTTTGGCTCCCTCATGGTGAGGGCTCAGGGGCCTGGCCCACCACATTCGGAGGCAGAAACGAAGGGCGCCCCAGCAGCGTTGTCCTGCCGGACAGCGTCAGGCGCCTGCTGCACATCAGCACAGGTCGTCGCAACCCATGCCTCTGAGTGTGAGACGGCGTGTGCGTGTGTGGCTGCATCCCCGCCGCAGGTGTGCCGCTACTCGCCCCCGAGCGCGTCGGTCTTCCGCCTCAGCCTGGGCCGCGGCACGGGCGCGGACACGGCGCTGCTGACGTACAACGGGAACCAGTACTCGCAAGGTGAGGCGCGATGAACCAGAGATCTCAACGCCACTCACTCGCGCCTTTCGCTGCCAGCTGCGGCGCATCAGGCAGCGGCTCAGGTGCGGCCGCCCCAGCCCAAGACCGGTGACGCGCAAGCAGACTGCACACCGTAGCTGGATGATCAGCACATGGCGCCGTGGCCGCATAAACCGGTCTGACGCCGCTGTCCCTGCGTGTCCTGCCCGCTCCAAACAACTGCGGCCGAAACGCAGCGTGGACGCAGTACCTGAGCAACCCCGGCGCCGTCACGGCGCGCAGCTCGGCGCTCACCGCCATCCTCGGCGCCACCACCTCTGACGACCTGTCGCTCTTCCAGAGCTACGTGGAGGGCAGCACCATCACGCTGGTGCTGCCCCTCGCTACCATTTACAACGGCAGCACCGCCAGCATCCCCACCTCCATGTTCATCAACTTCATCTTCATGGAGCCCTTCTATACCTATGGAGGGGGGAGGTTCTTCAGCGTGGCGGTCAACCAGGCGTCGGCCTTTTCCAGGCTGGACCTGGCCAACGAGTGCGGGCAGGTGGGCGGCGGTTGGGCGGTTGGGTGGGCGGTTGGCGGGGCGGCCTGGCCAGCAGGACTGCAGGCAGCGCTGAGTGCCGGGTTGGTGGTGATGAGCCAGCCCCCGGTGCCGGTGGCTTGAGGCGCGAGCAGAGAGGGAGAACGGTGCCGCCCATCATGCAGCGAAAAGCTGGCGGCTGATCATGTGCGCGCCCCTGTTTCGTGCCCCCCTTTCAATCCTTGCGTGCAGGGCGTGACGTGCGTCAGGCAATTCGTCTTCACGCGCCCGGCGTCCACCACCTCGCTGCAGATCGACCTGGTGGCGCTCAGCGGCAGCGCCGGCAATGCCATCCTATCTGGTGAGCGCTTTTCCTTCCCTTTTCTTTTGCTTCCCAAAGGGATCGTCAAGGGTGGAAGCTGGAGAGATGATGGGTCAGCCTCTCCAAGATAGAAGAGCTCTGGGAGTGAGGCCTGAGGCTCGAACTGTGGCTGAATGCATGTGGCGTGCGCAGGCCTGGAGCTGGGCGCCTACAGCGCCCCGTCGCCGCCGCCCGCGCCGCCCTCGCCGCCGGCGTCGCCGCCGCCGCGGCCCTCCCCGCCACCCCGTCCGCCCTCCCCGCAGCCCTCGCCGCCAGCGCCCCCGCCGCCGCCGTCGGCGCAGACGCTGCCGCCGCAGCCAGCCACCACCAGCTTCTTCAGCGGCACCTTCCTGGTGGGCAGCTCCACCGCCATCTCGTCAGGTGAGGCAACGAGCCTCGCAGCAACCTTGCGGCAGGCTCCCCTCACCACCTTGCGCGCTTCGATCACGCTCAACACGCTTTCCTTGACGCGCGCGCTGCGTGACGCTGCGCGATGCTGGCCACGCTGCGACAGGCGACTCGAGCCTGGGTTCGGTGCAGAGCGCGCTCGGCTCTTCGGGCGGCAGCGTCAAGGTGGCGGGCTACGCCGTCAGCTTCACGATCGCGCAGACGGGCACGTCGTGCAACACCAGCACCGTGCAGGTGAGCGTGCAGCGAGCGTGCAGCGAGTGCCGCCTCTGTAGAGCAGGAAAGCTCGGGTGTCAGACCATCATCCCTGATTGCACGACATCACCGACGCTGTGCAGGGCGCGGTCGCGCGCGCGCTCAACGTGGCCAACAGCACGATCGGCATCACGTGCTCCATCGTCGCGCCGTCGCCGCCGCCGTCGCCCCCCTCGCCGCCCGGGCCGCCGCCCCCGCGCCCCCCGCCCGTCACGCCGGGCCGCCGGCTGCGCGGCCTGCAGCTGCTGGGGGCGCTCGTCGGCGCCTGGCCCCCTCAGTCCTCGCCCAGCCCCAAGGAGCATCACTCGCACGCCCACAAGCCAGCGGCGGCTTCCTCGCACGACGACCCCACCGATGAGCAGCACGACCATTCGCACCACTCGCTCACCACCTCCGCCGTGGCCCTGGCCAGCGCGCCACTGCGTGCCTGGTCGGGCCACGCGCACAGCCTGGCCTGCTCCGTCGCGCAGTGGGCGCTGGGCCGGCCCTGCCCTCACGCCCTAAGCCCTGGCCATGAGGGCGACGACCTCCTCAACAGCGGCGATGAACTCCTCGGGGGCCGCAAGGGGCTCAAGCCCCGCACGGAGGGCAGGCGCCGCCGCATGCAGAGCAGCACGTACGCCAGCTACTTTGTCACGGCGGTGGTGCCGACGGCGGCGGCGGCGGCGGCGGCGCCGGTCACCGTGTGCGCGCAGCTGGGATCGTGCCTGGCCAGCGTCACATCCACCGCCGGCACGCTCCTCGGCACGCAGCTGCTGGTGAGCCCCTACCCTTTTACGCATTGACTCCCACGCCCGCAGCCGCACCTTGCTTGCTTGCCGCCGGTCAGGGCTACACCGCGCGTGAGCAAAGGCAATTGTGGAGTTGAGTGGGTCCAGCAGTCATGGGCCCGCTGCACCGCAAACGCTTGTCTTTGGCCACAGGTGTCGGGCGTGCGCGTGGACACGTCCAGCTCTGTGAGCCTCGGCACCGCCTGCTCCGTCGCCACGACCACCGTCACGCAGGTCAGCGCACCCCAGCATGCGCAGTCACGTGGGGCGGGAAGGCAAGCAGGCACCGCCAGGGGCGCCGGGCGCCCACGCGCTTCCACTTCCTCCCTCGCCACCTTGCGGCTCTCGCCCACCATGAATGCGCCGCACAGGCGGGTGTGGGGACCAGTTGGTGTGTGTGCTGCGCGTGCTGTGCGTGCTGCAGGCGCTGTCGTCCGTGTACGCGGGGTCGAGCGTGACGCCGCTCAGCGACGTGCAGTGCGCGCTGAGCCTGCCGCCCAGCCCGCCGGCGCCCAGCAGCTTCCTCAACGACGGGCTCAGCCTCGCCAACGTGGCGCAGGCGCAGGTGCGGTGCTAGTGCTGATGGTGCTGATGGTGGTCCTGCAGACTGGCGGTGGGGACGGTGGGTAGGAGGCGCCAACGTGGCGCAGGCGCAGGTGCGGTGGTAGTGCTGGTGTTGCGCGCCGCCGGGCGGAACAGTGGGTGGGAGGCGCCAACGCAGCGCAGGCATGGGTGCGCGCGCTGCGCACGTGCTGTGTTCTGGCACGCGGTTGTGTGCCGGTGTGGATGCGGGCGGGCGGACGCCGGGAGTCGCCCGCCGCCGCTCCGCTTTCACCTCATCGCTCGCCTCTCCTGCGACCCAGCGTGCTTTGGGCTTTCGTCCACCCGCACCCAAAGCGTCCGCCACCCGCGTGCTTCGACGCGGCGCAGGTGCCCAGCGAGCCGACCGACTCGGCCATGGAGACCATCGTCATCATCCTCTGGGTCGCCATCCTGTGCGGCGAGCTGGTCGTCATCCTGCTAATCTTTGTGGTGCTGCGCTCGGCCTTCCGGCTCAAGACGCATCCCCCGCCCCTCGACCAGGTGAGGCGCCTGGTCGCTAGCCCGCCTGCCCATTGACCACGGCGCGGGGTTGTCCGTCGGGAGCAAGATCCCGCGTCCTGCAGGGCGGTGCAACTCATGCCCTCCTCGCTGTTCCTCTGGGGGCTTCGCACTGGGTCCACGGCCTGCTCCCGCTGCACGCCTTTCTGCGCCGCCCGCAGGCGCTGCTCCGCGCGCAGCAGCGCCAGCCCGGCTACGTCTCTGCGCCGCACATCACGGACGTGTACGCCGCCGTGGGCGCCGCCGGCGGCGCCGCGCTGCGCACGACCAACTTTGTGGGGCGCACGCGCGCCAGCACGCTGCAGATGGAGGCGGAGAAGCCCGGCGTGTGGGCGCGCATGTTTGGCGCCGTGAGCTTCAGCTCCAAGGTGGCGGCGGCGCCGCCCGCCAACCCCGCCATGCGCGGGCTCAACGTGGGGCTGTTTGCCGACGCGACGAGCACCAAGCGGCGCGGCGACGCCAAGCAGGGCGTCCGGGCGGTCGGCGATGTGGTGGAGGACAAGGAGGTGAGAAGGGCGCCTTGCCTGCGAGCGGCGCGCGCTGCTTTGCGAGGTCGAATCGATGTAGCTGCGATGTAGGCGCGTCACGGAGTGCGAGTCGCGCCACCGGCGCACCACCGCGCAGGAGAGCAAGCGGCCCAAGACGGCGTTCGAGACGCTGTCGCGCGCCTTCAGCGCGCTGACGGCGGCCACGGCCGGCAGCTTCGCCGCCGTGAGCGGCAAGTCGCAGGTCGCGCCACAGCCGCAGGCCGTGGGCGGCGCGGCCGGGTCGCCGGCCAAGCGCGTCAAGAGCCGAGCGGGTGACCCTCTCCTGGCGCCTCCGGTGCCGCGGTCGCAACCCAGCGCCTTTGCGCCCCCGCCGCCGGACGCCCTGGTGCCCGCGGGCGACCAAGGAGGCGGCGAGGCGCCGCCGCCCACCGCGCCGGACATGTCGCCGCGCCCGGAGACCGCGACGGCCGCGGCGGCCTCGCCAGCGTCAAAGACGCGGCCGAGCACGGTGGCGGCGTCGGCGGGGTCGTTCGGCAAGGAGAGCAGACCCACGACGGCCGCGCTCGCGGAAGACGAAGACAAGACTGCGTGAACGCCGGGCACTGCCACACATGGACGCTTCAGCAAGCACTGGCCACGTCGCTTTCCCACCGCCTGCCCCTGGGTTCTCGGCTGCGCATCGCCTCCTCTTCCATGCATCATGGCCCTTTTCTGGTGCACGCCTGGCTCCGCCTGCCTCGTGCTCCTCCTACGCTGCGGCTCTCGCTGCTTTTTGTTTCCTCATTCTCAGACTCGTTCCCTGTCCTTTCCCTGAACAGCCTGCACACAGCTGCACTGTGGCAGGGCTGTGGAGAGAGAGAGAGAGAGAGAGAAGAGGCGCAAAGTTGTTCTCACGCTGCGGCGGATGCGGTGGGTTTGCAGTTTGCGCGGTAGTACAGAGAGAAGACGGTGGGGGCGACTGAGCGCAGGGCCCCAGGCGGTGTGGAGAGGCAAGTGCCATGGCAGGTGTGCAGAGCAGCAAAAGGCACCGTACGTCGTCATCCGCCTGATCCCACACGCAAAGACGACAGGTGCGTCAGGCAGTGTGGGCATGTCGTCAGAAGCTGCTCCTTTCCAACGGGAGCGTGTGTTGAGCGGACAAGCGCAAGGGAGTGCGGGAGGGGGCGCGCGTGCGCGCGCGCGCGCGCGTGGCGCGCGCCTGCCTGCGTGCCAGCGGCGCGGGGAGGAGGGCGGGCGCCCCCGCTTCCCTCGCTGCGGCGCCCACGGGCAGGCGCGCGCGCGCGCGCGCCGCGCGCGCGTCGCTTGGCACTTTTCCCACGAGCGGCCTCCCTCACATTTCTCCCACGGGGGACGGCGGGCAGGGCGGGGAGGGGCGACAGGGTGGGGGCCAGCAGTAAGCTAGGCAGCGCAGACAGGGCGCGCTACGTTCTCCACGTCGCTCTCGTGAGACAGGGAGGGCAGCAGTGCCACAGAGTCAAGGCTCTCTCCTGCCACCACTGGGCACGCCCCCAACCCCCAGCCCGCCGCGTCCCCACAGCCTCCCCTCCCGTAGCCCGCGCGCCGTCGGTGGCGGCCCCCACGCTCACTCAAGTGCTGGTGTGGTTTTTTTGTCTACTCGCGCGAGCTGGCGGCACGCGCCGCCGCTGCCGCGCTGCGTTGGATCCTTAGGCGCAGCGCAAAGAGGCGGGGGGACGGAAAGGTGGTACGCGCCGATGGCGATAGAGCAGGGAGCGCCGCCGTGCCAGACGGGGGCAAACACGAGACGAGGCGGCACGACGCAACGCACGGCCGCAAGCTGCTCCTCCTCCTTTCCTAGTGCGCGCAGGCCGCGGGCGGAGAGCCCGCTGCCGGCCAGTCGCGCACGGGAAGGGGCGGGGGAGAAGGCGGCGCGGTCGTCGTCGTCGTCGGCGGCGGCGGTGCACTGTGAGACATTTTTGTGAGGTGAGCCGCGGCGCGGGACAAGACGGCAGGCAGGCAGGCAGGCAGGCAGGCAGGCAGGCAGGCAGGCTCACTGGTCAGCAGTACCGGTGGGTTTTTGGGCGCGTGTGCCAAAAGAGGCACACAGAGAGAGACGACGACCGCAGTCCATCTGCCTGAGTCCGGAGAGAAGAACGAACCCACACACACGTCGAACGCCGCGCTTCCAGGACCCTCCCTCCCGTCTACATCCCCGGTGGCAGCGCAGTCACAGTTGTGGGGGTGTGTTCCGTCAGGTCGCAGTCGCTCACGTTAGGTTAGGTCAGGTCTAGAGGCCAGTGCCGGCGCTCACTTTGGGGGGCCGGCGTCAGCGGTGCATCCGCCAGACTCCCCCAAGGAGGGCGGCGCAGGGCTGATGGTGGATTCATTCATTCGGCAAGGCACGGGGCGCCCCCTCCCCTCGCCGGCCCTCAGGCGCGGTGGCCCGTCAGTGGGAGTGCGGAAGGCGGGGGAGGGCGGCAGTGCGGGCTTGCAGTGAAGGAGCGGCCGCGCGTGTGAAGGGTGCGCGGCGGCGGCGGCGGCGGCAAGGCAGCACGCACGCCGTGTGCGGCAGCGGAGCGAGGCGCCGCCCCGCGGGGGCGCAGTGAGGACGGTAAAGCCCCCTGCCCGCGCCAAAGCAGAGGGGCGAAGCGGCGTCCAACCCTCGACCCGCGTGCGAGGGGGCAGTGCCGGGGTGGGTGGGTGGGCGGGTTGGCAGCGCTGCCCTTGGCCCCCAGAGGCCGTAGCAACAGGGGAAGTGTGGCGCTGCCTGGATCAGGCGGCCCAGGGCGGTGCCAGCGGCAAAAGAGTGATGTTTTCTTCCTTGGGTGTGGCACGGCCCACGGCAGCGAAGAGCGACAGACACACGTACACGGAGAGAGGGAGAGACGGAAGAGCCTGGGAAAACCAAACGGTTATTCTGCTGCAGCCAGTGTGCTGTGGGACCCCGGGACCCCACACGTTGCGGCAAAAGAGGCGGGAAGAGGAGGTGGGGCGGGCAATCGCGTCCGAGAGGCGCTCGCCACCTGCCGGGCTGCGGCCCGCCTGCCACCTCGCATCCGATCCCTGCCTCACACGAGCATCAATCCCCTCCCCTCCCCTTCAGAGTCCCCGCCCGGGCCCAGATCCAGCTCCGGAAACCCGGTCGAGCGCGCTCCCGCGCATGGTCCATGCGCGCCCTCAAGCCCTAGGCCGGGGGCACTCACGCGTCATGCCGACGGACGACAGGCAACCCCTCGCTTCGTACCAAGGAAGTCTCCTCTTGTGGGGAGCGGAGCGCCGCGCGGCGGCGCTTTAGATTAGACAGAGGCGAACGGGCGAAACGGGGGAGGGGGGTTTTGGATTGAGGCCGCCGGAGCAGCCGCCGTCTCATCGGAACCAGAGCGTAAAGCGCGCGCCGCCCCACACGCGCCATCGGCGCGACGTGGCGCGGCGCGCGGTTGGAGAGGTACCTAGCAGCAGGTGCAAACGCAAGCGGAGGGAGGGGGCGCGCGCGGTAGAGGTGGAGGGAATCCGCCGGGCACGCGACCGCCCCCGCTGCTGCTGCTTTTCCACTTGGGTGTGCGTGCGGTTTTCTGTATGCGGCAGAGAGCGCCGGTGGGGTGGGTGCGAGTTGGTGGGGGATGCGGCGCTGTCGTGTCATGGAGGGGAGGGAGAGGGCAGGGCAACGTCGCTCGCGCCGCCGGGAGCGGAGAGGGGAAGTCAAAGGGTGGTGCCGTGCGTGCGAGGGGCGCCCTCGGCGCCACCGGACAACGCTTTCCCCCGGCCCCGGGGGCCACAATGCCCGGCGCCGCACACCGGGAAAGGGGCAAGAAGGCGCAGAGCAGAGCAGGTGGAGGGATGGGCGCCAGGCAGGCCGCCGCCCTCAAGACACACGACAACGGAAGGAGAAGAGAGCGAGCGCAGGGGAGGCGGGAGGGGAAGAGCCAGGGAGGGAGACAGAGAGAGAGAGAGCGCTGGGGCCGCAGTCCAGCTTGAAGCGATGCGTTGCGTGCCGCATTTCCGGTCAACCCAAAGTGGGGGGGAAAGTCCTGATAGCCGCCATTTCAAGTGCGCGAAAACGACACGCGCGTCGCGTCCCCCCCCCCCCCGCCCTCACCCGCCCCCAGCCCGCCCGTTCATAACGCGGTCCTGCCGCCCTTCCTACGACCAGAGCGGGGGTTTTCTGTGCCGCCGTGCCCACCCCACGTGCGCGCGCCAGGCCGGCGTGAGGCGGGGGGGGGGGGGGCAAGCGGCGGCATCCGGGCGGGGCGGGAGGGCCTGAACTGGGCGCCTCACACCACCACCCACCACCACCGTGTTCCGCAGCAGGCGACACACGTCCCCCCAGCGCGCGCCTGGGGGGAAGCCCGGGGGCCACGCGCGTGTGAAGTGTGGCGGCGCCGTTGCGGGCGGCGGGCACGCCAAGAGGGACAGCCGAGAGGGGATGAGCACGGGGCGGGTCCAGGGGCACATGTGAGTGTACCGAATGGCCGCCCCTACGTCTTTCCCCTCCCTGCCTCCTCCTCCTCACCCTCCTCCTCCACGCGCAAAGGCCTCGCGCGCGCCGCATCCTGCCACAACACCAGCTGCCCGCCCGCGCTCGCGCGCCGCGCCTCACACGGCCTCGCACGGCCCTCCACAAGCGGGGCAAAAGGCACGAGTCAAGACGTCGTCGTCGCGCGCAGCACTCACTGAGGGCGAGCCTCTCTCTCCCCGCCTTCCAATCCACCTCCTCACAACGCGCCGGCAGGGCAGCCACGGGGCGCCTGGCAGGGCGGAAAGAGGGGCCGGCGGCGGCCGGCGAGCAGCACGATAGCGCAGCAGCAGGGGGGGGGGGCGGTGTCGCGGGGCCGTGTACAGGGAGGGGTGCACAGGGTGACGGCGCCACGTGTGAGAGGCTGCAGCACGCAGGGGCGGGCGGACCGCGACCCGCCTCAGAGAGAGAGGAAGAAAGAGAGAGGGAGAGGGACGGCTCGCGGGGCGGAGAGGCGCACCCGGCAGCCCGCCGATCCGAATCAAACACGACGCGGAAGGACAAGCCAACGTTTGCCGGCGGCGGCGGCAGCGAATGCGAGCGCCGCCGCCGTCGCTCTCTTCCACCCGCCCCCCCTCCCCGCACAGGCGTCCGCCGCCCTCCCCGCGCGACACCTCGCGACGCCGCTCAGCGCGCGCCGGCGCCGGCGGCGGCTTGCGCCTCGGCCTGCGCCTGCGCCCGCAGCAGCTGCTCCAGCTGCGACGGCGTCAGGCTAACCGTCATGTAGCCGCCGCCGGGCGCCGGCGTCTGCACCTGCACCAAGTGTTGCTGCTGCTGCTGCTGCGGGTGCGGGTGCGGAGCGGCGTGGACGGCGCGCGGCGAAGGCGCCGTGGACGCCGCGCCCGCGTGCGCCACATGCTGCTGCTGCGGGTGCGTGGCCGCCGGGTAGGAGGCCGGCGGCGGCCCTCCCGACGCAGCGCCGGCGCCGCCGCCCGACGCCGTGCCCGAGTGCGTGCGGCCGCTCAGCGTCGCCTGCTGCTGCTGCAGTGCCGCCGCCGCCGCCGCGTGGCCGCCGAGGAGGTGGTTGGGTGGGTTGGCAGGAGCGGCGGCGCCGAGCGACGCGGCGGGCGACAGCATGGCCTGCTGCTGCTGCGGCTGCTGCGGTGGCGGCACGCCGGCGGAGCCAGCCGGAGCCACCGCCGCGCCTGCCCTGCCCGCGCCCTGCTGCGGGAGCTGCTGCTGCGCGGGTGCGTGGCCGGCGGCGGCCAGCATGGCGTGCGCCTGCTGCGGCGTGAGGTACGTTCCGTGGCCGTTGGCGTCCACCAGCACGGCGCCCGAGCCGTCGCGCGACTGGACCAGCGTGGCGGTGCCGCCTCCACCGTGATGCTGCTGCTGCTGGAGCAGCAGCTGCTGAGCCTGCGGCGCCGCCGCGTACGCCGCCTGCTGCTGCTGCTCCTGTGCCTGCGGCGTGATGACGTACGTGTGGCCCGGAGGCGCCTGCTGCTGCTGTTGCTGCTGCGGAACGGTGAGCAGCTGCACTTGCGCCTGCTGCTGCGGCGGCGCGGCGGCGGCGGCGGTGGCGTTGCCGAGCGCGAGCATGGTTCCGTCGGGCTGCACGATGACGTGCTGCAGGAAGCAGCCGCCGTTGCCGTCCGGCACCAGCACCTGCTGCACCACCAACTGCTGCTGCTGCGGTTGCTGCGGTTGCACGGCCTGCATCACCACGCTGCCGTTGGGGCCGGCGGCAATCAGCTGCTGCTGCTGCTGCTGCGGGGGGCGGGCGAAGGCGGCGGCGGGGCCGCTGCCGGCGCCGCGCAGCTGAGGCGGCGCGGCGGCGGCGGCGGCGGCCAGCTGCGTGCTTTGCGTGCTGTCCGCCGAGTCGCGCTGGTCCTGCAGCTGCTGCGCCAGCACCCACTGCTGCTTGTGCTGCTGCTGCTGCGGCGGGTGCTGCTGCAGGTGCGGGTGGCCACCCGGCACCAGCAGAGCGGCCGGGCCAGGCGCCACCAGCTGCCCCTGGTGCTGCAGCAGCGCAGCCTCGTCCAGGTAAATCACCTTTGCCCCCGGCGAGGCCTGCAGACAATTCAATACACCGTCGCAAGGTTTGGACCTCGGTTCGCAAGCAAACAAGCAAACAAGACTTGACTTTTCCGAACAGAAAAGTGCAGCCAAAAGGACGCACCAGCAGCGCCGAGCCATTGTCCGCCGCCGCCGCGGCGGCCACGTACGCGCCGGGCTGCTGCGCCTGCTGCTGCTGCACCACGGCCAGCTGCGCCGGCTGCGGCTGCTGCGGCAGCGCCGCGCGCGCGCTGCCGTTGCCCGCCGCGTCGTCCGCCGCGCCCGTCACCGCCTGCGCAACCGCCGCCAGCACCTGCTCCTCCCGGCCCTTGGAGCCGCGCAGCAGGCCCCGCAGAACCCGCACCTCCTCGTCCGTCAGCCCCGTCAGCGCGCGGCGCCCGCCGGCGCGCGCGCCCGCCGCCGCCGCCGCCCCGCCGCCGCCGCGGTGCCTGTCCCCGTCGCCCCGGCCGCTGGTGCTGCTGCCGTGCGCGCCGCCGCCGCCGGGTCCAGCAGGCTCGTCACTTGGGAGGTCGTCGTCTGTGTCGGAGGGGTCGCCGCTGCCCAGGCGCTGCTTGAGCGTCTCCTGCAGCTTGCGGGCGCGCGCGGCGGCGTGGCGCTTGCGGCGTCG
>VFQP010003555.1_pt1 | contig 15711 bp, 15 predicted proteins | sample 3512351 | NCBI WGS metagenome assembly VFQP01 (sample SAMN10412372, study PRJNA504923) | tailings metagenome | isolation source: Relicate 1 Philex TSF1 revegetated site | place: Philippines: Tuba, Benguet | collected 2017-08-29 | reverse complement strand
CGCTCAATGGTGGAAAGGGCTGTGTAAGGGATGTGATTGAGAAGGTGCTGAAACTGAACGGTCATTGGGGTGAGGATAGTTCTGTACCCTCCCGTTAAGTGCTGTAAAACAACTGATGTTTCACTCATAAATTCAACACTTGAAGTTAAGCGCTGCATTTTTGCGTCTGGTGAGATGGCCCAATCTCCTCTTCATTGCACTCACCCAGGTGCTGTTCGAGTATTGTGTGTATGAACGGGTATATGGTCCCGGCGATCGCACGCAGTTCCTCTTCATTATGCTCGCATCAATCTGTATTGCTGCTGCAGGTAATATCATCAACGATTATTTCGACCTCAATATCGATCAGGTGAATAAGCCCGATAAAGTGGTGGTGAATACCGTGATCAATCGCCGATGGGTAATATTCTGGCATATGTTCCTGAGTATGCTCGGACTATTCTTCACGAGTTATGCATTTCCGCTGGCGCAATACTGGCACCTGGTATTGGCCAATATGGGCAGCATATTGTTGTTATGGTTCTATTCTACCAACTTTAAAAAACAACTGCTTATTGGTAATGTGATTATTTCCCTGCTAACAGCATGGGTGATTATGATACTCTTCTTTGCCAAACAACCTTTACAGGCTAACTTTTTTGCCACAGTAGGCCATAATGAGATTCGCTTTTTCCGGCTTGCCATTCTGTATGCAGGCTTTGCTTTCATCATTTCATTAATCAGGGAAGTAGTGAAAGATGTGGAAGATATGGAAGGCGACAGGCGATATGGTTGCAGAACCATGCCCATTGCCTGGGGGGTAAATGCAGCCAGGTTATTCGTGGCAGTATGGCTGATTGTGCTGATTGCCGTGCTCATTATTTTGCAACTGTATGTGCTGCCAATGGGCTGGTGGTATAGTGCGCTCTATTGTGTTATAGCCATCATTATTCCATTAATCTGGATACTGGTCAAGTTATTCAAAGCTACCACACCAGCCCATTTTCATCGGCTGAGTACCATGATCAAAGTGGTGATGCTTACCGGCATACTTTCCCTGCTATTTTTTAGATTCTATAGTTAGTTGATCCATAAGTATTGATATCATGCATACCATACCACAATTTATCCTTGCTTCTCAGTCGCCTCGCAGAAAAATGTTATTAGAGTGGGCTGAACTGGATTTTGAAGTGATTGTACGGTCAACCGATGAACAGTTTCCCCATGCGCTGGCAATGCCAGATGTGCCCGTGTACATTGCACGTGAAAAAGCAAATGCTGTTAAAGCTTCTTTGTTTGATAACGATCATCGATTGGTGCTGGCTGCCGATACAATTGTGGTACTGGGTGATCAGGTTATTGGTAAACCCACAGATAGGGATAATGCGATTGATATTTTAAACCAACTCTCCGGTAATGAACACCAGGTGATTACTGGTGTGGTCATGTTATGGCAGGGTAGGGAATATGCTTTCTCTGATACAACAAGGGTACGATTTCATGAGCTTACCCATGAGCAACTGGCTTTTTATGTTGACAAGTATAAGCCATACGATAAAGCAGGTGCTTATGCCATTCAGGAGTGGATTGGTGTAGTTGGTATACAGCGTATTGAAGGTGATTTTTATAATGTGATGGGCTTGCCGGTGAGTCGCATTTTGCAGGTTTTTCAGCAACTCTTCCCGCACTAAGATCAGGTAGAACCCGCAACTGATGCTGGGTTATTTTCAGGGCTCAATGAATATCATCATGAATGAGCGCCTGCTTCAATATATATGGCAATTCCAGTTGTACAAACAACAAGAACTATTTACAACCGAAGGGCATGCTCTGCAAGTCATACATCGCGGCACCTGGAACCATGATCAGGGGCCTGATTTTTTATGTGGACAGGTACGCATTGAGGAAGCTGTTTGGGTGGGTAATATTGAATTGCATGTGCAGTCATCCGATTGGTTCAAGCATGGTCATACACATGACCTGCACTATGCCAATGTGATCCTGCATGTGGTATGGGAAAATGATCGGCCGGTGGTAGATGGGAATGGAAGGGTTATTCCCACCCTTGTATTGGAACACCTGGTACCCTATTTTTTATTGCAACGGTATGATGAGATGGTGAATCATATGCAGTTAGTGGCCTGCGATCCTTACCTGCCGGCTATGAATGAATTATCCTGGTTTGCCTGGAAGGAAAGGCTGGCTTTTGAAAGGCTCGAAAGGAAAACGCGCTCGCTCCTGGCACAGTGTTCGGGACGATCTATTCACTGGGAATCATTGTGGTGGCAGCAACTGGCCGCAGCATTCGGCAATCGTATCAATGCAACACTATTTCAATGGGTGTGCAGCTCGCTTGATCTGACCGTGTTATTGCGGTATAATGACCGGCCTGATTTGCTGGAGGCATTGTTCATGGGACAGGCTAACCTCCTCGAAAGATCGTTTACAGATGTGTATCCCCAACAGTTGCAAAAGGAATACCAGCATCTAAAGCATAAGCATCGTTTAGAAAGAACAACCATAATGCCTTCTTTTTTACGGATGCGACCGGCTTCTTTTCCTACCATCCGCTTATCGCAGTTGGCCATGTTGCAATGCCGGCACCCATATTTACCTGCCTTAGTCAGGGAAACATCCACACTCAGGGAAGCCATGGCTTTCTGCAAAATCAAGGCATCGGTTTACTGGAATGATCATTATGTATTCGATGAGCAGGCTCCCCGGCATGCCACGTTTATTGGCACACAAATGTGTACGCATATTTTTTTGAATGCGGTTATTCCCATGTTATTCCTGCAGGGTTGGCAACAAAATGACCAACGGCTGAAGGATAAAGCTATTCAGTGGCTGTATGCATTGCCACCAGAGCATAACCGGTATACCCGTTATTGGCAAGATAAGGGCATCAGCAACCGAAACGGACTCGATTCACAAGCATTGCTTGAACTGAATACGCAATATTGTGTTAATAAAAAGTGTCTCGACTGCGCCGTAGGCAACAAATTGATCCGTTAATGGGTCAATTTGTTGAGGTGCCACCCAGTTAAAGGCAAAGTCAAGTTCCAGGTCTGGATGCAGTGAACGTTCAACCGGACAGGTACGTGCCGTTCTTTCAAGGATTTCCCTGGTTTTTTCATCAGGATAGAGTCCTTCTGGGAAATAAACATGAGCGATGATCTTTCCGATACGACGGGGATCTGCGTACATGATTTTGGTCGTATCTACACGGGTGCCATCAAGGTCGAAACCCATGGTACGGGCTTTGATGGCCATCGTGGTCACCATGCAGGCACCCAGTGCCGTGGCCACCAGGTCGGTAGGGGAAAAACGCTCACCCTTACCCTGGTTATCGGTTGGTGCATCGGTTTCAATGGCAGTACTGCTTTGCAAATGAGTAGCTACTGTTCTTAGTTCACCTTTATAAATAATTTGTGAAGTCATTGCGTGTTTTTGGCATAAATTTACAAGTAACTAATCAAATGGAAGTGAAGAAGCTACTCATAATCACCTGTCTCCTCGGTGCAACAGTTGTATCAGCACAACAGGTAACCCAAAATTCAGATGTATTGTCGGAAAAAGCCAGGAAAAAGGCTGAGCGAAGGGAGCGAATCAACCAGTTGATCAAACAGGAAGAAGAAGGTGCTCTGATTTATAATAAGCAAAATGCCTATGGCTTTAAATTCAATAGCGACGGCTGGGGAATTTTTTATGAGCACGGCAAATACAAAAATATCAACACGACCAATCTGTGGTGGCTCGAATTCGGTGAGCGTAAACACCCTAAAGAGGAAAAAGCACCCACTTTCAACTCTGCAGGCGGTTTCCTGATCCTGTCCAGCTACATTTTCGGGAAAAGGAATAATTTCTATAACCTGAAGTTCGGCCTTGGCCAGCAAAAGCTCATTGGCGGCAAAGGAAATAAGAATGGTGTGGCTGTTTCTGCTATTTATGGCGGTGGACTTACAATTGGTATGCTCAAACCTTACTATCTCCAGGTAAGGGATTCATTAGGCTTTTCACAACAGGTTAAATACAACAATAACGACAATGTATTCCTCGATCCCGGGGTGATTTTAGGACGTGGCAGCTTCACAAAAGGCTTTGGTGAAATGAAATTTGTGCCAGGCGTGCACGCCAAAACAGCTCTTCGATTCGATTATGGCCGGTATAATGAGCTGCTTTCAGCCATTGAAGTTGGGCTTAATGCAGAGTTTTATGCCAATAAAATGCCCATCATGCTCCTGAATAAGGAAAAGAATTTCTTCTTTAATGCCTATGTAGCCCTCACTTTTGGTAAACGAAAGTGACCTATTTTTGTAATTCATAGTGAATCACTGTCTTTGGATGTGCTTGGTCACCTCCGAAGACTAAAATGAGGCGTTACATGCAAGAATTACCTGTTGTTTCAAAGATCGATCCCAGTACTTACAACACACAGCAACCATCATGGCTCCGTGTTAAACTTCCCATAGGTGAAAGTTATACACATGTTCGCGGTTTGGTAGACACCCATAAGCTCCATACCATTTGTGAAAGTGGTAATTGCCCCAATATGGGCGAATGCTGGGGCGAGGGTACTGCTACTTTTATGATCCTGGGAAATGTTTGTACCCGTAGCTGCGGTTTTTGTGCAGTTGCTACTGGTCGCCCACTCCCTGTTGATTGGGATGAACCCCAGCGTGTGGCCGAAGCCATTCACCTCATGAAAGTGAAACACGCTGTACTTACCAGCGTTGATAGAGATGAACTGAAAGATGGTGGCTCTATCATCTGGCATAATACCATTAAAGCCGTAAAGAACCTCAACCCCGATACCACACTCGAAACCCTGATTCCCGATTTCAAAGGGAATGCCGATCAGGTTGAGCGTATTATTGATGCTGCACCGGAAGTGGTAAGCCATAATATGGAAACTGTTGAGCGCCTTACCCGTCAGGTAAGGGTGCAAGCCAAATATCACCGTAGCCTCGAAGTGCTTAACCTCCTTAAAAAAGGTGGTATGCGCACCAAAACAGGTATGATGCTCGGATTGGGTGAAACCAAAGAAGAAGTGGTACAAAGTATGCGCGACCTGGTAAATGTAGGCTGCGATGTACTAACCCTCGGTCAATACCTGCAACCTACCCGCAAACACCTGACTGTTCAGCGTTTCGTACACCCCGATGAATTTGCTGAGCTGCGTGAAATAGGCTATGAATTAGGGTTTGATTATGTAGAAAGCGGCCCCTTGGTTCGCTCATCTTACCACAGTGAAAAACACGTAATACCCGGTTGGGGTAAAAATAAATGGATGGAAGAAAAAGCATTATCCGCTTCCATGTAATAACTTTCAAACCGGCTCAATAATGGGCCGGTTTTTTATTGCTGATCTTCTATGAGAAAAATCTTTATCCTGCTAACCATACTATTATCCGCTGCGGGTTTATGTGCACAACAGGTTTGGGAAAATATGGATGCGGGGTTTCAGCCCTTGCCAGCATCCATGCATGTTTATCGTTCTACAACTACCATTGATGGTAAACCCAATATTGCCTGGTATGTGAGCATTGATCTGAAAGACAGGAAGCTCAATCTTACCACAGCCATCGGTAATGGGGAAAGATTTACTCCCTCACAATACCAGGAGCAACTGAATAATCAACCCTTATTGGTCATGAATACCACTTTCTTTGAGTTCGTGCACAACAGCAACCTCAATGTGGTCATCAAAGAAGGTAAGATGCTGGCCTATCAGCAACATAGTATAGCGGGTAAGGGCAAGGATACCCTAACGTATCGGCATACATTCGGGAGTGCTATTGGCATTGACAGAAAGGGCCGGGCCGATGTGGCATGGCTTTACACCGATACAGCAGCAGGTTTTGCTTATGCAAGCCAGCAGGTGATTCCTTTTTTCAAAGATAGCCTTGCCGATCCGCCGGCTTCATTAATGAGATCGAAGGGCAAGTTCTTACCCTGGAAAATGAAAACAGCCGTAGGAGGTGGTCCCGTTTTACTGCAGGGAGGAAAGATTCTGATCACCAATAATGAGGAAATAAAATTTGCTGGTCAGGCTATACAGGATAAACATCCCAGAACAGCAATGGGATATACGGCAGATGGGAAACTGATTTGTATGGCAGTTGAAGGGCGCTTTCCCGGCAAGGCCGAAGGTGCTACCCTCAAAGAATTGGCGGCGATGTTACAGGAACTGGGTTGCGTAGAAGCTTTAAATCTCGATGGCGGAGGCAGTAGCTGCCTGCTGGTTAACGGCAAAGAAACCATTCAACCCAGCGATAAAACCGGTCAGCGCCCGGTACCCGCCGTATTCATCATCCTCCCCAAATAACCTTTGTGCTCACCTTTGTGTCCATAGTGTCCTTTGTGGTTAACTATCTCTTTGACGTTTTGCATGCCTGCAGATTATGCAAGCATTTTTGAAACCACAAAGGACACTATGGACACAAAGGTGAGCACAAAGGTTATTTTTCCCAGACGAGTGCCGATGCGCCAAGAATGGCCGCATCAGATTCTTTGAGATGACTCACGAGGATCTTTACTTTATTCTGGAATACCTGAATCAGATTCTGCTCCATGCTTTCACGGGTAGGCTTTAGAATGAGATCACCCGCTTTGGTTAGTCCGCCGAACAATACGATCGCTTCCGGACTGGAGAACATCACGAAATTGGCCAGGGCCATGCCCAGTATATTGCCGGTATATTCGAATATCTCTTTGGCCAGAACATCACCTTTCATGGCAGCATCATATACTTTTTTGGAGTCGATTTCTTCCTTCGGAACACCCCTGAGTAAACTGGGCTGATCACTTTGTTCCAGCAGTTCGAGGGTGGTTAACCGCACACCGGTGGCAGACGCATAACTTTCCAATGATCCCCTTTTTCCCGTACCCTCGTGTAAGCGTCCGTTGGGGATAATGATGGTATGGCCCAATTCACCGGCAAATCCATCATGTCCGTATACCAATGTGCCATTGGCTACAATACCACTGCCCACACCGGTTCCCAGTGTAATCATGATAAAGTCCTTCATACCTTTTGCTGCGCCATACATCATTTCACCGATGGCTGCTGCATTGGCATCATTGGTGAGGGTAACGGGGAGCTTGAATTTATCGGCAACCAGTTTAGACAAAGGGATGATGCCCTTCCAGGGAAGGTTGGGGGCGTATTCAACCGTGCCGGTATAAAAATTACCATTCGGAGCGCCCATGCCAATACCTTTCATCCGGCCAAATCCGCCGGCTTTTTCAATGAGTACTTTCAGGCGTTCATACAGTTCATCAATAAAGCCTTCTACACGATCATGAGTACGGGTCGACATTTCATCAGAGAACAATACATTGCCCACTCTGTCTACGATGCCGTATTTCGTTCCTGTTCCGCCAATATCAATACCAATAGCTAAAGATTCCATACATGAAAATTGTTACCATCTTTTTACAGATGGTATAATGAGTCAATTGAGGTGCTAAGTTACGATGCGTCAGGATTAATGTCCGCCGCTTACCTGTGCATCAAAATCAAGTCCTTGAGAGCGCAATACGCTTTTGAGCTTGATGGCCAGAAATGCCAGAAAGGCAAAACAGCCTGCAGCCAGCAGGTAAGATTGATGCATACCCACACCCGACAGGTCACCGATGGCACCCTGTAATGGTGGAATGATGGCACCACCCAGGATCATCATGATCAGGAAGGCCGATCCCTGGCTGGTATATTTACCCAGTCCGCCTACACCTAATGAAAAGATACAGGGCCACATAACAGAACAGCAAAGGCCTCCAGCCATTAGTGCGTAAACAGAAATAATACCATTGGTGAATACACCAACCAGCATGGCAATAGTGGCCAATAAGGAAACCACCAATAATGTCTTAACCGGTTTTTCCTGTCCTATGAATAAGGCTGCAATAGCAATCAATATACAAACCGCATAACCGAAGAGGTCACTGATATCACTACCGTACAAGTTATTTACCCATAATACGACCCCAAATGCTACAAAGGGCACGACCAGAGTCATGATCCGTTTCATGGTAGGGGAGAGATTGAATACGCTGATGGCACCTGTCCACCGGCCAATCATTAAACTTCCCCAGTACAGGGAAACATATTTCGAGATTTGGCTTTCATCAAGTCCCAATTCTGTGAGGTAACCCGGTTGTTTGAGTAGTGCGCCGAAATTATTGTCGATGGTAACTTCCACTCCTACATATACGAAGATGCCCAGCATGCCATAAATGAGTTGCTGGTACTTCATAGCACCCCATCCTTCATTGTTTTTTACAGCGCTGGCATTGGAGTAAAATAATATGCCAATGACCGATACCAGTGAAATGAACAGCAATGTGAGCTTGGGCACATCGGTCAGTTGTCCTACAACGATTACCGCTCCAATCAATAAGGTCATCACCATTAATGAGCCGGCTGCCTTATTCGCCTTCTCAAATTTTTCATCATTCTTGCCATCGGGCAGTTTGGAGAAGCTAAAGAAGAGTGCCACTACGGCAAATACACCCGCAACGATCATGTAAAGGGTGTTTACATTGGTAACGGTCACTTCTGCATGCTCACCACCCAGTGAACCGAACAGGAACATACTTACAATGATTGGTCCCAAAGTGGTACCCAGTGAGTTCACGCCACCTGCCAGATTCAGTCTGTGGGAGCCCGTAGATGGATCACCCAGTGAAATGGCAAAAGGTTGCGCCGAAGTTTGTTGCAGGGAGAAACCCAATGCGACCACAAAGAAAGAGGCAAGGATGGCTGGAAATGAATTGGCATTGGCCGATGGAATGATCAGCAAAGCACCTGCCACCGAGATCCAAAGCCCGTAAATGATACCCTTCTTGTACCCAATTTTATTGAGGATATCATATCCCAATACATTGGAACAAATAAAGAGGAGTAATGAACCAATAAAATAGGCTCCATAGAATGCAGAGCCAATTAACTGCGATTGGAATTGGTTCAGGTTGAAATGTGTTTTACAAAAGGGAATGAATATGCTGTTCGAGGCAGCAATGAATCCCCAGAAGAAAAATACCATGACAAGGGTAGCTAATGCACCCGTGTTGGTTGGTTGTTTGGCGTTAGTCATGTCAATCGTTTGTCGTTTGTCGTTTGTCGTTTGTATTAAGCGCAGTGAAAATACTGAGAAAATGAGCGTTTTTGACAAATTTATTCTCCGGATGGCCGGTGGAATATCCTGGCCTGGTCTATTGAATGTTTTATCATGATTCGCTGAACCATAGCAGTTGCCTTATTTGCCTTAACTGAAGCTGCAATAGTTGGTCATAAATCTATCAAATAAAATGTAAACCATCCCCGGACGAGGAAAATTTTTAAAGTAGAATTTGATGGTAGCGTTTTAGTTCCTAACTTGAAAGCAAATCAATCGACCAAGGAATTTCATGGAGATCATACATATTAGTGCGGAATGCTATCCGGTTGCCAAGGCGGGTGGGTTAGGAGATGTGGTAGGAGCGCTTCCAAAATATCAGGTTAAAGCTGGTCATATTGCCAAAGTGGTCATGCCCATGTACAGGACCAAGTTCCTGTATGAGCATGAGTGGACTGTAGATTTCAAAGGGCAAACCAATTTGGGTAACTGGTTCTTTGATTATACGGTGATTAAGGAAAGTAATAACCAACTGGGTTATGACCTCTATCTTATTGATATCAACGGGTTACTCGACCGCCAAAAGATATATGGGTATGATGATGATGCGGAACGGTTTACCGCTTTTCAGATTGCTTTTGTAAACTGGATGTCGCACTGGGAACACCATCCCGATGTGGTGCATTGTCATGATCACCATACCGGGTTAATTCCTTTCATGATGCAGCATTGCTATGACTATAGTCAGTTAAGGAATATTGCTACTGTGATCACCATTCATAATGCCCAGTACCAGGGGTGGATGGGTTGGGATAAAAGCCGTTATATTCCCAGATGGGATCTTTGGAAGAGAGGCATGCTGGATTGGAATGAAACCATCAATCCCCTTGCCGCTGGCGTGAAATGTGCGGGTAAAGTGACCACAGTGAGCTGGAGTTATATGGAAGAATTGCGAAGCAGTGCCAATGGATTGGAGAAGCTATTCCAAATGGAAAGAGCAAAATGTGTGGGTATCCTGAATGGTATTGATCATGAAGTATGGGATCCGGCAACGGATCCATATCTGGATAAGAATTTTACCCACAAAACAGTTGCTGCCGGCAAACAGCAGAATAAAAAAGCACTGTGTGAACGTTTTGGTTTTGATCCTGAACACCCACTATTTGTTTTCATAGGCCGTTTGGTAGGAGAGAAGGCGGCAGATGTATTGCCAGATGCCATTCGTACTGCTATTCAACAAACCAATGGAACAGCCTCTTTCCTGGTATTAGGTAGTGGCGATACAAATGTTGAATGGCAGTTTCAGCAAATGAAAGAACCCTATGCCGGCGTATTCAATGTGGTTATCGGCTATGATGAAACACTCAGCCATTTGATGTATGCAGGTGCAGATTTTTTACTGATGCCCAGCAGGGTTGAGCCTTGCGGACTGAACCAGATGTATGCCATGCGTTACGGAACGGTTCCCATGGTCAGAAGTACCGGAGGTTTGCAGGATACCGTGGTTGATATGGGTGATCATGAAGGATTCGGAATCCGGTTTAATCATGCAAGCATTGGTGATATTGCCTATTCAGTAAGCAGGGCTGTAAATGTGTACAAGGATACCAAGCAACTTAACTGGATGCGGCAGCATATGATGAAGATCGATCACAGTTGGGAGAGTACGGTAGAGCAGTATATCAATGTGTACAAGAGTTTACTATAACCAATAGGGAAAAGCCAAGACACTGATGTGAATGACACTTTCCCGTATCAAATAAACAAGCAAAAGAAGCCATATGATGAGTATTTCAAAATCAGTGTTGGCCGTGATCCTGGGTGGAGGAGCCGGTACCCGCTTATATCCCTTAACAGCCAGCAGGTCAAAGCCTGCTGTACCTATTGCAGGTAAGTACCGATTGGTAGACATACCCATCAGTAACTGTATTAACAGTAACATAAACCGCATGTTTGTGTTGACGCAGTTTAATTCTGCCTCTCTCAACAAGCATATCAAGAATACCTATCATTTCAGTGCTTTCAGTACCGGATTTGTAGATATCCTTGCTGCAGAACAAACACCCGATAATCCGGGCTGGTTTCAGGGCACTGCCGATGCCGTTCGTCAATCGCTCAGACATATTTCCAATATGGATTTTGAGTACACCCTGATATTGAGTGGTGATCAGCTCTATCAAATGGATTTCACAGAAATGCTGCAACAGCATAAAGCAAAAGGTGCAGATATTTCTATTGCTACCATACCTGTTAATGAACGTGATGCACCAGAATTCGGGATATTGAAAAGCAATGAAGAAAGTTATATTACTTCCTTCATTGAAAAACCTAAGGCTGAGCTACTCCCAGAATGGGTAAGTGATACCGGAACCGAAATGCAGGCACAGGGGCGTAATTACCTGGCATCAATGGGTATTTATATTTTCAGTCGCAAAGCACTCTATCACCTGCTGAATGAAGTGCATCCGCAAGCGACAGATTTTGGTAAGGAAATCATACCCAACTCGATTGAAACATATAAAGTGGTTAGCTTTCAGTACGATGGTTATTGGACTGATATCGGAAATATCTATTCATTCTATGAAGCCAACCTTGCACTAACACAGGAAATTCCGCCCTTCAACCTCTTCGATAACCGCAAAACAGTATACAGTCGTGCCCGCATGTTGCCACCGGCAAAGATCAGTGGTACCACACTCGAAAAAACCATCATTGCTGAAGGTTCTATCATTAATGCCAGCAGGGTTGAGCAGAGTGTTGTGGGTATTCGTTCCCGTATTGGACATGGCACCACCATTGTGAACAGTTATATCATGGGTAATGATTACTACGAAACACTCGAGGATATGGCTGCCGATATTGAAAAGGGAATACCCCGTATCGGTATAGGCGAGCGCTGTTATATCAAGGACGCCATCATTGATAAAAACTGCCGTATTGGTAATGATGTGAGGATCAACGGGGGTAAACACCTGGCTAATACCGATCATGCGCTATATTCTGTTAAAGATGGTATTGTAGTGGTGAAGAAACTGGCCATATTGCCGGATGGATTCGTGATATAAGAAGCATCGTGTAGTCCTTTTATAGACCTTGTGTCTTTGGTGGAAACGTTGATGATGTAATGCATCAGCCAATGTTGTAATGCTACCACGAGGTATATTCAATAACTAAACCTGGGCCTGTTCATCATTTGATAGGCCTGAATTATATTGCGCCTATGACCACTTCTATTATTATTACCGTTTGTGTACTGATACTACTTGCTTATGTATTTGATTTGAGTGCAGCACGTACCCGTATTCCTTCTGTAGTATTACTGCTGTTACTAGGTTGGCTGTTGCAACAACTTACTCACTTTCTGGATATCCGGATTCCGGATATGTCTTCCTTATTGCCTGTTTTGGGAACGGTAGGACTAATACTCATTGTATTGGAAGGGTCGCTGGAACTGGAACTTAATAAGAAAAAGCTGGGTATGGTGAAGAAGTCTTTCTTTGTTTCATTCTTCCCTATTCTTGCGTTTGGCCTGTTATTAGCGTGGATCATTTCCTACTATCAAGGGTACGATTACAAGCAAACACTCATGAATGTATTGCCACTTGCTGTGATCAGCAGCGCTATTGCCATTCCGAGTGCGAGAAATATGAACCAGTTTGAAAGGGAGTTTATTACCTATGAAAGCAGTTTGTCGGATATCATTGGTGTGATCTTCTTCAATTTTGTGGCTTTTCATGAAGTGATCAATGCTGCAGCTTTCTTAGAGTTTGGCTGGCAAATGATTTTGATCCTGATTATTTCACTGTTGGCCACCATCGGACTCTCTTACCTATTGAGCCGGATTAATCACCATATCAAATTCATTCCCATTATGGTATTGGTGATCCTGATTTATACCATTTCCAAAATATATCACTTGCCCTCCTTATTATTCATTTTGTTATTCGGAATTTCTCTGGGTAATCTGGATGAGTTCAAACGATTCAAATGGATTGCACTCTTAAAACCCGAAAGCCTGGATAAGGAAGTTCATAAATTCAGGGAAATTGCAGTAGAAGCGGCATTTGTAATTCGAACCTTCTTCTTTATTTTATTCGGTTATCTCATTGAAACATCGGAGTTGCTGGATTCTTCCACTTTGTTATGGTCGGGTATAGTGGTAGCCCTGATATTTTTAGTGAGAGCGATACAGCTTAAAATATCCAGGTTGCCTTTGTTTCCGCTGCTTTTTGTAGCACCCAGGGGCCTGATTACCATCCTGCTATTTTTGTCGATAGAACCCGATAAAACATTGCCATTGGTCAATAAATCACTCATTATTCAGGTAATCATCATCACAGCATTGATTATGATGGCTGGTATGTTTGGTGTAAAAAGACCTCAACCCTTAAAAACGAACGATCATGCAACCAACCCTGAAACTCCATGAGATAGAAACTGGTGCTGCTGATGTTTCCGACAGTGGGGCTTTTTTATCAGCCTTATTACAGCAATCGCCAAAAGTGGCTACAGATGGATTACAAGTATTCTCCTCGGGTATACAAGGCTTAGATATTAATGTTTCCCGTCACCTGCCAGCAGGTAAAACAAGGATCAGTTTGCTCACGAATGATCTTAGGGGTATAACGGATCGTTTATTAGCGATGAACCTGCCTTTTGAAGGACCATATGAGTCTCATTTAGGTATGTTGTCCATTCGGTTTGAGGGGAAGGATGGTTTGGAATGGGTCATCAATACCCCCACCGACCAATCACCCGAATGGCTGCAGGCATAGGGCTATTGGCATGGTTTATTCTGCTATTCGTCCGGTAGTGTGAAAATAGAAGCCTGGTCGTTAGATTATCATTACCTTCCGGAGAAAAGGACCGTTCGTCATGTCTGAAAAGTTATCATCCCCCCGCCAGCAACAAGCCAAAACACTCAGAAGTTTTAGAAAAATACATCGCATCACAGGAGCTTTCCTCTTCGTATTCTTTTTCATTGTTGCCGTTACGGGTTTGTTACTGGGCTGGAAAAAGAATTCAGGAGGTTATCTTCTGGCTAAATCATATAAGGGTCGCTCTGCCAATACAGCAGACTGGCTGTCAGTCGATAGCCTGAAACACAAGGCCATTCTGTCTTTACAAGCAATCGATTCCTCCCTCGATACAACGGTGGATCGAATCGATTTTCGATCTGAGAAGGGTATGGTGAAGTTCCTTTTTGTAGGTCATTTTACCGGGTTGCAATTGGATGCAAGTACCGGTGAAGTGTTACATATTGAAAAAAGAAGGGCCGACTTCATCGAGAAAATTCACGATGGGTCGGCCGTAGATCATTATTTGGGAATAGAAAAGGGAACTTTTAAACTGATCTATACCACTATTATGGGATTAGCATTGGTGGTATTCACAATTACCGGTTTTTGGTTATGGTATGGTCCTATACTTATGCGTAAGCAGGCGAAGGCATAAGGCCCTTGCTATAAGGAGAAGTTCCATAAGTTACGGGCCCCATATTTACCCCAATCCTTCATGGCTTTTGATAAGTCGGCAGTCATCTGTTTCCAACTGGTCTTCTTACCCTTTTGTTTAGGTGCAAGTTGTTCATTGGTTGGCTCAATTAATTCTACTTTGGTTGCAAACCAGGTAGTGCTGAGTCTGGGTACGGCAAGGCCAAGGATCATGCCCGGCAAACCGCCAAAACTTTCGGGGCCGCTACCAACGAGAATCTGGTCTGTATAGAAGGCAACAACATATACCGAGTCACAGATTTTTGTAATGGCTTTCTTACAATCAAACCCTGCAATATTCCTTGTTTCATCGGTAATACGCCATTCAAGATTACGTACACTGTCTTGTAACAAATAGGTTTGCTCGAATACATCCCTTTGTATAGATACTGCATTCTTCTGAAGATCCTGGATTACGATGTCGGTTTCAGAAGGTTTATTTCCCAGGTATTTATTATCCTTGTTTTCTTTTGCGAGCTTGTACACAGAACGTTCCCCATTAAACGAGAGTTCATAATAATCGGTGATCATTTTGGGGTACATTTTTCTGATCTCCGAAGTCCATGTATTCTCGCCTTCTGCATCCAATTCACTATGTTGATTGGTGCGCTTTTCAAATTCAATCTTTCCTGAACTCAGGAACCTTGTTTGTGCAATGGAGGCAAAATGAATCAAGCTAACCCCCAGTATCAGTAATAAAGTCTTTTTCATGTTTTATTTTTAATCAGTTGATCATGTACATTACCATTCTACCGGTTTACCATTCTTGCTGAAATTATACGCAAGTGTAAGTAACCATACCCTCCTGATGTTCTGACGGGAGGTTTCGGTAATGAAGTTGGTGCTGATATTACGTTGAATATTCTGGTTATTGTTGAACAGGTCATTAACAGAGGCAATAACTTCAAAAGCCTTGCTCTTGCCAAATGTTTTCTTGAGTGAACTGTTTACGAGGTACACATTACTGTTTCCTGCAAATACACTGGTACGCTGGTACATGGTGATTTGTGCATCGGTTGTAAAGTAGATGTCGGCAGGTAATTTCCAGCTAAAATCAACATAAGAACTGTATGACCAATATTGAGTAACCACACCTGGTCTGATAGAAGAGGTAGATCGGT
>VFQP010003554.1_pt1 | contig 15714 bp, 17 predicted proteins | sample 3512351 | NCBI WGS metagenome assembly VFQP01 (sample SAMN10412372, study PRJNA504923) | tailings metagenome | isolation source: Relicate 1 Philex TSF1 revegetated site | place: Philippines: Tuba, Benguet | collected 2017-08-29 | reverse complement strand
ACCTGATAACTACTCCTAACATTATTTAGATGACTATTTTAATCTAAAGGTCCTTTGTGGTTTCAAATCTGCTTGCACTATCTGCAGGCTTGCAGAACGTCAAAGAGATATTAAACCACAAAGGACACAAAGGGCACAAAGGGGAACACAAAGGTATAGGAGATGGAACAGACAACTACGGTGAAGAGGTTTTATGAGAATATATTGGGGCAGGAGTGTAAACTCATTGACCACCTCATGGAAGATGGGGGGAATATCGGGCATTTCAATGTGTTTAATGTAGCCGACCTGCATAAACTCTGTAGGAATAAGCCCGGTATGCCCTATAGCCGCCGCACCTATTATAAAATCAGCCTCATTAACGGGAAAAATAAAGTAGAGTATGCCGATAAAGTCATTGATATCGATGGCGCCGCTATTCTTTTTTCTACCCCAAGAATACCTTACCGCTATATTCCGCAAGACCACAACCAGAAAGGTCATTTCTGCATTTTCACGCGCGACTTTCTGACCAAACCCCTAACCGGAATGGTAGTAGATGACATGCCGATATTCAGTCCGCAAAGCCCCTTTGTATATAGTATTGATGAACAGCAGTACGAACTTTTTAATAGCATATTCGAACGCATGCACGGTGAAATGGAATCCGACTATGCCTTCAAATATGACTTGCTGAGGAACTATGTGATGGAAATGATTCATCACGGACAAAAACTCAAACCCTTTGCTGCAACAGAACAACAAATCAATGCAGCTACCCGCATTTCAGGGTTATTCATTGAATTGCTGGAACGTCAGTTCCCCATAGAGTCTACCGTACAAACCCTCACGCTCCGAACAGCAGGCGATTATGCCGGTATGCTGGGGGTGCATGTAAACCACCTCAATAAAGTAGTGAGAGAGACCACCGGACTCACTACCACCGCAATAGTGAAAGCACGTATTGCACAGGAAGCCCGGCAATTACTGAAACATACCAATTGGAATATTTCGGAAATAGCCTATTCGCTGGGTTTCGAAGAAGTAGCCCACTTCTCTAACTTCTTTAAAAAGGAAACCCGTTTGTCGCCCCTGGCTTTCAGAGATACAACTATTTGATTTTTGCAAATAATCCATTGAATTCTGTAATAGTCAGGGTAGGGTTCTGTACCAACTTTGTCCTGTCCATCAAAACTTACTCCAATGCCAGATACAAAGAAAAATATCCCCCTTATTACGGGCCGCAGCCGTGGACTCGGCAAAAGCATGGCATTACAAATAGCAGGAAAGGGAAATGATGTAATCATTACCTATCACTCCAAAAAAGATGAGGCCGATCAGGTGGTGAAAGCGATCACTGATATGGGGCGTAAAGCTATTGCTCTTCAGTTGGATGTGGCGGATAGTAAAAGCTTTCCCTCATTTGTAGCACAGTTGAAAGAGGCTTTGCAAAACCAGTGGAATGGCGCCAGTATTAACTACCTGGTGAATAATGCGGGTGTGGGTACTTCAGGTACCCTGGCCGATACCACAGAAGAACAATTCGACCAAATGGTGAATATTCACCTCAAAGCCCCGTTCTTTCTCACCCAGCAATTATTGCCCCTGCTGACAGATGGTGGTGGTATTGTAAATATTTCCTCCGGACTGGCAAGGTTTACTTATAGCGGATATGATGCTTATGCTACCATGAAGGGTGGTGTAGAAACGCTGACCCGCTACCAGGCCAAATTTCTGGGTAATCGTAAGATCAGGGTGAATACCGTAGCACCCGGCGCCATTGAGACCGATTTTGGTGGTGGCTTTGTGAGGGATAATCAGGAAATGAACCAGATGATCGCTTCTCAAACTGCATTGGGAAGGGTAGGGTTGCCCGATGATATAGGGAAAGTTGTGGCTTTCCTTTGCTCAGATGAATCTGTTTGGGTGAATGCGCAGCGTATAGAAGTAGCTGGCGGTATTCATATCTAAGCGATTCCATGATACCGTGGATCAGAAATATAGTATAAAGAGAGCATAAGGGGGCAACGCAGGTTGCTCCCTTATTGTTTGGGTTATTGATAGAAATTGAAAAGGAAGTCGGGGGAGCCCGATTCAATGGTCCAGCAACCTTCGGCAAATTCATCTTTCAGTTGGTCTACATCCCAACCGGTATAACCGAGAAATAGCCGGATATCATGTGGCGGAATAGTGCCATTACTGATTGATTCGAGTGCAGTTCCAAAATCGCCCCCACAATAAATATTACCCCATACAAAACCACTGCCAGGTACAGTATCGGGATGGGTATGCAGGAAAAAGAGATGATCGTTTTGAACCGGACCGCCGGTGTACAGGGTAATAGGCGGATAGTTTCTGAATTCCTGTAATTCGTTGAATCTTCGGTCAAAGGGTTTATTGATGATAAAAGCCGTAATACCTTCCTGGTTAGCGGAAGTAACCAGTAATTTGGTATTGCCAAACCAGGGATCATCCTGCAGTAATGCAGTACTTGAAATGATCATACCCGGATTAATCATAGGAGAAGCCATAACCAAAAATAAATACTCCCCAATTCACCACCACCCTTTGTCTAACCTTTGTGCCCCCCTTTGTGTACATAGTGTCCTTTGTGGTTTCAAATCTGCTGGCGTTTTCTGCAGGCTTGCGAATAGTCGAAGAAAATTGAAACCACAAAGGACACTATGTAAACAAAGGGAAACACGAAGGAAAAGTTGTATTTTTGTAGTATCCATAAACACCAAAAAACAAGACATGAAAAAACTGAGTGCAATTTGTATCGCGCTTTTCACTGTGCTGATGGTTCAGGCCCAGCCACCTGAAGTACCTGCCAATGCCGGTGCCAGCTTTGGAAAAGCTACTACTGCCGATAATGCCCTTTCTATGGAAGAGTTCATTAAGGTAATGGGGTCTAAGGAAGAAGGAAAAGGACAAACGGTGAAGCTGGTAGGTGTTGTAACAGAAGTATGTAAGAAGGAGGGTTGCTGGATCAAGGTGGAAAGTCCTGATGGTAACCTGATGGTACGTATGAAAGATCATAAGTTTGCTGTACCTGTAGTATTGAATGGCAAGAAAGTCGTGATTGATGGTGTGGCTACACAAACCACTACATCGGTTAAACAATTACGTCATTTTGCAGAAGATGCCGGGAAGAGTAAAGAAGAAATTGCCAAGATCAAAGATCCAAAGAAAGAGATTGTGATTCAGGCGGCTGGTATTTTGGTACTGTAATAGCTGAGGGCTAAAATCAAATATGGAGCGGCAGGGCATTATTATCCTGCCGCTCTTTTTATTGTTAAGGCTCAAGTGCCTTCATTAGCGCCTCGCGGTAATGAAGGCCAATAGGTAAATTGATCTGATCGTTTATAAGTGTAACAGTTTGCTGTTGTAAAAGTGAGATCTGATCCTTGTTCACAATATAGGATCGATGTATTCTTACAAATTTGCCCGATAATACCTTTTCCAATTTCCCAATCTGGTATTTAATCAGGTTCTTTTTGCCCTGTTTCAGGTACAAACAAATATAGTCTTTCAAACTTTCTATATAAATGATCTCGTCTTCAGCAATACGATGAGTTTTAGTACCTGATTGTAATAATAGCCAACCGGAGGGCTCAGAAGGTATACTGGGTATTGTTGAATTGCTGCTCCTTCTTTTATGAAATTTTTCTACAGCCTTTAGAAATCTGGTAAAACTGATAGGCTTAAGAAGGTAATCTACTACATCCCACTCGTACCCATCTAGTGCATATTCCCTGTATGCAGTGGTGAGAATCACGGCAGGTGCAGGATTCAATAATTGTAAGAGCTCAAGTCCGGATAATTTGGGCATTCTTATATCAAGGAAGATAAGGTCAATACTTTGTTCCCGTAGCAGTTGGTTGGCCTCTAATGCATTGTTACAGCTTCCTTTTAAATCCAGCTCATTGCATTCCAATACATACTTCTGTAATAATTGAATAGCCAATGGCTCATCATCAATAATTAAACAAGAGGCTTTCATGTAAGCGGGATATTGAGGTAAACAGAAAACATGGTGGTATCGCTATGGATTTTCAGTTGATGATCATTCGGATACAATAGTTCAAGTTGCTGTTGTAAATTAAGCAGACCAATGCCGGTATGTTTAATTCTGGTATTCTGTTCCGTATTGTTTTGTGCAGTTAAGGTAAATCTTTTCCCGATTGAAGAAGCCTGTATGATGAATTGTGTAGTGCCTGTATTTTTTTCCAAACCATGCTTAACCATGTTTTCGATAATGGGGATGATGAGTAAGGGGGCGATCAGGTAGTGAGCATCAGTATGCTCATTGTACTGCACGATAAGCCGATCGCCAAATCGGATACGATTCAGAGACAAATAGCTATTGATGAACTGAAGCTCCTTGTGTAGCGGCACCAGTGGCTGGTTGCATTCATAGAGTAGGTAACTCAGCAACTGGGAAAGCTCTTCAATAGCAGAGGGGGTAAGTGGTGAATTGAACTGGGCAAGTGAATAGATATTATTCAGTGTATTAAAAAGAAAGTGTGGGTTGATTTGAGCCTTGAGTGCAGTGAGCTGTGCATGCGAACGTTCTTTTTCGAGTTCGGCTTGCTTGCGTAACATATACTCACGATCCAGCAATAGGTAAAACACAACGAAAGGAAGTGCTCCAGAGGTGATAGGAATGATATAGTGTTTGAAAAGGGTACCCTGTTGCAACAGTATGTATTGAATATTTTCAGGGGTGCCGAAATTTCCTTTGAGTATAGGTTCCAGTAAATGGACAATCATAATACGGCTGCATATGGCAGTGAGCCAGATCATAACGCATAGTTCTGTTATGCCTCTCAGGATGCGCCTATGCAAAAAGAAATAGGGAAGTATCCGCAGGCAGGTAAAATAGCTGATTAACATCACAGGAAACAAATGAAAGAAGCTGGTAAGCAGTCGCTCTGGTATGGAAAACTGATGGCGTTCTAGGTTATGTTCATCCCGAAATAAAAATTGAGATAAATAAATAAGATAAATGACCAACCAGAATAGCCCATGCAGCAGCCATTGTTGCGCCCTTATTTGCCGAAGGTTGATAAGCATAGAATAAAATTAGGCAAATGGCTTGCAGAAACTTTAGCCAGTAGACGAAATGCCCCAAATCGTACATGAAATCGGGAAACTGTTCAATTGATACATTCTGTGGATGAAAACAGCGATTTAGTAGAAAAGCTGGAATTTGCTGCTACCGGCTGTAGAGATTTATGCTGCTACAGACAAAATGCTGTACAGAATACATCACTAAAAAAAGGATTATGAAACATTTGTTTATTCTTATGTTAATGTTGATCAAAGGATATACTGGATATACCCAGTCAACGCCATCAACCCGCCAGGAAGCTTATGAACTATTGAATGCATTTATGCAGGCCATAAGTGATAAGGATTCTGTGGGTATGTATGGATTATTTGCCAAAGTGCCGGTAACCTGGGTAGGGGTAAGAAGGCCACGCACGGCGGCATCCCGGCCAGGATCGGAGCCAGCAGTTCGGGTATCTGATTTTACTACCTGGTTCAGGAATATGATGAAGGGAACAGTGAAGGAAGAAAGATATAAGGCACCAAAAATTGAGGAAGACGGGGCCGTGGGTAGCATCACTTTCGATTACAGTTTCTGGTCGAATGCAAAAAAAGGGAATTGGGGCAAGGAAACCTGGGGTATCATCAGAGAGGAGGGCAGATGGAAGATTGCCAGTGTGCTGTTTTCTATTGAATTGGAAGCAGTGAGCAGCGAATATGGTGAAAGGTCATTGGATCAACGAGTAGTTCATGGAACCATGGACACCTATATCAGAGCCATCATTGATAGTACCCATTTTCAGGGCACTGTATTGGTTGCTAAAGGCGATTCGGTGATACATCACAAAGCCTACGGAAGTTTTGACGTAGAAAGGAATATACCCAACGATATCCATAGCCAATACCTGATCGGCTCGTTAACGAAATCCTTTGTTGCCGTTGCCGCTATGCAATTGGCAGAAGAGGGTAAGATAGACCTACGAGCCCCGGTAAGCAGGTATTTGCCGGGTTTGAAAACAGAACTGGCGGAAGGCTTAACGCTGCATCATTTGTTAAAGCAGCAATCGGGATTGGCTTCCAGTTTTGATAATATCACAACGTATGAGATCATGGATATAACACCGGGTGAGCTACTGGCAATCATTAACAAGACCAAACGTAGTTTTGAACCGGGTGCAAAATACCAGTACACAAATATCAACTATACTCTTATGGCTATGGTGATAGCAGCGGTAAGCGGAGAAGCTTACGAGTCTTACCTGCAAACCCATGTATTCGATCGGGCGAATATGCGGCAAACTGGTATTGAGCGCTTAACCAATGTATCGGCCAATAGGGCAGTGGGGTACAGAACAGTAAATGAACTATTCAGGCGTATCCACAACTCTGTAGCTTATGCGTATGGAGCAGGCGATATTTATGCCACTGCCGGGGATATATTTCTTTGGGGCTTGGCACTACAGCAAGGCCGGTTGGTAAATCAGGCATCGCTCCAGGCTTTATTCAATGGTGCTGGCAAAGAATATGGTTATTATGGCTATGGTTTCAGGATACAGCCCTATGCCAGGGGTAAGGGTATTAAGGAGCCAGGAAAGCTAATCCGTCACGGAGGAACCATGAATGGTTTTATTTCAAATTATCATTATTATGCGGAAGATGATTTAACCGTGATCATTCTTGCCAATTACCGCGATATTCCCATTCGCAGGATTAGCTACCACCTAAAAGAGATGGCCCTCGGATTACAACCCGGTCAAAGAGCCAATACCTACGAAGAATAACCACCCTCAGTGTTATTCTTTGTGTACTTTGCGTACTGCATGGTTTTATGTCTGCCTGCATTTCAACCGACCAGTGAAAAGTGTAAAAAAAGAACCTATAGAGGGTACAAAGCGTATAAAAAATAGTTGATTATCAGCATTTTGTGAAGGGTAGGGGTAAAACACACAGAGAAATCCGGGCAATATCTTTGTTAATATTAATTGTTTTGATACCTTTGCCGCCCCAAAAGTTCTTTTTTTCGAAAGAATGATTGAGTTTGGGAGTTTCACATAAAGTGAAACGTTATCACCAATTAAATCAAATAAAGATGGCTAAAGAAATCACAGGCTATGTGAAGCTGCAGGTTAAAGGCGGTCAAGCCAACCCTGCTCCTCCCGTAGGTCCGGCCCTTGGTTCTAAGGGTGTCAACATCATGGAGTTCTGTAAGCAGTTCAATGCCAGAACTCAGGACAAAATGGGTAAAGTAGTTCCCGTTTTGATCACTGTTTATGCTGATAAGTCGTTCGACTTCATCATCAAAACTGCTCCTGCTGCAATTCAACTGATGGAAGCAGCAAAAATCCAGAAAGGTTCTAAGGAAAGTAATCGTGCCAAAGTTGGTAAAGTAACCTGGGAACAGGTAGAAGCCATTGCTAAGGACAAGATGTCTGACCTGAATGCATTCACCCTCCAGAGCGCCATGACCATGGTTGCGGGTACTGCCCGTAGTATGGGATTGACCGTTGAAGGAACCGCTCCCTGGGATAACAATTAATTATTCACCTTTTAAACTGTAAATGATGTCACTGACCAAGAAAAGAAAAGTAGCAGCAGCAAAGGTGGATAAGAACAAATCCTATTCCCTGAAGGAAGCTTCTACACTCGTTAAAGAGATCAATTGTACTAAATTCGATAGTTCTGTAGACCTGCACATCCGTTTGGGTGTTGACCCTAAGAAGGCCGATCAGCAGGTTCGTGGTACTGTTTCACTGCCCCATGGTACTGGTAAAACCAAGCGTGTACTGGTATTATGTACGCCTGATAAAGAGGCCGATGCAAAAGCAGCCGGTGCTGACCATGTTGGCCTGGATGAGTTCATCGCCAAGATCGAAAGCGGCTGGGTAGATATCGATGTAATTATCGCTACGCCTGCTGTAATGCCTAAAATTGGTAAACTGGGTAAGGTGCTGGGTCCACGTAACCTGATGCCTAACCCTAAAACAGGTACTGTTACCAATGATGTAGCTGCAGCAGTAAATGAAGTGAAAGGTGGTAAAATCGCCTTCAAGGTAGATAAGTCTGGTATCGTACACGCTTCTATCGGACGTGTATCATTCGCTCCTGAAAAGATTGCTGAGAACAGCACTGAGCTGATCAATGCGATCCTGAAACTGAAGCCCTCTTCTGCCAAAGGTACTTACCTGAAAGGCGTAAGCATGGCTTCTACCATGAGCCCTGGTATCACTTTAGACACCAAATCATTAACGAACTAATTCCTTGCCTCACAGCAATGTGAGGACGGGTTTTAATAAAAAATTAGTTATGACAAAAGATCAAAAAAATGAGGTGATCGAAGTCCTGAAGGAAAAGTTCGCCCAATACAATAACTTCTACATCACTGATACCGAGTCACTCACAGTAGCTCAGGTATCTAAACTGCGCCGCACTTGTTTCGACAAACAAGTTGAAATGAAAGTGGCCAAAAATACCCTGATCCGCAAGGCGCTGGAATCTCTTGACGCTGAGAAATATGCAGGTATCTATGATTCTCTGCATAATGTAACAGCCCTGATGTTCTCTGAGAACCCCAAGGAGCCAGCCCTGATCATCAGTTCTTTCCGTAAAGAAAGCAATGGTGAAAGGCCTGTTCTGAAAGCAGCATTCATCAATGGCGATATTTATGCCGGCGATAACAACCTGAAAGCACTTACCCAGATCAAGACGAAGAACGAACTGATCGGCGAAGTAATCGGCTTGCTGCAATCACCCGCCAAACGTGTACTGGCCGCTTTACTGCACCACCACGAGAAGCAGGCGGAAGGTACTCCTGCGGAGTAATTTGGAGATTTGGAAATTTGGAAATGTTTTGCTTTCCTGAATTTCAAAGATCAATTTCTGAAAAGTATGTATTAACTGGAATGCTGAAGATGACGAAATTTCCAAATTTCCAAATCTCCAAATTTCCAAATTAATAAGATCAAATTTTTTTAAACCCTCCGCCGGACTCCCCGGAGAATGAAGGCGGAAAAAATTGAAAAACATGGCAGACGTTAAAGCATTAGCCGAAACACTAGTAGGCTTAACAGTAAAAGAAGTACAAGAGCTGGCAGATGTTCTGAAAGCTGATTACGGTATCGAACCAGCTGCTGCTGCAGTTGTGGTTGCTGCTGGCGACGGCGGTGGAGCTGCTGCTGCTGAAGAGAAAACATCTTTCGATGTTATCCTCGTTAGCGGTGGTGCAAGTAAACTGAACGTAGTTAAGATCGTTAAAGAACTGACTGGTCTTGGACTGAAAGAAGCTAAGGACCTGGTAGACGGTGCTCCTAAGCCAGTAAAAGAAGGTATCTCTAAAGCTGAAGCCGATGATCTGGTTGCTAAGCTGAAAGAAGCCGGTGCTGAAGTAGAAGTGAAGTAATTCACACTGTTAAGCAGTCAAGATATAGCCGCTCCTTTATGGGGCGGCTTTTTTGTTTTTATACATTACATGATCAGATCATTTCTTTCTGATAAGTTTGAATAGGGCAGATACTATCGGACTGTTGTTGCTATAGTGCTGTTTCAGCTGTATTTTTTCGGGTTTGACGGAATGGTTAAATAAGTAGTTAGCGCTGTAATCTTTTGGATAGGTAAGGGTAAATCCAATCCTCATCACTGCTTCTATACTTTGGCGGAATGATTCAATAACAACTATCCCAGCTTGATTTTGCTGGCGATTAATATCGACTATAGGCCGTATATGCGGGAGGAAAATCAATACAATTAGACCAATCGGTAAGCATCAGCACTTTGCTGTAAGCACCCATTGAAAATAGAAGGATCTCAGATTGGCTATCCGAGATCCTCCTGTCACTATGCAAAAAATCTTTCTTGAACAATCTTTCCTTCTTCCCAATCCTGAATAGCCACTTCTGTAACCTTGAAAGGTTGGCCATCAACATCAAAATCGAAAGCCCAAATAATAAAACTCCGGTTGCCATGAACAATCGTTCCCGCACAGGAAAACTCGCGAATATTCGAAACCTTCGATGAAAAAATCCGACCATTTTCAATATTCTTTTCCATACCCTGAACAGGTTCTCCATTCAGATCTGTTTTGATAAAATCAGGATGATAGAATTGGCTAAATGCTATCTCCCATTTACCTGCTAAAGCCAGGTCGACCAATTCTGCTACGGCTGTGCTAATTGTAGTTGTTGACATGTACTAAATTTTGAGGGTGTTTAAATTATATGAGTCGGCCTCCACCATCAATATGGAGAACCTCACCATTTACTGATTGATTTGACATAAGGAATAAAACGGCAGCTGCCACCTCTTCCGGATCAGCAATCTTTTTGACTGGTAATTTCTGAGCGATTTCAGCTAACACGGTAGTTTTATTATCTCCTAATACTGTATCCCACATGGGGGTATTCGTATATCCGGGAGCTATTGCATTGAAACGAACATGGTTGTACTCCATCACCAGTACCCGGGCTAGTTGCTCCGCTGCTGCGGTTCCTAAACCCGATACCCAGGCGCCGCTAATTGGCCTGTCTGTTGAAATGCCTCCTGTAAATACAAAAGAGCCACCAGGATTCATGGTATGAATTGCTGCCCGAACCACATACAAACTACCTGCAAGACGCGTATTGAAAGAGGAGAGGTTTTGCAGTAAGTCCCCTTCAGTAACCGAACCTATTTTCGTGTTGCCCGCAGCAATGAAAACATGGTCTATAGCACCGATCTTATTGAACAGATCATTCACAGCCTGCTCATCATTAATATCTAATTGGTATCCCTTAACAGCAGCGCCAATAAGCTTAGCAATACGCTCTGCCCTTGTTAGATCCCTGCTGGTTAGGATCACCTCATTGCCCGTAGCATAGGCCAGCTCTGCAACGGCTTTCCCGATACCGGAGCTCCCGCCTATAACAAGAATTTTTTTGTTGATCATGTTCATTTCTTTTTTGTTTTGAATTAAATGACAGATCAAAGTTGAAATTTTGTAAGTTTGCATACAAAAAGATAGGTACATACAATAAAGTGCGTGTAATGAGAAAGTCAAGTTCAACCAATTCCATCAATGAACTGTCCATGAGGGTAGATTGTCCAATTGCGGCCACTTTAAAAATGGTAGGCGGCAGATGGAAGCTCATTATTATATGGAACCTTCGGGAAGGAACATTCCGGTACAAGGAGTTACAAAGAATGATTCCGCATATTTCCGAAAAGATGCTTACACAGCAATTAGCCAGTTTGGTGGAAGATGGATGGGTAAGCAAAAAAGACTATAAAGAAATTCCTCCGAGAACAGAGTATAGTTTAACCCCTTTGGGTTACTCTTTCATTGAAGTGTTGAATCATATTTATGACTGGGGTTTGTCCAATCGGATGATTGATCTGGTGAATGAAAAATATCCTGCGGTATAAATCTCATACCGATAGAAGATAACAAAAGCTGCTTATCCAGTTAAAGATTCAACAACCACAAGTATTCAAATAGCTAGCGTATTTCTGCTTTATTGAACTATTTATTTTTTATCTCTTGCTGCCAGAGTAGATTCCCTTTTTTATCAAAGTATTTGATGCCTGTAAAAGCTTTTTCATTCTTGAATCTTGCTCCATTTGGCTTCGACATACCCATTAGTAAATTTCCATTTTCACCACCAATAAACAACCCTTTCGTGCCATCTTCCTGTGCTGCAATATGAACGGCTTCTCCCTCTTGATCATCAACACCTACCACTGATCTTGCTTCACCGGTTTTTGTCGTATTAACGCCTGCGCCACCCAATTCCCAGCCTTCTTTATCATTCCATAATACTCCGGAAAACTGGAACATGCGTTTTCCGATATTCGGATCGGCAAGTTTATCGCCAATCAATACCCGGTCAAATCCTTGCTCATTCAATATTACCATACCTTCAGCACCATGATAATAATTTTTATACCATTCCATATATTGATTTCCATCTCCGTAATTTTTTGACCAGTACTTTCTTACCAGATTGCTATCTGTTCTTACCCGATTTTTCGACAAGGGGATGGGAGCACCAATCAGGATACGGTCATGCCCCAAACTATCTTCAATAATAATGCCCTTGGTTCTGATAATTCCCATTGTTTGTTCTGAGTTTGTAAATACAAAAAGTACTATTGCTAATAACACAGGAGTGCTTATGAAAATATACCAACGCATCCATCTTATCTGCTTTTGTAGTTCTTGTAGTTCTGTTTTCATGATGAGTAGTCTTTTGTTCTGATATACGAATAGGATATTGTATAGTTACAGTTTTATTGGTTCCAATACCCAAAATCACATGAATATGTGAAGGGCCTTTGAGATTGACTGTATTTAAATACTTGTTTGCATCCTGCGATTGGTCAAACTTTACTTAGCCAGAATACCATGGTGTATGGGGCAATACAAGCCGCCATCCGCAGTGAAATTTGTATTAATATAATCGATTTTTTTTACCAGTCCTATATACCAATAAGAGTGAAGCAAAAGAGTACATTCCTGTACAGTATATGGGCACCCGTTGTTGCATTCGGGTGTCTTTAAAAAAAGACTATTCAGTTGTTAAATAAGGTTGACAAGTAGCTTATAAGCGCATCTCCTTTCAGGTCTTTGGCAATAACGATTCCGTTGGGATCTATCACAAAATTTGCGGGAATTGATGTGATACCATATTTCAGGTAAACCTCTCCCTTGTCGCCCTTCAAATCTGATACCTGCGACCATGAAAGTTTATCCTGACTAATGGCGTTTATCCATTCCGCTTTATCTGTATCAATTGACACACTCAGGATGGTAAAATTTTTATTCTTGTAGTTCTGATACATCTTGATCAGGTTAGGATGCTCTTCACGGCAGGGGCCACACCAGGAAGCCCAAAAATCAAGAAGAACATATTTACCCCTTAAAGAAGATAGGGTTACAGGTTGCCCCCTGGTATTTTTAATCGAAAAATCAATGGCTTTCATTCCTGCTGTAAGCTGTTGTTTCTTCCTGATTCTTTCGCTGATCATATTTCCTGCTGAACTTTGTTGTAAGTTTTCAGCAAGAAGGGCATAGATCTGTGCTACTTTATTGATATAGGTATTGATTCTGGACCCGTTTAAAAGAATATCCAGACTCACATATGAGTTGGGGTGTTTTTCCGCAAAAGCCAATTCAACATCCACGATCTGGTAATAAATATTTTTTAGCTCTTTTTTATGATGATTTACTAATGCGGTATCTGCCTTTTCTTCTTCTGTAAACAGGTCCGGATCTTTTATTCCACTTCTCTTTTTTTTCAGTACCGCCAGTTGGTTTTGTAATAATTGTAGCGTATCATTTAAACCCGTTCCACTAATCACAGCACCTGTTAGGGTGTCTGGACTACTAATTGCAATGAGGCCATTTTCTAAATAAACATCAACGCTTTCTGTTATGATATTGACTATTTCAGGGTTCTCATTCCGATAAATATGTGCTTTTACGGGTTCTTTAATTGAGCCGGTGAAAGTAAATTGGTTCTTGTATGCAGCTGTTTTTTTCAGAATATGGCTGCCATTCTCTTTATAGGAAAGAAATAGACTATCTCCGTCGCGTATTTTCTCACCAGTTCCAATAATGGTAAAGCTTGATTGGCCGTAGGATATCATCGCACTAACCAGCATCAGGAAACAAAGCATCCCTTTGATTGTTTGTTGTATCATAGTTGTGCTTGTTTGGAAACTTGTTTTTTTCAATATTGTCAAAGCTATACAAGTTACTCCATTTTTTTCCTCCTGCAATAGTTGGCATAGTTGTTCTACATCCACAACTAAATTGCGAGATGTAACTCATGGTAAAAGAGAAGTGGTATCTGGATCTTAGCATTTGTTGCCTAAAATGTTAAATGGTTTTGTATTTGTTTAAAAATGAACCATATTTATCTTACTAAAACATAGCCATGAAACAAGTCATACCTGTATTAGCAGGAGCATTATTGTTATTCGCTTCCTGTAAAAACAATGCTGATCAGTCTACTTATTTCGATAAATCCGGTATGGATACCAGCATTCATCCTGGTGATAATTTTTTCCTCTATGCCAATGGTCAGTGGATGAAGAACAGTGTGATTCCCGATGACCAAAGCGGATGGGGTAGTTTTTATACCCTCTACGATGAGAACCTGAAAAAGCTGCGCACCATACTGGATGATGTGTCTGCTAAGAAAGATCATCCTGCCGGTAGCCTGGAACAGAAAGTAGGAGACTTCTATGCCAGTGGTATGGATACCAATGCAATAGAAAAAATCGGATATGAACCCCTTAAACCCATGCTGGCCAGAATTGATGCTGTAAAAGATTATAAAGAACTCATGAGCCTACTCGCCGAGAGTTATGCTGAAGGGGATGGTGACCTGATTGGCTGGTATGTAGGGGCTGATGAAAGGAATAGTGTTAAAAACATCCTGAACCTATATCAAACCGGGTTGAGTTTGCCAGAGAAAGACTATTACACCAAAACAGATTCAACCACAGTAAAACAGCGACAGAAACTGGTAGATCATGTGGGGAATTTATTTGAGTTGACAGGTATGGAAACCATTATGGCCAATACGGCAGCTTTAACTGTTTTGCAACTGGAAACACAGATCGCCCGTGCACATTTATCGCCTGTAGAAATGCGCGACCCGATCAAGAACTACAATAAAATGTCGGTAGCCGATCTGGAAAAAATGGCACCCAATATTGGCTGGACCAGTGTGCTCCAAAAAATGGGTATTCAAACCGATAGTGTCAATGTATCGCAACCTGCTTACTACAAGGCATTGAGTACATTGCTGGCCAGTCAGCCAATCGGTACATGGAAGAATAAAGTGAAGTTCGATTATATCGCTTCCAATGCTTCCTTACTAAGCAAAGCATTTGTTGATGAACGTTTCTCATTCAGCCAATTGTTTTCTGGGGCCAAGAAGCAGGAAGACAGGTGGAAGAAAATGGTGAATAGAACAGATAATGGATTGCAAGATTTACTCGGACAATTATTCGTGAAGCAATATTTTCCTGCAGAGGCTAAGGAGCGGATGGATGAACTGGTGAACAATTTGCAGAAAGCATTCAGTAATCGTATAGCCAAACTGGATTGGATGAGTGATACCACGAAACAGAAAGCACAAGAAAAACTGACAGCTATTCTAAAAAAGATCGGATATCCCAGTAAATGGAAACCATATTCCGATGTAACTATTAGCCGCACAGATTTCTATGGCAATATGCGATCTATTGCAAAGCATGATTATAAGGAAAGCATTGCCAAAATTGGTAAGCCGGTAGATAAAACAGAGTGGATGATGACAGCACCTACTGTTAACGCTTATTATAATCCAACATTCAATGAAATAGTATTCCCTGCCGGTATTCTGCAGTTTCCCTTCTTTGAACTGAAGGCCGATGATGCGATTAACTATGGGGCGATTGGTATGGTCATCGGACATGAAATGACACATGGTTTCGACGACCAGGGCCGGCAGTATGATGCGAAGGGTAACCTTAGTAACTGGTGGACTGCTACCGATGGGGAGAAGTTCACGGCTAAGGCGAAGGGAGTGATTGATCAGTACAATGGCTATGTGGTATTGGATAGCATGCATGTGAATGGGGCACTAACTTTAGGAGAGAACCTTGCTGATATTGGTGGTATGGCCATAGCATACGATGCCTTCAAAATGACCAAACAGGGGC
>VFQP010003553.1_pt1 | contig 15722 bp, 12 predicted proteins | sample 3512351 | NCBI WGS metagenome assembly VFQP01 (sample SAMN10412372, study PRJNA504923) | tailings metagenome | isolation source: Relicate 1 Philex TSF1 revegetated site | place: Philippines: Tuba, Benguet | collected 2017-08-29 | reverse complement strand
CGCGGTAGGTGTCTTCCGAGAAGTCCTGGTGGCCCGGCGTGTCGAGCAGGTTGATGACGCAGTCGCGGTACTCCATCTGCATCACGCTGGACGCCACCGAGATGCCGCGCTGCTTCTCGATCTCCATCCAGTCCGAGGTGGCGTGCCGCGTGGCCTTGCGCGCCTTCACCGAGCCGGCGATCTGGATCGCGCCGGAGAACAGCAGCAGCTTTTCCGTCAGCGTGGTCTTGCCGGCGTCGGGGTGGCTGATGATGGCGAAGGTGCGGCGGCGCTTCACCTCGGTGGTGATGCGCTCGGGGGCTGCGGACATGGCGCGGCTCGTTCAGGGAAACCGCGGATTATCCCGGGGCGGCCACAATCCGCGCGATGTCTCGCTGGTCGCCCCGCTTCTTCCGCTGGCACCGCTGGCTGGCCTGGCTCGTCGTCGTGCAGATCGTCGCCTGGGTGCTGGGCGGTTTGGTCTTCGCCTGGCTGCCGTTCCAGGCCTGGGTCAAGTCGGCCGACCACATCCACCGGCCAGCCGCGCCGCTGCCGGCCGGCTGGGCCGCCGCGCTGGCCACGGCCGAGTTGCCGGCCCGGCCGGTGCTCAGCGCCACCAGCCTGCCCACCGCCCTAGGCCCGGCCTGGCGGCTGAAACACGCCGAAGGGCCGGATACCTGGCTCGACGCCGCCGGCCGCCCGCTGCCACCACCCGACGAAGCGGCGGTGCGCGCGTTTGCGCAGCAGATCTACCACGGCCCGGGCCTGTTGGTGGCCGCGGAGCGCCTCGCCACACCGCCACGGCGCCTGGGCATCGTGCGCGAGGTCGGCAACCGCCAGGGCCTGTGGGCCGTGCACTTCGACGACGGTCTGGCCACGCGCGTCTACATCGACGGCGCGAGCGGCGAGTTCGTCACCGCGCGCAACGAGGCCTGGGTGGTCTACGACTTCTTCTGGCGCCTGCACGTGATGGACTACGCCGAGGGCGAGGACTTCAACAACGGCTGGCTACGCGCCGCCTCGCTGGCCGCCGGTGCGCTGGTGTTCACCGGTGCGGCGCTGCTGATGCTGTCGCTGCTGCGGCGCTTGCGGCAGCGTGAACGACGGGCTCATCCGGTGGCATGAGGGTGGGGCCTGGCGATCTGCGACGATCCGCGCCATGCCCCACCACGCCGACCACCACCGACGCCGCCTGCTGACCCTGCTGCCCGCCCTGCTGCCGGCCGGCATGGCACTCACCGGCTGCGCCAGCCTCGGCAGCGAACCGCTGCGCGTGAACCTGGTCGGCCTGTCCAGCCTGCCCGGCGAAGGCCTGGAATGGCGCATGCGCGCGCGGCTGCGGGTGCAGAACCCGACCGACCGCGAGATCGTCTACGACGGTGTCTCGCTGGAGCTGGACCTGCGCGGCCAGCGCTTCGCCAGCGGCGTGGCCCCGCTCACCGGCACGGTGGGCCGCTACGCCGAGACGGTGATCGAGGTGCCGCTCACCATCTCGGGCCTGGCGGTGATGCGACAGCTGTTCGACCTCGTGCGCCAGGTCTCGCGCGAAGAGGCCCGCGACACACGCAGCCCCGGCGCCGAGCCGCCGTCCCTTCCCTATGCCCTGCGCGGCCGCCTCGGTGGCGGCCTGTTCGGCCATGCCTTCGACAGCAGCGGCACCGTGCCGCTGCCGGACTTCGGGCCGGGCCGCTCCTGAGCCGCCGGCCAGCGCGGCCTTCGCTCAGTCCTCGCTCAGTCTTCCAGCAGCGAGCGCAGCATCCACGCCGACTGCTCGTGCACCGTCAGGCGCTGCGTCAGCAGGTCGGCCGTGGGCTCGTCACCGGCCTTGTCGGCCAGCGGGAAGATGCTGCGTGCGGTGCGCGCCACGGTCTCGTGGCCCTCGACCAGGATGCGCACCATCTCCAGCGCCTTCGGCGGTGTCGCGGGCGCGTCCTTCACGCTGGCCAGCGCCGCGTACTGCGCATAGCTGCCGGGTGCCGCGTGGCCCAGGCTGCGGATGCGCTCGGCAACCGGGTCCACCGCGTTCCACAGCTCGGTGTACTGGGCCATGAACATCGCGTGCAGCGAGTTGAACATCGGCCCCGTCACGTTCCAGTGGAAGTTGTGCGTGGTCAGGTAGAGCGTGTAGGTGTCGGCCAGCAGCCGGCTCAGGCCGCCGGCGATGGCGGCGCGGTCCTGGTTGCTGATGCCGATGTTGATCGCCACCGGGCTGCTGCTGCCGGCAGCCGGCTTCTTGCTCTTGGCCATGGGTCACTGCTCCTGAGGGGTTGGGGGCTTGCGCGTGAGCTGCCACTCTAAGCCAGGGCTGCCCACGCGCGGCGCACCGCCGGTGCCTCAGGGCGTGACCGGCGTTATGGGCGTCAAGCCGCTCTGGCCGCTGTCGAACAGGTACAGCCCGTAGAACAGCGGCACGGTGGCGCTCGACTCCAGCGTGCGCAGCAAGCCCGGCTGGCCGAAGACCAGGGGCGCCGCCGACACCTGGAACTGCCCCACGATGAAGCCGTCGGCCAGGTTGCCGAGCACGAAGCGCGCGCTGCGTGTGGCCGGGTCGTAGGCCGTCACCGGCGCCACGGGAAAGCCGAAGGCCGTCTCGTTCTCGACGATGTAGACGGTGTGCACGCTGGCCGATCCTGCCCAGGGCACCTGCGGCGGCTCGGTCCAGTTCAGGATCGCGGCGCCGGTCAGCTGCGCCGCGTCGGTGCCGTCGGACCGGACGATGTTCACGCGGCGTGATGGCGAAGGGCCGCCGACGACCGCGGTGTAGACGTTCTCGCCGCCGATGAGGAAGGCGCGCTGGGACAGCGAAGACGCCACCAGGCCGTGGCGGTGCATCTTGCGGAACAGCACGCTGCCCGCCGGCAGCGGGCCCAGCGCCGCGATGGCACCCCCGCTGCGCGGCATCGAGAACAACTCGTTGCCGGTGCGGAACACCACCCGCGTGGGCGTCAGCGACAGCTCGGTCACGTCGGCGGTCGCGCGGCCGATCGCCGCACCCGTGCCGCCCTGGTCGATGCGCAGCAGGTTGCGGCCGCAGGCCACGAACAGCTCGCGGCCGTCCATCGCCACCGTGCCCCCGTGGCAGGCGCTGGACCCTTCCAAGGACGACGACAGGCCCAGCGGCGTGCGCGTGCCCGGATTGGCCAGGTCGACGATGTGGAGGTCGCCAGCGTCACGGTACACCCAGTGGCCCGGCGGCGATGTGCCGAACACGCCCAGCGAGACCAGCCCAGAGGGTGCGGCGAACAGGTCCAGGGCGTTGGCGAAGTCGGCATCGGTGCGCTGCAGCCGGTCGCCGTTGCGCACGATGAAGCCGGTGATGGCGCCGGCGCCGTTGCGCAGCGTCACCAGCGGCTGGGGAACGGACAGCGCGGCGGTGCTGCCGTCCATGTCCATGCGCACGGCCCGGTGCTGCACGTCCAGCCCCCCCGAGATGGTCGCGGTGTAGCAGTTGGACGGCGGCTTGGGCGAGTACAGCAGCAGCCAGGACTTCTGCGGCTGCACGTGGTCGACCGCCAGGTGCTGGTTGGTGACGTAGCTCTGCGAGCAGATGTCGCTGGTCGGCAGCGTGCTGAGCAGGCTGCCCTGCGGCATGCCGGCGGCCGGCTGCAGGTCGACCTTCATCAGCCGCCCGTCCTTGGCATAGAAGTGGTAGCGCGGCTGCAGCGTTGACAGCGTCGACGCCGTGTCGGCCGTGCCGGTTGCCACGACGCCGTGTTCGGCCTGCTGCAGCCACAGGGCCTGGCCGGCTGCCTCGATCGTCACCACCTGCTGCGGCAGCGTGGTCCGGACCGCCACCAGCGGCGGGCTGCTCAGCGCCACCGTCTGGTCGGCGAAGGCCATGGACGCGCCGCTGGCGAGCGCGCCGGCATGTTCGATCAGGTAGCGCTGCGCCGCAGGCGGCGGCGGCGGGGGCTCCGGTGGTGGAGGCGGCGGGGGTTCCGGTGCCGGCGGAGGGGGTGGTTCCGGTGCGGGCGGCGGGGGAGGCGGCGGCTCCGGAGCCGGCGGTGGTGGTGGCGGCGGTTCCGGCGCAGGGGGCGGGGGCGCAGGCGGCGGCGGTGTGGGGGTGGGTGCGGACGGCGGCGGCTCTTCCGCGGTGCTTCCGCCGCCACCGCCGCAGGCCGTCAAGCCCGTCAAGGCGGCCAGGCTGAAGGCCAGCGCCAGGCCCCGGCCCAGGCGGTGGGCTGCGGGTGCGCCGCAGGCGGGTTCGGGCGCCGGAACGGGGGCGGGCGGGCGGTGGCTGCGGTTCATGGCGCTCTCCTGGGGTCGGGCCCGCGACAGCGGGTACCCGCCAAGGTCGCCCGGGCGCGTTACCGCGCCGTTACCGCACCGTTGCCGCGCCGGGTCGCATCAGGTCGGCGTCCTGCGCAGCCTGGGCCGCCAGCGCCCGCGCCCTGAAAGCCCCGGCCTGCGGGTGCCCGGCCGCCGCCAGCGCCTCTGCCGCCAGGGCCCATTGCTGGGCGGGTGGCAGGTCGAAAGGCCCTGGCACCCCCGGCGCCAGCAGCGCCAGGGTCTGCGCGGCCGCATCACCCGTCTCCCCCGCACGCAGCAGCATCTGCACGCGCAGCCAGCCCAGCCGCGAGCCGACGGCGCCCTGCTCGGCCTGCAGCGCCTGCTGCGCCAGTTGCGCCAGCTGCTGCGCGGCCTGGGCAGCCTGGGCCGGTGCGGCGCCGAGCAGGCCCTCGGCCTCGACGGCCAGGCGCGCACCCCGATCACCCAGCGTGCCCAGCAGGGCCTGCGCCTGCTGCAGCGCGGGCTGCGGGTCCTGCCCGCGCGCCCGCGCCACGCGGGCGCGCAGCAGCCAACGGCGTGCGTCGATGAAGGCCGGCGCGCCTTCGCAGGGCGCGGCCAGCCGGGCGGCGGCGGCGTCGGTGTCGCCCGCCAGCCATTCAGCGGTGGCCAGCGCATTGGCCGCGGCCAGGCTCCAGACGCCGGCCCCTGCGCTCTGCGTGAAGGCCTCGTCGGCCCGGGCGATGGCCTGCCTGGCGCTGCCCAGGCGGCCCAGCGCCATCAGCACATAGCCGTGGTTGAGGTCGACGTTGCCGATGTGCACCCCTTGCGCAGGCCCCAGCTGGGCACGCAGCGCCAGCGCGCGCTCGACCGCGGCCAGCGCCTCGTCGAAGCGGCCCAGGCTCACCAGCAGGCTGGCCATGTTGCTGCTGTTGGTGCAGGCCTCGACCCAGTCGCCGGCGCTCTCGGCCATTGCCATCACCCGGCCCAGCGCCTGCGCACACTCGCCGTAGCGGCCGGCGCGGTGCAGCACCCAGCTGCGCGCGGACAGGTAGCCGTAGTGCAGGCGCTCCGGCACCGCGGGCAGCAGGCCGGCGAGCTCGTCCAGCACCTGCAGCGCCTCGCCCAGCGCCTGTGTCTGGGCCAGCGCGGTGGCCCGCAGCTGGCCCGCCAGCAGCCGGCCGGCGGGGTCTTTCAGGCGCCGGGCCAGGGTGCTGGCCTCGGCCGCCAGGCGCTGCACCTCCTGCACCTCGCTCTGCAGCATCTTCACCTGCGCGTGGGCGAGCAGCGCGTCCAGGCGCTGCCGCTCGTCGCCGGCGCGCTGCAACAAGGCCTCGGTCAGGCCCTGCACCACCACCGGGCCGACACTGAACAGCCGCGCCTCCAGGCTTTCGCGCCAGGCGGCAAAAGCGGCCCTGGATTGCCCGGCCCGCTCGTGCGCGGCGATGGCATGGTCCCAGAGCGCCGCTTCTTCCTGCGGCCGGGCGCTGCGCCGGGCCACCAGCGCCGCCGCCTCGAACAGCGGCGCGGCCAGGGCATCGCGGCCGGCCGCCGCCCAGTGCCGGGCCGTGACCAGCGGCGGCGACGACTGGGCCGCATGCCAAGCCGCCACGCGGCCGTGCAACCAACGCCGTTCGGCCGCCGGCATGGCGTCCTCGATGGCGGCACGCACCAGGTCGTGCAGCCGCCCCTGGCCATCCACCCAATGGGCGGCCTCCAGGGCCGAGAAAGCAGCCGACCAGCCCAGCGGCGTGCCGCCCAGCAGCTCGGCCCCGGCGCCCAGGCTCAGCGGCGCGTCCAGCACCGCCGCGGCATGGGCCAGCTGGCGCGCGGGCTCAGACAGGCGCTGCAGGCGGGCGCGCACCACCTGGGCGGCCCCTTCGGGTGCGGGCAGGGTGTGCAGGTCCTGCCCGGGCGACTCGTGCAGGCTGCGCAGGGTTTCGAGCAGGAACAGCGGCAGGCCGCCGGTGCGGCGCAGCAGCGTCTGCGCCCAGCTGGCGCCGCGGATGGGGCCGTTGACCCCGGGCAGGCCCAGGTCGTCGAGCAGGGTTTCGATGTCGCCCGCTTCCAGCGGTGCCAGGCTGACCAGCGCGGGCGCCGCCGAGGCCTGCAGCCAGGCCGCCAGCGGCGCCGGCTGCTCGCCCTGGCGCACGCCCAGCCACCAGCGTGGCAGCCCCGGGCCTTGCAGTGCGGGCAGCACCTCCAGCGTCGCCCGGTCGGCCTGCTGCACGTCGTCGAGGATGACCAGCTGCAGCCCGCTCGCGGCCAGCGCGGCACGCAGCGCACGCTGCAGGCGCAAGGCATCGGCCACGGCCGGCGCCGGCCCCAGCTCGGGCAGCAGCACCGCCAGTTCGCGCCGCACCCAGGCCGGCAGCGCCGCCACGCCCTGCGGCTGGGGTGCGCCGGGCTGCAGCCACAGCTGGTCCAGCAGCGCGCTGGCGGCGGCGTAGGGGCGCTCGGCATCGCCCGGGCGCGCGGCCAGCATCAGCACCGAACCCGGGCTGCAGAGCCTGGCGTAGTCGGCCAGCAGGCGGGTCTTGCCGGCACCGGGCGCGCCCTGCACCACCAGCGCGGCCGAAGCTTCCCAGGCCTGCTGCAGCGCCTGCCAGGCGGCCTCGCGGCCCACGCGCCGCGGCGGCCGGCGCAGCGTGGCCGGCACCGGCACGGGCGCCCGTGGCGGCGCCTGCGTGCCCTGGCGCAGGCGCGCCGCCAGCTCGGCGGTTTCGTCGTCGGGCAGCTCGCCCAGCTCGGCATCCAGGCGCGCCGCGAAGCGGCGGTAGACCTCGGTGGCCGCGCCGAGGTCGCCGCGCAGATGGTGCAGCCGCATCAGGCGGCGGTGGGCATGGTCGGACAAGGGCTCGTCGCCGGCCAGGCGCTCGGCGCAGGCCAGTGCGGCGGCGAGCGCGTTGTCGGCCTCGTGCTGGCTGGCCAGGCTGGCCAGCGCCTGCGCGCGCTGCACGCGCCAGCGCTCGCGCCCACCCAGCAGCCAGGCGTCGAAGTCGGGGATGCCGGCGCAGTCCAGGCCCTGCAGCAGGTCGCCCTGCAGCGCCGCGGCGTCGGCCTGCAGCGCGGGCAGCGGATCGCCGAGGTCGTGCGCCACGCCGGCCGCCAGGCGCAGGGTCTCGTCGCCGTCCACCACCGCCTGCCCGGCGCTGCGCCCGAGGCGGAACCGGCGCTGGCGCAGGCTGGCCAGGGCGCGTGCCGGGGTCTGCGTCGGCCACAGCAGGCGCGCCACGCTGTCGCGCGCGGCGGCGCCGTCCAGCGCCAGCAGGGCCAGCAGCGCGGCGTCCTTGCGGCTGAGCTTGTACCGGGTGCCGTCCGCGGTGTGCAGGCAGGGGTCGCGCAGCAGTTCGAGCCGGCAGTGCGGCGTGGTGCGGGCCTCGCTCATGCGCCAGCCTCGTCCATGCTCAGGCGGTCAGGCGCTTCACACCCTCCAGCTCGCAGGCGTACACGCAGTTGCGCAGCGCGGCGATGGCCTCGTAGCGCGGGAAGGTGCGGCGCCAGGCCAGCACCACGCGGCGCGTGGGCACCGGCTCGGCGAAGGGGATGTAGACCACGTGCGGATGCGGCTCGCGCGGCACCGACAGCTGCGGCACCACCGTCACGCCCATGCCGCTGGCCACCATGTGCTTGATGGTCTCCAGGCTGGAGCCCTCGAAGCTCTTGCGGATGCCTTCGGCGCCCGACGCAAAGCGGGCGTACTCGGGGCAGACCTCGAGCACGTGGTCGCGGAAGCAGTGCCCGGTGCCGAGCAGCAGCATGGTCTCGTTCTTCAGCTCCTCGGCGCTGACCGACTCGCGCCGCGCCATCGGGTGCTGGCGCGGCACGGCGACGAGAAAAGGCTCGTCGTAGAGCCGGGCCATCGCCAGGCCGGTGTCCGGAAAGGGCTCGGCCATGATGGCGCAGTCGAGCTCGCCGCTGCGCAGCATGTCGAGCAGCCGCGCGGTGAAGTTCTCCTGCAGCATCAGCGGCATCTGCGGCACACGCTCGATGGCCTGGCGCACCAGGTCGGGCAGCAGGTAGGGGCCGATGGTGTAGATGACGCCCAGGCGCAGCGGGCCCGAAACGGGGTCCTTGCCGGTCTTGGCGATCTCGCGGATGGCCGCGGCCTGCTCGATGACCTGCTGCGCCTGGCGCACGATCTGCTCGCCCAGCGGCGTGAGGCTGACCTCGCTGGCGCCGCGCTCGAAGAGCTTGACGTCGAGTTCCTCCTCCAGCTTCTTCACCGCCACCGACAGCGTCGGCTGGCTGACGTGGCAGGCCTCGGCGGCACGGCCGAAGTGGCGCTCGCGGGCGACGGCGACGATGTACTTCAGCTCGGTCAGCGTCATGGGGCCATTGTCGCGTGATCGAACCGGTGCCCGATCAGGCCTTCAGATAGTCGGTCTTCGCGCCCAGCCAGCGGTCGACCTGGCGCCGCGCCGCCTGCGGGTGCTCGGCCAGCAGCCGTGCGGCCGCGTCGCGTGCGGCACGCAGCAGCGGCTCGTCTTCGTTCAGGTCGGCAAACCGCAGCAGCGCGTCGCCGCTCTGGCGCGCGCCCATGAACTCGCCGGGGCCGCGGATCTCCAGGTCGCGGCGGGCGATCTCGAAGCCGTCGGTGGTCTCGGCCATCGCGCGCAGCCGCTCCTTGCCGGTAGGCGACAGCGGCGCGGTGTAGAGCAGCACACACACGCTGGCCACGGCGCCGCGGCCCACGCGACCACGCAGCTGGTGCAGCTGCGCGAGGCCGAAACGTTCGGCATGTTCGATCACCATCAGGCTGGCGTTGGGCACGTCGACGCCGACCTCGATCACGGTGGTGGCCACCAGCAGCGGCAGCGCGCCTTCGGTGAAACGCTGCATCACCGCCGCCTTCTCGGCCGGCGCCATGCGGCCGTGCAGCAGGCCGACCTCGGTGCCGGGCCGCGCCGCCTGCAGCACCGCGCTCAGCTCGGCGTGCGTGGCGGTGGCGTTCTGCAGGTCGATGTGTTCGCTTTCCTCGACCAGCGGGCAGACCCAGTAGACCTGCTTGCCGGCGGCCACCTCGTCGCGGATGCGCGCCACCACCTGCGCGCGCCGGCCGTCCTCGAACACCTTGGTGACGATGGGCGTGCGGCCGGGCGGCAGCTCGTCGAGCGTGGACAGCTCCAGGTCGGCGTAGTAGCTCATCGCGAGCGTGCGCGGAATGGGCGTGGCGCTCATCATCAGCAGGTGCGGTTCCAGGCTGGTTGCGGCAGCGTCAACGCCGGCCAGCTTCTCGCGCAGCGCCAGCCGTTGCGCCACGCCGAAGCGGTGCTGCTCGTCGACGATGGCCAGGCCGAGCCGCGCGAAGTCCACGTCGCGCTGGATCACGGCGTGTGTGCCGACCACCAGCCCCGCCGAGCCGTCGGCCACCGCGGCCAGCATCTCGCGCCGCAGCTTGCCCTTGCGGCTGCCGGTGAGCCAGGCCAGGGTGATGCCCAGCGGCTGCAGCCACTGCACCAGCTTGCGGAAGTGCTGCTCGGCCAGGATCTCGGTGGGCGCCATCAGCGCGCACTGCCAGCCGGCATCCATGGCCACCGCGGCGGCCAGCGCGGCCACCACGGTCTTGCCGGAGCCGACGTCGCCTTGCAGCAGCCGGTGCATGGGCGCGGGTCGGGCCAGGTCGGCCTCGATCTCGGCCACCACGCGCTGCTGCGCGCCGGTCAGCTCGAAAGGCAGCACCGCGCGCAGCCGCTCGGCCAGGCCACCCGGGCGGGCCTGCAGCGCCGGCGCGCGCAGCCGCGCCCGCTGCGCGCGGGCCTGGGCCTGGGCCAGCTGCTGCGCCAGCAGCTCGTCGAACTTCAGCCGCTGCCAGGCCGGGTGATGGCGCTCTTCCAGCGCCTGCAGGTCGGTGCCGGGCGGCGGCTGGTGCAGGAACTGCACGGTCTCGCGCAGCGAGGGCAGGCCGGGCGGCACCGTGCCCGGCGGCAGGATCTCGTCCAGCGGCGCGCGGGGCAGCGCCGCGGCGACGGCCTTGCGCAGATAGGCCTGCGGCAGCTGCGCGGTGCTGGGGTAGACCGGCGTCAGCCCGACCGGCAGCGGCGTGTCGGGCTGCACCACGCGGATCTCCGGGTGCACCATCTCGCGGCCGAAGAAGCCACCGCGCAACTCGCCGCGCAGCCGCACCAGCGCACCGGGGGCCAGCGCCTTCTGCGTCGACGGGTAGAAGTGCAGCAGCCGCAGCAGCAGCTCGCCGCTGCCGTCGTCCACGCGCACCAGCAGCTGGCGGCGCGCCCGCAGCTCGACGCGGCTGTCGACCACCCGGCCCTGCACCTGGCCGGCCATGCCGTCACGCAGCGAGGCGATGGTGACCAGCCGCGTCTCGTCTTCGTAGCGCAGCGGCAGGTGCAGCGCGAGGTCGATGTCGCGCTGCAGGCCCAGCTTGAGCAGGGCCCGCGCGGGGGCGGACAGCGCCCGCGCTTGCTGGGCAACGGGGGCGGACAGCACCTTGGTCTTGGCCGCCGCCACAGGGGGCTTGTCGCCGGGCGGTGGCGCGGAGCGGGTGGGCATGGAACAATTTTCGCCTTGCTGCCCGCAGCACCTCCCAGGGCCGGTCAAGCCCAGGTCATGTCCACACCCAGCCCCACCCCGCCGCGCGAGTACACGCTCGCCGATTTCGACTTCGAACTGCCGGCCGAACTCATCGCCCAGCACCCTGCGGCCGAACGCAGCGCTTCGCGGCTGCTCGACGGCCGCGGCGCGCTGCCGGTGGACCGCCGCTTCACCGAGCTGCCCACGCTGCTGGAAGCCGGCGACCTGCTGGTGTTCAACGACACCCGCGTGATCAAGGCCCGCCTGCTCGGCGAAAAACCCACCGGCGGCTCGGTCGAGGCGCTGGTCGAACGGGTGCTGCCCGGCCACGAGGTGCACGCCCACCTGCGTGCCAGCAAGTCGCCGAAGCCCGGCAGCCGCGTGCGCTTCGGCACGGCGCAAGCCGGCTTCGACGCCGAGGTGCTGGGCCGCAGCGGCCCGGACGACGCGCTATTCCACCTGCGCTTCCCGGCCGACCCCTTCGCGCTGCTGCAGCAGCACGGCCATGTGCCGCTGCCGCCCTACATCACGCACGCCGACAGCGCCGACGACGAGCGCCGCTACCAGACGGTGTTCGCCACGCGCCCCGGCGCGGTGGCGGCGCCGACCGCGGCGCTGCACTTCGACGAGCCGCTGCTGGCCGCGCTGGCCGCACGCGGTGTGCAGCGCGCGGCCGTGACACTGCATGTCGGCGCCGGCACCTTCCAGCCGGTGCGGGTGGAGCGCATCGCCGAACACCGCATGCACCACGAGTGGTTTGAAGTGGGCGCAGCAACCGTGGCCGCCATCGAGGCCACCCGCGCCCGCGGTGGTCGTGTGGTCGCGGTCGGCACGACCACGCTGCGCGCGCTGGAGAGCGCGGCGCAAGCCTCGGCCGGCGGTGCGCTGCGGGCCTTCAGCGGCGAGACCGACATCTTCATCACGCCGGGCTTCGAGTTCCGCGTCGTCGACCGGCTGCTGACCAACTTCCACCTGCCCAAGAGCACGTTGATGATGCTGGTGAGCGCCTTCGCAGGCCATGCGCATGTGCGCGCGCTGTACCGCCACGCCATCGAAAGCCGCTACCGCTTCTTCAGCTACGGCGACGCGATGATGTTGGCCCGGCGTTGAGACAATCCGGCCGATGCTCGAATTCCAGATCCACCGCACCGAAGGCCTGGCGCGCCGCGGCACGCTGAAGCTCAACCACGGCGTCGTCGAGACGCCGGTGTTCATGCCGGTCGGCACCTACGGCACCGTCAAGGGCATGCTGCCGCGCTCGCTGCAGGAGATGGGAGCCAGCATCATCCTCGGCAACACCTTCCACCTGTGGATGCGGCCGGGGCTGGACGTGCTGCGGCGCTTCGGCGGCCTGCACCGCTTCGAGAGCTGGGACCGCCCCATCCTCACCGACAGTGGCGGTTTCCAGGTCTGGAGCCTGGCCGGTGCCGACGGCCGCGGGCGCAAGATCAGCGAAGAAGGCGTGAAGTTCCAGTCACCCGTCAACGGCGACCGGCTGTTCCTGACGCCCGAAGTCAGCATGCAGATCCAGACCGTGCTGAACTCCGACATCGTGATGCAGTTCGACGAGTGCACGCCGTACGAGACGGCGGGCCGCATCACGACGGAGGCCGAGGCGCGGCGCTCGATGGAGCTGAGCCTGCGCTGGGCCGGGCGCTCGAAGGACGAGTTCGCGCGGCTCGAGAACCCGAACGCGCTGTTCGGCATCGTGCAGGGCGGCATGTACGAGAACCTGCGCGCCGAAAGCGCCGCGGCGATGGCCGAGCTGGACCTGCCGGGTTATGCGGTGGGCGGCGTCAGTGTCGGCGAGCCCAAGGCCGAGATGCTGAAGATCATGGCGCACACGCCGCGCCGGCTGCCGGCGCACAAGCCGCGCTACCTGATGGGTGTGGGCACGCCGGAAGATCTGGTGGAAGGCGTGGCCAACGGCATCGACATGTTCGACTGCGTGATGCCCACGCGCAACGCGCGCAACGGCCACCTGTTCACGCGCTTCGGCGACCTGAAGATCCGCAACGCGCGCCACAAGGACGACGAGCGGCCGCTCGACGAGACCTGCGGCTGCCACACCTGCAAGGGCTGGACGGCGCCGGACGGCACGGTGCAGGGCGGCTTCAGCCGCGCCTACCTGCACCACCTGGATCGCTGCGGCGAGATGCTCGGGCCGATGCTGGCCACCATCCACAACCTGCACTACTACGTGCACCTGATGCACGAGTTGCGCGAGGCGCTGGACGGCGGCCGCTTCGAGGCCTGGCGCGCGCAGTTCCACGCCGACCGCGGCCGCGGCGTGTAGCCGCAGCCGCGTGCAGGCTCACTGCACGCGGAAGTCGTCGTGACAGCTCTTGCAGCTGCCGGCGGCCGAGCCAAAGGCGGCCTTGAGCTGGTCGAGGTTGTTGGCCTTGGCGGCCACGGCCAGCTTGGCCACCTCTTCCTGCATCTTCGAGGCCGCGGCCTCGAACTTGGCCTTTTCGCTCCAGACGTTGGCCTTGGGCTCGCCCTTGGCGCTGCCCGAGGTGCCGTCCACGAAGCCGGCAAAAGGCAGCTTGGACATGAAGGCGACGACGTCGGCGTTGGCGCTGGCCGCGGCGGCATCGAAGGGCACACGGCCGTTGGCCATCGCGCCGATGCGGCCGAAGTGCGCGGCCATGATCTGGAAGCCCGCCTTGCGGTACTTCACGGCGTCGTCGGGGCGCTGGAACTGGGCCGCGGCGGGCAGGGCCGTGGCGAGGCCGGCGACGGTGGCACAGACGAGCATCAGTCGGGACATGCGGAGACCTCCGGGGGTGGACAGGGCGCAGGCAGTGTATCGGCGGCGCAGGCCCCCACGGTCTTGGTATGGTGTGGCCCTTCGAGCTCTGAGCCGATCGCCATGCCTGCTGCCGTGCCCACCCGTGTCTGGGACCTGCCGACGCGCCTGACCCACTGGCTGCTGGCCGCGGCCGTGATCGGCGCCGTGGTCACCGCCAAGATCGGCGGCGGCGCGATGGTCTGGCACACGCGATTGGGTTTTCTGGTGCTGGGCCTGCTGAGCTTTCGCATCCTCTGGGGCCTGTTCGGCGGGCGCTGGAGCCGCTTCGCGAGCTTCGTCTACTCGCCGGCCACGCTGTGGCGCTACCTGCGCGGCCGGGCACGGCCCGGCGAGCAGCTCGACGTGGGCCACAGCCCGCTCGGCGCGCTCAGCGTGTTCGCGCTGTTGGCGGTGATTGCCGTGCAGCTCGGCACCGGCCTGGTGTCGGATGACGAGATCGCCTTCATCGGCCCGCTGAACCGGCTCGTCAGCATCGACACCGGCCTGGCCGCGACCAGCTGGCACAAGACCTGGGGCCAGTGGATGGTGCTGGCGCTGGTGGCGCTGCACGTGCTGGCCATCGTGGTCTACCTGCTGCGGCGCAAGAACCTGGTGACACCGATGATCACCGGCGACAAGGCGCTGCCGCCGGGCACGCCGGCCAGCGCCGACGGCCTGCGGCAGCGCGGCCTGGCGGTGGCGCTGGCAGTCGCGGCCGCCGGTATCGTCGGCTGGGTCCGCTCCTTCGGCGGCTGAGACCTTCCGGCCATCCCGTGGAAGACCCTGCCCCGGCCATCGAACTGCGCCCGGCCGAATCGGCGGCCGACCTGCAGACCGTGCAGCTGCTGATGCGCGAGTACGCCGACTCGCTGCCCATCGACCTGTCGTTCCAGCGCTTCGAGGAAGAGCTGGCCACGCTGCCCGGCGAATACGCCGCGCCTTCCGGCGCGCTGCTGCTGGCGCTGGTGGACGGCGAGCCGGCCGGCTGCGTGGGCATGCGGGCGCTGCCCGAGGCCGACCACGTGAACGCCTGCGAGATGAAGCGGCTGTTCGTGCGGCGCGCCTTCCGCCGCTTCGGCCTGGGCCGGCTGCTGGCGCAGGCGCTGATGGACCTGGCCACGCAGGCCGGCCACAGCAGCATGCTGCTGGACACGCTGGACGACATGGAGGCCGCGCGCGGCCTGTACGTGTCGCTGGGCTTCGTCGAGATCCCGCCCTACTACTACAACCCGATCCCGGGCGCGCACTACCTGAAGGTCGATCTCGACGCGCCCGGCACCCGCTGGTGAGGTTTCCATGACCGCCTTTCCCGCCCCCGGCACGCCGGAGTTCGAGGCCCTGCTGCACACCGTGCGGTTCCCGGGCGACACCGACCCGGCCGAGACCCGCGAGTGGCTCGACGCCCTCGCCACGCTGGTGCGCGAGTCCGGCCCCGAGCGTGCGCGCTTCGTGCTCGCCGCGCTGCAGGACGAGGCTCGCCGCCACGCGCTGGCCTGGCAGCCGGCGCGGCACACGCCGTATGTCAACACCATCGCACTGCACGAGCAGGCGGCGTTTCCGGGTGATCTCGAAACCGAGCAGCGCCTGGCCGCGCTGATGCGCTGGAACGCGCTGGCGATGGTGGTGCGGGCCAACCTGCGCCAGGGCGAGCTGGGCGGCCACATCAGCAGTTATGCATCGGCAGCGGATCTGTTCGAGGTCGGCTTCAACCACTTCTTCCGCGCCCGCACGGCCACCCATGGTGGTGATCTCGTCTTCTTCCAGCCGCACTCGGCGCCGGGTGTGTACGCCCGCGCCTTCGTCGAAGGGCGACTGTCGGAAGCCGACCTGAACCACTACCGCCAGGAAGTCACGGCCGCGGCGGCGCGCGAGCGCGGCGAGGCGGTGCGCGGGCTCAGCTCCTACCCGCACCCCTGGCTGATGCCGGACTTCTGGCAGTTCCCCACCGGCAGCATGGGCCTGGGGCCGCTGTCGGCCGTCTACCAGGCGCGGTTCCTGCGCTACCTGGAGCACCGCGGGCTGCAGCCGGCGTCCGACCGGCGCGTGTGGGGCTTCTTCGGCGACGGCGAGATGGACGAGCCCGAGTCGCTGGCCGGCCTGAGCCTGGCCGCCCGCGAGCAGCTCGACAACCTGGTGTTTGTCGTCAACTGCAACCTGCAGCGGCTGGACGGCCCGGTGCGCGGCAACGGCCGCA
>VFQP010003552.1_pt1 | contig 15729 bp, 16 predicted proteins | sample 3512351 | NCBI WGS metagenome assembly VFQP01 (sample SAMN10412372, study PRJNA504923) | tailings metagenome | isolation source: Relicate 1 Philex TSF1 revegetated site | place: Philippines: Tuba, Benguet | collected 2017-08-29 | reverse complement strand
AAGCGCCGGCCAACCGGTGACGCGCCAATACGCGAATGCAATCGCCATGACCGAAGACATCCTCGTCAATATCACGCCGCAGGAAACCCGCGTGGCCATCGTGCAGCAGGCGGCCGTGCAGGAACTGCATGTCGAACGCACGCTGACACGCGGGCTGGTCGGCAACATCTATCTGGGCAAGGTCGTACGCGTACTGCCAGGCATGCAATCGGCCTTTATCGACGTGGGACTGGAACGTGCGGCGTTCCTGCACGTAGCCGATATCTGGCATCCACGCGACGGCGACAAGAATGGCCACCTGGCCATCGAGAAAACGCTGTTCGAAGGCCAGGCGCTGATGGTCCAGGTCATCAAGGACCCGATCGGTACCAAGGGCGCACGCCTTTCCACGCAGGTCAGCATTGCCGGCCGCACGCTGGTCTACCTGCCACAGGATCCGCATATCGGGATCTCGCAACGCATTGAAGGCGAAGTGGACCGCGAAGCGCTGCGTGCCCGCGTGCAGGGCCTCGTGCCTACCGACGAACGTGGCGGCTTTATCGTGCGCACGATCGCCGAGGAAGCCAGCAACGAGGAGCTCGGCAACGATATCTCCTACCTGCGCAAGATCTGGGCATCGATTCGCCAGAACGCCACCACGCAACCGTCCCCGAGCCTGCTCTACCAGGATCTGAATCTTGCGCAGCGCGTACTGCGCGATTTCATCAACGATGCCACCGGCGTGATCCAGGTGGACTCGCGCGAGAACTACCAGAAACTGGTGGAATTCGCGCAGGAATACACGCCAGCCGTGCTGTCGCGCCTGTCGCACTACACCGGCGAGCGCCCGATCTTCGACCTGTTCAATATCGACGCCGAGATCGAGAAAGCATTGTCGCGGCGCGTGGACCTGAAGTCGGGTGGCTACCTGATGATCGACCAGACCGAGGCGATGACGACGATCGACGTCAATACCGGCGGCTATGTCGGTGCGCGCAACTTCGACGACACGATCTTCAAGACCAATCTCGAAGCCGCGCATACCATCGCCCGGCAACTGCGCCTGCGCAACCTGGGCGGCATCATCATCATCGACTTCATCGACATGGAGAATGTCGAGCATCGCGATGCCGTACTCTCCGAACTGAAGCGCGCCCTGTCGCGCGACCGTACGCGCATCACGGTGAACGGCTTCTCGCAGCTTGGCCTGGTGGAAATGACGCGCAAGCGCACGCGCGAATCGCTGGCGCATGTGCTGTGCGAACAGTGCCCGGTCTGCACCGGCAAGGGCCAGGTCAAGACGCCGCGCACGGTCTGCTACGACATCTTCCGCGAGATCATGCGTGAATCGCGCCAGTTCAATCCGCGTGAGTTCCGTATCCTGGCCTCGCAGGCCGTCATCGACCTGTTCCTCGAAGAAGAAAGCCAGCATCTGGCGATGCTCGGCGATTTCATCGGCAAGCCGATCTCGATGCAGGTCGAGTCGACGTTCCACCAGGAACAGTACGACATCATCCTGATGTAGCAGACGAAGGCCGCGGCCTTCGCAGACCGGCAGCATGAAATCGTTTTCATGCTGCCGGCTTCCGTGCGCCCCATCGCGCACCATGCCTCATATCCGATACAACTATCGGAATTCCTCCATCCCAAGTCATCGTTCTGTCATCGACCCTCGCCAGAATGCGCAAGTCATTCAAGCAAGGGAGTCGACATGACGCATGCAATTGAAGTCCGCGGACTGAGCAAATCGTTCCGCGCGGACCGCAAGGCGCTTGACGATGTCACGCTGCACATCGCTCCGGGCGAAATGGTTGCGCTGCTGGGCGCATCGGGCTCGGGCAAATCGACGCTGCTGCGCCACGTGGCCGGCTTTGTCACAGGCGATGCCGGTGCGGGTGAGATCCTCGTCAACGGCCGCACGGTGCAGCGCAATGGCCGTCTGGCACGCGATGTTCGCAAGGTACGCGCCGAAGTCGGCTTCGTATTCCAGCAGTTCAACCTCGTAGGTCGCCTGCCGGTGATCACCAATGTGCTGGTCGGCATGCTGACGCGCATTCCGAAGTGGCGCAGCCTGATCCGTTTGTTCAAGGCTGACGAAGTACAGGCCGGGCTCGACGCTCTCGCCCAGGTTGGTATAGACGACTATGCGTTTCAGCGGGCCTCGACGCTGTCCGGTGGACAGCAGCAACGTGCTGCCATTGCACGTACGCTGGTGCAGAACGCCCGCGTGATTCTGGCCGACGAGCCGATTGCATCGCTCGATCCCGAGTCATCGCGCCGCGTGATGTCGCTGCTCACGCAGATCAACCGTACGCGCAAGGTAGCCGTGGTGGTATCGCTGCATCAGGTGGACGTGGCCATGCGCTACTGCCCGCGCGTGGTGGCGCTGCGGCATGGCAAGGTGGTCTACGACGGCCCTTCGGCCGCGCTGACGCCGAGCATGCTGCGCGACCTGTACGGCACCGAGGCTGACGAACTGTTGCACGACAGCGTGCCCGAAGAGCCAGCGCCAATCGAAGGTGTTGCCGCACCGGCGATGGTCAGGATGGATCTCGCGGCCGCCTGAGTCCAGGCGCCTCTCTTGACCTGACGAATTACCCAACCGCGTTTCCCATCAGTTTTCCAACGGAGTCTTCCATGCTTCGCAGAACTTTCCTCGCAGTGGCGGTCTCGGTGGCCTCGGGTGCCGTAGCGCTGCCCGCTTTTGCCCAGGACGCCAAGACCCTGAACATCGGCTTTATCTCGACGGAATCGTCGTCGAACCTGAAGAACGCCTGGCAACCGGTGATCGACGACCTGAGCAAGGCGCTGGGCGTGCAGGTCAAGCCGTTCTTTGCATCGGACTATGCCGGCATCATCGAAGGCATGCGCTTCAACAAGGTGCAGATCGCCTGGTTCGGCAACAAGTCGGCCATGGAAGCCGTGGACCGCGCCAACGGCGAGGTGTTCGCATCGGTGATCGACAAGGATGGCAACCCCGGCTACTGGTCGATGCTGATCGTGCGCAAGGATAGCGACCTCAAGTCGGTCGAGGACGTGATCAAGCGCGGCAAGGACCTGTCCTACGGCGCCGGCGACCCGAACTCCACGTCGGGTACGGCCGTGCCGGGCTACTACCTGTGGGCCGCCAACAAGGTCGAGCCGAAGACGCTGTTCAAGGCCGTGCGCATCAGCAACCATGAAACCAACCTGCTGTCGGTACTGAACAAGCAGGTGGACGTGGCCGTGAACAACACCGAGAACTTCGAGCGTTATCGCATCAACACCGGCAAGAACGCCTATGACGAAGTGCGCGTGCTGTGGAAGTCGCCGCTGATTCCGGCTGACCCGCTGGTCTACCGCAAGGACCTGTCGCCGGAAATGAAGAAGAAGATCCAGACCTTCTTCGTCAACTACGGCAAGGGCACCGATGCCGCACGTGAGAAGCAGACACTGGCTGCGCTGACATACCAGGGCTTCCGCGTCTCGAGCGATGCCCAGCTGGTACCGATTCGTCAGATCGAACTGGCCAAGGAAAAGGCCAAGATCGAGTCGGACAGCACGCTTGCCACCGCCGACAAGGAAAAGAAGCTGGCCGACGTGTCGCGTCGCCTGGCCGAACTCGACCGCGCCGTCAGCACGCAGTAAGCCACACCTCAGGCCGACGACGCTGCGACGCGGCGGCATCGGCCTGGCCTGTTTTCATCTATCCGGATCACTTCATGACCGCCACCGCCAAGCCTGGCCTGCCCCCTTCGCCTCAAAGTTCCGTACGGCCGCCGCGCACGTCACTCGCCGTGATGCTGGTGTGGGCTGTCTTGCTGGCCATGCTCACCCTGTCGTGGCAAGGCGCCGACATGCGCCCGCTGGACCTGCTGCGCGATTCCGGCAATATGGCAAAGTTTGCCGCCGACTTTTTCCCGCCCAACTTCCGCGACTGGCAAACCTATCTCGACGAGATGCTGGTGACCGTGCAGATCGCGTTGTGGGGTACCGCACTGGCCGTGGTCATGGCCGTGCCGCTGGGACTGCTGTGTTCGGCCAATATCGTGCCAGCCTGGGTCTACCAGCCTGCGCGACGCATCATGGATGCATGCCGCGCCATCAACGAAATGGTGTTCGCGATGCTGTTCATCGTGGCCGTGGGCCTGGGCCCGTTCGCTGGCGTGCTGGCCATCTGGATCCACACCATGGGTGTGCTGGCGAAGCTGTTTGCCGAAGCCGTGGAAGCGATCGACCCGCGTCCCGTCGAAGGCGTGCGCGCAACCGGCGCCGGCCCGATCGAGGAAATCGTCTACGGCGTGATTCCGCAGGTGCTGCCGCTGTGGCTGTCGTTCGCGCTGTACCGGTTCGAGTCGAACGTGCGTTCGGCATCGGTAGTGGGCATCGTCGGCGCCGGCGGCATTGGCACCGTGCTGTGGGAAATCATCCGCAGCTTCCAGTACGCCCAGACCTGCGCCGTGATGATCATCATCATCCTGTTCGTGACCGCCATCGACGTGATCTCGGCCCAGATTCGCAAGGTGCTGGTATGACAACGCTGACGCTGGACCGCATCGCAGCGATGTTCGAGAATCACGGCACCGCCTACTACGGCGGCGAGGACATCAGCCAGACCGCGCATGCGCTGCAGTGTGCGCAACTGGCCGAACAGGCCGGCGAAAGCGAAGCCCTGATCGTCGCCGCATTGCTGCACGATGTGGGCCACCTGATGCTGGCCGAAAGCAGCACCACCGACATGCGCCACCAGGAGGCCGGTGCCGATGCGCTGGGCGCACTGTTCGGCGCCGACGTCACGGAACCAATCCGGCTACATGTTGCCGCCAAGCGCTATCTGTGCGCAATCGACCCGGCTTACTTCAATACGCTTTCACCGGTCTCGGTGCACAGCCTGCAGCTGCAAGGCGGCGTGTACGATGGCGAGCAGGCTGCCGCGTATGCGGCAATGCCTCATGCGCTGGAAGCGGTACGCTTGCGCCGCTATGACGATCTGGCAAAAGTCGTCGACCTGGCCACACCGTCGCTGACCCACTATCTCGACATGGCGGCGCGCTGTACGCGCGCGGCCTGAATAAAGCCTGGCGGTGTTCTCCCCTCTCCCGCGCGCGGGAGAGGGGCGGGGGAGAGGGCGGGCGGCTCAAGCTTAGACAGGTCGCAATTTGAACCTCATGCCCTCACCCCCAACCCCTCTCCCGCCGTGCGGGAGAGGGGAGCCGGTCACGAGCTGGTCACGAGTCCTTCAAGCGTTCGAAACCAGTTGGGCGAACTTCATCGCGGAGTCTTCGAGCACGCCGCTGTTATCGATCTCCACCAACGCGCAGTTGGCGGGCACCTCGAACGGCTGCACCGCGCGTGCCATTCGCTTCGCAATCTCCGCTTCCGACTCCCTGCCGCGCTGGCGCAGACGCACGGCCAGCACCTCGGGCCTTACGCGCACATGCACCGCGCATAGCTTCGGATAGCGCGCCAATGCCAGCGGCAAATACTCACGCGAGCCATTGACGATGACTTTCAATCCGCGTGCAAGCCATTGCTCGATTTCCACGCCGATGCCGTAATGCAACCCATGGCTATGCCAATGCAACGCCAGGCAGCCAAGCTCCATGCGGCGATGGAACTCTTCGGCGGTCAGCGCCACCGATGCCTCGTTGGCATCGGCCGCACGTGTGATATAGCGATGCGCAATGACTACCGGGTCGGCCGGCTTCAACCGCTCACGCAACGCACGCAGCAGCGAATCCTTGCCGCTGCCGGATGGTCCCATCACATAAAACAGGCCGTGGCCGTCCGGTGCAGTGCTATTCATGCCGCGAGCCACTTTGCGCCCGCGCCATCGCGCCGGGTACCGTCAAAACCATAGTGCCGGGCGGCCACGAAATCGGCGCCGGGCTCGGCCTGCACATACACGCTGATGCCACCGACGTGCAGCGGATGCGCCTGCAGCTTGCCGCCTGCAGACGCCAGCAGGTCGAGCGCCGCGGCTTCATCGGCTGCCGCCAGCATGCCTGTCAGCGTGATATGGAACGTGAACGTATCAAACACATACGGGTAGCCCCACGCATCAAGCTTCTCGCGTTGGGCGGCACTCAGCTTCGCGGGATGACGCCTGGCGATTTCGGCGGCGGTAGGCGCTGCGCGAAAGTGGTCGAACTCCCGCACGCAGGCATCAGCCAGCGCGTGCATCTGGCGGCCCTCATGACTGTCGGCATCGGCCAGGCACCATGCCAGAAAGCCGCGCAATGCGCGCAACGTCAACGGTGCGTCAAACGGCGTGCGCGCAGCTGCGAACGCGTGTACAGCATGGTCCAGCATTGCGGCGTCGGTGCCTTCGGCCAGCCGGAACGGTGGTTTCAACGTGGCGTGCAGCGCGTAGTGCGCAGGAGCCTTGACCCATGCGGCGGGACGATGCGCAATGCCCGGCGGCAGCGCCAGGGGCACGCCGGTGTCGGCATCACGCCCGAGCCATTGCGCACCGAAGCTGCGGAACGGCTCGGCCGGTGCGAGGTAGATCGCGTAGCGATGGGCGGCCTTGCTCATGCGGCAAGACTGCCTTGGTCGGCCAGGTCGATCAGCGGCAACGCTGTGGTGGCATGACGCAGCTCACCATTGACAATCGCCCCGCACACGCGCGGCAGGCCCGCGTGGCTGTCGTCGACCAGGATCGCGTCGGCACGCATGCCGGGCGCCAGTACGCCTCGGTCGCGCAAGCCCGCGGCGCGTGCCGGATTGCGCGACACCAGATGCCACGCGCTTGGCAGATCGCACACGCCCAGCTGGGCGAGCTTGAACGCGGCCTGCAACGGCGCCGGGTAGTAGTAGTCCGATGCCAGCACCGAGCACAGCCCGGCGGCCACCATCTCCGTGGCATTCGGCGCGCCGGTATGGCTTTTGCCGCGCAGCACATTGGGGGCGCCAAACACCGTTTCGTCGCCAATCTGGCGCGCCAGGGTTGCGGCTTCGATGGTCAGCGGGAATTCGGCAATCGCGCAGCCTTGCCGATGATAGTGCTGGCGCGTGGCCACATCGGGATCGTCATGCGAAGCCACCGGCAGGTTGGCGGCGCGCGCGGCCGCGATCAGGCGCGACATTGCGGCGGGTACATCCTGCGCATGGCGGCTAGCCGTGCGCAGGCGCGTGCGGAAGGTCTCGGTATCGCACTCGGCGCGCTCGGCATACTGTGCGAGCTTGCGCTCATCGTTCATGCGGCGTGCCATGGTGGGCAGATGGTCGTTGATCGCCAGCAACCCCACGCGGCCATCCCTGATCCACTGCAACGCGGTTTCCACGCCGGCCAGGTGATAGGCCTCGAAGCGCAGGTGGACCTTGTGCGAGGCGCCCAGCACCGGGTGCAGTTGCGCCAGCGCCTCGAACATGCGCAGCGCGTAGGCCTCGCCACGCAGGCCGCCTTCCCACGACAGCGTGACACCATGGAATTCCGTGGTGATGCCATGCGCCAGCAGTTGGCGGTCCACATCGAGCAGCGCGGTTCCATACGGAACGCTCACACCAGGGCGCGGCATGACCGAGCGCTCGAATGCGTCGCCATGGATGTCGACAATGCCTGGCAGCACCAGCAGGTCGCCGGCATCGATGCATGCGCCGCTGCCAGCAGCCTGCTGCGCAATGGCACCGTGCTCGAACGCCAGCGTGGCCGGAGCGATAGCGCCGTCGCACAGCACACGGCGGCCAGTGATCCCACGTAGCGGGGGCGAATAGGGTTGATGGTTCGTTTGCATGGACATTACGTTAGCGCTGGCAGATGACAGACGGATGTCTAGACCAATACGAATGTGCCGCCACATCGGCCGGCTGGTCTGTCAGTCGTTGTCGGACACCGTAAGCTGCACCCAGTCTCCGGCAAAGCGGGTCATGCTGTATTGAACGGGCGCACCATCGATATCGACATTGAGCGCTTCAACCTGCAGCACCGGGCGCGTCTTCGGCTGGTTCAGCAGGCGTGCCACCGGCGCACTCGGCATGGCGGCGGTAATGCGCGACCACTTGCGCGTGTAGTCGGCAATGCCGAACTGCGCCAATGCGCGCGAAATCGATCGGGTCTCATGCACCTTGTCTTCAAGATCCGGAAAACGCTTCGGATCGAAATAATGCTCGGCCACGTCGATGGTACGCGCCTCGGTCTTGCCCACCATCTGGATATGCAGGATATCGGCGGTGCGCGGCAGTCCCAGATGTTTGGCAATTTCGGGGGCACGAATCGTCTGGCTGTCGACGATCTCGAGATGCCCGCGCATGCCTTGCGCGGCCAGGTTCTGCGAGAAGCGCGTGCGGCGCCCGATCGCATAGTCGATCGCATGTTCCTGCACAAACGTTCCACGGCCTTGCTCGATACGCACGAGGCCGCTCAGCTCCAGCTCGCCCATCGCGCGCCGGATCGTATGGCGGTTCACGGCAAAGCGCGTCGCCAGCTCCGGTTCCGGCGGCAGTTGCTCGCCGGGGCCATAAAGTTTGTTGCGGATGTCATCCGCCAATGCTTCGCCGATCTGGCGCCATACCGCCACGCCCGAGCCGCGTTCAACTTCCCGATCAGACATCTTTTGCCCTGCCCTGTGTCATCAAGCCTTAATGGTTGTCGTGCGATTGTGCCTCAGACCCGGCGCGCGCGTCGCGTGCCCGAGCAAAGTGCGCACCCGTCACGAAACATTCATCTGGCTGTGGTCTAGTATCGCCGTGTTGTGTTAGTTTACATCTAAACGTATAGACGTATAGGGGTGATCATGCAAGATGAAACCGCCGTCCAGCCCAATGCGCCGCGTGCCGCATGGCTCAGGACCCTGGCGCTGGCCCAGCCGGACGCGCTCGATGCGGCCTACACCCGCCTGGCCGAATCGGCGACCCTGCCCGCATACCGCCTGCTGCGCAAGCCGGAAGCGGGCATGACCATGGTGCGCGCCCGTGCAGGCGGCACCGGCGCACAGTTCAATCTCGGTGAAATGTCGGTGACACGCTGCGCCGTGGTCCTCGATGAAACACCGGATGAAGCCGCCACGGCTGGCGTGTCCTATGTACAGGGCCGCGGCACACGCCATGCCGAACAGGCGGCCGTGCTCGATGCACTGCTGCAGCGCCAGGCTTGGCACCAGCGCGTGCAGGACATCGTGCTGGCACCGCTGGCGCAGGCGCTGGCCGGGCGTGCCGCGCAACAGGCCGCCATTGCGGCACAAACCCGCGTGGAGTTCTTCACCATGGCCCGCGGAGAAGACTGAAATGCCCGCTACCGAAACACCGATGCAAGCCCTCGCCACGCATTCCGCCACGTCGTTGCTGCCCGGCTTCGACAACCCCGTCGACGATGCACAGGCCGTGTTCCGCGCCGCGCTCGAAGCGTTCGCGCATCCGGGTCGTCTTGAAACGTTGCCCGCCACCAGTGGCCAGCCCGAGGGGCTGTCGCCCGCGCTGACCGCACTGCTGCTGACTTTGGCCGACCCCGACACCCCGGTCTGGCTACCCGCCGATGTACCGGCCGCCGCGCGGGCCTTCCTGCGCTTTCATTGCAGTTGCCCGCTGGTCGATGAAATCGGCGCAGCCACCTTTGTCTGCGTACCCGCCGGACATGCAATGCCCGCGCTGGCCGATTGCGCGCAGGGCCTGCCGGACTACCCCGACCGCTCGGCCACGCTGCTCGTGGAAGTCGAATCGCTGCACGACGGCGACACGCTGACGCTGCGCGGCCCCGGTATCGAGTCCACGCAAACGCTGCGCGTGCGCGGCCTGCCGGCGGACTTCCGTGAGGGCTGGCGCGCCAACAACACCCGCTTCCCGCTTGGCGTGGACCTGTTGCTGGCCAGCGGCGACCAATTCTGCGCGATGACGCGCACCACGCAAGTGGAGGACTGACATGTATGTAGCCGTCAAGGGTGGCGAGCGCGCCATCCTCAATTCCTACCAGATGCTGGACACCTACCGTCGTGGCGACGCGTCGGTGCCTGAAATCACGCTGGACCAGATTCGCGAGCAGATGCCACTGGCCGTGGCGCGCGTGATGGCCGAAGGCTCGCTCTACGATCCGCACCTCGCTGCACTGGCCCTCAAGCAAGCCGCCGGCGACCAGATCGAAGCCATTTTCCTGCTGCGCGCCTACCGCACCACGCTCGCGCGTTTCGGCTATACCCAGGCGCTCGACACGGGCAAGATGAACCTGCAGCGCCGCATCTCGTCGACGTTCAAGGATGTGCCCGGCGGCCAGGTGCTGGGACCGACCTACGACTACACGCAGCGCCTGCTCGACTTTTCACTCGAGGCCGGCCGCGACCCCGTGCCGCTGCCACCGTCGCCGCAACCGCTGGCATCGGACATGCCGCGTGTCACTGGCCTGCTCGAAGCCGAAGCGCTGGTTGAGGCCGACACGATTCCCGCGGGTGATCCCGCGCCGCCCGACCTTACGCGTGAGCCGTTGAGCTTTCCGGCCGAGCGTCCCGCGCGACTGCAGAACCTGGCGCGCGCCGATGAAGGCTTCCTGCTGGCGATGGGTTACTCGACGCAGCGTGGCTATGGCAATTCCCATCCGTTCGCCGCCGAGATCCGCTATGGCAGCACCGAGGTCGAGATGTTCATTGAAGAGCTCGGTTTCGCCGTCACGATCGGCTCGGTCGAACTCACCGAGTGCCAGATGGTGAGCCAGTTCGCCGGCAATGCCGACGAAGCGCCGCGCCTGACGCGTGGCTATGGCCTGGTATTCGGCTACAACGAGCGCAAGGCCATGTCGATGGCACTCGCCGATCGCGCGATGCGCGCCGAAGAACTGGGCGAAGCCGCCGACAATCCGGCCAACGACATCGAATTCATGCTGTACCACAGCGACAACGTCGAGGCATCGGGCTTTGTGCAGCATCTGAAACTGCCGCACTACGTGGATTTTCAGGCCAACCTGGAGTTGCTGCGCCGCCTGCGCGCTGAACAGGAACAGTCGGCCACCGGCGCGCCGCAACCGGCGCCGCAGGATTCGCATCCGTCGCACCAGTCGCAAGAGGAGTCGCTGGCATGAGCACCGCCATTCCACAAACTACTGCCGTCGCCCGCGACGACCACTACAACTTTGGCTACCTCGACGAATCGACCAAACGCATGCTGCGCCGCGCGCTGCTGAAGGCCGTGGCGATTCCTGGCTACCAGGTCCCGTTCGGCAGCCGCGAAATGCCATTGCCGTATGGCTGGGGCACCGGCGGCATCCAGGTGACCGCCGCGATCATCGGCAAGCAGGACGTGCTCAAGGTCATCGACCAGGGCTCGGACGACACCACCAATGCGATCAACATCCGCCGCTTCTTCGGCCGCGTGACCGGCGTGCAGACCACCGAACGCACCGCCGAAGCCACCATCATCCAGACGCGCCACCGCATTCCGGAAACGAAGCTGAGCGCCGGCCAGACCATGGTGTACCAGGTACCCATTCCCGAGCCGCTACGCTGGCTGGAGCCCAGCGAGACCGAAACGCGCACCATGCATGCACTGGCCGAGTACGGCTCGATGCATGTGAAGCTCTACGAAGACATTGCGCATCACGGCCATATCGCCACGACCTATGACTATCCGGTCATCGTCAACCAACGCTACATGATGCGTCCGTCGCCGATTCCGAAGTTCGACAACCCGAAGCTCGACCGCAGCCCCGCGCTGATGCTGTTTGGCGCGGGCCGCGAAAAGCGCGTCTATGCGGTGCCGCCATACACCTCGGTCAAGAGCCTCGATTTTGTCGATCATCCGTTCACTGTCGAGAAGTGGTCGAGTTGCTGCGCGCAATGCGGCGCTACCGACAGCTATCTTGACGAGATCATCACCGACGACGCCGGCACGCGCATGTTCGTGTGCTCGGATACCGAGTACTGCGCCGATCGCCAGGCCGCGCAAGCCGTGAAACACGCCGCCGGAGCCGCACAATGAATGCCACACCACTGCTTTCCGTTCGCAATCTCACGCATACCTGGGACGGCGTGCACGGTTGCCATGATGTCGACTTCGACCTCTATCCCGGCGAAGTGCTGTGCGTGGTTGGCGAATCGGGTTCGGGCAAGAGCACGTTGCTGCAAGCGCTGTCGATGCAGGTCAAGGCGCAGCGCGGCACTGTCAGCTACGACATGCGCGAGGCTGGCCTGACCGACCTGGCATCGCTGTCCAGCGCGCGCATGCGTTTGCTGGCCCGTACCGACTGGGGCTTTGTGCGCCAGCATGCGCGCGATGGCCTGCGCATGCAGGTCAGCGCCGGCGCCAATATCGCCGAGCGCCTGATGGCCGTGGGCAATCGCCACTATGGCGACCTGCGCGAAATCGCCGGGGCGTGGCTCGAAAAAATGGAGATCGACCTCGCACGCCTCGACGACGTGCCGAGCACGTTCTCGGGTGGCATGCAGCAACGCCTGCAGATCGCGCGCAACCTTGTCACGCATCCGCGCCTGGTGTTCATGGACGAGCCCACCGCATCGCTCGACGTCTCGGTACAGGCACGTTTGCTCGACCTGATGCGTCGCCTGGTCACCGACCTCGGCCTGGCCGCCATTCTTGTCACGCACGACCTCGCCGTGGCGCGGCTGCTCGCGCATCGCACGCTCGTCATGCAGGGCGGACGCGTAGTCGAGCAAGGGCTGACCGACCAGATCCTCGACGACCCGCAGCACCCGTACACGCAGCTGCTGGTTTCCTCCATCCTGCAGGGCTGACCATGATGCAAGCAGAAAACCGGAAGCTGATAGAGGTCCGTGGCCTCGGCAAGATGTTCACATTGCACAACCAGGGCGGTATCCGCCTGCCGGTATTGCAGGCGATCGACTTCGATGCCTCGCGCGGTGAATGCCTGGTGCTGTCGGGCCGTTCCGGCACCGGCAAGAGCACGCTGCTGCGCTGCCTCTATGGCAACTACCTGGCGACCGAAGGCACGATCCGGCTGCGCGACACCAGCGCAGCCGGCGAACCCTGGGTAGCGCTGACCAACGCGCCCGAACAACGCGTGCTGAAACTACGCCGCGACGTGATCGGCTATGTGTCGCAGTTCCTGCGTGCGATCCCGCGTGTCTCGGCGCTCGATGTGGTTGCCGATCCGCTACAGCAGCGCGGGGCTTCTCATGAGGAAGCACGGGACAGGGCCGCCACGCTGCTCGAACGCCTGAACCTGCCGCGCCGCTTGTGGGACCTGCCGCCGGCCACGTTCTCGGGCGGCGAGCAGCAGCGCGTGAATATCGCCCGCGGCCTGATCGGCGGACACCCGATCCTGTTGCTCGACGAACCGACCGCATCGCTGGATGCCGACAACCGCGCCGTGGTGATCGAACTGATCCGCGAGGCACTGGCCGAAGGCCGCGCACTGATCGGCATCTTCCACGACGAAGCGGTACGCGATGCCGTGGCCACGCGCGCGCTGCCGCTGCAGCCCGTTGCCGCGGCAAACGCCTGAACCCATTCTGCCCTGAACCTGAACCTGCGAATACGGAACACGGAACGGAACCGGACATGACCACCACCTACCTGACACACGCGACCCTGGTATTGCCCGACCGCGTGCTGCATGACAGCGCGCTGCTGATGGCCGATGGCCAGATCGTCGCCATTGAACCCTCCTCGGTCCCGGCCGATGCCGAGATACTCGACCTGCGCGGCCATACCGTGATGCCGGCACTGATCGACGTGCATTGCGACGCCATCGAGAAGGAAGCCGAACCACGCGCCAACGTGCTGTTCCCGCTGGACTTCGCCGTGGCGCAAGTCGACCGCCGCAACGCCGCGGCCGGCATCACCACGCCCTATCACGCGCTGTCTTTTGCCAGCAACCAGTTTGGCGTGCGCAACAATGACACGGCGGCCACGCTGGTGCGTACCGTGGCTGCCTATCGCCAGCACAGCCTCGTCGACAACCGCATTCACTGCCGCTACGAAGTGACTGACGCCGCCGCCGTTCCGGTGCTGGAAATGCTGATGGCGGAAGGCGTGGTGGACCTGCTGTCGGTCATGGACCACTCGCCAGGCCAGGGCCAGTTCAAGACGATGGATGCCTACCTGTCGTACATGATGGGCAACCATGGCATGAGCCGCGAGGAAGCGGCCGATGCCGCTGCGAAGAAAAGTGCCGAGCTCGACGGCGCAACCGAGCGTGTGAACCGGCTGGTGTCGAAAGCGCACGAACTGGGTATCCCGACTGCCAGCCACGACGACGATTCGCCCCAGCGGATTGCCGCCATGCATGCGCTCGGCGTACGCATGAGCGAGTTCCCGATCAACGTGGAAACCGCCCAGGCGGCATCGGCCCATGCGCTGCCGACAATCCTTGGCGCGCCCAATGTGCTGCGTGGCAAAAGCCAGAGTGGCTCGATGCGCGCGATCGATGCGATCCGCGCGCGGGTTGGCAATATTCTCTGCTCGGACTATCAGCCTTCCACGCTGATCGCCGCGGCATTCGCCGCCGCGCGCCTGGCGGAGCTGCCGCTCAATCAAGCACTGGCACTGGTCAGTGCCAATCCGGCCGACGCCTGCCTGCTCGACGATCGGGGTCGCCTGGCACCGGGCAAACGTGCCGACGTGATCGCCGTGGCCAGCGTGGCCGGCCAGCCGCTGGTCACGCACACCTGGTCAGCGGGCCGTCTGGTGTTCGCTACCGGTTATTCCGCCGTGCAACATGCGGCGCCACGTCAGACCGGGCTACAGGCGGCGGCATAAATGCGCAGCCACATTCTCTGACTATAGACGGTGCCACTGACTTGGCATGCTAGGGCTAGTCCTCATCACATAAGGCTGGCCTTTGCATCGCCATCCCCTACATTGAATGTGGCGGGAGTACGAGGGGGCCGACATGACGTCAACAGGATTTGCGATGCCAGCACTGCTGGCGTTTTTTTTGTGCGCGGCGTGCGCGCCACTGCAGCTGACTGACCGTTCCCCGCCGCTGGCCGGCCCGAGCGCCAATCCACCCAAATCCTATCCACCACCGCCGGAAACCCGCGCCACACCAATCGTCGCACGCGAGATCGACATCAACGGCGCATGCAAGCGCACCGAGGAAGACGGCTTCCGCGAGGATGCCGTGGTTCGCGTATCGCACAACGCCGTGCAAACACTCAGCTGGAAACTCTGGGTATCGCGCAAGGGGTCATGCCAGTTCGACCTGGCGCAATTCAAGCAGGTACAGCAGACGCCACACATTGAATTGCATGCGATCGACGGCAGTGGTTGCAAGCTGATGGTCTGGCAAGATCCACGCCGCGTCACGCTGGCCCATGCGCGTTGCGAAAAGCACTGCACGCCAGGCATCTACGAACAGGCGTGGCCGGTGCTGTTTGATCCGAAGAGCGGCAGTTGCGCGCAGATCCGGTAACGGGCGTTTAAAACACCGTCTGTTGACTCCCCTCTCCCATTTCATGGGTGTGGACAGGGGAGCGCAACCATTCCCTACTTCTGCTTCGGCACGCGGCCCATCAGGAAGAACTCATCGTTGGGTCGCATGCTGATGGTGTTTGCCATGCGGTTCGACAATCCGAAGAATGCCGTGATGGCGGCGATATCCCACGCATCCTCGTCGTCGAAACCATGCGCGCGCAGGGCTTCGAAATCTGCCTCGCCTACCGTATGCGATGACTCGCAGACCTTCATCGCGAAATCGAGCATGGCGCGCTGGCGCGGCGCTATGTCGGCCTTGCGATAGTTGACCGCGACCTGGTCCGCCACGAGCGGCTTCTTTTCGTAGATGCGCAGGATGGCGCCATGCGCCACCACACAGTAGAGACACTGGTTTACACCCGACGTGGCCACCACGATCATCTCGCGGTCACCCTT
>VFQP010003551.1_pt1 | contig 15729 bp, 13 predicted proteins | sample 3512351 | NCBI WGS metagenome assembly VFQP01 (sample SAMN10412372, study PRJNA504923) | tailings metagenome | isolation source: Relicate 1 Philex TSF1 revegetated site | place: Philippines: Tuba, Benguet | collected 2017-08-29 | reverse complement strand
TGAGCCGAGCGGGCGCCAGTCTCTCGGGAAGCCTCGAAGCGCGCGCAGCAGCAGCTCGCGCCACCGGTCCCCCAGCAGAGGTTGAGCTCTGGGGCACGCAATCGAGCGGTGTGCGTTGCGCGGCTGTAGTGTGTGGGTGTAGCATGCCGTGGGCAGGAGAAGGCTGTTGGAGGCAGCGCTGTGGCGGGCCCCCCGCCGGTTTCGGCCCACTGCTCGACCCATGCGATCTCGAGCTAGCCTTGCACCAGGCTAATGCTCACACGGCTCTCGTGCGTCGTTCTCATCTGCTTGCACGGGCGGAGCAACTGCAAGAACCACGTCGACGATCGAAAACAGGTGCCTCCTGCAGACCATCGCTGACACCAAACTCACACAGCAGCAAAACTCCTGCGCGCTCAAGAACCGTGCAGAACCTTGAGGTTAGCCACGAACCTGGCCCCCACAGGCAGAAGTGGCCGGGGGAAGCTTGAGCATACCTCTCGCCCCCACAGTGTGGGCAACAATCGTGAAAACGGCGCGCTCTGTGCAGCCGCGCAGCAGCCCTACAGCACGCGATGCGAGGCGACTCCACTCGCGACCAGCACACCGCCACCAAGACACGACGGCGCACGTCCCACACGCAACACAGCACCGCGCACATCACACACACACGAACACGTGACGCAGCATGCACACCCCCCTCCCCAACGCGTCCCATCTACAGATCTAGAGCAGCCACCCCGCGCAGCGTCAGATCTAGACACACCACCGCTCACCTCTGCCAGCGTGCGCCTGCCCGCCTGTCCTCCGATGCACAGGGCGCGAGCGCCCCATGGCCCAGCGCCCCCCCACGCTCCGCCCGACCCCCCCTCACGCGCCGCCGCGCCTGAACTCCCCGCCTTCCAGCCCCACGGCGTGCACGCCCGGCGCCATGAGCTCCTGCTCCCACTGGCTCCACGTCGCCGCCACCTCGCGCAGCACGTCGTACATCGACACCTCCCCCTCCTCCCCCTCCTCCTCCTCGCCGCCCCTGCCGCCCACGCCTGCCATGGCCGCCAGCAAGTCCGTCTCATACTCCACCAGCTCATCGCCCACCAGCAGCATCCTGACGGGCTTGACCTCCTTGGAGGTGGAAGAGGAGTCGGCGCCGGCGGAGCGGGGCCGCGAGGGCGGCAGCACCACCACCACGTCCTCGCCGGCAAAGTTGGTCACGCCGTCGCACGGCCGGTGCGTCACCTCCATGAGCCGCGCCACCATGCGCGCCGCCTGCGCCACGCTCACGCGCGCCGGCGGCGCCAGCGGCGGCGGCGCCGCCGCCGCGTCGGCCGCCTGCTGCCGGCGCCGCTGCTGCCACGTCTGCCGCGCCGGGCGGCCGGCGCCGGGCACGCCCCCGGCGCGCAGCGGCCAGCCGGCCACCACGGCGCGCACGCGCGAGGTGGTGCGCACCTTGAAGCCGCGCAGCCCGCGCGTGAAGACGCTGGCCGCCGCCCACGACCGCGCCGTGGAGGCGCGCGCGTACGTCGCCGCCGCCACCATGCGCGGCGCGCGACGGGCGCCCGCCGCCGCCGCCGCGTCGCGGCCGCCGCCGCGCTCGCGGCCGCCGCCCGCCGCCGCGCGCTTGCCCTGCTGCGCGGCGGGCAGCGCCGATGCGGACGAGGACGGCGCCGGCGTGGAGGGCGGCGGCGCGCGCGAGCGGTCCCGGCTGCCCTGCGGCGCGGCGCCGCTGGCTGCGGCGCCGGACGGCGGCGGCGGCGACGCCGGGCCGCCGTCCGCCCCCGCCTGCTGCGCCGACGACGCCGCGCCGCCCGCGACGCCGCGGCCGCCGCGGGCGCGGCTGCTCCGGCTGCCGCCCGCAGCGGAGGAGGAGGAGGGCGCCGACGAACCGTTGGTCAGCCCGAACGCGGCGTTCATCTTGTCGCGCAGCGCGGAAACCACCTCGTCCACCGTGACGCGCGCGCTGCCCACCGCCGCCGGCGCCGATGCCGCCGACGCTGCGGCCGCCGCCGCCGCCGACGCGCTTCCGGCCGCGCCGCTCGCCGGCTTGGCGCTGCTGGGCGCAGGCGCCGCCGCCGCCCGCGCCTCCACGGCGGCGTTGGCGCCCTTGCCGCCCGGCGCCTCCACGCCCTCCCCACCGCCACCGCCGCTGCTCTGGCTCACGCCGGCGTCGCCGCCGCCCTCTGGCTCCTCCAGCTCTTCAGGCAGGTCGGGCAACGCAAAGGAGGACGGCGCGGCCGCCGCCGAGGAGGCGCCGCGCAGCTCGGCCGCGAGGGAGCTGGCCGCCGCGTCGGCCGCCCTCACCTCTGGCAGGTCGAAGAGGCTGGCCGCCTGCTGCAGCGCGCGCGCCAGCTCCTCCGCCTCGCGCGCGCCCACGTCGCGGCCCAGCAGGTCCCGGGCCAGGCTGCTCGCGTCCTGCTGCTGCTGCTGCTGCTGGTCCTGCTGCTGGTGTCCCTGCGGCTGCTGGTGCTGCTTGGCGGCGCGGGCGGCGTGCGGCCGCGCCGGCCGGACCAGCGGGGGCAGCGCCTCGTCCGCCGGGGCGGCGTCGGCGCCGGCCGCGTCGGCGGGTTGCGCGGGCGCGGGAGGCGCTGGCTGCTGCTGCTGCTGCTGCTGCTTGGCGCGGCCAGTGGTGGTGGTGCTCTTGATGGCTTCCTGCCAATCGCGGTCCATGTTGACCGCTGCTGAGGGCGGCGCCGCGCCGCCGCTTGGCGCCGGCTGCGCGCCGTCGGCAGCGGCTGCAGGCTGCGAGGGCGCCACGGTGCCGGCGTCGCCGTCGGATGAGGGCGAGTGCGGCGGCAGGCTGGCTGACCAGAGCTCCTCCAGCCGCAGCATGTGCGACAGGTACTCCGAGTCGCTCTCCCCTGCGGACTCGATGGAAAGGCAACAATGCAAGGCCCTTGCGTCAGCGAGCTGCTGGGGGGGCAGCAAAATCGCGGCACAGAGCATCGAGCAGGCGGCGGGGGCGCACACCTCGGTAACAGCGCTCCAGCAGTTGCCGCTGTGCCGCCACGCCTCCAGGGCCCTTGCCGGCGCCGCTGCCACTCGGCCCCGCGCCCGCGCCGCCCTGCTCGGGGTTGACGCGGATGATGGCGGTCCACTCGTCCGGGTCGGTCGACACCTGCATCTGCAGGTTGAAGCCGCCCTGCGTGCGGAACGCCGCGTCGCCGCCGCCGCCGCCGCCGCCGCCCTCGGCGCCGTCGTCGCCGTCGCCGCCGAGCCCCGACAGGAAGGCGCTGTAAAAGTCGTCCGGCAGCGCCGTGGCGTCGGGCGGCGACGCGGCGCCGCCGTCCTCGCCCTGCTGCCCACCGGCGCCCGGCAACGCCGCCGCCGCCGCCGCGCCGCCGCTCTGCTGCTGCTGCTGCGCCGGCCGCGGCGGGAGCTCCTCCCGCGCCGCCGCCGCCGCCGCCGCCTGCGGCGCGAGGTCGCCGCCGCCGTCGCCGCCGCCGTCGCCTTGCTGCTGCTGCTGCTGCTGCGCCGCGTCGTGCGCGGCGGCCGAGCCTGGGATGTCGTGCTGGATGATGACGCCCTGCCCCTCGCTGTTGGTGGTGATGGTGAGCTTGCCGCTGCTGATGCTGCCGGGCACCAGGCCCTGCCCCAGCAGCTGCTGGTGCCGCACCAACAGCTCGCGCAGCTCGGCGTCGCTCAGCTCTTCGTGGCGAGACGAGTAGCTCGCCAGCGCCTCCTCGAACTCGAGCCGCTGCCGCTGCCCCTCCACCGCGCCCGCCTCCTCGTCCGCCTCCGCCGCTGTCTCCTCCCCGCTGCGGCCTGAGGAGGAGGAAGCGCCTGCGCCCTGCCGCCGGCCGTTGCCGCCGTTGCTGCCGCCGGCGTCGCCCAGGCTTTCGAGCCGCTGCTGCAGCTCCTGCAGCTGCTGCTCGATGCTGAAGTGGTGCTGCTGCTGCTGCGGGTGGCCCAGCAGCATGCCGAGCGCGTCGCTCACGCCCGGCGGCAGCGGCGCGCCGCCGGCGGGAGGCGACGGCGGCTGCCGCCGGCCGCCGCGCTGCTGCGCGCCGCGGCGCTGCTGCCTGTGCGGCGCCGCGTGCTGCCGCTTGCCGCCGGGGTGCGGCGGGCCGTACAGCGCCGCCGCGTCCCACGCCGCGCCCAGCGTCACGTCGCCGATGCCCAGGTGCCGCTGCAGCGACTCAATCACCCGGTCCGCGTCCTCCTCCTCCACCTCCTCCGCCGCAACCTCCTCGCCACTCCCCTGCGGCCCTGGCTGCAGCGCGTCGCCGCCAAGCGCCAACACGTCCCGCCCCCGCCCGTCTGCCTCCTCCTGCTGCTGCTCTGCGCCGCCGGGCTCCTGCTGCTCCTCCTGCTGCTGCTTGCGCACCAAGGCGAGGTACAACTCCTTGTCTAGGTCGCTCCACTCAGACACGTTGCCAGGCAGCTCGCCCACGTACTCCACCTCCAGCTCTGCGTCTCCCTGAAGCGCCACCTGGTGCTGCTGCGGCGGCTGCGGCGGTGGCGGCGGCAAGAGCGAGAGCTGCCCCTCCATCCCCACGTGCTGCTCCTCCTCCTCCTCCTCCTCCTCGTCCGCCGCGTCTGCCGGGAGCGGCGGCTGCAGCGGCGGCTGCTGCGGCAGCAGCGCGCCGGCGCCGTGCAGGCGCGCCCAGATGGCGCGGTCGCCCTCCTCCTCGAGCGCCGGGCCCGGCACCTCGACCGCCTGGAAGTCCTCGGCGGTGAGGCGCTCCTGCATCGCGGCGGAAGAGGAGGGCCCGCCCTCGCCGCTCCCCTGCTGCTCCTGCTGCTCCTGCTGCTGCTCGTCGTCGCCGCCCTCGCCAAAGTCCACGCGCAGCGGCGGAAGGAAGCCCAGCACGCGGCCGGCGCGGCCTAACCGCGGGCCCAGGCGGAAGTCCGTGAGCTGGTGCCACACGATCTCCAGGTCCCTGCGGGCACACATTCACACCAAGGGGGCCGAGGCGGCGTGATGAGCGAGTGTGCGCCGCACTGTGGAGTGGGGTGTGGACGAGGCACGTGCGACGGCGCCCGCAGCGGGGCGAGGAGGCTTGCAGGACAGTTGCACGCACCGGTTGCGCGCCACGAGGATGCCCTCGGAGAGCTGCATGGTCTGCGGCCGCGAGAGCAGCTCGCGCATCAGCGCGTAGCGCTGCGCCTGCAGCGATGCGGTCATGCCCACGCGCTTGAACCTGCGCAGACACAACAAGTCACCGCCGCCGCCACGCGGTCACTGCCAGGGCCCTCTGCAAATCTCCGCCGTCGCCGTCGCAGTGGCCCTGAGCCAGGGTGCGGCTGCAGATGGGAGGCCTAGCGGCAGCACCCGGCTCACCCGACGCCGGCGCCCGGCCGCCGCGCGCCCGCGCCCGCCTTGCCCGGCGCGCCGCGGCTGCGCCGCTGCTGCCGCCGGCTGCGCATCTCCCGCATGTAGCAGTACGACGCGTCGTCCTCCTCCTCCCTGCGCGCACCCAGGCGGCGCACCCAGCACTCAAGTCGCCGAAGGAGCAGCTACCCGCCGCTGCACACCTTGCCCAGCACCACCGAGAGCGGCTGGCTTCAGGGGGTTAGCCGGTCGGCCACTGACCTGCGCATGCGCCCGACCAGCGAGTCCGCCTGGTCCCTGTTCTTGATGAGGCGCTGCAGCGGCATGGTGAGCCCGTCCGAGGGCGAGGGCGCTATGTGCGCCTGCAGCATGGCCAGCTGCGCCGGGTGGAACGACCCCTCGGCCGCGTTGATCTCCCACGCCGAGCACGTCGTCGCGCTGCGCGAGGAGCGGGGCCAGGCGCACGCAGAGGGACGCGCGCAAAAGAGGTGAGTTTGGGCGTGCGCCAGGTGGAGAGGCGCAGCTGCCGCGTCGGAGGCCGCGCACCTCCTGAGCGCCTGCGCCATGTCCACGTGCTCCTTGGCCACCTCGCTCGCAAGCCATTGCTCGATTTCCACGCCGATGCCGTAATGCAACCCATGGCTATGCCAATGCAACGCCAGGCAGCCAAGCTCCATGCGGCGATGGAACTCTTCGGCGGTCAGCGCCACCGATGCCTCGTTGGCATCGGCCGCACGTGTGATATAGCGATGCGCAATGACTACCGGGTCGGCCGGCTTCAACCGCTCACGCAACGCACGCAGCAGCGAATCCTTGCCGCTGCCGGATGGTCCCATCACATAAAACAGGCCGTGGCCGTCCGGTGCAGTGCTATTCATGCCGCGAGCCACTTTGCGCCCGCGCCATCGCGCCGGGTACCGTCAAAACCATAGTGCCGGGCGGCCACGAAATCGGCGCCGGGCTCGGCCTGCACATACACGCTGATGCCACCGACGTGCAGCGGATGCGCCTGCAGCTTGCCGCCTGCAGACGCCAGCAGGTCGAGCGCCGCGGCTTCATCGGCTGCCGCCAGCATGCCTGTCAGCGTGATATGGAACGTGAACGTATCAAACACATACGGGTAGCCCCACGCATCAAGCTTCTCGCGTTGGGCGGCACTCAGCTTCGCGGGATGACGCCTGGCGATTTCGGCGGCGGTAGGCGCTGCGCGAAAGTGGTCGAACTCCCGCACGCAGGCATCAGCCAGCGCGTGCATCTGGCGGCCCTCATGACTGTCGGCATCGGCCAGGCACCATGCCAGAAAGCCGCGCAATGCGCGCAACGTCAACGGTGCGTCAAACGGCGTGCGCGCAGCTGCGAACGCGTGTACAGCATGGTCCAGCATTGCGGCGTCGGTGCCTTCGGCCAGCCGGAACGGTGGTTTCAACGTGGCGTGCAGCGCGTAGTGCGCAGGAGCCTTGACCCATGCGGCGGGACGATGCGCAATGCCCGGCGGCAGCGCCAGGGGCACGCCGGTGTCGGCATCACGCCCGAGCCATTGCGCACCGAAGCTGCGGAACGGCTCGGCCGGTGCGAGGTAGATCGCGTAGCGATGGGCGGCCTTGCTCATGCGGCAAGACTGCCTTGGTCGGCCAGGTCGATCAGCGGCAACGCTGTGGTGGCATGACGCAGCTCACCATTGACAATCGCCCCGCACACGCGCGGCAGGCCCGCGTGGCTGTCGTCGACCAGGATCGCGTCGGCACGCATGCCGGGCGCCAGTACGCCTCGGTCGCGCAAGCCCGCGGCGCGTGCCGGATTGCGCGACACCAGATGCCACGCGCTTGGCAGATCGCACACGCCCAGCTGGGCGAGCTTGAACGCGGCCTGCAACGGCGCCGGGTAGTAGTAGTCCGATGCCAGCACCGAGCACAGCCCGGCGGCCACCATCTCCGTGGCATTCGGCGCGCCGGTATGGCTTTTGCCGCGCAGCACATTGGGGGCGCCAAACACCGTTTCGTCGCCAATCTGGCGCGCCAGGGTTGCGGCTTCGATGGTCAGCGGGAATTCGGCAATCGCGCAGCCTTGCCGATGATAGTGCTGGCGCGTGGCCACATCGGGATCGTCATGCGAAGCCACCGGCAGGTTGGCGGCGCGCGCGGCCGCGATCAGGCGCGACATTGCGGCGGGTACATCCTGCGCATGGCGGCTAGCCGTGCGCAGGCGCGTGCGGAAGGTCTCGGTATCGCACTCGGCGCGCTCGGCATACTGTGCGAGCTTGCGCTCATCGTTCATGCGGCGTGCCATGGTGGGCAGATGGTCGTTGATCGCCAGCAACCCCACGCGGCCATCCCTGATCCACTGCAACGCGGTTTCCACGCCGGCCAGGTGATAGGCCTCGAAGCGCAGGTGGACCTTGTGCGAGGCGCCCAGCACCGGGTGCAGTTGCGCCAGCGCCTCGAACATGCGCAGCGCGTAGGCCTCGCCACGCAGGCCGCCTTCCCACGACAGCGTGACACCATGGAATTCCGTGGTGATGCCATGCGCCAGCAGTTGGCGGTCCACATCGAGCAGCGCGGTTCCATACGGAACGCTCACACCAGGGCGCGGCATGACCGAGCGCTCGAATGCGTCGCCATGGATGTCGACAATGCCTGGCAGCACCAGCAGGTCGCCGGCATCGATGCATGCGCCGCTGCCAGCAGCCTGCTGCGCAATGGCACCGTGCTCGAACGCCAGCGTGGCCGGAGCGATAGCGCCGTCGCACAGCACACGGCGGCCAGTGATCCCACGTAGCGGGGGCGAATAGGGTTGATGGTTCGTTTGCATGGACATTACGTTAGCGCTGGCAGATGACAGACGGATGTCTAGACCAATACGAATGTGCCGCCACATCGGCCGGCTGGTCTGTCAGTCGTTGTCGGACACCGTAAGCTGCACCCAGTCTCCGGCAAAGCGGGTCATGCTGTATTGAACGGGCGCACCATCGATATCGACATTGAGCGCTTCAACCTGCAGCACCGGGCGCGTCTTCGGCTGGTTCAGCAGGCGTGCCACCGGCGCACTCGGCATGGCGGCGGTAATGCGCGACCACTTGCGCGTGTAGTCGGCAATGCCGAACTGCGCCAATGCGCGCGAAATCGATCGGGTCTCATGCACCTTGTCTTCAAGATCCGGAAAACGCTTCGGATCGAAATAATGCTCGGCCACGTCGATGGTACGCGCCTCGGTCTTGCCCACCATCTGGATATGCAGGATATCGGCGGTGCGCGGCAGTCCCAGATGTTTGGCAATTTCGGGGGCACGAATCGTCTGGCTGTCGACGATCTCGAGATGCCCGCGCATGCCTTGCGCGGCCAGGTTCTGCGAGAAGCGCGTGCGGCGCCCGATCGCATAGTCGATCGCATGTTCCTGCACAAACGTTCCACGGCCTTGCTCGATACGCACGAGGCCGCTCAGCTCCAGCTCGCCCATCGCGCGCCGGATCGTATGGCGGTTCACGGCAAAGCGCGTCGCCAGCTCCGGTTCCGGCGGCAGTTGCTCGCCGGGGCCATAAAGTTTGTTGCGGATGTCATCCGCCAATGCTTCGCCGATCTGGCGCCATACCGCCACGCCCGAGCCGCGTTCAACTTCCCGATCAGACATCTTTTGCCCTGCCCTGTGTCATCAAGCCTTAATGGTTGTCGTGCGATTGTGCCTCAGACCCGGCGCGCGCGTCGCGTGCCCGAGCAAAGTGCGCACCCGTCACGAAACATTCATCTGGCTGTGGTCTAGTATCGCCGTGTTGTGTTAGTTTACATCTAAACGTATAGACGTATAGGGGTGATCATGCAAGATGAAACCGCCGTCCAGCCCAATGCGCCGCGTGCCGCATGGCTCAGGACCCTGGCGCTGGCCCAGCCGGACGCGCTCGATGCGGCCTACACCCGCCTGGCCGAATCGGCGACCCTGCCCGCATACCGCCTGCTGCGCAAGCCGGAAGCGGGCATGACCATGGTGCGCGCCCGTGCAGGCGGCACCGGCGCACAGTTCAATCTCGGTGAAATGTCGGTGACACGCTGCGCCGTGGTCCTCGATGAAACACCGGATGAAGCCGCCACGGCTGGCGTGTCCTATGTACAGGGCCGCGGCACACGCCATGCCGAACAGGCGGCCGTGCTCGATGCACTGCTGCAGCGCCAGGCTTGGCACCAGCGCGTGCAGGACATCGTGCTGGCACCGCTGGCGCAGGCGCTGGCCGGGCGTGCCGCGCAACAGGCCGCCATTGCGGCACAAACCCGCGTGGAGTTCTTCACCATGGCCCGCGGAGAAGACTGAAATGCCCGCTACCGAAACACCGATGCAAGCCCTCGCCACGCATTCCGCCACGTCGTTGCTGCCCGGCTTCGACAACCCCGTCGACGATGCACAGGCCGTGTTCCGCGCCGCGCTCGAAGCGTTCGCGCATCCGGGTCGTCTTGAAACGTTGCCCGCCACCAGTGGCCAGCCCGAGGGGCTGTCGCCCGCGCTGACCGCACTGCTGCTGACTTTGGCCGACCCCGACACCCCGGTCTGGCTACCCGCCGATGTACCGGCCGCCGCGCGGGCCTTCCTGCGCTTTCATTGCAGTTGCCCGCTGGTCGATGAAATCGGCGCAGCCACCTTTGTCTGCGTGAGGTCCGCAAGGTCGAAGAGCACAAGAAGTGAGCTTATGCGCGGGGGCGTGGCTTCCCTGCAGGCGCGTCTTGACTTGGCGAGTCGCGAGCAAACCGATCGGTGCTGCGGGGCCGACTATGGGTGCGCGTCGCCTGCAGGGACGTCAAGCGCGCCGCTGAGCTGACCGTCAAGAACCTGCTCACGCACCGCTTCTGGCTCGAGCTGGCGGCGGCGCCCGAGCCGCCCCCCAAGCCGCTGGGTGCGCCAGAGGCAGGCGCGGGCGGCGGGCTGGGCAGCCCGGTCTGGGGCGACGAAGGCCTGGACGAGGACGAGGAGGAGGAGGAGGAGGAGGAGGAGGACGGCGAGCAGGAGAAGCGGCAGCGCTTGCAAGGGGCGCAGGCAGGTGCGAAGGATCCACGCTTGTGTCGCCGTGCCCGGTGCCGCATGCTCGGCTGGATGCGAGGGTGAGGGCCCAGTGCGTTTCAGGGCGTCTCGGCGCTGCACGTGCAGGTCGCTCAGAGCACGACGGCGATGCCGACGACGAGGGCGACGAGGGCGAGGAGGACTTGGGCGAGGACGACGAGGACGACGACGAGGGCGAGGAGGAGGAGGGCGAGGACGACGACGGCGACTCGTGGTTGGAGGACGACGAGGAGGCGGGCGGCGACGCCCCGCCGCGGGGCGCGCGGCGGCAACGGCGGCGGCGGAAGGCCGCCCTGGTGGAGGAGGGCGGGGAGGAGGACGGCAGCCCCGCGCTGCTCATGGAGGTGGACGAGGGTGAGGAGGATGAGGCGCAGGAGGCGGAGGAGGGCGAGGAGGAGGGGGATGGGGCCGCGGGGGCGGGCGCGGACGGGCCGACCGTCATCGACCTGGTGGAAGAGGAGGAGGAGGACGGCGAGGGAGGCGGCGGCGGCGCGCGGGGCCTCAGCGCGGGCACGACCGAGGACGACGACGGCGAGGAGGGCGGCGACGGCAAGCGGCAGCGGCGCTCGCAGCGCGAGCGGACCATGGTCAACGCAGACGGCTACCAGCAGGCCACGCAGGGCGGCAAGAAGAAAGGTGTGCCAGGCGGTGCCCGCGCAGCCTTGTCCACACGCCGGCTGCTGCCACCTCCCGCATCTGGCCGCAATGCTCGCACGGTGATGATCCGAACGCCAGCGCCTGGAAATGCTGCATCGTTTGGCTGCGCAGGGAGCAAGAAGCGCAAGAGCAGCTGGCAGCTGTCGTCCTCCTCCCCCGAGCCCAGCGACGGGGAGCACGAGCCGCCCGCCGCCCAGCGGCCCACGCCGAGCGAGGGCGCCGGCTCGCAGCGCACCGGCAAGCCCCCGCGCGGCAGGTGCGCCACAGTCGCACACTCCCTCCTGCCGTCCGGCCCCCACCTCGGAGCAGGCGCGGCGTCGCGCTGCCTCATTTGCTGCTCAGCGTGCACCTTGTGCTGCGCAGGCCGCCGGGTGCTGGGTCCCAGCAGGTGCGCCGTGAAGCCCACATCAGTCTGTTCCATCTGCTCTTTGCCGCGACCGGAGCCCCGTGCCATGCCAGGGCCTTGTACTGGGTGCCACAACGCCGCTTGGCCGTTCCTGTGCCAGGGCCTTGTGCTGGGTGCCACAACGCCGCTTGCTGTGCCAGGGCCTTGTGCTGGGTGCCACAACGCCCCTTGCTGTGCCAGGGCCTTGTGCTCGGTTCCACAATGTCGCTTGGCCGTTCCTGTGCCGCCGCAGGGCGCCCCGTCGCAGCCGCGCTCCACCGGCAGCCAGCACCATCCCACCACCAGCCAGGGCTCGGTGGGGCGCGCCAGCCAAAAGATGGCGGCCGCCAAGCAACGCCAGGTCAGGCGGCTTTCTCCGCAACCCCCCCCCCACCGCCACCACTACCCTTTGCCCTTCTTACTTCCGCGTCCAGCAGACTGCGTCTGCACCGCCTCCCATCACTGCGTCCCACGCACCGGGGCCTCGCCTCGTGCGCACTGGTCTGGCAGACCCGTGTTCCCTCCCCCCTTGTCGCAACGGGGCCGCCGCGGCCGCAGGCGCTGGACGACGCGACGCGCGAGGCGCAGGACCAGGCCAAGCTGCAGAAGCTGCTGAGCAAGGTGGGGCCGGTGGGCGCCGGGCGCGCCGCCGTGGACGCCGTGCAGCTCTTCCCCAGCTCGGACGCCGTGCTGCTGTGCGGGCACTTTGCCGGCCTGCTCAAGGCGCACCAGGTGCGTGGGCCTCCTCGGTGCGGTGTGGTGGTCGCGGCACGGCGTCAGCCCTTGGTTGGCAGGCTGCTGCTCAAGGCGCGCCAGGTGCACTGGCGCTGGTGCCCGGCGCGGTTCTTCGCCCGGCAGGTTGCGAGTTGCGCGGCCTGGCCTGCAGGCTGCACGGCGCGCAAGCGCCGCCCCTGCCTGCTCGCTCAGCAATTGCGACAGGGATGGCCGTGCGGCTGACGCCTCCACGCGGTGTGCCGCGTGTGTGCCCTGCGTGTGCGTGCGCGCTGCCGCGCAGCTGACGGCGCTGCGCTTCCTGTGGAAGAACCTGGTGCTGCAGCAGGACGACGAGGACGACCCGGCGGGCGGCGTCATCCTGGCGCACGTCATGGGTGAGCCGACGCTGCTAGCCTCGCCCCGCGCCGCCCCCGCGCCTGCGCCTCAGGCACGTGGCGTCGAGGACACGCAAGGCCCGTGCACCTACGGCGTGGCCGTGCTGCGCGCGCCGGTGCCGCGCAGGCCTGGGCAAGTCGCTGACGACCATTTCGTTCCTGCACCTGCTCTTCACGCACGAGCGCGACGGCCGCGCGCTGCTGGTCACGCCCGCCAACGTGAGGCGCCTTCCCCCTTTTCGCTGCTCTCCATCACGCACCGGCCTGGAGCACCAACCGGCCCTGTGCCTGAGCTGCAGCAAGCTGTGCACCGCCCGCCGGCTCGTGCGGCGCGCCCGTGCCCCGCCACCACCGAGGGCAGGGTGGGAGGAGAGAGAGATGAAGACAAGCAGGGCAAGCCGTTGCGCCCCTAGCCCGGTGCGGCACGCTTGCCGCGCCCCTTACCTCACCCCCCCCCCGCCTGCCCACGTGTGCCTGCGCGGCGCAGGTGCTGGAGAACTTCCGCGTGGAGTTCCACAAGTGGCTGCCCCAGGCGGGCACCGAGGCGGCCGAGCAGAGCCTGCTGCGCCCCGACAAGGTCTTTATCTGCCGCACCAAAAAGGAGGTGAGCTGCCGCCCCCCCCCCTTTTCCCCCTGCGCCCTCCACCGCCTCGCAACGCAGCGCGCCCGCGTCAGGCCGGCAGCGCACGTGGGCCGTCTCATGGCGCCACGTGCTCAGCGGTGGTTGGGCGCGCCGTGCCCCAAAGGCGCCCAATGCCCTGTTTCTTTTGCCACCTTTCCTGTAATGGTGGCGTGCGCAGGCGCTGCAGAAGGTTCGCGCGTGGTACGAGGTGAACGGCAGCGTGCTCATCATCTCGCCCAACATGCTGTCCACCCTGGTGCTGGCGGTGCAGCCGCCCGCGCCCGCCGCCGACGCCGCGGGCGACGCCGGCGCCGGCGGGCAGGTGGCGCCCGCAGAGCGCCCCGCTTCCGAGGGGGCGCCAGACGCGGGGCCGGCGCCGGCGCCGGCGCCGGCACCCAAGAAGCGCGGCCGGCCGCCCAAGCAGCAGCAGGCGCCTAAGCAGGCGGCCAAGGCGATGACGCCCGAGGAGCTGGAGCAGGTGCGACCGCGCGCCGTTGATCGCTGCCGTGCCCTCCCTCTCCACCCTCGTGCTTCGCCTTGGGCCAAGTCTGCTCGACGCGCTCACTCCTGCTCTGCGGTGGTCGCGGCGGTTCTCGCCACGTGGCGGCGCCATGCGGGACGACGTGCGCGGTGCGGTGCTGTGCACGCGTGTTGTGTGGGCGCCCCCCTGTTTGCAGGCGCTGCAGATGCGCCAGCGGCTGCTCGAGGGCCCCAGCGTGGTGGTGGCCGACGAGGCGCACGAGATGCGCAACGCCACGTCGCAGTACCTCAACGCCATGATGCAGCTGCAGACGCGCCGCCGCATCGCGCTCACCGGATACCCCCTGCAGGTGCGAGCGCTGCCTGGACGGGGCCCACGAGCGTCGCAGCAGCCACCTCCAAGCGCCTCGCACCTCGCCCGCACGTCGGGGCGTCAGGCGGCCGCGGCTGCGGCCGCCAGAAGGCAGTGGCACGCTCTCGTATAGCCGCAAAACGCGCTGCCGCCGTCACCTGCGACCTGCCGTCCCGCTCCGTGTGCCAGAGCTCACACCTGGAAACAGCACAGCCACCTCGTCCGGCACACATTCGCTGGTCTGCGCGGCGCATGCGGTGCCGCGCGCAACGCAGAACAACCTGAGCGAGTACTTTACCATGATCAACTGGGTGCGGCCGGGCGAGATCCTGCAGGAAGAGTACGAGAACGACATCGCGTCGCCCATCGAAAAGGGTGCGTGGCTGACGTCCTCGCGGCGCGCGGCCCTGGCGCAAGGCCCACGCAGCGTGACAGGCCTCGCCGTCTCTGCTGGCGCTGCGCGCTCCTCCCCCAGTGGAGCGCCTGTGGCGCAAAACGCGTGTGGTGCGTGTGCATGTGCGTGGTGCCAGGGCGCAAGGCGGGCGCCAAGCGGCGGGACCAGACCAAGATGAAGCAGGCGCTGGTGGTGCTGCACGGCCTCACCGAGTCCTTCATCTCGGTGCGCGCTAGGGCCAGGGCTAGGCCTAGGGTTGGGGCTGCAGCAGCCGCACCGCGCCCCCATCAAGAGACGTGCCCAGAGCCACCTGAGCAGGCGAACGTCGCGCAGCACGGCGCTCGCGCGTGTGTCACCTGCCTGCCCTGTGCGCCTCCTCAGCGCGCGCAAGGCCTTCCGCGAGCACACCTTCTTTGAGCTCCTTGGTCCTTTTCCTTTGCAGGCCTTCCGGGAGGACACGTTGGAGAAGGAGCTGCACGCCAACGGCGCGCGCAAGGTGGAGCACGTCATCCACCTCTCCCTCACGCCGCAGCTCGGCAAGGTCTACAACCTCTTTGCCAAGGTGAGGGGCAGCAGCACAGTGGCGCCTTGGTCTTGAACACCAGGCGCCTTGCTCTTTGGCGCGGCGTGGCGAGCCTCCGTCGCCCGCGGCCCGCGGCCGAGTCCCCGTGAGCCCCCTGCAGGGCTGCCGCGGCGCCCGGATTGCACGCATGCGGACTGAGTTGCGCCCAGCGCCAGTGTGACGTTGCTTTCCTTGGCGCGTGGACGGTGCCTGCGCAGCTGGTGGAGCAGGCCAAGCAGCAGCGGGGCGGCGGGGAGGACGGAGAGGTGGTCAAGGGCCCCCGGGGCGGCGGCTTCTTCGCCGCCATCGGCATGCTCATGCAGGTGACCGGAGCGCACCCGCTTGCATACTGGGCACCTCACCAGCGGTTCTGGCACCCTGGGACGTTGCTGTCGATCCCTTGTGTCTTGAATGGGACTGTGCAGCGCGTCGTGGGCGCAATGCGACGGCGAGGGCGCTAGCCGCGGGGGAGGAAACAGGTGCGAGTGGTGGCGCGTGTGCGGTGGTGCGCGCAGCTGTGCAACGTGCCGAGCCAGCTGCGGCGGCAGCTGGCAAGCCTGCAGCCGGGCGAGGAGGCGCAGGCGGGCGGCGAGGCGCTGCTGGAGGACGACGAGCTCAGCATCCGGCTGCACGTCACGCAGCCCTCGCAGGGCGACGGCGGCGGCAGCAGCGGCGCTGCCGCCGCGGGGCCGACGGGCGGCGGCGGCGGCGGCGGGGCGGCGGCGGCGGCGGCGACGCAGCCGGCGCCGGGCAAGGGCAAGGGCAAGAAGGGCAAGAAGGGCAAGAAGGACAAGGAGACGGTGCGTGCGGTGCATTTGTTCGCGGGAGGGAGAGGGAGAGGGACGCGGGCCTGTTGTGGAGGCGTGATGCTTGTCTCGTCCCT
>VFQP010003549.1_pt1 | contig 15741 bp, 19 predicted proteins | sample 3512351 | NCBI WGS metagenome assembly VFQP01 (sample SAMN10412372, study PRJNA504923) | tailings metagenome | isolation source: Relicate 1 Philex TSF1 revegetated site | place: Philippines: Tuba, Benguet | collected 2017-08-29 | reverse complement strand
GCCGCCCGCGGCACCGAACGAGCCCCAGCTCCCGCCTCCCTCGTTGCCGCCGCCCAGCCGCCGCGCCAGCGCCTCCCACGCCATCCGCACCGTCACCACGGCCGCCTCCCTCCCCGCCTCCTCCTGCCGGCCAAGCGCCACCTCTCCACCCGCCACGACGCCGTCACTCATGGCCGCCACCACGCCGCCGCACAGCGCGCCCCAGAACCCGCCGCCGGCGCCCGCCGCCGCCACGCCCCGCTGATGCCTCTGCAGCGGCGCAACCGCCGCCGCCTCCCGCAGCGCCGCCCTCGCCGCCTCCTCCGCCCGCCTGGCCAGCCCAGGCCGCGCCACGCCCAGCGGCGCCCACGCCGCCGCCGCCACCGCCCCCTCCTCCTCCGCCCCCTGGCGCGGCACCCGCCCGCCCCCCCCGCCGCCGCCGTCCGCCGCCGCCAGCGCCGCCGGGCTGCAGCCCAGGCAGGCAGTGAGCAGCTCGGGGCCGCACCGAAGCCGCAGCTCCACCTTGCAGGGCGGCCTGCCAGCCAGCCCCGCCAGCCCCGCCGCGCCGCCGCCGTCGCCGAGGGCGCCCGGCAGCAAAAAGGCCAGCAGCAGCTGGGCCCCGTCGTCGCTGGCGCCCACGTGGCGCAGCGCGGCGCAGGCGCGGTGCAGCTGCGCGTCGTGGAGGCCCTCCACCAGCGCCCGCAGCCCGTCCAGCGAGGCCAGCACGCCGCGCACGTGGCGGGACAGCGCTGCGCGGCCGCCATCCACCGTGCGGCGCAGCGGCGCGCCTGCAAGGACGTGGCAAACGTCATGTTCGCACGCGCGGGTGACTTCTTGTGTGTCTGGGCACTCTTGCCTTGCAGAACGCGTGCGCTTTCTCACCGAGGCAGGAGGGAAGCAGCAGCTGCACCAGCGGCGGCGACGTCTCAACGGCCTGCACCACCACCTCGAACCGCGCCGCCTTGCCCTCGGCCTGCTCCTCGTCCGCAGCAGCGGCGGCGGCGGCCGGCCCGCGCACCGTCACGCGCGCCAGCCCGTGCACGACCAGCGACCACCGCCGCTGGCCCTCGGGCAGCGTCTCTGCGTCGTCGGCGTCCTCGCCCGCCGCCATGGAGCGGAGCAGCTGCTGCGGCGCCGCCGGGTAGCGCAGCTGCTGCTGCTGCAGCTGGTTGTGCTGGGTGAGGTCGAGCTGGAGCGCGCGCGTAGAGAGCTGCGCGTCGAGGGCGGCGCGGGCCGAGGCGAGGCGGGCGGCCAGCGCCGCGTTGCCGCCGCGGGGCGTGCGCTTGACGGCGGAGGCCGGGTCCGCCTGCGTTGCGAGAGGGAGCACGGAGAGGATCAGAGTCGCAAGGAGAGGCGCTGCGGGCGACGTGAGCAGGGGGAGCGCGCGCGCTGGCGCGCACCTGCGAGGCGGCGGCTTGCAGGCGCTGCAGCGTCTCCATGAGCTCGGCCTTCTTCTGCGCGGCCGCCGTCACTTGCTCCTGCGCGAGCGGGCCGAGCAACCGCATCACAACATGCGAGTGTGTGTGCGGCAGCAGCCTCCCTGCCAAGACGGCAGTGCGTGAGGTAATGCGGGCTCTCACCTGCGCGGTGGCGTGCTGCGCGTCGAGCTGCGCCAGCTGGGACGCGCGTTGCTCGCAGGCCGCCGTCTTCTCCGCCAGGCACAGCGTCAACACCGTCTCCTGCTCCTGTGTGGCCTGCTGCGTCTGCGAGCCAGCAGGTCGTTCGGGCCACAAAGTCCACGTTCGCCAGCAGCGCTCGCTCTCTCGCTCGCTCGCAGGCCTTGCGACTCAGAGATGACCGCGGACTGCGCTTGCGACCACCTTACCTGCGCCTCGTCGTGCAGGTGCTGCGCGCGGGCGGCCGCCGCCGCGGTGGCCTCCTCGACCTGCGCCTCGAGCGCCATGCCCTGCTCGAGCGCCGACCTGAGCACGGCCAGGTGCTCCTCGAGCGCGGCGCTCTGGTCGCGCAGCGCGCCCGAAGCGGCCTGCTCCTGCGAGATGCGCCGCTTCTTCCACTCGAGCAGCGTGCGCTGCCGGCACACGCGCTTGAGCTGCCGCATGCGCTCGCGGACGTCCTCCAGCTCCGCCTCGCCGGCCAGCTGCACCGCGCGGAACAGCGGTGGGTTGCTGCGCGAGAGCGCCTGCTCCAGGCCCGCCGCGCGGCGCTGCAGCACCTCGACCACCGACGAGAGGTCGCGCGCAAAGCCCGCCGCCAGGCGCACTTGCGTGCCGACGCTGCCGTGCACCGACTCGAGCGCGTCGAGGAACGAGGGCGGCGCGCCGGCCTTGCCGGCGCCCAGCAGCAGCCCCGCCTTGCCGCCCGCCAGCGCGCCCAGGTCGAATGGCTGCACAAAGGACGTGCGGCGGCGCATGTCGTCCAGGAAGCGCACCTCCACCATGGCCAGGAACTCCTGCGCGACGGACGCCACACGCCACCCACGCACGCATACCAAGCACACTCACACCTCGCCCGCAGTCCACATCCTGTCAAAACGGACGTTTGCAGCACCGCCTGCGTGCAAGCACCGCACCTGGAACGAGACCGGCGGCACTTGCACGTGGTCCGGCACGGCGTCCGGCGCTGGCGCCGCCGCCACCGCAACAGCAGCGACGTGTGGCGCCGCCGCGGCCGCGGCCGCCGCCATGGCCGCCATGCTGCCGCTGTGCTGCGTGACGGGCGCCACGCCCAGGTGCGCGTGCAGGTCGGGCGGCGCGGCAAAGTCGTCCAGCGTGTGCATGGACGCGTCCAGGTCCGTGCCGCCCGTGCCGCCGCCAACGCCGCCGCCGCCGGCCCCGTGCACGCCCAGCAGGCCAAAGTCCATGCTGCCAGACGTGTGGTCGGCGCCGCCACCTGCCGTCGCAGCACACAGGGCGCAGGGCATGCAGCCAGCCTGTCGTGTTGTTCTGCCCCGGTGCCTCGTTCTGCCCTGGCGCCTTCAGCAGGCCCGACAAGAGGCGCAGCAGAGCAGTTTTGGCGCACCTGCCACGGCGCGGGGGTTGGCGGCCACGCCGCCTGCAGGTCCCACGGCGGGCGCCGCCACGCCCAGCGGCAGCACCGCGCCGCCCACGCCAGACGCCGACGTCAGGTCATGCAGCTCCCTGCAAGCGCCGTCACCACCGCCGCAACGCCACGGCGATCGCGCACGCCGCCGCCGCAGCCAAGTTGAGCGACCCCAGTTGAGCGCTTGCATTGCTCACCTGGGTGGCACCGCGGGGAGTGGGACGGCAGCTCCGCCACCGCTGCCGCGCTGCTGCACCCGCTGCATCAGCGCCTGCAGTGTGCTGCCGCCCTGCCGCGTCGTGTTGCCCTCGGCAAGCAGGCGGTCGGTGAAGTTGTGCGTGGCGCCAGCCGCGCTGCCGCTGCCACCCACCGTGGCCACCGCGGCAGCAGCGGCGGCCTGAGCGTGCGCCGCGCCCTCCACGTCTCGGACCGCAGCGCTGCGCGCGCCCGCGGGCGGCGCCGGCGCCGGCGGCTCCTGCGAGGGCGCCCGCTGCGCCGGCGCCCACGCCGACGGCGCGCCGCCGAAGCCCAGGGCGCCGCCCTCCTCATCCGCCAGCAAGTGGATCGTCATCTCGGTCAGCTGCTGCTGCTGGTGGTGCTGCCTCTCCTGGCTGCCGCCCCGCGCTGGCGGCGCGCCGCCGGCCGTGGTGGTGGCGGCGGCAAAGGCTGCGTTGGCCACGGCGGCGATTGTGGAACGGCTGGGGCCGGCGACGGCCCAGCCGGCCGCCGCCGCGGCGCCGCTCTGTTGCAGCATCTGCTGCTGCACGGCGCGCGTGAGCTCGCCGGTGGGCCCTGCGCCGTACACGTGGTTGTAGGTGGCCTCGCCCATCACCTTGCGGCCTGCGCAGGCATGGCGCGTGATCGATGGTCACTAGCGCGTGGCGCACGAGGGGCCTTTGCCACCGGATGGCGCAGTTCGCCCAAATGGTGCAGATCTCTCCTCGCGAGCCCCGCACCGTGGCTGACGTCCAGCGTGTCGTCGGCGCCGGGCGTGAAGCCCCACTTCTTCTGCATGGACTCGTCGGGAGTCAGGTCCAGGTCCAGCAGCCGCACGCTGGCGCCCGTGCCCGGCGCGTCGCCGCCCGCCGCGCCCGCGCCCGCGCCGCCAGCGCCGCCGCCGCCGCCGCCGCCGCCGCGGCGGCCAAACATCTCGCCCAGGGCGAAGGGGCTGGTGGGCGTCATGGCGCCGGCGCCGGCGGCGGGGCGGGCGGCGCTGGGCGGCGCCTCGGGCTCGTCGGCCTCGTCCAGCAGCACAGGGCTGCCCAGCCCACCTGCGTCCATGAGCGCAAACCCTTGTGACCTCGTGGCCATGGCGCAGACGGCCCTGCCACGCGGCCCGGCGACATGCGCCCGACCGATTCGCCGCAAGAGAGAAGCACGCACCGAGCGCGGCGACCTGCGGCGACGGCGGCACCGCCGCCGCCACGCCCGCCGGCTGCTGCAGCGGCGGGTGGCGCGCGCCGTCCATGGCCGCCGCCGCGCCGGCCGCCATGGTGAGCTCCATGCTGACCGTGGCGTCGTGCTGCGCCAGGTGCGGGCCGTGGGCGCCGCCGCCAGCGGCCGCCGCGGTGGAGGCGAGCGGGTTGGCGCCCAGGTCCCCCGAGGCATCCAGCAGGTAGCCGTCCTCCTCGTCCTCCTCCACCAGCGTGGAGAGGCCCGGCACGGCGCTGGTGATGTTGGCGGTGAAGTCGCCCGCGATGAGTGCGGCCGCCGCCCGGGGGCGCAGGGCGCTGCTGTTGCTGGGGCCGGCGCTGAAGGCGCCGGGCGGCGGCGGCGCGCCCTCGGTGGTGGTGAGCGCGTCGAGGCGCAGGGTGGGCGGGTCGCAGCTGTTGCTGGTGAGGTCCATGGACATGGGTGACAGCATGGCGCCGGGGCTCATGGCGGAGAGGAGACCGAAGGACGAGAGCGCCGCCACGTTGGGGTCGGCGGCGGCGGGCTGCAGGGGCGCGCGGGCGCCGGCGAGCGGCTCGGCGGGTGCCCTGGGCATGGGCGCCTCCTGCTCCAGAGCAGCCGCAGCGAGGCTGTCTTGCTTGCTGGCGTTGTTGTTGTGCGCGGCGCCGGGCGGCGTCCAAGCGCCGTTGTCGCCCTGCGCAAGAAAGTGTTGTGTGCCGCACAGGTCACCCAGCCGCACGCTGCATACTGCACTGTGCATACGGCTTGTGCAGCATTGCTGCGCGCACCTTGGGGTACAAGTGCATCGTCTGCAGCTCGTCGTCTGGCGCAAAGCTGACCCTGCGGTTGCGCTCGCGCTTGCGCGCTCCGCCCTGGCCGCCATTGTTCTCCGCCTGCGCGTCGTTCTCCTTGTTGCCTGCGCCGCGCTTGGTGCGCAGAATCTGCAGGCGCGCGCGGGGCAAGGTGCAGCTGTCGCAGCGAGAGTGCAGCAGAGGCGCGCAGGCGCTCCATTCGGCGTTCCACCGCGCTCACCGAGTTGGGCGTCCGAGCGCCCGCCGACTGCATCGTGGCGCGCTTGTGCTGGAGCGATGGCGCGTTCCCGTGCGTGGATGGCACGACGTTCAAAATGATGCAAGCGCAACGGACGAGAAGAGAAGCAGCAACAACGGTGAAAGCGCCAGGGCAGGAAAGCAGTGCCTGTGGTGGCTCGTCTCAATGCTGCGATGGCGTTGTGGTGGCCGCGGCGTGGTGGGCCGCCGTGGTGGGCCGGCCATCGTAAGCGCCATTTGCACCAGCCATTGATGCACTGGAGCACTGATGCCAGACTCTGCTCTGCTCTGTCCAGGACCTCCACCCCTCTACTCACGCGGCAGGCGTGGGTGGCGCCAGCCGGCGCAGCAGGTGCAAGGAGGAATCCTGCAGCAATTGGGCCCCATCGCCGCAGGGCGATCGCCATCCGCCCCCCCTCCCTGCTGCTGCTAGCTCCTCCTCTCTTTCGGCGCCGGCACGTTTTCCTCTGCGGCCTCGTGGGTCGCCGCACGGGAAGGAGATTCCATTGACCAGCGCGCTGTGCAGCGAGCTCTAGCGCGCAGTGTCGTCTGCTCAGCTATCGACGCCCATCCACTCTGCTCAGGACTCACAGCGAACTCTGTGCGCCACTCGTCTCGAGAGGAGCGGCGCCCGTCCTCACAGCGTTGGGCTCTCGGCGGCGCCAGCGCGAGACCGCCCCATCACCCGCAGCAGCCATTGCATCGCGGGAGCCGGCGGCCTCTCCGCTGCTGCGCGGGGACGCAGAGGACGACCCGGGGACGAAGAGCCCGCTGCTCTCGCGCACGGATTCGCCCCACCCCCAGCACCTGCGGCAGCGGCACAGCAGGGCCATGGCGCAGCAGCAGCAGGGCCAGCAGGCGGGGACGGTGCAGCAGCCACCGGCGCAGCAGGAGGGGCAGATGTCGCTCCACGGGGAGACGGCAGCGCGCCGGCAGGCGATAACGGAGCTCCTATTCTTCGCAAGTGTGGGCGACGTCTACCGCTGCAAGAGGATCGTGTCTGCCTGGGCACTGAACGTGAGCTGAGGTCTGGCAGGGCTCGCTGGCTACCGCAGTGGGGGGAGGTGGCGCGCAGCACCTCGCCCCTGTGTGCTGGACGCTGCCGCCGCGCTGGCAGGCTTGCAGAGATTAGCACTTTTGCCTCACCCTTCCTCCCTGGATGTTGCCCCATGCCTCGTCTGCACGCAGCTCAACGACCCCAAGACGGCCGACTATGTGAGTGCGGCGGCACAGAGCGGGCGCAGGCGCGTTGAGATGCGCTGCCGTTCGCTCGCGGGCCCCCTGACCCTTGGCTCGCCTGTCCCTGTGTGCCCCTTGCGCACTGCAGGACAAGCGGACACCACTGTGAGCGACCGTGCTGGGCGGGCGGCAGGCCCGCGCGGGCGCCCACCCTGCACAGGATCTTCTGGTCCGCTCACATGGTGAGGCACACATTGACGCACACACGCACACTCCTCCTCGCAGGCACCTGGCGGCGGCCGAGGGCTGCTACAGCGCCGTGGTGTGGCTGCTGGCGCACGGCGTGGACGTCAACCCCGTCGACCGCTTCAAGCGCACGCCGCTCGAGGTGCGCGGCGCAGCGCTCCGCCCCTCCGGCCCACCTCATCCGGTTGATGAGGACCGGGTGTGAGGAGGGAAGCAGGCTGTGAAGAAGCGAACCCACCACTGGCTGACTCGGGAGGACTGCGGCGGGGCCATGTGCGCACGCTTTGGAGCCCCTCAGCTGGCGGCGTCGCTGTCCCTGCCCTGGGTGTTCCAGGACGCGGTGCGTGGCGACCACGGCGAGGTGGCTAGCCTGCTGATCCAGCACGGCGGCAAGGTGCTGAGCAAGGAGGGCGAGCTGGTGGAGCTGGCCGACAGCCCGCTGGCCGGCAACGTGCGCATCTTCACCGACTACGACCCAGAGTGGGAGGTGGACCCCAGCGCGCTGCACATGCACGAGAAGATTGGTGGGTGCGGGGGTTGCGTCGTGGCGCTCCTTGTTGCAGGCGTGGGCAGGCTGGGGTGGGGCCTGGCGGGGCAGCGCGCGGGGCGGCTTGCGCATGCATGGCCCGCACGGCAGCTCCCTGACAGCCCCAGCGCGCCTCCCGCCGCCGCGCCCTTCCGCAGGCGAGGGCGAGTTTGGCATCGTGCACAAGGCCACGTGGCACGGCACCACGGTGGCCGTCAAGATCCTCAAGGAGACGGGCGCCGTGGCGCTCGGCGACTTTAGGACCGAGCTCAACGTGCTGCAAAAGGTCCACCACCCACACACGGTGCGCCCCGCCGCCGCCACCTCCTTCATCGGCACTCCCGCTGCTGTCTGCCGCTCCCCCCGGCTGTTGGGCAGCGTGATACGTCCAGGGTTGGGTGGGTACATGCTGGGCCACCCACCCAAAGAGGGGCTTGTCGATGGATGCCTTGCTTGCGCGCAGGTCCAGTTCCTGGGCGCGGTGACCAAGACGCAGCCCTTTATGATTGTGACCGAGTACATGACGGGCGGGTCGCTGACGGACCTGTTCAAGGCGCAGCGGCTGCCCACGCTGTGGCGCGCGCTGCAGCTGTCGCTCGACTGCGCGCGCGGGCTGGCCTACCTGCACTCGCGCCAGCCCACGGTGCGCCGGGGCTGTTGAGCGGGCGGCTGGCGGCAGGCGCTGGGGCGCTTGGTCGGGTTGGTGCAGCAGCTGGGATGGGCTGACCTGACGCAGGTTGTCGCCTGCCCTCCGCCCTCGTGTGTGTGCGCTGCAGGCGGTGATCCACCGCGACCTCAAGCCGGCCAACCTGATGATTGGCGGCGGCAGGGCCTGGAACAACTTCCACAGGCAGCTCATCACGGTGAGCGGGCGCCCGGCGCCGCCCACCTCTGTTTGGGAGAGGCGTCTGTGCAACACCTGGTGCAGACGCGCGGCGCTTTGCAGATAGCCATGAGGCCGTGGGGGGGCTGCGGCGACACAGCGGAATGCTGCTGCCACATGGTGTGTGTGTCGCTGTGTGCGGCCGTACGAACAGAACGAGGTGGGCGTGCTCAAGATCGCCGACTTTGGCCTCTCCAAGTCGCTGCGGCTGCCCAAGCCCAAGCGGCACGGCAACAGCAGCCTGGACAACAGCCTCAGCACCACGGTCAACGGCGGCAGCCCGCACGGCGGCGGCGGCGCGCAGGGCGGCGGGCAGGAGGGGCAGGCGCACGGGCCCGCGTACAAGCTCACCGGCGAGACGGGATCCTACAGGTGAGAGAGGGGCGCAGCGCGCTTGCCCAGGCGTCAGCTTTTGCGGGAGCTCCTCAGAGCGGCAAGCGGGGGCGTTTACGCGCTCCAAACCGAGCGTGCGCCCACACGTTGCGTAGCAGCACACGCGCTGCTGCAGTCGCCGCGCCCTTGCACTGCACGTCAAGACGTGCGTGTGTGACGCGGGGCAGCAGCTGCCACTTCCCTGCCACGAGCTGGCAGTCACCGTGTGGAGTGCCTGTGCATATCTGTACGGCGTGGTGCGTGCAGGTACATGGCGCCCGAGGTGTTCCGCCACGAGCTGTACAACAACAAGGTGGACGTGTACAGCTGGGCCATGATTGCCTACCAGCTGGCCGAGGGCCTGCCGCCCTTTTGGAACATGGACCCCATTGAGGCGGCGCGCGCGGCGGCGCTCGAGCACCGGCGCCCCGCATGGGGGCCCACCAGCCGCGGCGGCGAAGTGGTGAGCGTGGCACTCACACTCGCCACGGGGGCGGATGCTTGCTGCCGCGGGGCACCGGCGCAGCTAGGGACGCGAGGGGGTTCCCAAAGCGGCCAAAGCGCTCGCTACTCACGAAGGCGCGCCGTTCATCGCGCGTGTGTGCGGTGCCGTGCCTTGGTGTGACGCGTCGTGGTGGCTCATGGCTGCAGATCCCCGACGCGTTCAAGGCCTTGGTGGAGCAGTGCTGGGCGCCCGAGTACGACGCGCGGCCCGAGTTTGACGACGTGGTGGAGCGCGTGGAGCTCATTCTCAAGGGCGTCGCGCCCACCATCACCTCGGGCCTGCCGCCCGCCAAGCAGGCCTGCTGCAGCCTGCAGTGAGAGGCGGCGTGCGCCCTTTGTGAGGGTCCCGTGAGCCACCTGGCTCTACAGTTTTGGTGGGGGAAAGCGTGTTCAGTTGGAGGGAGTACTTGAGAGCCTCTTGCTTGCGAGACAGGGAGAAACAGAGAGGAGAGCTCGCGCATGCTGGACACGTCCGTCTCGTCGAGAGGACTGGCACGACTGGCAGCTAGCAGCGGGGACGGTGGTTCCCCCTCCTGCTCCTCTCCTCCTTGCTTGTGCGCGCGCCGCGCCAGGACCGCCCTCTGCAGGGGCGGGTGTCACGTGGGACTCGACACTTGCCAGGGGGCCCAGGCAGCTGTGGCGCAGCTGTGGACGCGAACCAGCAGCTTGGGCGGCTCGCGCCCCAGGTCTGCAGCGTGCGCGACTGCGGTGTGGGCTGCGTTGGACTGCAGGCGTGGTGGGGTGCGCCTGCCCGTTGGCGCAAGTGGGACACTGGACGCGCCCTGTGAGCGTTTTGCTGTTGCTGGCGCTGCTGGGACGACAACGGGCTTTTCTCGGCGCCCGCCGCGGTGCAGTGTTTCTTTCTTTGGGCGTGCCCCACGGTCCACCACGAGGTGTGACGCTGCGGGCTGTGGGTGCTTTTGCTCACCCCTGCGCATGAGGTAGTGGGCATTTGGTGCGCCGCGTGGGACTTGCCCGGAAGCCGAGGCTGGACTGTGCTTGGCCGGCGGCTGGCTGTGAGCGGCACGTGCAACGTCGCGTGCGTGGCGTGTCTTGGTGTGCGGAACCCCTGGTCAGAAGTGAGGCCGTGATTGCCGCCTCCACCTGGGTGGGCGGGTCGTCTCCCAATGTGGGCCGAGTCGGCCTTTTGCGCGGCCACCTGCCGCCGCACTGAAGCCACATCTGCTCAACATCTGCCAACAGCACTTGTGTGGGTGTGGGTGGGGGTGAACAGAACTGCTGAAGCCCGCACTTAACGTGAGAGGTGGCTGTGGCAACGTGACGATGGACCCGAGCTGCCTTTCCTGTCGCCTGCCTGGCGGGCGCGGCGCAAGATTGCCGCTTTCCCAGGCGCGGGGCACAGCTGAATAGCCCTGTGCCCTTAGAGCGGGCTCTGGAGGCCTGCGGAATGTGCGAGTGTGACGCGTGAAGTGCCCACGACAGCCGCCCATGATCTTCCCCATGACCTGCAGCTCGCGGCAATGACTGGCTTGGACACGCTGGCTCCACCCACTCCCATGCCGTGGCTGCTGTGGGTGGGCTGAATGCTTGCGCATGCGCCCTTGGCCACGCGCGCTGGTTTGTGCTTTGTGTGGGCTCGGCACCCCCCCGTGCAACCGTCCTTCGCGGGCACATGCCAAAGCAGCCAGCACGCACTCTTGCAAGTGGAAAGGAGGTCCTGCTCGTCATCCAGGAGGCAGGTCAGCTTAGGTGCGGCGGCAAGGTATGAAATGATGAAGCGCTCGAGCAAGGATCGGTTCGTCGGACAGCAGAGGAGAAACGCAAGCAGACGGCCCGCGCTTGTTGTGCATGTCAGGCGGTCACTGAGCTGTGGGACGTTTCTGCTGGGGATGACGGGAAAAAGGCAAGAAAAAGAAGAGCCTGCCGTCAAGGAGCGAGTTGGGCTGCGGCTCACATGGCACCCACCGCGACGGCGCTGGCGCCCACCACGTACGGCTGCCCCCCGGCGCCCTTTCCGTTGCTGCCGTCGCCGCCGTGCGCGCCGCCGGGCCGGTGCACCTCCGCCGCCGCCGCCGTCTGAAGGGCCCCGTTTGCCCCGTTGGCGGGGCCGACCCCGGCAGCGCCCACCGCCAAGGGGTTGGGCAGCGGGGCGCCTGCGATGTCGACCTCCAGGGCCAGGCCCTCGAGCTGCGTGCGGTTGCGGATCGAGGCGAGGCGCGCGGGCGGGAAGCCCGACGTGACGATGGACTGCATCAGCAGCGCCACCTGCGTGCGGGTGGGTAGGCGGGGCGCGAGGCGAGGCACATCTCGTCCGCACCCACAGGGCACTGCTGAGGGCAGCGCGGCGGCCTGCCGGCGACGGTTGGAGGTTCAGCACCATGGCGCGGCACCGCACATCAAGCTAGATGCAGCGTCATGAGCCTGGTGGTGGCCTCGTCGCGCCTCTGGGTCATCGCAAAGCGCCCGCACCTCGATGGCGTTCTCCCGCGGGATGAAGTGCGCGCCGTCGACGCGCACGCAGGGCGCGCCCAGGCGCGTGGCCAGCGCCTCGGCCAGGTGCGGGGGCGCCACCAGGTCCTGCCGCCCGTGGATGAGCCACACCGGCGCCTTGGCTGCGCACGCCACGCAGCGCGCACCACCACACACTTTCGCACCACCACGCCGCGGTGGGACGGCGCCAGCCACGGCGCCCACTAAACTGGGCGCGTGTCTGCTCGCTCACACAAACGCCTGCGCATGAGGCGCCCACTGCCGCGCGTTCCAGCGAGGCGTGGGCGTGGCAGTCCCCCCCAGCGCAGGCGACGTGGTGCATTGGCTGACCTTGCTTGATGGCGTGCACGTCGTCCTTGGTGACGCCGTGATGCCAGCAGGCGGCCATCTGCCCCTTGAAGCCGTGCTCGGGCTGCGGCCTCCCCAGGCGGCTCATGGCCACGTACTCGGCCAGTAGCACGTCCTGCACCGTCTTGTGAGGCAGCTTGGGCACCTGCAGGCACGCCGCACGCAGGGTGAGCAGCCACCATCTCCAGGCTGCCGCTGACACAGCGCCTCCTCGGGCCTGGTGGACTCAATCACGGCTGGGCGGCGCACGGCAAGAGTCTTTGGCCGCAGCGAGCGGGCAGCGGGGGCTGCAGGGTGCGCGCTCTGTGAGTGCACAGGAGGCTGGGGTGGGTAGCTGGCGCGAAGCGGGGAGGGTAGCTGGCGCGCACCGGCCGCTTGAGCGTCTCGCGCGTGTAGTGCATCTTGAGGTCGTACTTGGCACGCTCCTCGGCGTCGTCACCCGCCATGGCCGCCTGCACGCACGCACCCACGCGTTCCACCGACTCGCTCAACGGGTTGCGCTCCGGCCCCGCCGAGGGTTCCCAACCGGGGCAGTCGTCAACACACGCGCCACGCCGCCACACCCCACTGCCGCAGCTGGTTGCCTCGTGCAGGCCAGGCATCCCTGCGTGCCGGCGTGCGTTGGCTCACCAGGACGCCGATCTTGAGCGCCCGCCAGGAGCGCGGCAGCACGTCCCACCCGCCCTGCGACACGCTGAGCAGAGTGACTGAGTGGCACCGGTCCGCTGCCTCGGCCACCAGCTTGGTGGCGATCATGCCGCCCATGGAGAAGCCCACCACGTGCGCCTGGTGCCACGCGACAAAGTCCTGCGTTTGGAAGGCACGGGCGGGCGCGCACACGCCCGTTGACTCGCGCTTGCCTCCTGCCCAGGGCCATTGCGATTGGTAGAAAGTAGCGAAGCACGCACCATGAGGTTGAGCACGTCCCTGGCCATCTGCACGGTCGAGTAGTCGGTCCTGCGCCGGGGCGAGCTGCTGTTGCCCACGCCCCGATTGTCCATGAGCAGCAGCTCTATGTGCGGCCCGTCCTGGTGCGCCTGCGTCGCGAGCGGCTTCAGGGGCGGCGAAGCTGGGGAAAGCAGGTGGCGGATGGGGGACGCTCACCGTGGCACGCGGTCGTCAGCCGCACGCTCACCCAGAGATACTGCAGCTGCAGCAGGAGGGGCCGCCACGCTCCAGAGGTGGCTGCGAAGCCTGCGCAATTCGCAGTGGTGGCACGCGCATGCAGTTATGGGGCGGCGTTGCGCGCAGGGGTGCTCTCGCCTGGCGAGCTTCCACGCGGTGCTGCACGCTCACCCATGATGAGCACGAGCCGCACAGGCTCCGCGTGGTGTCTCCCACTGCGCAGCGTCGCGCAGACCGTGGCGACAGGCAAGGCAGCTGCCCAAAGGAGCTGGAGCGCGAGGTGCGTCCGAAATGACTATGCGCCCGGTGGCCACCAAGCCAGGCCCACCCCTGGGCGGCCAATCCTGTACCTTGCACCCGACGTGGCGCTCTCCAGACGGTGCAGCTCGTAGTAAAGCGCCACCGCGTTGCCGTCGGAGTCCGTGTCCACCGGCTGCGTGCCCTGCCGCTGCAATGACCCTGGGACCGGGGCAGCCATGGGGATTTGCGTCAGGGGCTGCGAGCGGGCCTCTTGCTCCTCTTCCTTGGCGTTTGGCATGGGCTCCAAAGCTCCGATGTGGGGCGCAGGCTCGCGAAGTGCGCTGCGTGAGCGCAGCGTGTGCGCGCACGACCAGCCTCTCGACCAGGATGGTCAAGGCGAAGAAGAAGCCCGCGATCAGCACGGATGAAGCGGACCTGGCGCCCTTTGGCTTCAAGGCGAGCCCCCTTGCGTGCAGCTCTGCGCCACGGAGTCGCACTGGCACGAAGGGGGCCTCATCTCAGCGCCGCTGGTGTGGTTGCCTTCTCCTCGCTCTCTCCTTGCGCCTGGGCGCAGATGCACGACATCGTGCGGACGCCGCTGGGCATCACGGGCACGGTCGTCGGCGTCAAGTGCGTGCGATTGGAGAGCAAGAGGGCGGTGCCGAGCTCTCGTCGCGTGGTCGTGTCCGGCTTGCCGTGCACCCTGATGTCCCGCGTGCCGTGCGCCGGTCATGCAGCCCCACGACTCGGTCAAAGAAAGCCTCCTGGGCATTGCTGGGGTGCGCGCAGATATGACAATCCTGAAGCCAAGGAGACTGGACGCATCTGGGTCAAGTACGAGAACGGGCAGGAGGCGCCGCTCGAACCCAAGCTCGGCGCCGGCCACATGACGCAGCTCGGGTGCGCGCTCCACTCGGGGAGCAGCAGGGCGTTTGGGCCTGAGCGTGGTGGAGCAGCTCCCTGACGCAGCGGTGGACCTGCTCACTCCGCACCGTCGGGCTGGCCGCGCACACAGGTACCGGCGGTGCAGCGAAGCAGACCACATCCGGCGAGACGTGACAATTTACCAGGACAAGGAGAAGGAGGTGGAGAAGCAGCGGAAGATCTGCGCCGAGATCCTATACTGCAAAGAGAACGGGCTCCCCATCCCGCCCGACTTGTTACCAAAGACCAAGGAGAAGAAGGTGCGGGGGCTGGCTGACGCCCGAGCGGTGGCGCAGGCCGCTCTGCCCGCTGTCGGTGGTCTGACGCCCAACCTGGCATGTGTGCCGATGCACGTGACTGTTCGCCGCAGAAGAAGAAGGGCGACGGCGACGGGAAGGGCAAGAAGAAGAAGTGAAAGGCTGAACCTGTACCAACGAGGCTTGCTGCTGTTGGCTGCATGCGCGTTCATCGGCAAGCGCACGGATCACGTCGCCACCACCAGGGCGTTGCAACGAAACGCCAAAAAGCACCTCAGCAGCCTGCGTGAGCACGAAATGGCCAAAACGTCCTGCGGGAGCGGTCGTCCTGCTGCCTCGTCACTACTGCCACAACGCCTGGGCTGAGCTGCCCAGAGCCGTCTGCCGGTCGGTCTGCTGCGCGGTGTCCGTGGCTGCCTGCGCGTCCGGCGTGAGCGGCACGGGGGTCGACACCCCGCCCGCCGACAGCACGCACGGCACGCCCTGGTTGAGCCGTACGGGGCGCCCCTCGCGCGTCTCCGCGTCCTCCTGCGTGCACACCGTCGCCGCCACGCATGCCCTGCTGTTCACCGCTCCCACATTGCTGGCGCACTCGGCAGGCGGGGAGCGCGAAGTCCGCGCCCCACGCAAGCGGCCACCACCGCCACGCACCCAGATGGCCTTGCAGTGGCCCCGCCGCAGCTTGTGGTTGACAAAGGACAGCACGTCCGGCGCGCTGGAGCCGTCGCTGGGCGCGCGCCGCTGCAGGCTCTTGTAGATCTTGACCAGGTCCCGGATGCCCGACGCCTCGTCCTCGCTGGGCTGCGCCATGCGCGTGCGCGCGTGCCGCGGCACGGCGTAGGCCAGGTCCTCCAGCTGGTATTGTTCTTCTTGCGTGCGGTTGGCGGTCGAGTACACCACCGACACGGGGTGGTCCACAAACACCAGCGGCACGTCCTCCAGCTCGGCCATGCGCTTCATGACCTGCGACCCAAAACTCACGTGAGGCGGATGACCGGGTGGCCGCCGACGAGCGCGGGCGAGGTCAATGCGCAGTGTGCGCCGCCCACGCACCTCTTCGACGGGCAGCGCCATCTGCACGTCCTGCCAGCTCCACCGTGGCGCGCTGTCCGTCTCCAGCACGTCGCCCGGGGGCAGGGCGGCGCTGTCGCCGCCCAGCGCCTGCGGCGGCGCCAGCTGCAGCTCGGCGGCGTCGGGGCTGGCGCGGAAGGCCGTGTTGCTGTCGTCGGGCGTGAGCTTGGCCGTCCGGCCGACCGCGTCGTGCCG
>VFQP010003548.1_pt1 | contig 15741 bp, 17 predicted proteins | sample 3512351 | NCBI WGS metagenome assembly VFQP01 (sample SAMN10412372, study PRJNA504923) | tailings metagenome | isolation source: Relicate 1 Philex TSF1 revegetated site | place: Philippines: Tuba, Benguet | collected 2017-08-29 | reverse complement strand
TTGCAGGGCCGCGCCGCCGCCGGCGCCAAACGCGGCGGCGCTTGCGAGGGAGGCGACGGTGCTGGCGGGCGGTGGCGTGGGGGAGGGAGGGCGCTTGCTGGGCGAGGTGGCTGCCGCGGCGGCGAGCGAGTGCGAACGTCGCGGCGCCCCTGGTGCGCTCGTCGGGGTGGCGGCGGCGGTGGCGGTGATGGTGAGAGGCGCGGCGGCGCAGGTGGCGGTGAGGTCGGTGGCGCGCAGCGCGTGCGGCAGCGCGGCGAGCGCCAGCGCCGTGGCGGTCTGGAGGTCGGGCGGCGCCGCGCCTGGCGGCACGACCTGCTGCCTCACCGCGTGCAGCACCAGCAGGCCGCGGTTGCGCCCCAGCCTGCAAGCAAGCGCGTCGACGCACGCACGAGTCCATTTCGCGCATGCAAATGCAGGGTGGGTGTGCGGCGCAACGCGGCGCGAAGAGCAGGCTCGCGCACCTGGGCCCTGGCGACGGAAGCGACGCCTCGGGCTGCTGCTGCTGCGCCGCGCTCGGCGTCGTCCGCACCTGCGCCAGCCCCTCGCCGCCCTGCTGCGACGCGTCCCTCCCCAGCCCCGGCGGCAACCCCGCCGCCGTCGCCGCCGCCGCCACCAAGCTGCCCGCCCTGCTCCCCGCACCGCCCAGCACGCTGCCCGCCCTCGCGCCGCCCGCGCCGCCGGGCACCAGGAACGGCGACGCTGCGCCGCCGTTGCCGCGGGCCAGCTCGCTGGCCGCCGAGGGGAAGGCGTCCAGGCTGTCGAGCCGCGACGCCGTGCCGCCGGCGCTGCTCGCGTCGGGGCCCACCGCGCCGGCGGCGGCGGGCGCGGCGGAGAGCGGGCGGGTGAGCAGGTCGGCCAGCGCGTCGAACCGGGCGCCGTGCGCCACGCAGTACTCTGAGGCGGCGGCCTGCAGCTTGGCGATGCTGGCGGCGCTGACGTCGTCGAGCTCCACGGCAAAGCGGTCGTCCACGGGCTGCGGGGCGAGGTGTGGACGTGCGCGACGCGGCGAGCTCTTCTGTTTGCGGCTAGCTCTTCTCTTTGCGCCGGAGGAGGCCTGCTCGCCGAGGTGCATGCCGTCCATTCGACACATAACGGGACCGCCGCACCTGGAAGCGAAAGTAGTGCGTGTCCTGGGAGAGCTGCAGCGTGGTGGCCAGCGCCTCGTGCACGCGGTCGGTGGAGCACGCGCTCTCGATGAGCACCGAGCCCGTGTCGAGGAAGGACGAGGTGCTGCGCTCGCGGCGCGAGGGCGGCGCGCTGCCGCAGCCCAGGCTCACCAGGCACTCGACGTGCAGCCACGGCCACAGCAGCCGCGCCTGCGAGCACCGCCCAGCGCAGATTGCTTGCGTCGCGGTCTTCTCCGCCGGGTCGCTCGCGCGCGCCCAGCGAGAAACACCCGACCTCGCGTTCGCGACGCACACCTGCTGCAGCGCGATGAGCGCGGGGTTGTTGGCCGTGACGGCGCCGTCCTGGTACCTGTCCTCGCCGCACTGAAAGTCGTCCAGGTAGTAGGGCGCCGACGCCGACGCGCGGATGGCCTGCCAGGTGGGGTGGCGGCTCGAGCCGTCGCACGCGGCGATGTGCGCGGCGAGCTGCTCGCTGCCCGCCGGCAGCTCGTAGGTGCGGAACACGAACGGGCTGGCGGGGCTCACGCTCGTGCGCGTGGCGACCAGCGCCACCTTGGGGATGCCCGGGATGGACGCCGAGTCGATGAGCTCGTCCGACAAGCAGCCCTGCGCGTGCGGGGGTCGCGCAGCATCAGAGCGCTCGTTGCTGGCGACTCGAGGGGGATCAAGGCCAGGCGCTGAAAGAGCGCTAGCGGCACGACCTCACCTGGTTCTTCAGATCGGCAAACTCCCTGAGCAGCGTCTCGAACGCGGTGGGGTCGTGCTTGCTGCCGTAGACGGCCACGCGCATGTGCTGCCCCGTGCTGCGGTACACGCGGTACAGCGAGTCGCGCCAGCTCAGCGTCTGCGACTCCTCGGCCGTGCCCGGCACGCGCGCCGCGTTGAAGACCTGCGTGGTTGCACCAGTTGCGCACGGGGCCCACACAAACAGAGGGTGACGATGCGCCGCAGCCCAAAGGCAAGCAGGCACACAGCGCGACCTTGCTGTCAGGACCAAAGGGCGAGGAGGGCGCACCTTTTGCCCCAGCTCGGTGTAGATGGCCTCCACGGCGTCGCACGGCATGCGCAGCACCGCCATGCTGACGGCCACGATGGCGCCCGTCGACGTGCCCACCTGCGAGCGGGGGCGGGGGCGCCAAGGTCGTGACCGCCCAGGCTCGCGATGTTTGCTCACGACCGCCTGGCTGCCCTGGGACGAACGGACCTGCAGGGCCAGCGGCAGGGGGGCAGCATTGTGCAAAAACGGCGCGATGGGCAGCAAAGGCGTGTGCACGCTCACCACAAGGTCCCAGTAGGTGTGCAGCGGCTGCGGCAGCCGCGCCTGCATCGCCCGCAGCATCTGCACCAGCGCGATGCCCTTCATGCCGCCGCCGTCCAGCGCCAGCACGCGCACGCCGCGCGCCTGGATCGGCGGGACGCCCAGCGCCTCGCGCACCACCTCGTTCTCGCCTGCGTGACGCACGGCATGCGCCACACCACCGCTTGATCACGATCACGACCCGCAGGCCACCAGCGGGCTCGCAACGACAGATGCGGTGACGTGGGCAAGCCGCCCGCGCAGCGCACCTAGCACGGCCAGCACGCGCAGCGCCGACAGCCGCGTGGACCCCGAGGCAAAGCCCAGGTTGGCGCCCGGCGGCACCGGGCCAAAGGGCAGCAGCAACGTGCCTCCCGCCGCGGCGGCGGCGGCGCCCTCGCGGCCCGCGCTGCCCGCCGCGCTGTGCGCTCCGGCGCCGCCGCCGTGGACGCTGCTGCTGTCCTGCTGCTGGAGGTGCCGGTGCTCCAGCACCTGCGCGCGTACCAGCACCACGCCGCGCTTTATATATCCTGAAGCGGCGCTTAACTCAGGCAGAGCAACACATGTGTGCTCTGGGCGCTGCGCAGCCGATCGCAACCCAGCGCGGTCACGCTCCTTCCTCACCCCAACGCAGCAGCCGCAGTCGTTCCGACTCCCGCACAGGCGAGCCTTCCTTCCCGTCGCAGCGCCCCCCCTTCCCAGGAGAAAGGCGTACCTGCCGGCTGAGTGGGCTGGCGTGCTGCAGCGACATGGAAAACGTGCGGCTGCCGGCGCGGCTCATGTGCATGCTGCCGCCGCCGCTGGGCGCCTGCGCCAGCATGGTGACGCTGCTGAGCAGCCCCGGCGACGCGCGGATGGCGCGGCGGTTGGCCGGCGTGTAGCACAGCGCCGCCAGGCAGTGCAGCGCCGTCTGGCGCACCGAGGGGTCGCCTGCGCCCACCGGGCACGCGCACGCACGTCCCAAGCGCGCAGCGCTGGGCTTCCCATTCCTCGCAGCGGAGCAGGCGGCGCTCCACTGCCTGAGCTGGGAACAAGGGAGCACGCAGTCCCCCGCCACGGTGGCGTGCCGCGGGAGGGTGTGCGGGGCGTGGCTGCGCTCACTCTTGCAGATGAGCAGGTGCAGGCGCGAGAGCAGGTCGTCCGAGATGAGCTCGGCGCTGACCGCCTCGGAGCTCGAGCACAGCGCGCTCAGCACGTTGAGCCCGCACAGCTGCGCGTCCTGCGGGGCGACCAGAGGCACGCGTGCACACAGGGCATTCGCAAGGCGCGTGGCGACGTTGCCGGCAGAGGATGCGCACCTGGCTGGGCGGTGCGGTGCGGTGTGCGACGAGGCGTGCGCGAGAGAGAGGCGCCGCACCTGGTGCGGGGAGCGGATGAGCGTCTGCACCGCCGTGCCAATGTCATGCACCATGAGCCGCTGCACCGTGCCCACGCCGCACGCCGCCAGGTGCCCTGCGGGCGCCGCCACAAACACGGCCACCGCACCGGCCCACTCGCTGTTCAGGGCGCTGCTCCGCCAAGGCACGGCTCTGTGGCGGTAGCAAGGGCACGTGCGTGGCGAGGGAGCCACCAACCTAGGGTTTTGCATGCCTGGCGGACCACGACGGTGTTGTCGCTGAGCGACATGAGCACCAGCTGCTGGATGGCCACCTCCTCCTTGGCAATCAGCTCGCAGTTGGCCTTGTCCTCGGCGATGCGCCCTGCAGAGCAGCCGTCAAAGGTGAGGGAACCGCACACGAGCACAGCAGCATGAGTTGTGGGCAGGCTGCGACTGCCAAGGCGTGCGCAGCTGGTCCGCCACGTCACCCTGCTTCTGCGCCGCCGAGGGGCGCTGTGCTGTGCTCACCCAGGGCGCCGGCGAGCAGAGGGTGCTGCAGCGAGGCGCGGCGGAAGACCAGCCGGAACAGGGGGGAGAGCTTGTGGCCCCGCGCCATGTAGGGCAGCGCCGCCACCTCCACCTCCCACCTGCGCAACGTGCGACGGCGCCCAGTGTCAGGCTGGCCCTCGCCCGCCCGCCTCCCTCCTTGCCTCCGACCTCGGGACGTCCCCTGCCACCCCACGCCCCCCTCCCCCGCTTCCCCCGCGCAAGCAACCATCATCGGGTGTAGGCAACGCCCGCCATGAAGTGATCGTTGGCCTACCACCTTGGCCCCCACTCGCCACTCGCTTCCTCTCGCCACTCGCCACTCGCTTCCTTCCGGTCCACCCGTGGTCCTCACAGCGTGTAGGCGTCGCCCGCCATGGTGCTACCGTCGACCCACAGTCCCCACCCGCAAACCTCCATTGCTGCGCTCCTCCCTGGTCCTCACCGCGTGTAGGTGGCGTCCGCCATGATGCGCACATTGGCCAGCGACAGCGAGCGCAGCTGCGTGCAGGGCAGCAGCTCTGGCAGGTACTCGAGCGGGTTGCCAAAGAGCTGCAGCGAGTGCAGCGTGTGCTGCATGCTGCGCAGGTCCAGCACCGCCGTGGCGATGCGGTTGCCCTCCAGGTTGAGCTCCCGCAGGCACGAGCAGTTGCGCAGCTCCACTGCGGCCGCACGCGGCAACGTCGAGGGCGTCAGAGCTCTCCTCCACGCTCGCGCCGCTCACGTGGGATGAGCGCCCGCCCGCCCGCCCTGCGTCCCACGAATGAGCTGCTGACCACCCCCGCGTAATGCACGGGCCCGCCCCGCTGCCTACGTGCTGCGCTAGTGCCCGTTGCCTCACCAGGCACCGAGAGAAGCTGGTTGGCATCTGCCGCCAGCACCTCGAGCGCCGTGAGCTGCCCCAGCTCAGCCGGCAGCGTGCTGAGCTTGTTGTGGCTCAGCCTCAGGATGCGCAGCGTGGAGAGCAGCCCGATACTGCCCGGCAGCGACGCCAGCGCGCAGTACGACAGGTTCATGTTGCGCAGCGAGCCGAGCCGCGCCGGGTCCACGCACGTGGCCCAAAAGTTGCCAAAGCCCTCGGAGCTCTTGAGCTTCCACAGCCCCTCAAGCTGGCACTGCTGCAGCAGCGCGCGGAGCAGCGGCTCGCTCGCCGCGCCGCTCGAGGTGACGCGCGCCAGCTGCGGTGGCACGCACGCAGCACGCGCAGCCGGTGGGGGGGCGCTGTGTGGCAGATGTTGTGCCTGAGACTCCCCGAGCGCCATCACAAGTGCGTTCTGCGGGTGCGGCAGGGAGAGGGGGGCCACCTCCCCCGCGCGGCGCCTCAGCCCACCTCCCCCCGCACTCACGCTGATGCACCTGAGGGCCGGGTGGGCCAGGGTGTACTGGAGCTGCACGCGCACGCGGTCCCCAGCCCCCCGAGCGCTCCCAGGCGTGACGTGCAGGGAGAGCACGACCCTCTCTTCGCCATTGCTGGCCTGCACCGCGCCCACTCGCTGCGTGAAGCGGTCCACCACGGCTGATTCTGTCTCGCTGTCGTCCCACTGCAGCTCCACGGTCGCGAGGGCGCGTGGGAGGCGGACCAGCGTGTCCCACTGCCGCTCGCGCTCAGCAGCGCTCGCCAGAGGCGGTGCCGACGGCCCAAACTCGAGCAGCAGGCGAAAGCCAGACTGGCCCCCGAACACGCGCCGGCTGAGCAGACGATCCATCGCTCCGGAGGGAGTGCTCGCTGCTGCTCAAGTCCAGGGTTGTCAAGCCTGGGTGGTGCGCGCCACAGGTGCCAGACCTCACGGCCGGCGTGGAGACGAGCTTCTCATGCGCACTGACATGCCTCTCAGCCGCTCTGCTTGCCCGGATTTGGACCCCGGCGGAGGGCGCGACGTCGGTTTCTCCGGAGAGGGTGAGGGTGGAGGGCGTGGCGCGCCGCGCAGACAAGGAGAAGGATGAGAGGCAGCAGCACGTTGAGACGCACTTTCAGTGGCGCCGTGGCGCTTTGTCTGCTGCTGCTCCTGGGCGGGGCAGCAGCGCAGGTGTCGATCGGCCAGTACGCCGTGGGCGAGGAGGATGCAGTGCCCTCGGGCGACTTGCCGCACGAGGCAGTGGACCTGTCGCAGCTGGCGGGCGAGGACGGCATGGAGAGCCTGCTGCACTGGGCCATATGTGCGTGCCGCGCGAGGGGTGCCCAGCGCCGAGGTGTCCCGCAGGGAAGCTGGGACACTGCGAGGCCTCCAACACTGTCACTTGTGCTCCTTGGTGTTGCTTGCTGCGTGCAGCGAACAGCGATCCAGAGGAGCTGCGGCGGCGGGCGGAGCAGGCCACGCAGGACGCGGCGGTGGCGTCGCTGCAGGAACGGCGCAACCGCGTGCGGCAACTCATCGACATCATGAACCAGCAGCCCACCGAGACGCAGCTCATCAAGGCAAGGGCTCTCGGGCAGCGCGGCGACACCAGAGGCGCAGGGCGGGGCGTGGAACCTGGACACTTGTCTCGTCCTGGCACACCCCCTGCTGCTGCACACCTGTGCGGGACCCGCGCATGCTGGCCGCGCGCAGGAGGCCATCGCGGTGCTGCAGCACCCCGACTCTGGGCCGCACGAGCAGGGCAGGGCGCTCATGGCGCTGCAGATCCTGTCCGAGCCCATTGACAACGCCAACGGTGAGCCGCTCACCTCGCCCCCCTGGCGCGCACGCCCCCCCTCGTGCTGCGGCGGCGCTCTGCACGGCCAGTCCAGTTCCGCCCCACCCCCCCTCCCTGGCCGCTCCCTTGACCTGCGCAGACCTCAAGGCGCTGGGCGGGCTGCCTCCCATCCTGGCTGCGCTGCAGTCGAGCGACAGCTCCCTGCAGGCGGCGGCTGCCTTTGTGATTGGCACCGCCGCGTCCAACAACCCAAAGTTCCAGCAGGTGCTGCTGGAGGAGCGCCCAGACATCTTCCAGCTGCTGCTCAAGGTGTGCGTCTTGGGCGCGTGGCCCACTTCATCTGCTTGCCAGAGATGGCTCCACCAGATGTAAAGCTCAACGCACAGCAGAGCATAGCGACGGGTCGGCGCCTGGAGAGGGTCCTCAGCACCTGTGCCGTGTGCCCCGCTGCTCCGCACACAGCACGTGGCGGCGGGCGAGCTGGAGGTGGTGGTCAAGAGCCTGTACGCCGTGGCCGCCCTCGTGCGCAACCACGACAGCATGAGGCAGTCCTTCTTCAACGCCGGTGTGTGTGGAACTCGCTCGCGCACTTGCGGCCACCAAGGGGGGGTGGCGGCGCGCCGTGCACACGCGTAGTTGCTGTGCGGCGCGTTGGCTATGGTCACCGCAGGCGGGTTGGAGGCGCTTCAGGCAGTGCTGGCCCAGGCGGGCGTGGTGGCGCCCGGCGCGGCGGGCGAGGAGGGCAGCCGGCGGGACCACCGCGCGCAGCGCAAGGCCATGGCGCTGCTGATCGACCTGGTGCACCTGGACGCCAGCGCAGTCGGCGCGCTGCTGCGGAAAGGTACGCCGTCGGGCGCAGCGTGGGGGCTTCGCACCGAGGAGGCGGACTGGGCACCGTGATGCGGAGCGTGGGCACCGTGATGCATGGGGCACTGTGGCCCTTTGGTGTTGGTGGCGCGATGAGCCGCAGGCATCCCGGCTGCCATCACCACGCTGCTGGCGCAGCAAGACAGCGACCTGCAGGAGAAGGCGCTGGACGCCATGCAGACGCTGCTGCGCTCGGGCGAGGCCGTCCTGGCCAGGCAGGCGTTCCACGACGTCGGCGCCGGTGAGGCTGTGTGGCTGGAGCATCATGTGCCCTGGCGAGGGGGGCGGGGCACGGGACCCCACCCGTGGCGAGGGCTGTCTCCTCGCGTGGAGTGCGCACGCAGGCGCCGTGGTCGCCAAGCTGCACGACGAGCTGCTGGGCCACCTGAGGGAGGCGTCCGGCCTGCCGGGCGAGAGCGACGACCACTACCTCAAGTACCTCCTCGGGCTGGCAGCCGAGGTGCAGCGGGCATTGGTCGCGCCCACGCCCCTGGGAGGGTCACCACCAGGCGCAGCGCACACGGAGCTGTGACCCTGGTGCTCCCTTCTGCTCCCCTCTCCTTCACTGCTCGCTCACCAGATGCAGCTGTCACTTTGGGAGTTCGCGCTCACCCTTTTCGCTCAGCGCGAAAAGTGTGGATCCGCGCACGTACACGCGCAAAACGCGACAGATGCGAGCGTGTGAGTCGCCATCCGCGTGCCACGCGCCAGCGCGGCCGCTTGGCTTTCGGGCGCCGTGCAGCTGGCCGGCCACCAGCTACAGGCAGGGCTGGCGTGGATCCGCTTGGCGCACCTCGCAAGGCGACGCAAATGTGAAGCGCAGCGCAGCTTCGCTCGGGCATCGGCACAGCGGAGCCGCGCCAGCCGTCCTCCTCACCCCCTCCCCAACGCCCGCACAAGAGAACGCAGCACACGCAGTGCGGCACCAGCAGGAACGCGCAGATGGGCATGACAACGTGCCGTCCACGCTGCCCGAGGCGCTACGGGTGTTCTTCACGCACCCGAGCACCGTGGTGGCCCTCGTGCTCATCGCGGCGGCCGCGGCCTTCCGTGTGCAGTGCGGAGCAGGCCTGACAGTGTGCGACGCCGTAGGTACGTGCTGAGTCACTTGTACAAGGACAAGGAGGGACGATGGTGCCACCTGTGCGTGGGTGGCCAGCGCTCGAGCTACGGCTTGTGTGTGTGCGCAGTGGGCGGGGCGGCGGCGGCCGGCTGGGTCGTGCAGGAGTGGGCGATCCACAAGTTCCTGCTTCACTCGTCCTGGGACTGGCTTGGTGAGCTTACTCATCGTCACGCGAGCCGCAGCTCACCGTCGATACCTGGACCCGCGCGCCGCCCCCACGCCAGCCTCACCATACCTTCTGCACGCCCGCCGTGCCCCGTGCAGGCAAGCAGATCCACGTGGCGCACCACATGCAGCCCTACCACCACGTCAGCATCGACGGCCCAGAGGTTGTGGGCGGCTTCATGGTGCTAGTGGCTGCCGTCTTCACCTGCCTCATCAAGCCGCTCGGCGGCGACCTGGCCCTGGTGGCCACGGCGTGCGTGTGCTACTGGACGACGGGGCTGCTCTCCTACCAGCTGGTGCACATGCTGGTGCACACACGGTGAGCGCTCGTGCTGCTGCTGCGCGCATCGCTGACAGCGGGCCCATCCTGCACCGCAGAAGGGCCGTGAGCGTGGCTTCCTCGCTGTGCATGCTTCGCAGGTGGGTGCCTCGCAGCGGCTTCATGCGGCGCGTGCGGCGGCACCACATGCTGCACCACCTGCGAAACCACCACTTCTGGTTCGCGTTCAGCTTGCCGGCCATGGACGAGTGGGCAGGGACAGCGCCCAACCCAGCGCGTGTGCCGCTCAACACGTACTCACGGGGCGAGAAGACGATGGCAGCGTCAAGCAACTGAGAGACAGAGAGAGGGAGAGAGAGGAGAGTGGTGTGTGTGTGTGGCAGAGGGCGTGCATCCACACCAATGAGAGTGAGCGGGTTGGGGGGCACGCGGTAGAATTCTTTTCACGCACTTGCAGGAGGGATGAACCAGCTGTGTACCATAGACTCCTCGACCAGACTGCAGGCCTCATGAGCACACTGCTGCTTGACGCTCCTGTGCAAAGGACTTCGCTCCCCGGTGCTCATCGCGGTGCGTCAGCGCTGCACCGGACGGCCCATGAGCCGCAGCGCGTACAGCCGGTCGTCGCGGCAGCCCAGGAACACCGTGCCGCTGCCCGGGTCCAGCACCGGCGGCGAAAACAGCTCGCCTGCGGCGCGCAGCGCGGTGCCACCGCCAGCACTTGCGCATCCGCCCTCATCGCAACTCAACACGCTCGCGCCGCGTGAGCGAAAGGAACACGTGCGGCCTCTCACCTGGCAGCTGCACCTGGTCCACCACGCACACCACCTGCCCTGCGGCAGCACCGCCACCCTGCTCCTCCAAAGAGCGCGCCTCCGCTCCAGCCCCTGCGAGACGGCCGTTTCGCTCCTCCTGCTCAGCGCCCACCTCGAGCACCGTCACCACGCCGTGCGCGGACGGTACAAGTAGCAGCCACGCCCCGCCGCCGCCCACCGCCCGTGCGGCACACGGCGCGCACGACAGCTTGTGCTGGCCGCCCAGGCCGCACCGCCACCGCACAGCGCCCCCGCCGACGTGCAGCGCGTAGACAGAGCCGGCGTGCGTCACCGCCAGCACTTCGTTGTCGTTGTCCTCGTGTCCTAGACAGGCCAGGTCGGCAAACACGTGCCCGTCCAGCTGCACGGCCCACGTCTGCGCCGCACGACACACCACCAAGGCAGCAAGGCCCCGCGCGTCAACACACACTGGCCTGTGTTCGAGACCTGCTTCACGTCACCACAAACCCTGAGGCCTCACCTGCGCCCCGTCCGCCAGCGCGTGGCCCACCACCCAGCCGTCCACGTGCGCCACCGCCACGCAGCCGGCGCCGTCGCACACGGCGGGGCTGCTGAACACGGGCGCGGCGTGCGCCGCGGCCGGCGGCCCCACCGCCCAGAGCAGCGCGGCGCCCAGCCCGTCCCGCCGCTGCCCCGTCGCCTCCGCACCGCTGGCCCCACGATCCTCTGGGTGCCCCTTCTCGTGCTGATGGCCTCCTCCAGCCTGTTGCTCCTCTGGCGCCACGCGCCAGCACGCCACACTGCCGTCCAGGCACGCCACCACCATGAGCCGCCGCCGCACGCTGAACGCCGGGCTGCTGGAGCATGCCGCCGGGAGAGCCACGCTGCGAGCACCGCCCCGCACGCCACACAACTGATGCGCCCGCTGGCTGCTGGGCTCCGGCCCAGCCGAGCCGCCCAACGAGATGCAAGTCTCAACGCACACCCACAAGCGTCAGGCGCGCCACCTGCGGCCAGCGGCGCACCTTTTCAGTGGCACGCAAAGCAACAGAGAGCCCCGCACCTGCACACGGGCTGCAGCGCCGGGCCCCTGGCCGCCACCACGCGCCGCCCGTGCGACGTCGCCCACACCACGTCGCACCGCCAAGGGTCCACCACGGGCCGCGCCTTGGGCTCGCCGCCCAGCTCCACGCTGCCAAGCGCCCGCCCAGACGCCAGCTCCAAGCTGTGCAGCCGCCCGTCCCCCGCCGCTGCCACCACGTACGCGCCGCACCCCCGCGCCGCCGCCGCCGGGGCGACGGCCGCACCTCGCGAGGGAGGGTGGGGCGCGTGGCAGACGGCGAGGCCCGCCTCCACGCGGCTCGGCAGGCGCGCGTGCCAGCACCGCCGCCCGGACCGCGCGTCGAATGCGGCGACATCGCCATCATGCGACGCAGCCAACACCACCGCCACGCCGCCGCTGCCCCGCTCCGCCTGCCGTCCACTCCCCACAGCAGCCACGCCCGAAGGCGTTGCTGCCGAGCTGCCGGCGTCGTCCTGCTGTGCGGCGGCGGCGGGGCCGCTGAGCACGTGGACTACGACGGGAGCGGCGTCGACGCACCTGCCCAGCGGCTGCCTCCACGCGCCCTTCACCCGCGCCTGGCTGGCGAGCGGACCCGCCACTGGCGTGCCGGCGACGCCAGGCCCCGGCGGTGCTGCGATGATGCCAGAGTCAGGCGGAGCCGTCGCGGCCTCGGCGTCCGCCAGGCACGGGCCTGCTGGCAGCTGGTGCCGGCGGGAGGCGCCGCCCGCCACGTGCACGACGAGCGCCGTCGCGCCTCGCAGCGCCGCCTCCAGCTGCCCGCTCGCGCCGCCAGGCGCCTCCTCCTCGGCGGCTCGCGCAGCGTCAGGCACCGCCAGGGGCCGAGGCGCTCGCTCCGGGCTGCCAACCCTCGCGCGCTTGGCAGCCACTGCCGCACCTCCCTCCTCCCGGAGCGCCCGCCCCCGCTGCTGCCCGTCCTTCGGCGCTTCGCTGTGGCTGCCGTTGACGTCGCCGGCGGCGGCGGGCGGGCCGCGCCGGAGCAGCGCTGCCAGCGCCCGCGCCGAGCGCGCCGCCAGCACCAGCGCCGGCTCGCAGCGCAGCGCCACCGCCACGGCGGCGGCCTGCAGCGAGGTGAGCCCCAGCGCCACGTAGTCGTCCGTCGGCTTGAGCGGCAGCGGCGGCAGGGCGGCGCCGGAGCCCTCGTGGAGCGCGTGCGCGACGGCGCGCATGACGGCCGCCTCGGACCACGGCGGCGGCTGCTCTGGGTGCGTGTCGACTGGGGGTGCGGTGTGGTTGGTGCCGGAGGGGGAGAGGAGGGCTGCGGCAGGGTGCGAGGTAGAGGCGGAGGCGGAAGCGTGGAGGAGCAGCGTTTCCAGCGCGGGGCGCAGCAGCTTGCCGGCCGCGCCGCGCGGCAGCGACGGCGCCAGCGCCACGATGGCCGGCGCGGCGGCGGCTGGCAGCCGGGACGCGACGTGCGTGTGCACGCGCCGCCAGGCCGGGTGCGTGCGCGGGAGCAGCACCGCCGGTGGCAACGGCGCCGCGCCCGCCCCACCACTCGCGGCAGCGCTGGGGTCCGCCCAAGGCAGCGGCGGCCAGTCCGCCAGGCTGTCAGGTGAGGGGACCAGGAAGGTCGCCAGCGCCTGGGGCGGCGGTGCGCCCGCTCCGCGCTGCTGCTCCGCGCTGCCGGTCGGGAGGGATGCCGCCGCTTGCCAGGTGGGTGCGGCGGGAGCGGTGGGCAGCAGGGCGGCGGCCTCGGCCACGCCGGGCAAGGCCGCCAGGCACGCCTCGAGCGCAGCCAGGTCAACACGGACGCCCGCCACCTTGACTTGGAGGTCCAGGCGCCCCTGGATCACCAGCTGGCCTGCGGCGCACGCATGCCGCGTGTGCGCACGCACGCTCCCGCTCGGCCCCGCGCTGCAGTTTGGCGGAAAACGCAGGTCAGGGTCGCAAAGGGTGCTGCTGGGTTCCGGTGGGCGCGCGCACCTTGCGCGTCGATGAGCCCCAGGTCGCGCGTGCGGAAGACGCGCAGGCCGGCCGCGGAGAACAGCGCGCGGGCCAGCGGGCCCGCAGCCTCGGCGGCGTGGCCGCCGCCATCACCGCCGTTCCCGCCGCCATGGTCGCTCGGCGCTTCCACGACAGCCAGCTGCAGCGAAGCTTGGTCGTCGTCATCGCCAGCGGCGGCGGCTGTCACGAGTGGGAAGCGCTGGGCCGTGCGGGCGTCGTCGTGGAGGTAGCCGGCGGCCAGGCCAGCGCCCGCCACACACACCTCGCCCGGCTCGCCGCGGCAGCACAGCCGCAGCGCCGCCGGGCCGCCGCCCTCGGCGCCCCGCTCGTCCCCTCCCTCCTCCGCCAAGCGCGCGACGCAGATGAGCGTGCTGGCGATGGGCCGCCCCGCCGGCACGCTGCCACGCTGCGGTGCTGCCGCTGCGCCCATCGCCGCTGTGTCCAGTGACGCCGCATCGGCATGCGGCAGCTGGAACCAGGAGCAGTCGGCTGCCACCTCGGTGGAACCGTACAGGTTGAGCACGGCGCAGCCCGGCGGCACACACGCCAGCAGCTGCCGCGCCAGCTCCCAGCCCAGCGGCTCGCCGCTCGACACGACGAGCCGCAGCCGGCCGCCGCGGCGCGGCGCCGCCAGCGCCGGCGCCAGCAGGCGCAGCACGCTGGGCACGGCGACGAGGTGCGTGGCGCCGTGCGCGGCGAGCGCCGAGGCCAGCGAGGCGGGCGACAGCTGCAGCGAGGGCGGGAGCAGCAGCGCGTCGGCGCCGAGCGCCACGGGAGCCAGCATCTCCCACAGGGAGTCGACAAAGGTGATGGCCGTCTTGACGGCGACGGCGTCGCCCTGCGCGCAGCAGCAAACCATCACGCCAACGCCGCCGCCGCCGCCACATGTGCTGCTGCTCACGCCTGGGCCGGATTCTGCGCTCTGCGGAGGCTGCCTGCTGCACACAGCTGCGTTCGGCACCTCGGGAGCGGCGATGCGATGCGGGGGCCGGGAGGAAGGCGGCGAAAAAGCTCACCGGGCGGAGCGGCATGCGGTGCTGCAACCACAGGATGCGGTTGACGAGCCCCGGGCCCGTGCCGCACACGCACGCCGGCGCGCCGGTGCTCCCCGACGTGGGCATCACGTAGCTGAAGCTTGGACGAGCGGTCCGCGGCGCGTTGGGCGCCGCTGCGGCGGTGCGCTGCTGCGGGGGCGTCAGCCACCACTCGCCGTCGCCCAGGAGCTGCGCCGGGGTGAGCACTGGGCGGCGCGCCTGGGAGGAAGTGGCGGCGGCGCCGATGTCGTCGTCGTCGTCGCGTGCCACCACCAGGAGGGCGGGCCGGGCCGTCTCCAGCACGCGGGCCACGTGCGCCGCCGGCCAGCTGGTGTCGAGCGGCAGGAAGGCGGCCCTGCTGGGGTCGCGTGCGCGCGGCGCACGGGCACGCTCGCTGGCGCCCGCCCGCAGACCCCCCGTGGAGGCAGCGAGGACGCTGGAAACTTGCATGCTGCAGCGTCGTGGCGCGTGGGGCTCTCGACGCACCCTGCGTGGAGCGTGGCCAGCACCAGCGCGAGGTACTCGAGGCCATGGTCCAGGTGCAGCGCAACGATGGGAGGCGTGGGCGCGCGTGGTGGCGCGGCGGGCGCGCCTGCAGACCCGTGGGACGCTGAGCCAGCTGCGGAGCCGTCACTGCTGCCTTTGTCTTGGCTGAGGGCGCTGGGCAGCGCGGCGCGCAGGAGGCTGCTGGCGTGCTCGACCTGCAGGGCACACGGTGCGGCACTTTCGTCTGCGTGTGCAGCGCTGCACGAGCAGCAGCACTGCACGAGCAGGCAGCGAGCACTGCAGAACACCTTGGCGTGGAGGTCCCTGAAGGAGATGGACGCCTCGATCGCGCGCCCGTCCGCCGAGATGCGTCGTACAGCGGCGCCCGGGTGGCTCTCCAGGCCCGCCTGCAGCAAGTCCCACAGCTGAGGGGCCTGCTCATCACCTGCCATGCACGCTAGCTGCCTGAGCTGCCTCTGTCGCGAAAGCCCGCCGCTAGGCGGGTTCTAACGGCCAGGAGATCAAGCGAGTCGGCGCACCGGCCGCCATCGCGCGATGAAGCTCCCGCCCGCGCACTACCTCGCCGCGGGTGGCGCGCTGTTCCTGGGCGCCGGCTACACGACCTACCGCTACGCCACAGTGCACCGAGAGGCCGCAGAGGCCACTCAGGGCGATGGCTGCTCCTCCTGCACCTTCAGCGCGCTGGCGGACAAGTATGACGACGCCATCGGCGCGGAGGAGACGTGGATGGGGCTGGGCATCCTGCGCTGGTGAGCGCCGTGGGGGCGAGGTAGAGCGGTCGCACAGGGAACGCTGCATGGACCTGCCCAGCTGGCACACGACGCCGCGATGAGCGCCAGCATGTCACAGCGCAGCTGTGGCGCTGGCTGCCCGCCGAGCGTGCAGGTGGTACCTCGGCAGCCCGGCCAAGCTCGTGCAGGTGAGACGAGGCGCGGCAAGCAGCAGCAGCAGTGATGTTGCCTGCGCACGCAGGAGATCCTCTTGGCGTTTGCACAGCAGTCCGGTGGGCGCCCCCCCGGTGCGTCAGCAGTCCACGATCACG
>VFQP010003547.1_pt1 | contig 15744 bp, 15 predicted proteins | sample 3512351 | NCBI WGS metagenome assembly VFQP01 (sample SAMN10412372, study PRJNA504923) | tailings metagenome | isolation source: Relicate 1 Philex TSF1 revegetated site | place: Philippines: Tuba, Benguet | collected 2017-08-29 | reverse complement strand
GCTCACCGAGCGCACAGAAGTGGCGACGCAAGCGACGATACATATTAACTATCACGGGATTCAGCAGCACTTCACGACGCGCAACCACAAACAGTTCCCGCACCGCATGGACATTACCTTGGTCGATGGCCCGTTCAAGCAACTGGCCGGGCATTGGCATTTTATCCCCCTGCGCGAAGATGCCTGCAAAATTGAGTTCAAACTGGAATATGTGTTTGCCAACAGCCTGGTCGAACGCATTATTGCACCGGTGTTTAGCCATATTGCCAATACCTTTGTAGATAGCTTTGTCAAACAGGCGGACAAGCTGCATTTGAAGTAGCCCCAATGCCAAACAGACAACGCGAGAGCATCACCGTAGAAGTGGCCTATGCCTTACCACAGGCGCAAAGTATTCTTACATTAACTGTCATCGCAGGCACCACCGCGCTAGAGGCCGTTATCCAATCAGGCATTGCTCAGCAATATCCTGACATTTCGCTGGATCACCTGGCACTGGGGATTTTTGGCAAGAAGGTAGAAGCCGGGACGGTTTTAAAAGCCATGGACCGGGTAGAAATTTACCGGCCACTACTGGCCAATCCTAAAGAGGCGCGCAGACAACGCGCAGCTGCCAAAGATGGGAAGCAAACGCGGCTCAGAGACGCATAAATGAGCACTTTTGGTTACTCTCCCAGACAATTTTCGTCAATTTCCTGTTGCGCCCTCGCCATGCCCTCTCGAATCTGATCATCCGTCAGATATTCTTTTTGACCATTTTCATTGACATTTTGCATGCGACCGCCAACGGCATAGTTACGGTAGTTGGACCTTGCGGCAGCACAGTTTTGCGCTTTTAAACGCTCCTGCATGGCCTTCAAGGCCTCTGCCTCTGCGGAGGGCGCAGGCTCACGACTCTCTACAGGTTTTTTATTCGCAGACGTGACTTCCTCGCGCTGGTAGGCGTCTGAGCGCGTCAGTGGTACATCATTAGGCACCGTGGCGGCCTTGATTTTTTGCGTACTATTGGCCCCTGCCTGTGGTGGCACGTCCGAATAATTCATCACACCTTTTTCATCGCGCCACTTATAAATTTCGGCGCTTGCCTGCATAGACCACAACAAGCATCCCGCCAAAATCACTTTCAAAATAATCTTCATCGCCCACACTCTGCTCTTAATTCAAAAACATCCATGCACAAACCATGCCAAACACATCCAGCGTCGTAGCAAAAAATGCAAAACGCTTTGTCAAGGCAAAACGAAATCGGTATAATTATATTTTGGAGATAAGGAATTCACATGCGTTTGTTGCAACAAGCCCTGACCTTTGATGACGTTTTACTCGTTCCAGCCCATTCGAATGTCATGCCTCGCGAGGTCAACCTCAGTACCAAGCTGACCAAAAGCATCACTTTAAATATCCCACTGTTATCTGCTGCAATGGACACTGTCACTGAAGCACGCATGGCGATTGCTTTGGCACAATTGGGCGGTATGGGCATTATTCACAAGAACATGACGGTTGAGATGCAGGCTTCCCGCGTCTCCCGCGTAAAACGTTTCGAATCTGGCGTCGTCATTGACCCGGTCACCATCCACCCCGCCATGAGCGTGCGCGAAGTGATGGACATCACCAAACAACAAAAAATCTCCGGCCTGCCAGTCTTGCAAGATGGCAAGGTTGTCGGCATTGTCACCAACCGTGACCTGCGCTTTGAAACCAACCTCGATCAAGCAGTCAGCAATGTCATGACACCGCAAGATCGCCTGGTCACGGTGCGTGAAGGCGCCAGCCGTGAAGAAATCATGGGGCTGCTGCACAAGCACCGCCTGGAACGCCTGCTGGTCGTCGGCCAAAACTACGAACTCAAAGGCCTGATCACCGTCAAAGACATTCAGAAATCGCACGATCACCCCTTAGCCTGTAAAGATGAAAAAGGCCGTTTGCGTGTGGCTGCAGCGGTGGGCGTGGGCGAAGGCACTGACGAGCGTATTGATGCGTTGGTTGAAGCTGGCGTAGACGCTATTGTCGTCGACACGGCACATGGCCACTCACAAGGCGTACTGGACCGCGTGCAATGGGCGAAAACCAAATATCCAAAACTACAAGTCATTGGTGGCAACATTGCCACGGCTGAAGCTGCGCTGGCCTTGGTAGACCACGGTGCTGACTGCGTGAAAGTCGGTATTGGCCCGGGCTCTATCTGTACCACCCGTATCGTGGCTGGTGTTGGTGTGCCGCAAATTACGGCTATCAGCAATGTGGCCAAGGCGCTGGAAAAATCAGGTGTGCCATTTATTGCAGACGGTGGTATCCGTTTCTCGGGTGATATTTCTAAAGCCATTGCAGCTGGTGCCTACAGCGTGATGCTGGGCGGCATGTTTGCAGGTACTGAAGAAGCGCCTGGCGAAGTCGAACTGTTCCAGGGCCGTTCATACAAGTCCTATCGTGGCATGGGTTCTATCGGGGCCATGCAAAAAGGCTCCTCTGACCGCTACTTCCAGGACAACACTGCGAACGCGGACAAACTAGTGCCTGAAGGCATTGAAGGCCGCGTACCTTACAAAGGCAGCGTGCTGGCCGTTGTCCACCAATTGATGGGTGGTTTGCGTGCCTCCATGGGCTATGTTGGTTGTGCCACCATTGAAGATATGCGCAATAAAGCCGAGTTTGTACAAATCACCAGTGCCGGTATGCGGGAATCGCACGTACATGATGTACAGATTACTAAAGAAGCTCCTAACTATCGCGTAGATTAAGCTTTACTGACCATTATTAAACCAAGCCACAGAGGACACAGATGTCACGGAGAAAAGTTTCTCTTAGACGCTGTGTCCTCTGTGCACTCTGTGGCTAAAAAAATGTCTCACTCAAAAATCCTCATTCTAGATTTCGGTTCACAAGTGACCCAACTCATCGCCCGTCGCGTACGCGAAGCGCATGTATATTGTGAAATCCACCCTTGTGATGTGTCTGAAGAATTCGTCAAAAACTTTGGCGCAGACGGCATTATCCTCAGCGGCAGCCATGCCAGCGTGTATGAAGAAGAAACCGACAAAGCACCGCAAGCCGTGTTTGAACTGGGCGTACCAGTCATGGGCATTTGCTACGGCATGCAAACCATGGCACAACAACTGGGCGGCAAAGTAGAAGCCGGCACCAAACGTGAGTTTGGCTATGCCCAAGTGCGCGCACGCGGCCACTCTGCCCTATTCCGCGACATCCAGGATGCCACCAACGCTGAAGGCCACGGCCTGATTGACGTCTGGATGAGCCACGGTGACAAAGTGACCGAGCTGCCAGCAGGCTTTAAAGTCATCGCCAGCAACGACACCACGCCGATTGCTGCCATGGCCGATGAAGACCGCCGTTTCTACGCCGTGCAGTTCCACCCTGAAGTCACACACACCAAGCAAGGCCAGGCCATGCTGGAGCGCTTTGTACTAGATATCTGTGCGGCGAAACCAGACTGGATCATGGGTGACTACATCAGCGAAGCCGTGGCTAAGATCAAAGCCCAGGTCGGCGATGAAGAAGTCATTTTAGGTTTATCCGGCGGTGTTGACTCTTCCGTCGCCGCTGCATTGATCCACCGCGCCATTGGCGACCAGCTGACTTGCGTGTTTGTAGACCACGGCCTGTTACGCCTGAATGAAGGCGATATGGTGATGGAAATGTTCGCTGGCCGCCTGCATGCCAACGTCATCCGCGTAGACGCCACTGAGCAGTTCATGGGCAAACTGGCTGGCGTAAGTGACCCGGAAGCCAAACGTAAAATCATCGGTGCCGAGTTTGTGGAAGTATTTAAAGCTGAAGCGGCCAAACTCAAAGCCAGCGGCGCTGGCCACAAAGGCGCGACTTTCCTGGCGCAAGGCACTATTTATCCGGATGTGATTGAATCCGGTGGCGCCAAATCGAAAAAAGCCGTCACCATCAAGAGCCACCACAACGTCGGCGGCTTGCCTGAACAATTAGGCCTGAAACTGCTGGAGCCATTGCGCGACCTGTTCAAGGACGAAGTACGCGAACTCGGTGTTGCACTCGGCTTGCCGCGCGACATGGTCTATCGTCACCCGTTCCCAGGCCCAGGCCTTGGTGTACGTATTCTAGGTGAAGTGAAAAGCGAATTTGCCTTATTGCTGCAACGCGCAGATGCTATCTTTATCGAAGAACTGCGCAACACAGTAGACGCTGCCACAGGTAAAACCTGGTACGACCTCACCAGCCAGGCATTTACCGTGTTCTTGCCGGTGAAGTCAGTCGGCGTGATGGGCGATGGCCGCACCTATGACTATGTGGTTGCGTTGCGTGCTGTGGTCACCAGCGACTTTATGACCGCGCACTGGGCAGAATTGCCATACAGCTTGCTGGGCAAAGTCTCCAACCGCATCATTAACGAAGTGCGCGGCATTAACCGCGTGGTGTACGACATTTCCGGCAAACCGCCTGCCACCATCGAGTGGGAATAACCTTCATTCACTAACCAATCTCAGACCGATTAGAGCACAATACGATGAGCACACAATCCATTATCCTCACTGGCGACCGCCCGACTGGCCCGTTACACCTAGGGCATTTTGTTGGTAGCTTGCGCAACCGCGTCAAATATCAGCATGAATACAAGCAATATGTGATGCTGGCCGACGCACAAGCGCTGACCGACAATATGGATGATATTGATAAAGTGCATCGCAATGTGGTGGAAGTCGCGCTGGATTACCTGGCTGTTGGCATTGATCCTAAACTGTCGACCATTTTTATCCAGTCACAAGTACCTGAACTGACTGAACTGGCGTTTTATTACCTCAACCTGGTGACAGTGGCACGCCTGGAGCGCAACCCGACCGTAAAAGAAGAGATCCGCCTGCGCGATTTTGAACGCGATATTCCGGCCGGCTTCCTCACCTACCCGGTCAGCCAGGCAGCTGACATTACGGCGTTTAAAGCGACGCTGGTGCCGGTGGGTGAAGACCAGATCCCGATGATTGAGCAAACCAACGAGATCGTGCGCCGCTTTAACCGTACCTATAAGAATGCCAGCACCAAACAAGAGATTCTGGTTGAAACCAAAGCACTGGTGCCAGAGCTTGGCCGCCTACCAGGCATTGATGGCAAGGCCAAAATGAGCAAATCACTGGGCAACGTGATTAACTTGGGCGCGACGGCTGACGAAGTGACTAAGGCCGTGAAGCGCGTTTACACCGATCCGCTGCACTTGAAAATTGAAGACCCGGGCCATGTTGAAGGCAATATCGCTTTCACCTACCTGGATGCGTTTGATACCGATAAAGCCGCCGTTGCCGAGCTCAAAGCACACTACACACGGGGCGGCCTGGCAGACAGCATCGTTAAAAAACGTCTGGAAGCTGTATTGCAAGAGATGCTGGAGCCAATCCGTACGCGTCGTGCCGAGCTGGCGAACGACAAAGGCTATATTCTGCAATTGCTGCGTGAAGGCACTGAACAGGCGCGCGAAGTTGCGGCAAACACCATGAGTGAAGTGCGTGCCGCGCTGGGCCTGACCTACTTTTAAGCATTCAAACACTGAGCATGAGTCGCGGTTTTGTTAAAGAAGATGATCTGGAGCTAGCGGGAACTGACTTACCGGAACGCCCGCTGAGCCCACATGCGAACTATGTGACACCAGACGGCTTGCAACAATTACAGCAAACCGTCAGAACGCTGGAAACTGCACGCAGCCAGTACGTTGCGCGCAAAGAAGACCCCAGTGCGCAGCAAAAACTGGCTGAAATTGACCGCGACCTGCGCTACTTTGTCGCCAGGCTGGACTCTGCGCAATTGGTGGATCCGGCACAGCAGCCGCAGCACACCGTATTATTTGGTGCCAAAGTGCAGGTAGAAGACGAAACCGGTGAACAATCCGTATTCCAGATTGTTGGCGAAGATGAAGCAGATATTGCACAGCAAAAAGTCAGCTATGTGTCGCCGTTAGCGAAAGCCCTGCTCGGCCGCAAAGCGGGTGACAGTACGGTCTGGCAACGCCCGGCTGGCCCTTTGCAGCTGGACATTTTAACTATTGAGTATTAATCAACCCATCATGAACGTATCACAAGCCATACAGGAACGCCGCTCGATCAAAGCTTACGATCCAGCCCACCGCATGACAGAAGCAGAAATCCAGCAGCTGTTCTCGCTGGCCATGTTATCGCCGACCGCTTTCAATATTCAGCACTGGCGCTTTGTGGTGGTCACGGATCCGGTGTTACGCCATCAAATCCGCGCGGTGAGCTGGAACCAGGCACAAGTCACCGATGCCTCATTGCTGGTTGTAATTACGGTGGATTTGAAAGCCTGGGAAAAAGACCCGGCGCGCTACTGGGTCAATGCACCGCAACAAGTGAGCGACTACCTGGTGAAGGCGATTCACGACTATTACACCGATCACGCGCAAGCTGAGCGTGATGAAGGCATGCGTTCGGGTGGCATGGCAGCCATGACGCTGATGCTGGCAGCCAAGGAAATGGGCTATGACACCTGCCCCATGGATGGCTTCGACTTTGATGCCGTGGCCAAGCTGATCAACCTGCCTGCCGACCATGTACCAGTGATGTTTGTCGTCGTCGGCAAAGCGATAGAAGAAGCCAAAGCACGTGGTGGCCAGTTGCCTATGGATGATGTCGTCATCTACAACACCTTTTAAACCATCGGCACGCCGCAGTTTGCGCGCCCTGTATTTTTGAAGCATTTATTTATCCGCATTCAACCGCGGCAAAACTTTTTGAAAGTTGTTCATGTTAATTGCAAACAATATCACCATGCAGTTTGGTTCCAAGCCACTGTTTGAAAATGTCTCTGTCAAATTTGGCGATGGCAACCGTTATGGCCTGATTGGCGCCAATGGTTGTGGTAAATCCACCTTTATGAAGATTCTGGCCGGTGTGCTGGAACCAACCAGTGGCAACGTCAGCCTGGACCCCAATGAGCGCATGGCGTTCTTGAAACAGGATCAATTCGCCTACGAAGACCAGCGCGTGCTGGACGTAGTGATGATGGGCCACGAACAAATGTGGAAGGCCATGCAGGAGCGTGATGCTATTTACGCTAACCTCGAAGCCACGGAAGACGACTATATGCGCGCGGCTGAGTTGGAAGGCGTGTTTGCCGAATATGATGGCTATACTGCCGAAGCGCGTGCGGGCGAATTGCTATTAGGGGTAGGGATTCCACTAGAGCAACACAATGGCCCGATGAGCGCAGTGGCGCCAGGCTGGAAACTTCGTGTATTGCTGGTGCAAGCCCTGTTTGCGAACCCGGACGTGTTATTGCTGGATGAACCGACCAACAACTTGGATATCAACACCATCCGCTGGCTGGAAGACGTGGTCAATAATCGTGACTGCACCATGGTCATCATTTCGCATGACCGCCACTTCTTGAACCAGGTATGTACGCATACCTGCGATATGGACTACGGCAAAATCACCTCCTACCCAGGCAACTATGATGATTATATGGAAGCCAGCATTGCCGCACGTAACCAGCAAGCCAAGGACAACGCCAAAGCCAAACAGCAAATTGCTGACTTACAGGACTTTGTACGCCGCTTCTCTGCCAACGCCTCTAAAGCCAAGCAGGCCACCAGCCGTGCCAAACAGATCGATAAAATCAAGGTGGAAGAATTTAAACCTTCCAGCCGTCAATATCCGTTTATCCGCTTTGAATTTGACGACAGGGAAAAGCTGCACCGCAATGCAGTGGAACTGAAAAAACTCAGCCATGGCTTTGACAAGACTTTGTTTAATGACGTAGAACTGATGTTTGAAGCCGGGGAAAAAGTCGCCATCATTGGTGAAAACGGTATCGGTAAAACCACGTTCCTGCGCTGCCTGGCGGGTGATCTCGCGCCTAAACATGGCGAAGTCAAATGGGCAGAAAAAGCCAAGCTGGGCTATTTTGCGCAAGACCATGAATACGAATTTGAAAAAGGAGAAGACCTGTTTGAATGGATGACTGCACAACGTCAGCAAGGCGATGATGACAACACCGTACGCAGTATGCTCGGCCGTTTGCTGTTCCCTACCGAAGCGACCAGAAAATCCGTCAAGGTCCTCTCCGGTGGTGAAAAAGGCCGCATGCTGTATGGCAAGCTAATGTTGGCAAAAACCAATGTGCTATTGATGGATGAGCCAACCAACCACATGGACATGGAATCTATCGAAGCGCTGAACACCGCGCTGGATAAATACAAAGGTACCTTATTCTTTGTCAGCCATGACCGCGAGTTCGTGAGCTCAATTGCCACCCGCATTATCGAAATCAAAGCCGATGGCATTGTCGACTTTACGGGCAACTACGAGGATTACCTCGCCAGCCAAGGCATTGAATAAACGGATACACTCCGTTACATAGCCAGTTTCACCAGACAAACACCCGATACATTCGGGTGTTTTAATGTCAACATTGCAATTTCGCAATGATGATTAAAGGATACATCATGAAACTGAATAAACTGGCATTCGCAGGGCTTCTGGTTTTGGTGTGCGGCACCGCCTTTGCCGAACCCGGCCATGGTTGCGACAAGGGTAAATTTGACAAAGCCAACTGGCAGGAACACCGCTTGGAGCATTTTGAAAAACATCAGGAAAGATTGCACACTATTTTGCAACTGACCAGTACCCAGGAAAACGCCTGGAAAAACTACCAGGCACAAATCAAGCCACAAGACAAAGCTGAGCATCCGGATGTGGCTGAGTTAAACAAACTCAATACGCTGCAACGCCTGGATAAAATGGAAGCCTGGGACAAAGAGCGTGATACGCGCCAGGCTGAACGTGCTAAGGCAGTACGTGCGTTTTATGCGCAATTGAACGATGCGCAGAAGAAAGCCTTTGATGAAAATGCGTTTCCGCAACATGACGGTCCACACCATGGTGGCCCCCGCCATGAAAAATAGTACCGTGCGTAAAACCATCCTGGTTTAATGCTGGAAACCGGCCACAATGGCCGGTTTTTGTGCTCAAATATTCACTCTTGTAAGCCCGAGACTTTGTTTATGACTGACGGCCATCCCGACACACATGTACTGGTAGTAGATGACGATGATGCGATTCGTGATCTGCTGTGTGATTTTCTGCAAGATAATCAGCTCATCACCCATCAGGCGGCCAATCACGCCCAAATGTGGCAAGCGTTGGAGCGACAACTGCCAGACGTGATTATTCTGGATATCAACATGCCGCAACGTAGCGGCATTGAACTGTGCCGCGAGTTGCGTGAGTCACCCAAGTACCGCTTGCTACCGATTATCATGCTGACAGCGCGTACCAGCTCGCTGGATACCATTATGGGCCTGGAAACCGGTGCCGACGATTATGTGGCGAAACCGTTTGAACCACTGGAGCTGTTATCGCGTATCCGCAGTGTGATCCGTCGCGCGCGTATGCATGCAGAAAATCCTGGCAAAGCCCATCATGAAGAGTCTGCCGATAGCGGCATTTTGCGTTTTATTGAGTTTAATGAATGGAAGCTGGATATCCATAACCGCACCTTGATTGACCAAAGCAATACCAGCATTCCACTCTCCAATGCCGAGTTCAAGTTCCTGCGGTTCATGCTGCTGCACGCTAACCGCACCCTGAGCCGCGATCAATTGATGGAAGAAATGCACGGCCGCGAAGCTGGCCCGTTTGATAGATCAATAGACTTACAAATCAGTAGATTAAGACAGAAACTTGAAGTGGATACTAAAAGTCCGTCCATGATCAAAACGCTACGTAATGAAGGCTATCTGCTCACCGCAGATGTCCGTTATCTTAAATAAAAGCGCACCTGACCATAAAGAGCACTACAGTGATGATAAAAAAATTGTTGGGCACCATGTCGGTCCGTATCTTCCTGATTACCGTCATTGGTATTCTGTTAACTGCTACCGTCGTGAGCATGCTGGGCCAACGCGACTCGCGCGAGAATGAAACACGCCTGCGCGACCAGTTCGCCTTCGACCGTATTGAAAGCATGATCCGCATCCTCGAAGCGACCGTGCCCGAAAAACGCTCCGAGATTCAGGACGTATTTAAACGCATGGGCAGCCATGTCACGCTGGGCGTAGAACCGCCGCAAAATGCGCCACTGTTGCCCGCGGAATTAGCCAACCTCAACAACTTGCTGGTGCCTGAGGTGGCAGACTTTATCAGCCTGTCCAAGGCCAGCCATTGTGCACCGCGCCGTCCTCCACCACCGCCCGGATTTGGCGCCCCACCACCACATCCTCATGGCCAATGCCTGGCGGTGTACACCCACCTCGAAGATAACACACCGGTGCTGATCGAACTGCACTACGGCGGTCATCGCCCTCCGGCCGGGCCGCCGCACGAACGCAATCCGCTCACCATCGTGCTGGCGTTGTTTGGTTTGATCAGTATTATTTGGGCTGTTGCCTCTGTGGCTACCCAGCCATTGCGCAAGCTGGCAAACGCGGCTTTACAACTGGCACACAATATTGAACACGCGCCTTTAGCGGAAAATGAAGGTTCCACCGAAGTGCGCCATGCAGCTAAAGCCTTTAACGAAATGCAACGCAGCATCCTCAAGCATATTCAGGAACGCGGCTTTATCCTCGGTGCCATTGCACACGACCTGCAAACCCCGCTCACACGCTTGCGTTTGCGCCTGGAAAAGGTCAAAGACCAGGAGCTCAAACAAGGCTTGATCAAAGATCTCACCGCCACCCAGGAAATGGTACGCGAAGGCCTGGATTTTGCCCGCCTGTGCGGGGAAAACATCCATAAAAGCAAGGTAGACCTGACCGCACTGGCCACCGCGGTCTGTGATGACTTTGAAGATGCAGGCCACGCCATTGCCAGCAGCCTGCCCGCACAATCCATTACCACTCTCGGCTCGGCACACCTGCTTACACGTTGCCTGACCAATCTGCTCAACAATGCGATTACCTATGCGCAGATGCCTGCGCTGGCGCTCCACATCGAGGGCAACCAGGTTATTTTTGTGATCTCCGATGACGGCCCCGGTATCCCGGCACAAGAACTGAATAACGTCTTAGAACCCTTCCGCAGACTGGAAGATTCACGCTCACGCCAAACAGGCGGCACCGGTCTCGGCCTCGCCATTGCGCGCATGATTGTTGAAAAGCATGGTGGCAAACTGTCTATCAGCAATAAACCACTGCCTGCCTCCGGCCTGGTGATACGGATCACATTGCCGCTGCAATAATCGGGTTTGCAGCAGCGAACAACCTGGCAATCATGATGATTGAACTGCACAGGCGCCAAGGTGTAGACTAGTGCCCTTGCTTAAGGCATAAGCTATTAGTGCTTGGCAAAAAATCCGCACCGCCTAATTGCCTATCTTGTAAGCCATTGATTTAAAAAACGGAGAAGTGGCAGAGCTGGTTGAATGTACCTGACTCGAAATCAGGCATACGCGTAAGCGTATCGAGGGTTCGAATCCCTCCTTCTCCGCCAAGATTTATTAAGTAGTTGAATATTAAAAATAATCAATAGATTCATACAGATAGAACCTCAAGTGTTACACATAACTGTTACACACGAGGTCTATCCTTGCGAAAACAAATCCACATGATTAAACGAAATGGTGTCTACTATTTCAGACGCAGAATCCCTAAGGATTTACTAAGTCACTACTCTCCTAAACGCGAGATCACTTTCAGTCTAAACACCAAAGACCATAGCGAAGCCGATAGACTTCAACGTATCGAATCAGTGAAGCTTGATGAAGAGTTTGAACGCATACGTAAGGGGCAGTCAGCACCTGAGCTTCATACAATCTCGCAAGACGTTATCAAATCCCTTGCAGACCTTTGGGCCGCACACATATTAGAAGAGGATGAAGAGTGGCGTATGGAGGGTTTGTCTGAAGGCGACTACAACAATTTATCAGAGTCCCTAGATATAGTGGAAACGGGTGGCAAATTTGCTTTTGCTCGTGGGGATACCTCGTTAATAGAGTTTGAAATGGAGGACTTCTGCGAGTCCCAGGGCTTTAAAATCGCTAAAGGGAGTGAGGCCCATAAGCAACTTTGTTATGCCTTCCTGAGAGCGTCTGTACAAGCAAATCAACAGTTACAGATGAGACACCAAGGGGAGATCGTTGAGACCCCTCAGCCACCTAGAGTAAATCCACCAGCGCAGCCCGTAATCCCTAAGAATGAGTACGATACTTTTGAGGCTTTGCGTGATTACTGGTTCATGCAAGCGCGTAAGAGTCAGTCGGCATTAACGATAGCCAATACAGCAATCAAAAAGTTTAGAGCCTTGGTAGGAGACCTGAAACCTAGTGTTGTCACTAAAGATCACTCCATAGCACTTAAGGATGCCTTGCTAGCAAAAGGCACAGCCCCCGCAACAATCAATAAAGACATGGGTATCCTTAGGGCTATCTTCAGTACCGCCGAAACCAACTCTAAACCACCCTCAAACCCGTTCAAAGGCTGGAAAGACCTAGCAGTGCCAGAAAGGGAGGAAGAATCGCCCTACTCGCTTGAGGAGCTTAGACTAATTTTCAACTCTCCCGTATTCAAGGAGGGTTACAGACCGAAGCAAGGTAAGGGTGAAGCTGCCTTCTGGCTACCTCTGCTTGGGCTGTACACAGGATGCAGATTGAATGAGGGGGCACAGATATTTACTGAAGATGTCAGTAGTGAGCAAGGTATCCCCTACTTTGTAATCAAGCCTGACTCCGCTACAGGCCGCAGTGTTAAAGATGGCAAGCGTAGACGTGTTCCTATTCACCCAGACCTAGTACGTATGGGCTTTCTTGAATATGTCGCTAAGATGAAGCAAGATGGACAAGTGCAGTTATTCCCTGAACTTACGGTAACTCGTGCCAAAGGGAAGCTTGGAGATAAATGGGGCAGCTGGTGGAGTAGCTACGTAAGGAAAGAACTAGGAATTACTAGAGTCCCCCAACCTTACCACGGCTTGAGACACACCTTTGTGGAGCATGGCCGCACATCTAAAATGGCTACTGACTTGAGAATGCTCATTGAAGGTCACACCCCGAATACTGTAGAGTTTAAACACTACGGTGGCACCTTGTACCCGCTTGAGCCTTTGTATGAAGAGATCGTCAAGCTGAGATTTAAGGGGCTGGATTTAACGCATTTGTTTTTAAATTAAGTGGTGGGATTCATGGCAAAAAAACGAACAACCACAGCACCACCATGTGCTTTTTGTAATAATCCGAGAAATAGTAAAGAACATCATTGGCCGCAATGGCTGGATGAACTTTATCCAAGTAGAACTCATGAAGATATAAATTCACAAATGACTTTAACAGTCCAGAATCTTATATCTATTCCAAAGTTTACAAGAGAACCAAACTTAAGGAAAAGACGCGGGCATACAAGGACAGTCAGTAAAAAATCTGTTTGTGTCTCGTGTAATGGCGGTTGGATGAGTATATTACAAGATAGGGCCAAACCCATTCTGATAGAACTCATTTTGGGAACTAAGAGTAGTTTAACCGTTGAGGAACAAGAGATAATTTGTCAATGGATGATCATGACAGATATGACTTCTGAATTTACGGATATACCCACAATGACAACTACTGCTGAGCAACGGTTTGAGTTCAAGGATAAAAGGACTCCCCCGAAAGGATGGATGATATTTGCTGGCAGATATAAAGGTGTTGATTGGGATATACGGTTTAGGCATCATGCGCTCTCTACCGAGTTGTATAAACCTTTTAATGTACACACAACGCTATTCGGGGTTGGCGAATTTTTGTTCTACGTTATGGCTGTACATGAGGGAGTATTTAAACCGATAGATGAGTTTATGGCTGATTTCGCATCATCGTATAACTTAGAAAGAATGTGGCCTCCAAAAAATGAAATAATAGCTTGGGATAGGCTTCCTTATTTTAGTGATTCTGACGCTGCTGACTTGGCAGATTTCATTCACATAATGATCAAACCCCTATATATTCCGGGGATGCTGAGCGGCATATATTATTAATATGTACTGATTTTTAAATTTACTACAAAATTCCGTCAGGGTATATCGTAGCCACACCAGCACAAAACACCCCCCATAGCCCCCTAAGTTACGCTCCAGTACACCTCTCAACACACTGGAGCCACACCACCCTGTTACGCTACCCCACTATCGAATACGAACGTAAGCCCCACCAGCTCCAGGCATACCCCGCCATTCTCACTTCTGTACATATCGACACGCTGTAGAGGGCCAAGGCCAGGTTCTATAAACATGCCCAGGCTCATGACTTTAGCAAAAAATGCCCCATGGGCTACTTCCATTTCAAACCAGTTTCCTAACTTCACTAACACTTCAAAAACCTTTCATTTGCTTGTTGTTGATGTATTGCTTTTTATACACTAGCATCAACTAAAATAGTTTACAAACAGTTGCTTACATTACACTTAGGGAAAGTACTTTAAGTATAATGACATACACGACATTCATGGAAATAACTGTACGCGCTCATGATCGGCTAGAATTTGGATAAGCTGTACACCTGTCTTTAAGCACAACAAAGAAAACTAAACATGATTACAAAACCTACTTTGTTTATCCTGGGAGCAGGTGCAAGTATCCCTTACGGCTTCCCTTCAGGATGGAAATTGCGGAACCAAATCTGCGAAGCGGCTAATGGTGTCAATGTATCCGCAGTGCAAGAATTGAATACAACTTTAGGGATACCTTGTGATGACATAATTGCTTTTGCTAGGCGTTTCAAACAATCACGCTTAATTTCAATTGATACTTTTCTCAGTAAGCATCCCGAACTTTCAGTGATTGGTAAAACGCTTATTGCACATAAGCTAATACCCTTAGAGCTTGATTACAATTTTGATAACCTAGATACAGACGATGATTGGTACTGCGCACTGTGGAATGCTTTAGCTACAAATGCTACTAGTGTCGCTGAGCTTGCTGAAAATAAAATCAAAATATTCACTTTCAACTATGATCGCTCTCTGGAAAGATACTTGCATACAGCAATAATAAATACTTTCAATGTGAGTGAAGGTGAGGCGCTAGATGCTTTAAAGTATTTTGATATTCAACATGTGTATGGCTCTTTAGGAGAGTTCGGTCTAATTGATGACTACTCGAAAAACATTAGAACCTATTCTGGATTATTCGATAGAAAGTCTGTAGATATTGCCATTAAATCCTTAAGAGTAATTCCTGAGGCGAGGGCTGAGGACTCAGTCTTTTCAAAAGCTAAAGAAGCATTTTGTTGGGCAGACCATGTATGTTTTTTAGGATTTGGCTTCGACACATTAAATTTACAGCGATTAGGATTCCGAGACATTACACTTACCAACCCAGCCCCCAACTTCCCTATAAGAATAGTGGCCTCTACATATGATAAAACAATGGCTGAAATTGAAATCGCTAAAGATAGCATCATGGGCGTTACCATGTTCAGTCAAGATCGGCATGTCAAACTGGATTGGGACTTTCAAATTGCAAAAAACTTAAAAACCTTAAGAGAATTCGCATGGTTACTTACATAGATTCCTTAAACTGTCAGAAAGTGACCATATTCTAACAGTCATAAATGTACATGTTAGAAAGTACCCTATTGAATTTAATTACACACCAATATAAACTGACAGCACTTTCCAACAGTTTATGAGGTTGTACTATGTCTCGTTTGTTTGTGTATGGTCGTGTATCTACGGTTGAGCAAAACCCTGAGAATCAACACTTAGAGATACAACAAGCGGGCTATACGATAGACCCGAAGCGTGTTGTCCTGGAGAAAGTCTCAGGGGCTACTCCAGCAGAC